>ERZ795054.1573-NODE-1573-length-21080-cov-4.293127_pt1 | contig 21080 bp, 19 predicted proteins | sample MGYA00375138_ERZ795054 | MGnify/ENA primary metagenome ERZ795054 (study PRJEB30183, sample SAMN05720215) | anaerobic digester metagenome | isolation source: active sludge of municipal wastewater-treating anaerobic digesters | place: USA | collected 2014-12-23 ... | reverse complement strand
GGTTTTAATGTTGCTTTCGGCCTCATTGAGCTTTGCTCAGAATGCGCCGATCAATTTCGAGACAGGAGGATATGGAGCATCCTGGACCTGGACTGTTTTTGAGAACTTCACCAACCCTCCGCTCGAAATCGTCGCGAATCCCAGTGCAACCGGGATCAATACCTCCGCTACCGTGGCCAAATTCACGGCCCTGCAGGCCGGCAATCCCTGGGCTGGTTGCGAATCATTGCACGGTACCACCAACCTGGGATCCTTTGTACTGGACACCAGTAATTCGATCATCAAGATCATGGTATGGAAGCCCGTGATCAGCGATGTGGGGATCAAGCTTGTGGCGAACTCGGGCTGGGCGATGGCAGAGATCAAGGTAGCCAATACCCTGATCAACCAGTGGGAAGAACTCACCTTCGACTTCTCCGCTTACCCCAACCCTCCGGCCATCGAAGGTCCTTATGATCAGATTGTTATTTTTCCTGATTTTAATCTGAGCGGAAGAACCCAGAACAACATCTGCTATTTCGACAACATCACCTTCAATCCCCAGGCAGCCAGTCTGAACTGGCCTGCAGCCCCCGCACCCACGCCCACCCATCCGGCCGCCAGCGTGATCTCGATGTTCAGCAATGCCTATACCAATGTCCCGGTCGACACCTGGCTCACCACCTGGTCCGCAGCCGTACTCACCGATACCAGCGTGGCAGGAAATGCGGTTAAGCGTTATTCCCAGCTCAATTTCGCAGGCATCGAGACCGCCTTGAACCAACTGGACGTTTCGGGGATGACCCATCTGCACCTTGATGTCTGGTCCGCTGATTTCACCTTCTTCGGAATCAAGCTCGTCGATTTCGGTGCCAACGGAGCCTATGGGGGAGGCGACGATGTGGAGCACCAGCTCAACTTCACGGCGCCTGCCCAGGGTCAGTGGGTCAGTTACAACATCCCCCTGAGCGATTTCACAGGCCTTACTACCAAACAGCACCTCGCCCAATACATCCTCGTGGGCCAGCCTACGGGAGTGAATACAGTCTTTATCGATAATTTCTACTTCTATTCTGCCAGCACGGCCACCTTCCCTCCGGCTGCCGCACCTACCCCCACTTTCCCTGCTTCCGGAGTGATCTCCCTCTATAGCGATGCCTACACCAACGTTCCGGTCGACACCTGGCTCACTTCCTGGTCAGCAGCTCAGTTGCAGGATACCAACGTGGCCGGCAATGCCATTAAAAAGTACTCCCAACTGGATTTCGCAGGCATAGAAACCGTGCTGAACCAGCTCAATGTGAGCGCGATGACCCACTTGCATATGGATGTATGGTCACCCAACTTCACCTTCTTCGGGATCAAGCTCGTTGACTTCGGAGCCGATGGCGCCTATGGCGGGGGCGACGACGTAGAGCACCAGGTCAATTTCACCTCGCCTTCACAAGGTCAGTGGGTCAGCTATGATATCCCCCTGACTGATTTTACCGGCCTCGTAACCAAACAACACCTTGCCCAGTACATCCTGGTAGGCCAGCCCACCGGCCTGAGCACCGTATTTCTGGATAATGTATACTTCTATGACATCGCTGTCGGCCTGCCTGAGGGCCATGCCGGCATGGATGCAGCGATCAGTGTCTATCCCAACCCCGTGGTTTCCGGACAGCCTGTGAAGATCGGGGGACCGGTCAGGTCCTCTGAAGTATTGGATATGACCGGACGGATCCTTTGGACCGGCTCCACTTCCTCCATCCCCACTGAAGGGCTGGAAAGGGGAATGTACCTGGTTCGGGTGCTCAGCCCCGACCAGCGGGTATCCACAGTTAAACTGAGGGTGGACTAATCCTGCCCCGGGCGCATAAAGAGCCGGCCGTTGCGGTCGGCTCTTTATTCTTATCTTTAATAGCATATTTCTAAAACACTAATCCGCGTGCCCAGCATCCGTCGCGCCATTCTCCTGCTGCTGATCCTTCCGGCGCTCAGCCTTACGGCGCAGTCGGTCAGCGAGAAAGGCACGCCCCCGCTCCGGAACTATGCCCCCGCAGACTACCTCGACAAGGGGAAAATATGGGATATAGGTTCAGCTCCAGGGGGGATGGTGTATATGGCAGCCGACAAGGGCCTGCTGGAGTTCGACGGGACCACCTGGCGCTGCTATCAGGGGAGCGCAGGGATCATCCGTTCCATCCGGGTGATCGATGACACCCTGATCTACACAGGCTCCGATCTCGATTTCGGGGTATGGAGGCGCAACGCCGCCCTGGAGCTGGAATATGCCTCGCTCTATCCTCACCAAAAAGAAGTGAGCGAATTGAACGAGGAGTTCTGGAACGTTTTCCTCCTGAAAAGCCGGATCGCTTTCGTCTCCTCCCAAAATATTTATGTTTACGATGGAAGACAGCTGACCAAGATTCCGGCGCCTGCGGGCTTCACCGGATCCTGCCAGTGGAAGGATACCCTATTCCTTACCGATGGGTCCTCCGGCCTGTATGCCTTCAACGGCCGCTCATTGACCCGCCGATGCACCTTTCCCCCCGGCCCACCCCTCATGGTGGCCGGGGTATACCATGACGGGAAAAACCTGGTCGTGGTAACAAGGGACCAGGGCTTGTTCAGGCTGGAGGCCGGGGCCTTGCGGCCGTTAGACAGCGATCTCAGCCTGAGGCTGCAGCAAGCGAAGGTCTTCAGCTTCGAAAGGATTAACGATACTCTCCTGGCCCTGGGGACAGTGCTCAAAGGGGTATACCTCGTCCATAGGGAAGGAAAGCTCGTCCACCATATCAATAAGCACAAGGGTCTGCCCAACAATACCGTGCTCAGCCTGCATGGCAGCGGCTCAGGAAAGCTCTGGATGGGCATGGATTTTGGCTTGTCGGTACTCGACCTTTCCAGCAGGTTTACCTTCTTCTTTGATCACAGGGGTGACTTTGGCACCGGATATACGGCGCTGCTCAACGGCGACGACTTCTTTCTTGGCACCAACCAGGGGCTTTACCACTCCCCCTGGGAAGCCATGAACGATGACCATGAATTTACCGCATTCAGCCTGATCAGCGGTACCGAGGGACAGGTATGGTCCCTGGCAGCTATCGATGGACAGATGTTCGTAGGGCATGACCGAGGCCTGTTCATGATGCAGGGAAGGAGGATCGAATGGCTGATGCAGACCGATGGGGCCTGGACCATGCTGGAGTTCAGGGGGAATGTCCTGGTAGGTGGATACAACGGCATCAGCGTGATCCGTAAGGAAGATAACCGCTGGAAATACACCGGCAAGCTCGACCTCATCCTGGGCTCCTGCAACCAGCTCCTTCCCGGGCCTGATGGAGCGCTCTGGGTGAGGATACCCACTTTCGGGATCATCCGCGCTGTGCTGGACCACAATCTCTACCCCCGGGAGCGCATCATATTCCCCGAGGCAGATTTCGAAGGGGATGATCCCCGGCTGGAAGTGGATGCAGAAGGGCTCCATCTGGTGACCAGCAGGTACCGTTACACCTATCTCGGCAAGCAAAAACGCTTTACGACCGGGGTAAGGGATACGACTGCCATGCAACACCTGCAACCAGGTGCCTCCGCATTCCCGGGCCGCTGGGTGCAGCTGAGTGCAGACTACTCCTTCTACCCGGTGTACAACGGATTTGCCCTGGAAAACCTGCGCCGCGCCCAACCTATGGATGCGGGCAATTTCAGGGTGCTCTTCAGGAGTATGGTGGCGCACCGAAACCACGAAAGCATGGTGTTCTTCCCAGGGGACCTGATACCCTTCAGGCTCAATAACCTTGAGATCGCCTGTCTGGTGCCCAATCGCGAGGGAGTCCTCTATCAGTTCAGAATGGATGAGGACGGGGCCTGGAGCGATTGGTCCCCTTCCGGAAGCCTCAGGCTTTACGATCTGGACCACGGCGAACATACCATCTATATCCGCAGCCGTATAGGGTCCGGGATGAGCGAGGTACTGGAGATCCCCATCCGTATCGAGGCTCCCTGGTACCGTAAAGGCTGGGCCATATTATCCTATGTTGTCCTCCTGCTTATGATGGCGCTGCTCCTTGTTCGTGCCCGTAAGCGGTTCAGAACAAGGCAGCAGCGGCTCATCATGGCGCGCGAGAAGGAGAAGATGCGCCTCCAGCAGGAAGAATACCGTCAGAAGATCATCCAGCTGGAGCAGGAGAGGTTGAGGATCGACCATGATCAGCTCAAGCAGCAACTGAAGAACAAGACCATCGAATTGGCCAGTAAGGCCAAGGACAACGAGGATAAAAACCGTCTGCTGCTGACGCTCAAGGAGAAATGCGAAACGGCCCAGCGTAACCCGCTGTCCAGCCAAAGGAACTGGGCGGAGATGCAGCGCCTGCTGGACTCTTTCCTCAAGGTGGAGGACCGGACCTTCGATATACAGATGGATGAACTGCACCAGGAGTTCTTCCGCAAGCTGAGGGACCGCTACCCTGCCTTATCGGGCAAGGACCTGAGGTTCTGTGCCTATCTCAAAATAGGCCTGAACTCCAAGGAAATCGCAGATATCCTGAACATCCAGCCTTCGAGCGCCTTCATCAGCCGCTCCCGGCTCCGGAAAAAGCTTAGCCTCAGGCATGATGAGGATCTCTACGAGTTCCTGAACTCCATCTGACCCACATTTCCCTATCTTTAGGGGGATGAAACACCTCCTGTTATTGGTCGTCCTGCTTGGGGTCTTCATTCATGGAGGTTCCCAGACGCTGATGATGGGCATTGACCTGGGCGCCGGGGCCTCCAAACTGGAGCCCAGGCCTACCTCGCCCTACCTTCAGTATGAGCGCTTCCCTGCCCTGGTATTCGGTGCCCAGCTGGAATACCTTACCCGGCGTGCGGTGATGTCGCCCAAGCTGGGTTTCTGGATCGAGATCGGGGGTGAAGAGGGCCATCCCATCGGGGTAATGACCTTTCCGCTCATGGCCAAGGCCACCTTCGGGAAGAAATGGCGGCCCTACCTGCAGGGAGGGATCGCCGGTTGCTATGTGTTCGAACGCTCCAGAAGGTATCAGACCTCCGATTTCAGTACCATCTATGGTGTGGGAATAGAGCTGGGGATGAAAACTGGCAATTATTTTTTTGCGGAATATGTACACCTGGCAGGGATCAGCAGCGTGTACGACCAGTTGATGAACGATGCGGGCTCCACCGTTCGGCTCACAGAGAACCACCACCTGCGACAATACCTTAGCTTCGGTGCCATGTTTTTCCTGGGCGGGAACCCACACTATATCAAACAGCGCTTGCGGACCGAATAGCGGTGAACCAAAGCAGGGGACAATCGTTCCTTAGTCATGAAAAACGCACTCATCATCGGGGCGGGAGTATCCGGTTTGGCCACGGCCATACGCCTGGCGGCAGCCGGATGGGCCGTGGAGGTGCATGAGGCCGCGGAAGGCCCCGGCGGCAAGATGGGAAGCCTGGAGCAGGACGGCTTCCGCTGGGATACCGGGCCTTCGTTGTTCACCTGGCCGGCCCTGGCTGAAGAGCTCTTCCATAGTGCGGGGAGATCCCTGTCCGAATACATCCCCCTGCGCCGTCTCTCCCTGATCACCCGTTACCGTTTCGCCGACGGCACCCTGGTGGATGCCCCGTCCGAAGCGGAGGCCTTCGCCACCGCGCTGGAGCGCCAGTGTGGGGAGCCTGTGCGCAATACCCTGAACTACCTTGACGACTGCCGCCGGCTGTTCGAGCTCACCCGGCCCGTCTTCCTCGAACATCCGCCGGGCATAGGCCGTATATTCTCAAAGGATTACCTGCAAGCTTACCCCCACCTGTACCGCCTCAGGGCATGGACCAGCCTCCACCGCCACCATGCCCGGGTGTTCCACACCCCCCAGGCAATGCAGCTCTTCGATCGCTATGCCACATACAGCGGTTCCAACCCCTATTCCGCGCCGGCCACACTCAGAGTGATCGCCCATCTGGAGCACAACGAAGGGGCATACTTCCCTGAACAGGGGATGTATGGCTTCGCCCGGGGCCTTTATCGCCTGGGCCAGGAGCTGGGAGTGAGCTATCACTTCAATAGCCGCGCACTGCGCCTGGTGGAACGCTCGGGGCGCATCGCCGGGGTGGAAACTACCCGGGGGTACCGGGAAGCCGGGGTGGTGGTGTCGTCTGCCGACGTGAGCGGCCCGGAAGGCTTCAGCCGTAAAGACCCCCTGCCCCCGGAACGGCTCTCTTCCTCGGCCATCATCTTCTTCCTTGGGCTGAACAAGAGCTACCCCGGACTGGACCTGCACAATATGTTTTTTTCCGCCGATTACCAGAACGAGTTCAGGCAGATGTTCAGTGAACTCAATCTGGCTCCCGACATGAGCATTTATGTGTTTGTCAGCAGCAAGCTGGTGCCCTCCGATGCCCCCCCCGGCCATGAGAACTGGTTCGTCATGGTAAATGCACCCCCCGATGCAGGCCAGGACTGGGGACGTCTGGCCGCGGAAAGCCGGGAGCGTATCCTCGATAAGCTGGAGCAGTCGCTGGGTCAACCGATAAGGCCCCATATCGTAAGTGAAGCCCGCCTTCTTCCTACCGACCTGGCCACCACTAGCGGGGCATGGCGTGGGGCGCTTTACGGGCCGAACGGCAACAGGGCCATGTCGGCGTTCCACCGTCACCCCGTTCAGGGGCGCCGGAAGAACCTGTTCCATACCGGGGGTTCGGTACACCCCGGGGGCGGCATCCCCCTTTGCCTGCTCTCCGCACGCATTGCCACCGCTAAGATCCTTTCGCTATGAAAAAGCATATCCGCGGCATCCGGGTATTTCTCCTCATTTACTTCCTGGCCGGGGCCCTGGGATTGAGCTTCAGCCCCGTGCAAGCGTACTTTCTTCCCCTGGTACCCTTTAGCCTGCTGCTGAGCTATGTGTTCCTTGCCCTGTTTCACGAAGGAAGCAGGAAAGCCCTGGTGTTCTTGCTCTTTGCAGGAGTGGCCATGACAGGGCTGCTGGTGGAAGCCATCGGAGTACATAGCGGCCTCATTTTTGGCGAGTATGCTTACGGCAGTACCCTGGGACTGGAGGTCTGGGGCGTTCCTCTGCTCATTGGAGGCAACTGGCTGATGCTTACCTATTGCACTCACCTTATTCTCCACGACCTGAAGATCAGGGTGCTGCCCGCTCTGCTGCTGGGGTCCTTGCTCATGACCCTTTACGACTGGCTGATGGAACCCGTGGCTGTGCACCTGGACATGTGGTCCTGGGCAGGCGGAGGAATCCCCTTGCAGAACTATCTCGCCTGGTTCCTTCTCTCCTTCCTGTTCCTGGGCATTTTCCAACTTAGCAGGATACGCTATGCCAACCCCCTGGCCAGGGATATCCTGGTGATCCAGGCCGGCTTTTTTGCGCTCATGAACCTCCTTATTAATGTGTAGCCGTGATCCCATCGCAACATAGGGAACCCTGGAATGCCCTGATCAGGGGATACTCCCGGCTCAGGCTGCACCTGCAGTTCGGACCGGTGCGCGTGCATGCCACCGGGGAGGCCCCAGCGGAAAGCGTCTTACTGGTCGGGAACCACTTCAGCTGGTGGGATGGTTTCTTCGCCCAGGAAGTCAACCGCCGGTTCTTTAAAAAACGCATGCATGTGATGATGCTGGAGGAACAGCTCAGGCCGCGGATGTTCCTGAGCTATGCCGGCGCCTTCTCCATCGCACCCGGAAAACGGAGCGCCCTGAATTCCCTGAACTACGCCAGCCAGCTCCTCAGGGATAAAGGACAGCTGGTGGTACTCTTCCCACAGGGTGAGTTGCAGCCGCTCTACCGCTTCCCCCTGGCATTCCAACAGGGTTGGCACCGCATACTGAAGGCTGAAGGAGTGGACGCGCCTTTGTGGTTCATGGCTACCCTGCCGGCCTTCGGCGATCGGCCCAGGGCTGGGGTGGATATCTTCATCCAGGCTGCACCGGAAGCGGTGCGCCCACACCCGGAGTACATTACCGGGGCCTACAACATTTTCCTTCAGCAATGTTTGCAGAAGTTGCCGCTGCTGTAATCCAGGGCTTAGCCTGGATCACCCTGGGATGGCTGCTGGTCCGCCTGGGGGTCGCCCTCGTCAATGCCCTTGGCAGGGTACACCTGCCCCCGGCACCAGGCGGGGCCCAGAGGACGATCAGCGTGCTGATCCCCGCCCGGAATGAAGCCCGGCTGATCGGCGGTCTGCTGCAGAGGGTCCTCGCCATGGGGCCTGCCGTAATGGAAGTACTGGTTTACGACGATGGAAGCACCGATGCCACATGGGAGATCGTTTCCCGGATGCAGGGGGAGGATCCCAGGCTGAGGGGAATCCGTGGAGGCCCCCTCCCCGGCGGCTGGCTGGGGAAAAACCATGCCTGTCACCATCTGGCCCGGGAAGCCCGGGGCGACTACCTGCTGTTCCTGGATGCTGATGTGATCCCCGGGCCAACACTGGCGAGGGACCTGATCGATCGCGCCGTATCAAGGAACCTCGACCTCCTCTCCTTGTTCCCGGTGCAGGTAATGGAGAGCCAGGGAGAACGGAGGATCGTGTCCCTGATGAACTGGATATTGCTCAGCCTGCTCCCCTTGCCTGCCGTGGCCCGAAGCCGGAGGCCCTCGCTGGCTGCAGCCAACGGACAGTGCATGCTCTTTGCGGCCGAAACATACCGCCACAACACCTGGCATGCCCTGGTCAGGCAGGAGGCGGTGGAGGATATACAGATCGCCCGCAGCATGAAGCGCCGGGGCTACCGTATAGAGACCCTGCTGAGTGACGGCCAGATCGCCTGCCGCATGTACACTGGCTATGATGAGGCCCTGCAGGGTTTCGCCCGTAATATTCATCACTACTTCGGCGGGAATTATTGGACTATGGCCCTTTTTGGAATCCTCACCACCACCGGGCCATTCTGGGCCCTGGCCTTCATGGGTTGGATGGGTTTTGGGGCTTATTTGGCCGGGGCCCTGATGTTGCGCTGGGTCACCGCGCATACCAGCCGCCAGCCCGCCAGCAAGCAGGTCCTCTGGCATCCGCTGCTGCACCTGGGCATGCTGCAGGTGATGATGAAGGCTTGGAACTCAGGCCGGAAAGGATCGCTGCTATGGAAAGGGCGTACCCTGGGAGAAGGGCTGAACGGAAATCCCTAATTTCACCCCATGGAATGGAATTCCCGTACCCGCCTGCTTATCGGAGATCCCGGCCTGGAACGCCTGAGGAAAAGCCATGTCCTGGTAGCCGGTCTGGGCGGCGTAGGCTCTGCCCTGGCCGAAAGCCTTTGCCGGGCCGGTGTAGGCGAGCTCACCCTTATCGACGGGGACACCATACAGGAAAGCAACCTCAACCGCCAGCTCATCGCCCTGCGCAGCAGGCTGGGCCAGCCCAAGGCGCAAGCCCTGGCGGAAAGGCTGCACGATATCAACCCTGACCTCAGGGCCCACGTCTATACCGAGTTCATCCGCGACGAGCGTTCAGCCGAGCTGCTGGCTCAACCCTATGACTATGTGGCTGATGCCATCGACACCCTTTCCCCCAAGCTGCACTTCATCCGTCTGGCCCTCGAAAATGGGCAGCGTCTGGTAAGCTCCATGGGCGCCGGGGGGAAGATAGACCCCACCCAGCTGAGGATCGCCCCGATTGAGGAATCCCACGGCTGCCGCCTGGCCTTCATCGTACGCAAGAAACTGCACCGCATGGGCATTCGGCAGGGCTTTACCGTGGTGTTCTCCCCTGAGCCCGTCCCACCTGAAGCCATGATGGCCGTCGACGAACAGAACAAGAAGACCAGGGTGGGCACCATCAGCTATATGCCCCCCCTCTTCGGTGGTTTCATGGCCTCCGTCATTCTTCGATACCTTATCCAGGAGTTGAACCCAGGAAAACCAAGCCTATGAACATCCCCATCTTTCAGGTTGATGCATTCTCCGGTTGCCTCTTCAAGGGCAATCCTGCGGCCGTTTGCTTCCTAAAGGAGTGGATCCCCGATGCCCTCATGCAGAAGATCGCCAGGGAGAACAACCTTAGCGAAACGGCTTTCTTCGTGGAGAGCGGCAACCGCTTTCACATCCGCTGGTTCACCCCCTACAGCGAGATCGAACTGTGCGGGCACGCCACGCTGGCCACAGCCCATGTCCTGTACCACCACCTGGGCTATGGGGAACGCAGCATCCATTTCCATTCGGCTTCCGGCGAGCTGACCGTAAGCCGGTCCGGCCCCCTCATTGTCCTCGATTTCCCTGCCCGGCCCGCAGCCCCGGCCGAAGCACCAGTGGAGCTCATCGAAGCCCTGGGCGAGGAACCCCTGGAAGTATACCTGGGACGGGATTATATGCTGGTCTATGAACACGAGCGCATCGTCGCCGGCCTCCAGCCTGACTTTCGCCAACTGGCGCGCCACGCAGCACACGGGGTCATCGTGACCGCCCCGGGGGAGAATTCCGATTTTGTCAGCCGCTTCTTCGCCCCGGCCATTGGGATCAATGAAGACCCCGTGACCGGATCATCCCATACCGTGCTCATACCCTATTGGTCGGAGCGCCTGGGATGGAAGGACCTCAGTGCACTCCAACTCTCGGATAGGGGAGGGGAGCTGTTCTGTGAAGACCTGGGCGAACGTGTCCTCATAAAAGGACGCGCAGTCACCTTCATGAAAGGCGAGATCCTGATGGGATGAATATGGGAAAGCTGATGGACACCGACCTCCTGTTCGCCGGCGGCGGACTCTCCGGCCTTAGCCTGGCCTGGCATATCGAAACGGCCATGCCCGGACGCTACCGCATGATCATCGTCGACCGCGAGGCCCGCGTAGGCGACGACCGTACGTGGTGCTTTTGGGAAAAAGGCGAAGGCCCCTTCCAGGCTGCGGTGATCAAGCAATGGGACCGTCTTAAGGTGCTGGGCCCTGACTGGGAACGCATCCTGGATATTCCTCCCTATGCCTACCGCATGATCCGCTCCTCCGCCTTCTATGCTCTCGTCCGCGAAGGCCTGGCCGCGGCCCCGGGGATACAGTTCCTGACCGCGGACATCCTCGGCCTGGAGAGCGAAAAGGATTCCGCAGTGCTCAGGTCCAGCATCGGAAACCTCCGCGGACGCTGGCTGTTCAACAGCGCCCTCCGCCCTGATATCCCGGCCCGGAGGACCCGCACCCTCCTGCAGCATTTCAAAGGCTACTTCCTCACCATGCCGCGTTCCACCTTCGATCCCGATGTTCCCCACTTCATGGATTTCAGGGTGGAGCAGGGGAAGGATGTGCGCTTCGTGTATGTCCTCCCAATTACAGAGACCCGGGCCCTGGCCGAATTCACCGTGTTCTCCCCCAGGGTCTGGGAGCAGCAGGAGTATCACAATACCCTTCAGGACTATCTGGGAAATATCCTGGGAATCAAGGACTATGTCGTAGATGAAGAAGAGTTCGGGGTGATCCCCATGACCGATCACCCGCATCCCCTTCGCACCGGCCGGCGAATTCTCAACCTCGGGACCGCCGGGGGCAGGACCAAGGCCTCCACCGGCTTCACCTTCGTCAACGTGCAGCGTCATTCCGCAGCGGTGGCACTCAGCCTTCAAAGCAAAGGGCACCCCTTCGCCAGGATGCCCTTATGCCATAAACGCTATTCGCTGTATGATGCTATCCTTCTGGATGTGCTGACCCGCAACCTTTATCCGGGACGGGATATCTTCAGCCATATGTTCCTCCGCAATGCACCGGTTACCGTATTCGATTTCCTTGGGGAACAAAGCCGGTTCCATCAGGAACTGCAACTTTTTGCTTCCTTTCCCCAGGGGCCCTTCGTTCGGGCTTTCCTCCGCGTGGCCCGCCACCGGCTGGGCCTATGAGCGGGGATCCTTGGGTGTTTTCGGAAAACGTCCCGCCTCCTTCAGCGCACGGTCCACAATCCACTCGATCTGCCCGTTTACGCTGCGGAACTCGTCCGCCGCCCACTTCTCCAACGCCTCCAGCAGTCGGGGATCTATTCTCAATGCAAAGGAACGCTTCTTGGTCATGCTCAGTGGTGCAGGGTACCCGTATTGACCACGGGCGCAGCATCCTTGTCGGAGCATAGCACCACCATCAGGTTGCTCACCATGGCCGCCTTCTTGTCGTCGTCCAGTTCAATGATGTTCTTCATCGAAAGCTGCTGCAGGGCCATCTCTACCATACCCACGGCCCCTTCCACGATCTTTACCCTGGCCGCAACGATGGCCGATGCCTGCTGCCGCCTCAGCATGGCACTGGCTATTTCCGAGGCGTAGGCCAGGTAACTGATCCTGGCTTCCAATACCTTGATGCCCGCAATCGCCAGGCGTTCCTCCAGCTCTTCTTCCAATACGGCGTTCACTTCCTCTCCCCCGGAGCGCAGGGTGATCTCGGCCCCTTCGTCATCAAAATTATCATAGGGGTAGTGCCCCGCCAGCTTGCGGATCGCCGCCTCGCTCTGGATGTTGACAAAATGTACATAGTCGTCCACCTCAAAGGCCGCCTTGAAGGTGTTCTCCACCTTCCATACCAGCACAATGCCGATCATGATCGGGTTGCCTACCTTGTCGTTCACCTTGATGGGCTCGTTGTCGATGTTGCGCGCACGCAGCGAGACCTTCTTGCGCGTGAAAAAGGGATTGACCCAGAAGAACCCGTTCTTCTTGATGGTGCCCTTGTATGCCCCGAACAGCACCAGCACGCTCGATTCGTTGGGGTTAACCACCACCATGCCCGGCATCAGGAAGACTCCGGCCGCCAGCACTGGGATAAGCCATAGCCACTCGCGCGCGGCCAGCCCCCATATCGATAGGCCAACCAGGGCCAGGGACAGCAACAGGAAAGGATAGCCCGATAAGGCAGAATAGCTCTTTTCTTCTTTCATGATTGATATTGTTATGATATCACAAAGATACTAATATAAATCACGAAGTCAAGTGTTTTCGTTCGCATGTACCAAAACGAAATACTACCTTTGTTGTCGCGCGTACGCGCTGCCAAGTCCATGTTACTGATCAGAAACTCTTCCGTGCTGACCTGCCTGCTGGCCCTCTGGCTCTCCGGGGCCCTGGGAATCGCACAGTACAACCCTTTTCAGAGCATCAAGGAATTTGATGAGAAGAGCAGCAAGCCCCAGACCTATGATACAGTGGAGGTAAATGACCTCATCATGGCCCAGGAACTGGCGCTGCGTCGCTCCATGGCCCGGGATTCTGCCTGGAGCGCTGACCGGCATCGCCCTTCGGTTTTCATGAGGGTAGGTATGATCACCGGTCCGGGCAAGGCCAGGATGGAGTTCAACACCTTATACGATGAGCGGGTGACCCACCGTCGTTACGAGGCCGATATCTTTTCCTCATGGGCGCTCGGACTGGAGGCCGGGTTGCGGTACAAGGGATGGGCCGCAGGGGTGGTGCTGGGTTCCGGCATCATGATGTATTCCGATTACCTGGAGTACTATACCCGCATTGACCCCAACAGCGGACAGGAGATCACCAACTACACCACGCATGGCGACTGGCCTTCGGGCCGGCTGTCCTATGGCGCCTTTGCGGAATATGGCTTCCGGCTGAGCCGCGACCTACGGCTCTCGCTGTTCGGGCAGTACAGCAGGTACAGGATACGCGGCGACCATTACTTCATCCGCTCCATCCCCCGCAGCGTGGCCGGCACCTTTACCGACACCTGGATGGCTGCCGCCGGAACCCGGCTGCGCTTCCTGACCGGGAACCGCCACGCCCTCTACCTCAGCTTCGCCTACCAGTCGTCCTGGTTCAATGCCCTGCCCTATTTCGATGATGCCGACCCTGGGTCCTATGAGATGTCCTTCAACCAATACCTCCTCGGGCTGGGTTTCGAGTTCCTGCCCTTCAAGAAATGAGCCCATCCTGGGCTTTTCGCCTTGCTTTTTCCTATTTTTGACCCCTGATCCCTTTACACTCCACCATTATGAAGAAAAGCCTGCTGATCTATTGGCCCAAGGGCGGGAACGTTGACCGCGCAGCCCATCGTATTGCCTCAAGCTTTGGCGGGGTTACCCTCCAGCTGGTCAGCGACGTGGACATCAGCACCCTGGCCGGCTACGATCTCATCATCCTGGGCGGCTCCACCGTAGGTGCCGAAAACTGGGAGGAAGCCGTGGAAAGCAATGCCTGGGGCCCCTTTTTCCACACCATGGAAAAGCAGGGCCTGAGGCTCGACCATACCTATGTGGCCTTCTTCGGGCTGGGCGACCATGTCCTCTATCCTGATCATTTCGTGGATGGACTGGGCCTGCTCTATGAAGAGTTCAGCAAGTTCGGCGCACGCCTGATCGGCCGTTGGCCGGCCAAAGGATATGACTTCACCGGCTCCCTGGGCCTCGACGGCGATATGTTCGTTGGGCTGGCCCTGGACGAAGACCATCAGCCGGAGCTCACCGGCGGGCGCATCGACGCCTGGGTGGCCGGCCTGAAACAGGAGATGGGAGGGTGACGATTGATTATTTTTGGTTGATGGCTCAAAATGCCAGACTACCATAAACCATTATTGAAAGCGAGTAATCTTTCGTCAGGTTTAGGGATTATTCCATCCAAAATCAGTGCAAATAAAAAGGGGCTGTCCGCATCGGGCAGCCCCTCTTTTTTCAGGGAAACGCTTACTGTATCCCCAGTTTCTTCTTCACCAGGGGCATAATGTCCTCCCCACCTTCATTGTACAGCAGCAGGCCTTCGCTGGCATTGAAGATATAGGTGAATCCGCCTTCCTTGGCCACTTCGTTTATGGCCGCGCGGGCCTTGTCGATCAATGGCTTGGTCAGTGCCTCTTCCTTGGCGTTGAGGTCCTGCTGGGCCGACATCTGGAACGCCTCGATGCGTGCCTGAAGGTCCTGGATCTCCTGTTCCTTGATCTTCTTGATCACGGCCGAAAAAGTAGCCATGTTGTTCTGATAGTCGGTGTACTTGTTCTCGAGCTCTGCCTGCATGGCGGTGAGGGTGGTCCTCAACTCGGTGGCATAGGTCTCGTAGTTCTTCTGTATGGTGTCCTGACCGGGCATCACGCTGTACAGCTCGGCAAAATTGATGTGACCGAACTTGGGGGCCTTCTGGGCCATCAGGGGGGCCGTACCGGACATGAGGGCGAACAGGACGAGGATCTTCAGGGTTTGCTTCATTGCAGCGGGATTTGTTGGGTGCAAAGGTAGGGATTATCCTTTATGGAAAGGACTGATATTATTGATTTTCCACCACATTACCGATCTTGCGCAGCACCTCATCGCTGAGGTCGAACTTGGGGCTGGCGAACAACATGGTCATGTTCCCGGCCTTGTCGAACACAAAGGCATAGCCCTTGGTATTGGCAATCTCCTCAATGGCGTTGTACACCTTGTCCTGTATGGGCTTGATCAGCTCCTGGCGCTTCTTGAAGAGGTCCCCGTCCTGCCCGAAACGCTTCTTCTGCAGTTCCTTGGCTTCGCGTTCCTTCTTCACGATCTCTTCCTCGCGCTGGCGCTTCAGGTCCTCGGGCAGCAGCACCGATTCGCTCTGATAGGCCTTGTACAGCTTATCGATCTCGGAGAACTTCCCTTCGATCTCTTTCTGCCATTCTACCGACAATTCGTTCAGCTTCTCCTGGGCAGCCCCATATTCGGGGATATTTTCCATGATGTAGTCCGTGTCCACATAGGCGTACTTCTGGGCATAGGAGAAGAAGGCCGTTGCAGTGATGAAGATCACGGTCAGGATCAGATTTCTCATAATAACCTCCTTTTTTGTGGCAATGGATGCCTTATGGTTCGATGATTCACGAGTGGATTACCAAAGAGCGTACCAAAGTTTCAGGATCAATCGATGGACTGGTTGATGGAGAAGTGGAACTGCCCCTTGCTGGCATTGGGAAGCCCGTAGATGTCGTCAACCCCATAGGCCCAGTCGAGACCCAGGATGCCGAACATCGGCAGGAAGACCCTGAGCCCGAAGCCCGCGGAACGCTTCACGTCGAAGGGGTCGAAGCGGTTGAACTTCAGCCAGGCGTTCCCGGCCTCCATAAAGCCCATAACATAAATGGTGGCGTTGGGATTGAGCGAAACAGGATAACGGAGCTCCATAGTGTACTTGGAGTATATGGTCCCCCCAAGGTTGGAGTTCTTGTAGTACTCCGGGGTCACGCTTTCGTTGCTGTAGCCGCGCATCCCGATGATCTCGCGCCCGTCGAGGTTGTTGTAACCCGACAGCCCGTCCCCGCCCAGATAGAAGCGCTCGAAAATGGTCACCCCCAGGTCACGGTTGTAGGTGCCCAGGAAACCGTACTTGGCCCGGGTATGCAGCACCAGGTCGCCGGCCAGGCGTGTGAACCACGATACGTTGAACTTCCATTTGTGGTACTCTATCCATTTGTATTTCTCGGCATCCGAAAGCTCGTCATAGTCCTTGGGCCAGAGCAGGGAATAGGGTGGAGTAGCGGTAACGGCAGCCGACACCTCCGATCCGGAGCGTGGGTATATAGGGGCATCCACCGAGTTTCGGCCTACAGTAATACCGTAGCTGATGTTGTTGGACTTTCCGTCGCTGAAGGAGAAGATGCGCTGGTAGTTGTCGAGGCGGTAGCTCTGATAGCTCAGGCTGTGGTACCAGGTGAAGAAGTCGTCGGGCCACTGCAGGCGCTGCCCGAGCCCCAGGGTGATTCCATCGATGACGAAGGCCGAACGGTTGGTATCTCCACGGTCAACCCCGTTGGAATAGAGCGAATGGAAATAGGATACGCTGAAGGCGTTGGGCTTGCGGCCCCCCAGCCAGGGCTCGGTAAAGGAGGCGCTGTAGCTCAGGTAGCCTGTGCCATAGCTCTGCATGCGCACGCTCAGCTTTTGCCCGTCACCCGAAGGCACCGGCTGCCAGGCGTTACGCTTGAACATATTGCGAACGGAGAAGTTGTTGAACGAAAGCCCCAGGGTGCCTACCACCCGGCCGTACCCCCAGCCACCACTCAGCTCAATCTGGTCGGCACTGGTCTCTTCCACTTCATATTCTATGTCCACGGTGCCGTCGGCGGCATTGGGGATGGGCACCGGGTTGATCTTCTCTGCATTGAAATACTTCAGCTGGGCCAGCTCACGCGTGGTGCGGATGATGTCGGCCCTGGAGAACAGCTGCCCCGGCCGGGTACGAATCTCCCGCATCACCACATGGTCGTTGGTCTTGGTGTTGCCCTTGATGCTGACCTTGTTGATGGTGGCCTGCTTTCCTTCCCTCAGGCGGATTTCAATGTCTATGGAATCGTTCAGCACCTGGGTCTCCACAGGAACGAGCTGGAAGAAGAGATAGCCGTCGTCGAGGTAAAGGGAACTTACATCATACCCGCTGGGATTGTAAGAGAGGTTGGCATCCAGCTTCTTCTGGTTGTATATGTCCCCCTTCTTGATCCCAAGCATGGCATCGAGGGTGGAGGCCGGGTATTTGGTGTTCCCTACCCAGGTGATGTTCCGGAAGTAGTATTTCCGGCCTTCTTCCAGAAAAATATGCAGGTCAACGGTCCCGTCGGGGTTCCAGCTAATGCTGTCGCCAGTGACCAGGGCGTCGCGGTAGCCCAGTTCATTGTACCGTTCCACCAGGCCCACCTTGTCCTGCAGGAAGTTGCTCTCGATGTATTTCGAACTCTTGAAAATGCGGATCCGCAGGTTATTTCCGCTCTGTTCGGCCAGCCATTCCGAGGCACCGTCGCGCCCATAGTTCAACACCTTGCCCGGTCCCCTCCACAGCAGGGAATCCAACAGGGCGAAAGGCCTGATCACGGCCTTGTCCTTGGTTTCCTTGAGGGCGGACTTCAGCCGCGCTTCACTCACTTCTTTATTGCCCTCGAATACGATGTTGTCGATGCGCACCCGCTGGTGCTTGCGTATCCTGAACTCCAGCACCACGCTGTTGGACAGGGCGGTATCCCGCTCCTGGCGCACTTCGGCCTCGGCCTTGAGGAATCCTTTGTCAATGAAGTAGTTGCGGATCTTCTCCTGGGCACTCATAATGGTATAGGCCGTCACCACGTCGCCCCGGGCGATCTTGATCTCGTCGCGCAGATTGTCGGCTTCGGCCTTGCGCACCCCCTTGAAGCTGAACCGGCTCAGGCGGGGCCTTTCCTTAAGGCTGACCTCCAGAAAGGCCAGTTCCCCGTCGGTGCGCAGCAGGCTGATGCGTATGTCTTCGAACAGCCCCTGCTGCCATAGCTTATCAATGGCCCCGGTGATCTTCTCCCCCGGGATTTCTACCACATCCCCCACGCTGAGCCCGGTCAGCAGGATGAGCACGTTATGGTCGAGGTACTCCACGCCCTGTACGGTGATCCCACCGATAGTATAGGTCTTGGGGCTGGCATAATCCACCTCCCCCTGGTCTCCCAGCTTGATCTGGGCGAGGGCAGCGGGCATGGCCAGGAAGAACGACAGGATGATCAGGAGATATGGGCGTATCATGAAGGGTCAGATGCTTAGTTGTCCGCTGATCTTCCCGAACCTGCGCTCGCGGCACTGGAAGTCGACGATGGCCTTGTAGAGGTCGTCCCGGGTAAAGTCGGGCCAGAGTTTGGGGATGAAGCAGAGCTCGGTATAGGCCATTTGCCAGAGCAGGAAATTGCTGAGACGGTACTCGCCGCTGGTCCGTATGAGGAGCTCAGGGTCGGGTATACCGGAGGTCTCGAGATAGGAGGAGAAGAGGTCCTGGTCAATGCCTTCAGGAGCCACCTTACCCTGGGCGATGTCACCGGCGAGTCGCTGTGCCGCCCGGGTGATCTCCCAGCGGGCGCTGTAGCTGAGGGCGAGGGTAAGGACCATGCGGGTGTTGGTGGAGGTGCGTTCCATGGCCCGGCGGAGCTGAAGGCGGCAGTCCTCCCCCAGGGATTCAATGTCCCCGATGGTGTTCAGGCGGATGCCGTTGTCCATGAGGGTGGGGATCTCCTTGTCGATGGTCTCCACCAACAGTCCCATCAGGGCATCCACCTCTTCCTTGGGACGGTTCCAATTTTCTGTAGAGAAAGCATACAGGGTAAGGAAGGGCACCCCGATCTCCGCGGCCCCTTCGGCGGCTTCGCGCACGGCGGTCACGCCCTGCTCATGTCCGTAAACCCTGAGCTGGCCACGCTGCTGGGCCCAGCGCCCGTTGCCGTCCATGATGATGGCAATGTGCTGCGGTAAACGCTCGGGATCGATCTTTTCCTTGAAACTCATCTGGCCCACTTCCCCACTGGCGTGCGCTCAGGCGCACGTCCGCAGGATCATCTCTCGTATATGTAATCTCGATAACTCTTGTTTCCCTGAAAATCCGAACAGGCCCCGTGATTCTTGCCCCGGATCTTGAAGGTGAGGAAGGCCCCCGCATAGGAGTACCAGTCCTTGTTCTTGCTGTCGCCGCGCTGCATGCCGGGCTCCACGGGGGGTTCCCCGCTGATCTGCACCGAACGGTCGGCCAGGAGCATGGCGATCTCGGTATTTTCGGCAAGCAACACATCAGGATCGGCATACACAGTGCTCACATCGTCCAGGTAATCGGTGAAGGTCTTGCGCATGCCCCATTCCGCCCCGATGCAAATGCTGCGTGAAGCGCTGTACTTGAACCCTATCCCGAAGGGGAAGGCCACCTGGGTGAGGGCGTAGATCTTTTTATCAGGATAGGCGGTGGTACCCTGACCTTCGGTGCCCAGGGGCTGCAGCTCATACCATTCGCCGTCATATTCGGCTTGGGGGTTGAAGGAGAACAGCGACACCCCGCCAAAAATGTAGGGGCTGAAGCGGCTTTTCTTGCTGCCGGTGAAATAGCGGAAGAAATTCAGCTCCATGTTGGCCCCGAACTCCAGTACATGGCTCTTGAAACTGAGGTTGCGCGAAGGGTTTTCCCCAACAGAGGAGGCGTCGTCCCCCAGGACTTCCCCGTATATGGCGTTCATCTTCAGCGCCCAACGCGGGTTCAGGTTGTAACGGTACAGCAATCCACCGGCCGGCTGGGTAAGCCCGAAATGGCTCCTGTAGTTCAGGTCCCCCAGGTAATACGTGGTGCCAAGCGTGAGGCCGACCTCCGATCGCTGGGCCGACAGGCTGGCGGCCAGCAAGCCGACCATCAGGGTCAAGAGTGCTTTTCTCATGATGTTCAGGTTCTGGTGTTTTTCCTGCTCTTCCCTGAAAAACAGGGCGCTAAATTATTACATATTTCCTGCGCGGGCAAACCTCTTGAGTATTTTTAACAGTATCAGTTCCTTGCATCCATGCCCCAGTTCAGCTTGTCGCGGATGGTGCGGTAGAAGTTCTGGTTGTTGAGCCTCACCAGGTTCACCACGAAACCGGCCTTGCGGAACACCATCTCACTTTCGGCCTGCAGCACTTCGAGCCGTGAATCAAGGCTCACATTGTACTCGTTGCCACCGCTGTCCACACGGATCCTGACCTCACTGGAGTCGGGGATAACGATAGGCCGCACGGTCAAATTGTGCGAGGCAATGGGGGTGATGATGAAATTGGAACAGGAGGGAGCAATGATGGGCCCCCCACAACTCAGGGAATAGGCGGTCGACCCGGTAGGCGTGGCGATGATGAGCCCGTCGGCCCAGTAAGAGTTGAGGAACATGCCGTCAACCCATGCCTGAATGCTGATCATGGTATTGGGCACGGCTTTGTACAGGCTGGCCTCGTTCAGGGCGAAGTTCAGGGGGCCGAAGAGCCCGGCACGGCTCTCCAGGCGAATGAGGCTGCGCGGGTCGAGGGCATAACGCCCGGCCAACAGCTCCCCCACGGCCTGGGTGATCTCGTGGCGGCTGGTGGACGAAAGGAAGCCGAGCCGGCCCAGGTTAATGCCGGCAATGTGGATGCCGGAGTCCCTTACCAGGGTGATGGTGTCCAGCAGGGTGCCATCACCCCCCACGGAAAGCAGCAGGGAAGTGTCGCGCCGCAGGTCGTCCTGCCCCGAAAAAGAGGAAACCTCGCTGCGGAACACTACCTTGTCATGAATGTATTGATGCAGGTTTTGAAAGACCTGCAGGCTGCACCCTGCATCTTCCAGCACATCCACGATCAGCTGCATGCTGGGAAAATACTCCGGGTTGAAGTTCCTGCCGTAAATCGCTATGCGCATGGCTCAGGGATTGGGTTCAAGGGAGTGGTCATGGGTCACACATTGAGAAATCGCATCAGGGATTC
>ERZ795054.1572-NODE-1572-length-21090-cov-5.148324_pt1 | contig 21090 bp, 15 predicted proteins | sample MGYA00375138_ERZ795054 | MGnify/ENA primary metagenome ERZ795054 (study PRJEB30183, sample SAMN05720215) | anaerobic digester metagenome | isolation source: active sludge of municipal wastewater-treating anaerobic digesters | place: USA | collected 2014-12-23 ... | reverse complement strand
TTGAGTTTCGTAAAGTCGGTCGTGGCCAGAAAGCGGTCGTTGTCTACCCAGGATTGAATCAGCTTGTCCGGAATATGGCGGATGTAACTCTTGCCGCGGTTCAGACTGTCGACTTTTGCCGGATCGATATCGAAGCCGATGGCCCGAAAACCCTTTTCCAGAAACTCCCGTAAGAGCGGCAAACCCACATAACCCAACCCGATCACACCGACGTTCTTACTCATGAAAATCTCCTTGCATGTCCTTATTGTCAAAATTTCTCGTTATGAATGCGCTTCGCAATAACACAAGCGCATGAAAGTGTAAACCCTGTACCCGGTTCGTTTTGGCAACGATGTTACCCGTTTGCACTCCACTCTGAACCTCCCCAGACAAGGACAGAAAACAATTGTGGTTGGTTTGGCTGCTAGATGGGGAGGGAACGTTATTGTGTTTCCTCTTGCAGGGTATTGAACGGTGATTGTTGGGCCTTATCCGCAAAGGATTTTACTAAAATCACCGGCCATAATATTCCCGATACCAAGTGACGAAACGCTGAATGCCTGCGGCTACTGGCGTTGCGGGCTTAAAACCCACGTCGGCCATCAGGTCGTCCACGTCGGCCCACGACGCCGGCACATCGCCCGCCTGCAGGGGCAGGAAATTCTTTTGGGCCTTCTTCCCCAGATACTCTTCGATATATCCGATAAAATCCATAAGCAGCACCGGATTATTGTTCCCGATATTGTATATTCGATAGGGAGCGAAGCTGCTAGCCGGGTCCGGCTGTTCGCCGGTCCAGTCGGCGTTCGGCACAGGGATTTTATCCACGACGCGTACCACCCCTTCGACGATGTCGTCGATATAAGTAAAATCTCGTTTCATTTTTCCGTCGTTGAAGACATCGATCGGGCGATCTTCCAAAATGGCTTTGGTGAAAAGAAACAGAGCCATATCGGGGCGGCCCCAGGGACCATAAACCGTGAAGAAGCGGAGCCCCGTGCAGGGGAAGCCGTAGAGGCAAGCATAGGTGTGTGCCATGAGTTCGTTGGCTTTTTTCGTCGCGGCGTAGAGGCTGACCGGGTGGTCCACATTGTCATGGATGGAAAAGGGCATTTTCGTGTTGGCTCCATAAACGGAGCTGGATGACGCGAAGACCAGGTGCTTTACTTGGTGGTGGCGGCAGCCCTCCAGGATATTAATGAACCCGACCAGATTGCTGTCAATGTAAACCCTGGGATTGGTGATCGAATAGCGGACACCGGCCTGAGCGGCGAGGTTGACGACGACCTCGGGCTTTTCCTTCGCGAAAACCGCCTCCACGCTGGTCCGGTCGGCCAGATCCGCCCGGTAGAAGCGGAAATCCTCCTCCTTCTCAAGGATGGCCAGGCGTGCTTCTTTCAGGGACACGTCGTAATAATCGTTCACATTGTCGAGGCCGATGACTTCCCGGCCCTCGTCAAGCAGCCGTTTTGAAAGATGAAAACCGATAAACCCAGCCGCGCCGGTTACGAGAATTTTACGCAATGTATTCTCCAAAAGATAAATTCACGGTTTGATTTTTATAATGTTAACGTTTTTTTATCAACTAACAATCATAATTTTCGTAGACCATTCATGAAACAAAACAGGCAGCCGGTAATTTCACCTAACTGCCTGTATTTATTTGGTAGCGGGGACAGGATTCGAACCTGTGACCTTTGGGTTATGAGCCCAACGAGCTACCGGACTGCTCCACCCCGCGATATGTCTTTGCTTCCCCCTAAGGCGCTAAAAGATTGTTTTCTCTATGTCATCTGTCCGTGCTTTGTCAAGGAGTTTTTCAGCGGTGGACGCTTTTGAAGATTATCCCCCATCCCCTCTCCAGCCCTTCCCTTGAAGGTGCGGGAGCCTGACTTTTATCCCCCTCCCCTGAGTCTCCTCCCTCAAGGGGCGGGGAAATCCCTTAGGTTGTCATTCCGGGCAACGACCCGGAATCCATTACCAGTGCGTCGACTCCCTGCAAATGGTTCCCGGATCAGGTCCGGGACGACAGAGTGTTGCAAAGGAGCAGCAAAGAATTATCCCCGTCCCCTGAATCTGTGAAGGGGAAACCTGGCTGTAACGCAATCTTCCAGGGGTGGGGCGTAATTGGGTACAAAACGGAACAATGATTAAAAATCAAGATTTCCCGTCGCTTACGCTCTTCGAAACGACATGCGGAAAGACAGTGATGCGGTTTTATCCCCGGTCAGTAATCAGCATTGTCGTGGGGTCGAGGCGCAGCTCGGTGTCTATCGCTTTATCCCGGCCCTCACCCTTGATCGCCTTGAGGGACATGTAATCGCCCTTCTCCTCGATCTTAAGAATGACTTGAAAATACTGCGGCAACCCCTCGATCGATAAAGGTATTCCCGCCTGGTTCGTCTGTTCGTTGCGGTGAATGTGGAGGGCGAACCAGACAAAGAAATTCTGTTTTTCCGCCAGGGCTTTCATCTCCTGAAGGAAAGGCTGAATCTTGCTGTTAAAGTGCAGGCCGTCGATGATCAGGATCTGGGGCCGAAAAATGTTCTGGACGGCCAGGTCGTTCAGACGTTCCGCCAGCTTCGGCACGCTGAAGTCGTCCACCCGGAAGGTCATGATGAAGCGGTGCAGGAGAATCTCTTCCCGCAGCTCCTGGACGTTGTCCACCGGGTAGGTTTTGGTCAGATCCTGGAGGATTTCGTCGTACCAGAGGGTGACCTTGTGCACCGGGTCCTGGAGGCTCACATGAAACACGGAAAACTTCTTCATCATGGCCTGAAGGGCAATCTGAACGAGCAGGGCCGTCTTTCCGACACCTGCCGGAGCCATCACGGCGCCGAAAGCACCATTTTCCTTCAGGATATTCATATCCAGCCCCAGGTGGCGCAGGGGATTTCTTTCGCTCAATTCCTTGATCATCATGGCAATATTCCTGTCCGACAGGTAAATGACCTGTCCCGGCCGGCGCAACCGTCGCACCGGGCTGATTGCTTTCTTTAATAACATGCGTTTGCCTGTTTACGCAGCCGTTTTCTTCCGGAGGGCGATTTCTTCCAGGATCTTTTCCGCAACCGACGCCGGAACCTGGCGATAGGCGGCAAATTCCATCGTAAACTGGGCCTTACCCTGGGTGGCCGATCTTAAAATTGTGGAGAATCCGACCATTTCTGCCAGCGGCACCTGGGATTCGACGACGCTCATGGCGCCTTCGTCCTGGGCGCCGACGATGATGCCCCGCCGCTGGTTGAGCAGCCCCATGACCGATCCCTGGTATTCCGTCGGGGTTTCGATGACAACCTTCATGATGGGTTCATGGATAACCGGCGCGGCCTTCGCATAGGCCTCCCTGAAGGCCCCCTTGGCGGCGGCGATAAAGGCAATCTCCGAAGAATCGACGGCATGAAAGGCTCCGTCGTTGATGCAGAACTTGATCCCCGTCACGGGGAAGCCCATCTTGGGGCCTTTTTCCAGGGACTGCTGAAAGCCCTTTTCACAGGCCGGGATGTAGTTCGTGGGGATGGACCCGCCGGTGATCTTGTTGTCGAACAGGAAATCCCCTTCGGCATAGGGTTCGAGGAAACCGGCCACCCGTCCGAACTGACCGGCGCCGCCCGTCTGCTTTTTGTGTGTATAGTTGAACTCCGCCCGGCGGGTAATCGTTTCGCGATACGCCACCCGGGGATTGCCCGTTGTCACTTCGGCAGCGTATTCACGACGCATCCGCTCCACGTAAATCTCCAGATGGAGCTCTCCCATGCCTTCGATGATCGTCTCGTTCGTCTCCGCATCGACATGGGTCCGGAACGTGGGGTCTTCTTTCGTAAAACGGTTGAGCGCCTTGGACATGCTGATCTGGGCCTTGTTGTCCTTGGGAATCAGGGCCAGGGAAATGACGGGCTCAGGTACGAACATGGACAGCATGGTCAGGTTCACCCCGGGGGCGACGAACGTGTCGCCGGAGGCGCAGTCGATCCCGAACAGGGCGCCGATAGAGCCGGCGGCGATGGCGTCGATGTCTTCCATCTGGTCGGCGTGCATGCGGACCACCCGGCCGACTTTCACCTTCTTGCCCGTTCGGGTGTTGATAATGGTGTCGCCCCGGCCGATGGCCCCCTGGTAAACACGGACATATGTCAACTGGCCGTAAGGGCCGTCTTCGAGTTTGAAGGCCAGCGAGACGAGTGGATCGTCCGTTTGGCCGGAAAGTACAACATTGCGGGCCGCATCTTCGGTGTCGATGGCTTCGTTCACCACTTCCAGCGGGCAGGGCAGATAGGACGTCACGGCGTCCAGCAGGGGCTGTACCCCCTTGTTTTTGTAGGCGGAACCGATAAACACGGGGGTCAGTTTACGCGCAACCGCGCCTTTCCGTATCGCATCGGTAATCAATTCACAGGAAATATCGCCGCCTTCGAGGACCGCCTCGGTCAACTCATCGGAAAACATCGTCGCAGCGTCGATCAACTCTTCCCGTTTTTCCCGGGCCATTGCCAGGAGAGATTCGGGAACGGCCTCCCGCCTCACCATCTCCCCGTTATCTCCGTCGAAATAGATCGCCTCCATGGTCACGAGATCGACCACGCCCTGGAATTCGCTTTCCAGGCCGATGGGAATCTGCATGGCCACGGCGTTATGCCCGAGCTTCGTACGCAGTTGGAAAATCACTTTCAGGGGGTTGGCGCCGTTGCGGTCGCACTTGTTGACAAAAGCGATACAGGGCACCTGGTAGCGTTTCATCTGCTGATCCACGGTTATCGACTGGGACTGGACGCCCCCTACGGAACACAGGACCAGGACGGCTCCGTCTAAAACCCGCAGGGACCGTTCCACCTCGATGGTGAAATCAACGTGGCCGGGCGTGTCGATGATGTTGATGACATGATCATCCCAGTTACAGTAGGTTGCGGCGGAGGCGATTGTAATGCCGCGCTCCTTTTCCAGATCCATGGAATCCATGGTCGCCCCGACGCCGTCTTTCCCCTTCACGTCATGAATGGCGTGGATGCGCTTGGTATAAAAAAGGATGCGCTCCGTCAGGGTCGTTTTCCCCGAATCGATGTGGGCGCTGATACCGATATTCCTTATGTTTCTGCTCGCTTGTGACATATTCCTTCCTTGTTTTTTGGTAAAAAATCGCTTCCGGCAGCTTTCGCCTCCCGAAGCATCGGTAAAAGTGAAAACAAACTTAAAATATTTTTGTGGTTAATTGGATTCAGTTCCGGCTACACGGGATGTTCCGTGTGGGAATCCCTTTCAAGAAACCGCCAAGAAATCAACGCCGTCAAATACTACCGCTCTGCCACCGGCATACCAGCCGGCGGAGAAGGGGCGGAGCCTATGTCTTTTGCCCGGATTTGTCAAGAAAATTTTATTCAACCCCGGGGAATTTAATGCTATATGAAAGGCAAAGAAAATTTATTTCACCGGGGGAATGAAAAACGATGGGTTATTACATAAATTCGACGCAGGAATATCATACCAGCACGCTGAACTCTCTCGGGTGGGAGTTGACCGTTTCCAACAGCCTCTACCCGGACCGGAGTCCCTGCCGGACTGTGCTCACAAAACGCGCATCTTACGGATGCCACCTGTACGAATTTCTGCGGGAGAACCTGCCCCTCGACCAGGTCACGTCGGTGCTGGAGATCGGCGGCGGCTACGGTTATCTCATGCACGATTTGCTGAAAATGCACCCGTCATTTCAGGCAACCATGGTCGACATTTCGCCCTTTCTCCTGGCCGAACAGAAAAAGACCCTACTCGACTATCCGGTGCAGTTCCATCTCTCGGATATATTTGATGTCTCGGAAGACGCCCTTCGCAAACATGATCTGGTCATTCTGAATGAAAACGTGGGGGATTTTCCGACCGTCGTGGACATTCCGGTGGCGCTGCTTCGGGAACCGGCCGAAACCGGCCCCGAACTGGAAAGAATCCGATCTCTTTTCAAATTATACTCGTTTCCTGTCCCCGAGCGTGATACATTCAATTTTAACCTCGGTGCGGTGGACATAACTGAAAGACTCTGTCGGGAGGGTGTGTCCTTCATCTTCATCAGCGAACACAGTTGCGAGACGACCGTTCCCGAAGAGTTCCAGGGCATGATTCCCGTGTCCGCGCCGGGAAACCCGGAACGGATCATTCTCAGAGGGCACGACGAGTACACCATCAAGTTCTCACACCTGGAGAGCGTGGCCGCTCACCACGGTTATCGGATTCGCAGAGGCCCCCTGGCCGATTTTATCCGGCTCGATATCAATGATTCGCTCTTTTGGCTGCTCAAGCGCCGCCACTCGACCAAGCATGAACATGAGATTCTTCGGCATTTTATCGAGGATCTCTTTCAATATGAATACCTCCTCCTGAAGAGGAAGGATAGTTAAGGGAAAGAACGACAATCATGCAAAGGATTGGAGATTAAAGATTTTTACTTTTGACAGACCGTGAGACCGGAAGGGTCTCACGAAGGGAGAACCCGGAAGCGGCGCCGATTGCGACGCTCCGCAAATCATGTTCTCCATGAGGGGAATTTTTTTCATCGCGTACAGTTTGTCCCCGCCGAACGCGGGGACAGAGGCGGCCGGAACGGCACGCTTCCTGTGTGATGATCCCAAAACATATCAACGTCCTTATGTGTCCTTGACGTTCTTTGAAATGGCAAACTTTTTTTATTAAGAAAGGTTGTTTGCTTTGATTTGCAAACGTTGCGGCGTGTGCTGCATGGTCGATTTCATCGCCTACGTGACCGAAAAGGATATTGAACGCTGGCGACGGGAAAACCGGAAGGATATCCTGGAAATCATCGAACATGAACACGCCTTCTGGGCGGGAGATCATTTGCTCTCCGACGTGGACGGTCGCTATTTGAACCGCTGCCCCTTCCTGACCTGGGAGGGAGCCTTTCATTCCTGCGCAATTCACGAGACGCGGCCGGAGGTGTGCCGGAATTACGAACCCGGTTCATCCGAGATCTGCACCCAGTTCAGAAGCTGAAATCCGGTTAAAGCGATCCGGATCGTCTGAATTTACCGATTCTTTTTTTCATTGAAAAACCGGCACAGGGGAGTTTTTTCATTTTTTACACACCGTATATGAATATATATATCAGTTATTTCTTTTAGTTGGATAATCTTACGGCCGAAAGGAACGGTCATCAGCCTGAAAGGGAGGAACCATGAGCAGCCAGAGTACGATCGAAAGTACCTATGGTCTTGACAAACACGGCATTCATAATCTGAACGCCATTTACTGGAATCTGCCCACCCCCCGCCTCTACGAAGAGGTGATCCGCCGCCGTGAAGGCCGGGTGGCCCACATCGGCCCCCTGGTCATCCGTACGGGCCACCACACCGGACGCTCACCCCAGGATAAATTTATCGTCCAGGAACCAACGAGTGTGGATAAAATCTGGTGGGGCGAAGCCAATCGGAGCATGTCTCCCGAACATTTTGAGACCCTGCGCCTCCGGCTGCTGGCTTATCTCCAGGGAAAGGACGTTTATGTCCAGGATTGCTTCGCCGGGGCCGCCCCGGGTTATCGAATTCCCATCCGGGTGATCACGGAAACGGCCTGGCATAACCTGTTTGCCCGCAATCTCTTCATACAGGCCCAGCAGGAGGAACTCGCGGACCACATCCCCGACTTTACCCTGCTGCACGTACCCAATTTCCACGCCATCCCACAGGTCGACGGGACCCGTTCCGAGGTGTTCATCGTCATCAATTTCGCGGAAAAGCTGATCCTGATCGGCGGCACCCACTATGCCGGGGAAATCAAGAAATCGATTTTCACGGCCCTCAATTACGTGCTGCCCCAGCAGAAGGTGCTCTCCATGCACTGTTCCGCCAGCATGAACAAGCAGGGAGACATGGCCATCTTCTTTGGCCTCTCCGGTACGGGGAAGACCACCCTCTCTACCGACGAAAGCCGGATTCTTATCGGCGACGACGAGCACGGCTGGAGCGACGAGGGAATTTTCAACCTCGAAGGGGGCTGCTACGCCAAAATCATCCGCATCTCCGCCGAGGCGGAACCGGAAATCTACGAAACAACGAGGAAATTCGCCACCATCCTCGAAAACGTGGGCTTCGACAGCCAGACCTGCCGGATCGATCTCAACGATGACAGCCTGACCGAAAACACTCGGGCCGGCTACCCCATGAGCCATATTCCCACTGCGACCCGCAAGGGCGTCGGCGGCCATCCAAAAGACGTCATCATGCTCACGGCGGACGCCTTCGGCGTGCTGCCGCCCATTGCCCGACTCACACCGGAGCAGGCGGTTTATCATTTCCTGTCAGGCTACACGGCGCGCGTGGCGGGCACGGAAAAAGGCGTGACGGAACCGGAGGCGACCTTCAGTTCCTGCTTCGGCGCGCCCTTCCTGGCCCTTTCGCCCCTGGTTTACGCAGAGCTGCTGCAGGAGAAAATCAGACGTCATCACGCCCGACTCTGGCTTATCAACACCGGCTGGACCGGCGGACCCGCCGGGGTGGGCCACCGCTTCCGCATCCAGGACACGCGGGCCATGGTCCACGCCGCCCTGAATGGTGAACTGGATAATATCGCCCTGCGGAAAGATCCGATTTTCGGCCTGGATGTGCCGACAAGCTGTCCGGGGGTAAACGATATCGTACTGAATCCGCGAGCCAACTGGCCGGACCGGGCAGCCTACGATGCCCAGGCGAAGAAGGTGGCGCAGTTGTTCAAAGATAACTTTAAGAAATATGAGGAAGGCGTCTCTCCGGAGGTCATCGCGGCAGGCCCGACCGTGTCCGAATAGCGTCTATAAAAGATAAAAAGATAGAAAATCGAAGAAGATCAGGCGGGGCATACCCGCCTGATCTTTTATAAATGGTGATCAGAGACTACCCTATTTCTGCTTCCACTTCCTAAACATCATTATAAATAAACCGGCAAACCCTTCGATTTCAGATATTCCTTCACTTCTTTGATGCGGAAGGTCCGGTAGTGGAAAACCGAGGCCGCCAGGACCACCTGGGTGCCGCCCTTGACGACGGCGTCATAGAAATGCTCCAGCTTCCCGGCGCCGCCGGACGCGACGACCGGCACCGTCACGACATCGGAAATGGCCTTCGTGAAATCGAGATCGTAACCGTTTAACGTTCCGTCACCGTCCATGCTCGTGGGCAAAATCACCCCCGCCCCCAGTTCCTGGCAGCGCTTCGCCCACGCAATGGCGTCTTTCCCGATGGGCTTGGTTCCGCCGGAAATGACCAGCTCGAAGCCCGACGGCATGGCCGCGTTTCTCCTGGCGTCGATGGCCACGGTGATTTTAGCCGACCCGAACTTTTGGGCCCCTTCCCGGACCAGCTCCGGATTCATCACGGCAGCACTGTTCATCGATACTTTACTCGCCCCGGCGCCCAGCACCTGCTCGATATCGGACAGCTCGTTGATGCCGCCGCCGACCGTGAGCGGAATCTGAATGACGGACGACACCTGCTTCACCCATTCCAGGCGGGTCTTGCGGTTCTCGACCGTCGCGGCGATATCCAGCATGGCCAGCTCATCCGCCCCTTCATCCTGATAGAATTTTGCATTTTCCACGGGGTCTCCGGCGTCCTTGATATCGACAAAGTGCACGCCTTTGACGACGCGTCCGTTTTTCATATCCAGACAGGGCATCACTAAAATGGGTTCCATGGCAGATCCTTTCTTCAGACGTTTTTTTTATACAGATCGGCCCTGGAAATTGATTGATCCGAAGAAAAAAGTCAAGTTAAAAGAAGAAAAACGCCGAAGCTGTGTATCAGCATGAATTTATTGCTTGCTTTCTGTATTCAGATCAATTAAGGGTGGCTCGGCATTAAAGGGACACCCTCCCGTCTTGTCGGCAATTCCTACGACCGGGAGGGTTTTTTTATTTTTAACGGAAAATCCGGGACCGACTCCCGGTAAAGGGCAGGAAATATTATGCGAAAGGGAAATATCCGAAATATCGCCATTATCTCCCACGTCGACCATGGGAAAACGACGCTCGTGGACGGCATGCTGCGGCAGACGGGAATCTTCAACGATCATCAGGTGATCGAAGACCGGGTCATGGATTCCATGGATCTCGAACGGGAGCGGGGCATCACGATCATGGCCAAGAACACGGCTGTCCGGTACAAAGACGTGAAGATCAACATTGTGGACACGCCGGGCCACGCCGACTTCGGGGGCGAAGTGGAACGGAGCCTGAATCTGGTCGATGGAGCCATGCTCCTGGTCGACGCGAGCGAAGGACCTCTCCCCCAGACCCGCTTTGTTCTGAAAAAGGCTCTGGGCAAGGGCTTACCCATTATTCTCGTCATCAACAAGATCGACCGGCAGGACGCCCGCGTGAAAGAAGTGATCGACGAGGTCTATGATCTTTTTATTGATCTGGACGCGACGGAAGACCAGATTGAGTTCCCCATCCTCTACACGAATGCGAAAATCGGCGTCGCCCATCGGGAATTAGGTGACGCCGCAACCAATTTTGAAGCGCTCTTTGAGACGATCGTTGCTTTCATTCCCGGACCGGAGGCTGACGATGAAACAGAGCCCCAGTTCCTGGTTACGAACCTGGATTACGATCCCTATGTGGGACAGATCGCCATCGGCCGCCTGATGAACGGTACTCTGGAAATGAACCGCCCTTACCTGCTCTGCGGCCACAACCAGGACACGCCGGGGATTAAATTTTCCGCCCTTTACACCTTCCAGGGCTTGAAGAAAAAAGCCGTCACGGTAGCCGAATCGGGAGATATTCTCGCCTTCGCCGGCGTCGAGGACGTAAAGATCGGCGACACGGTCACCTCCCTGGAGAATCCGAAACCGCTGCCCCGCATCTATATCGATGAGCCGACGGTCTCCATGATCTTCTACGTCAACAATGGGCCCCTGGCCGGACGGGAGGGCCGTTTCCTGACATCCCGGCATCTGCGTAACCGTCTGGAGAAAGAAACCCTGAAGAATGTTTCCCTGAAGCTGAAACTGCTGGAACGGCAGGACGCCTTTGAGGTCTGCGGCCGGGGTGAGCTGCAGATGGCGGTTTTGATCGAGACGATGCGCCGCGAAGGGTATGAATTCATGGTGTCCAAACCGACGGTCATTACCCGCAAGCAAAACGGCGTCGAAATGGAGCCGACGGAACAGGTCTTCCTGGATGTGCCGGAAGAGTACGTCGGCGTCATCACGATGAAACTCTCGGAACGGAAAGGCCGCATGACCCATCTCAGCAACAAGGGGAGCGGCCGGGTGAATCTCGAATTCATCATTCCGTCACGCGGCTTGATCGGTTTTCGCAGTCATTTCATGACGGACACGAAGGGATCCGGCGTCATGAACACCCTCTATGCCGGTTACGAACCGTGGTTCGGCCCCATCCCGCAGCGCCAGAGCGGCGCCCTCGTTGCCGATCGTCCCGGAAAAATAACGGGCTACGCATGTCATGCCATGGCGGACCGGGGAGAGCTGTTTCTCGACCCGGGAACAGAAGTCTATGGCGGTATGATTGTCGGGGAACGAAACCGGACGGGGGATCTTTTCGTGAACATCGTCAAGGAAAAGAAGCTGACCAACATGCGAAGCGCCACATCGGATGCAACGGTAATCCTGCGGCCGCCCCGACGGCTGTCGCTGGATCAGTGCATTGAATATATCGCCGATGACGAACTGGTGGAGGTGACGCCGGAAAGCGTGCGCCTGCGGAAAATGAGCCTTTACACCCGTCCCTCGGCTACAGCCTGAAATCATAATTCCATACCGGGTGCAATACCCGGTATGGGCAACTTGCTGTCTTAATCGGCGAATTCCTTTTCGATCCGCTGCATCGCCTCTTCGAGACGTGCATCCGGCACCGTCAGGGAGAACCGGACAAACCCTTCGCCATACTTCCCGTAAGCCGTCCCGGCCGCCACGACGACCGCCGTTTTGTCGAACAGGCGGTTGGTGAATTCCAGGGACGTCATCCCCTTCGGCACAGGCACCCAGAGGTAAAAGGTCCCCTTCGGCGGATCAAAGACGATCCCGATCTTTTTCAGCGCCGCAAGGACGCGCTCCCGTCTCTTTCCGTAAACGGCGATCATGTGATCGACGGAGCCCGCCTCATTTTTCAGGGCATGGATCCCGGCATACTGAATGGGGTTGAAAATACCCGAATCGGTATTCTCCTTGACCTTGCTGATGGCGGCGATGAGGTCCCGGTTGCCGCTGGCCATGCCCAGTCGCCACCCGCACATGTTGAAGGGCTTGGACAGGGAGCTGAGCTCTACACCGATGTCTTTTGCCCCCTCGGCCATAAGGAAACTGATCCGCTCCTGACCGTTGAAAAGCACCTCACTGTAGGGGTTGTCGTAGCAGACGGCGATATCGTACTGTTTCGCGAAGGCAACCAGATCGTTCAAAAACGGCCGGGTGGCACAGGCTCCGGTCGGATTGTTCGGATAATTCAGGAACATGGCCGTTCCTTTTTTCGCCACATCGGTGGGAATATTGGCAAAAACCGGTAGATAATTGTTCTCCGGCAGGATCGGCACGTTGTAAGGTTCACCGCCCCCCATGAGGATGCTTGACCGGTAGGCCGGATAACCTGGATCGGTCATGAGGACCGTCTCGCCGGGATTGACACGGGCGAGGACAAAGTGGTGGCATCCTTCCTTGGACCCGATCAGTCCCAGAATTTCCGTTTCCGGATCGAGGGTGACGCCATAGCGTACATCATACCAGCGGGCGACTTCGCGGCGGAAGGCCAGCATGCCCTTCTCCTCGTCCGTGGGATAACGATGGTTTTCGGGATTGCGGGCGGTCCGGCAAAGCTCATCAATGATTGAATCCGGGGTCGCCTCCACGGGATCGCCGATGGCCAGACTGATGACATCCACACCGTCGGCTTTGGCTTTGTTGATTTTCTTCCGGAGCTCCATAAAAAGATAAGGGGGAATTTTCAAAAGTCTTTCCGCTGCCTGCAATGCTAACCTCCTGAATTTATTTATCACCTATTCATAAAATTACAAAAATACAGTTCATTTCGAGCAGATAGGAGAAATCTTAATAACCAGATATTCCTTAACTGGTCATCCTGAACTTGATTCAGGATCCATTTGCAGAAAGTCACACCCTGCAAATGAACCGCGGGTTAAGCCCCGTGTGACATGCGAAGCAATAAGATTTCTCCCTGCGGTCGAAATGACAAAGATGGCGATTTAATCAGATGCCCGGATGAATTTTCTGATCTGAGCATCGGTGTTTGGAACGAACCGATCAGGCATAGGCCTCTTCCCAAAGCCTGCCTTCATAAACGACGTTCGCTTTTCCCTCAAGATAAATCTGCTCAAACCCTGTTCCCGTTTTCTCGAAATGGATCCGCAGGGTCTCGCCGCTTTTCACAATCACGCTGACCGGGGACGCGACCATGTTCTTTTCTGCCGCGATCAGGACCGCCGCCACCGAGCCGGTACCACAGGCCAGGGTTTCATCCTCCACACCACGCTCGTAGGTGCGAATACGGATCGTCTTGTCATCGACAACCTCCACGAAATTGGCATTGGTGCCGGCCGGCTTGTATTCCTTGTGGTAACGGATCGACCGGCCGATATTTATTACGTCGAACTCATCGAGATAACTGGTGAAATGAACAACATGGGGCACACCCGTGTTGACGCTGTTGACGTCGAAGGGGATATCATCGATCGTGATTTTCTGGTTCGTCTTAAGCTCGGTGGGATCGGTCAATCTCAGCTTGACCGTGTCCCCGTCCACTTCCGCGTCGATGACACCCGCCAGGGTTTCAAAGGACATCTTCTTTGGCGCGATACCCTTGAGGAAAGCAAACCGGGCGGCACAGCGGCCGCCGTTGCCGCACATAGCCACTTCCGAACCGTCGGCGTTGAAGAATCGCCAGCGAAAATCCCGGGTTTCCGATTTTTCAATCAGAATCAGACCGTCGGCCCCCACGGCGCCTTTGCGGGCGCAGACGCGGTTGATGAACCCATTGAGATCGCGGACAGGCAAATCCAACCCCCGGTTGTCAATCAGAATAAAGTCATTGCCGCTGCCGCTCATTTTACAAAATTCAATCATCTGCTACCCGCCTGATATTTTTATATTTATTACTATTCCACTTTATTGATGATTCCTGTAAAAAAAGGAGCCGCAGCAGGTCATAAGCCGAGTTCTGTTCCCCATCCCGGTCACCCGGAAGGGGGCGATGATCATTCATCTGGGACGACAGTTGCCTGCCGCCTCGAGCGACCTACCCGAAAGCACGGACGGGCTATCCTTGACGCTTTCCTATTCGGTCTTGCTCCGGATGGGGTTTACCAAGCTTTCCCGGTCACCCGGGAAACTGGTGAGCTCTTACCTCGCCATTTCACCCTTACCCGCGGGACGAATCCCGCCTCCCCAAGGGACCTCCGGGAACCGGAGGGGCGGTATCTTTTCTGTGGCACTTTCCTTAGGGTTGCCCCCAGTCGCCGTTAGCGACCATCCTGCCCTGTGGAGCTCGGACTTTCCTCCAGCCCGCAAGCGGACCAGCGATCATCTGCCCTGCTACAACTCCCGTTTTAATCGTATTGATTATCTCAGGTTAGTCAATAGAAATTTCGGCCATCACCCATAGAACAACCCGAAGCCGAAGCGATATCGGTATCTACCGGCAACGACTAAGAATTTTCTTCCTGATTTTGCCAGTATATGATCCGGTTGCAATGAGGGCAGGACATCAATATCGTGGTTTTCTGCAATTCATTGTACATCTGCGGAGGAATATTCATATGACATCCGTTACAGACTTCCTTCCAGACGGAAACAACGGCGACCCCCTTATGCAGGTTCCGAATGGCCTCATATTTACGGATCAGACCTTCCTCAAGGGCGCTTCTGATCTGTGCGTTTCTTGCCTGACATTCCGCAATACCTTCATCAAGGGATTTCATCTCCAATTCCATTTTATCCCGTTCGGATTGATGAGCAATTGACTCCTGTGCGAATTCCTTCTCCTGCTGCTTTAACTCGCCGTTTTCCTTATCGATGGCATCGAACAGGGCGATGATTTCGGATTCCAAGTCGCCGTTCTTCTTTTCCATATTGTCGATTTCTTTCAGGATGGCCTGATATTCCTTGTTGTTCTTAACCGTTTCGAGACGTTCTTTGGCTTTCTTCAAGCCGTCCTGTCCCTTTTTCAGTTTATCCTCTTTTTCCCTGTACTGTTTGCGTAAATCCTCCAAATGGGCGCGAAAGTCGTCCATCTTTTGCTGCAGGACCTGAAAAGCCTGGTCCAGTTTTGCGATACGCTCCGGCAATTCCTTCTTTTTTATTTTGATCCGCGCGGCATCCGAATCGCTTTTCTGCAGTTCAATCAACAATTGAAGGTCTTCTCTCAATTATTTTCCCCTTTCCTTGGGTTAATGGGCAAAAAAAAATGCACCCGCGAGAGGTGCATTCATTTAGAGGCAAGTTTCTGCCGAAACTCTTGTTTCCATATTGAATAATACCAGCACAATTTTACCCCTGCTGTTATGCATAACCTACGTTTCTCCCTGTTCCATTAAACGACTTGGTGGGCCCACCTGGGTTCGAACCAGGGACCTACCGGTTATGAGCCGGTGGCTCTACCAATTGAGCTATGGGCCCGACGTCCCAATTGTTAAAACTTCGCTGTCAGTTATAACAATTCTCCCCGGGTGTCAAATTCAAAATCGCCGGCGCCCTTTATCAGATGAGGCGGTAAGGCCCGGTTTTATAAAAAAGGTTCTTTATTCGGGGCGCTAATCGCCTTCCAGCGCTGTTTCGCCGGCGATTTCCCGATAGCGCCGATCTTCGTCCTCCTGGTATTCGATCCGCTCACTGATTCCGAAACGCATCCGCAGGACCTTTTCCTCCCGGGGTGTCAGGGTTGCCAGGATTTTCCGCGTTTGCTCGGCCAGGTCCATACTGATGGTCGCCTCCGAAGGGGACATGATTTTTTTATCCTCAATGAAATCTCCAAGATGGCTGTCCTCTTCCTCGCCAATGGGGGTTTCTAGGGAAATGGGTTCCTTAGCAATTTTAAGGACTTTTCTCACCTTATCCAGGGGATAGCCCATCTTGTTGGCAATTTCCTCGGGATTCGGCTCCCGGCCCAATTCCTGGACGAGGTAGCGGGATGTGCGAATCAGTTTATTAATGGTTTCAATCATATGGACGGGAATACGGATGGTCCTCGCCTGATCGGCGATGGCCCGGGTAATGGCCTGCCGAATCCACCAGGTGGCGTAGGTGGAAAATTTGTAACCGCGCTGATATTCGAATTTTTCCACGGCCTTCATGAGGCCGATGTTCCCTTCCTGGATTAAATCGAGAAACTGCAAACCGCGATTGGTGTATTTCTTGGCGATACTGACCACGAGCCGCAGGTTGGCTTCGACGAGTTTGCGCTTCGCCCGTTCCGCTTTGCGTTCCCCCTTTTCCATGGTGACCACCAGTTTTTTCAGGGACGAGGGCGTATGGGCGGATTCAGCGGAAATTCTTTTGATCTCCTTGTCCGCATCCTTGATGATTTCCTCGTAATGCCGTAATTTCACCGCTTTGATCCCCGTTTCACGTTGGACAAGCTTTTCCTCTTCAGGCGACTTGCGCATGCGGGACCAGAGTTTTTCCATCTGGGTACGGGACAAACCCGATTCATCCTTGCAGGACTGGATTCTCTCTTCGGCTTCCTCGATCTCGGACAAGGCCTGCTTGATCCGGTTGATCAGGCGATCAATCTGTTTCTTGCTAAAACGGATTTTGCGGCAATGCCGGATGATCAGCTTATTATTTTTGGCAATATCCGCCTTCAGGGCTTCTTTTTTCTCATCGTCAAGACCCTTAACTTTCAGTTTCTTCCTGATGTCCTCGTTCTTCCGGTCCAGATCAGCGACCTTATCGATCAGGTTGAGGACCCGCGTCTTATGCATGTCCTCTTCAACGCTTCCCTCTTCATCGTCAAGGTTGTCGATTAAGTTCTTAATTCTCACTTCGCCGCTGCGCAACTTCTCCCCCAGTTCGATAACCCCTTTGACGGAGAGAAGCACGGAAAAGACGGAGTCCATGCCTTCCTTGAGGCCCTCTTCGATCTTTTTGGCGATTTCGACTTCCCCTTCCCTGCTCAGAAGAGACACCAGTCCCATTTCCCGGAGATACATCTTGACGGGATCGCCCGTCTTGCCGACGGTGGAAATAAGCCCCAGGATATCGTCTTCCTTGGCCGTTCCACGCTCGTCGGCAACCTTCTTGATCTGCAGGTTTTCGCCCTTTTCGGCATCGATGATATCAATATTCTTCTCGCCGAAGAGCATCAGGATATCGTCGATCTGCTCGGAAGAGACAATATCCGTGGGCAACAGATCGTTCACGTCATCATAGGTGAGAAAACCTCTTTCCTCGCCCAGCGACAGCAGTTTTTTAAATTCCTCTGACTTGATTTCTTTATCCATTTGGTATCTCCCGGAATTTCAATGTGTCTTCATGGTTACCGACGCCATGCCGTTTTTTTCTTCCCTTATCAGGCGTTCCTTTTCCTGCAGAAGGCTGAGGCACAACTCCCCGTTTCCGTCCTGCTGAGCTTTTATCAACTTCAGCTGCAAATTCCTATGTCTTTTTTTAAACCACTGGCTGCGCAGCTTGTTGAAGGTATCATAAAACAGCCGATCGGCCACCTCTTCCGGAATCAGATTTTCTTCCATGACGAGGCGCAGAATGGCTTCCCGGATTGTCGCATGATCCAGCTCGGCAATGAGTCGATTGAGGTCAATATTTCCCTCAGCGCTTGTTCCGGCGGCGACGATTGTCCCGGCGACTTTTCTCAGTTCACCCTCGTTAAAATAATCCATGACGCCGTTTTCTAAAGCGTTATGAGTCAAACGGGGATGCTCCAACATCAAATGGATCATCGCCAACTCGTTTTTGTCCACCTGGTCTTTCAAGGCGTCGATCTGCGTATTCAACCTTGGTTTGTGTTCAGGCATCACCGAGACACCCTGCGCGTCATGCACTTGCCGCTTCAATACTCCGTAATCGATACCGAAGCGCTCGGATATCCTCCGGAGAAAGAGGTTCCGCGCAATGGGATCGCCGATACTCATGCACAGTTGAACGGCGGCCTTCACGGCATTCTTCTCACCGACCAGCGTTTTCTCCTGGCCCAGAAGCCGATCCAGGTAATAGGTTTCAACCGGCTGCGCCGCGGCAATCGCCGCCTCGAAGCCTTCTTTTCCGTAAGCCCGCACCAGGCTGTCGGGATCGTGCCCCGGAGGGAGCGTCACGGCCCAGGCATCGATATCGGCCGCGAGAAAAAGTTCAAGACTCCGCACCAGCGCTTTTTGACCCGCCGTATCGGAATCGAAGGTGATGTAGACCTTCTGGGTATAGCGCCGCAACAAGTCCACCTGTTCCTTCGTCAGGGCCGTTCCCAAAGAGGCCGCCACCGGATGAATCCCCGCACTCCATAAAGACAGGAAATCAAAATACCCCTCGACCAGAATCGCATGGCCCTCTTTCCGGATGGATTCCTTGGCTTTGTGCAATCCGTAAAGGTGCCGCCCCTTTATGTAAACCGGCGATTCCGGCGAATTGAGATACTTCGGTTCCCCCTGATCCAGTACCCGCCCCCCGAAAGCGATGACCCGTCCTTCCGTATCTTCGATGGGGACCATCAGACGCCCCCGGAACCGATCATAATAGGTCCCCTCTTTCCCCTTGATGATCAACCCGGCTTTTTCCACCCATTCGGCGGATAACTTTTCCCGTTCGAAATAATTTTTCAGGCCGCTCCACCCGTCCGGTGCATAACCCAAACGAAAGGATTCGATCACGTCATGGCTCATCCCGCGCCCCTCCAGATAGGACCGAACGGGCTTTGCGCTCTCCGCGGCAAGATTTTGGGCAAACCAGTGGGCGGCCTTTTTGTTGGCCAGGAACACCTGCTCCTTTTCCGTCGTCTGTTCGGAAGATCGAGGATTGTATGAGGCATCCGGAAGCACGATTCCCGTCTTGCCCGCCAGGTAGCGAACCGCCTCGGGAAAGGTCATGCCATTGATGTTCATAAGAAAAGAGAAGACATTACCACCGACGCCGCAACCGAAACAGTAGAAAATCTGTTTGTCCGGTCTGACCGAAAAGGAGGGCGTTTTTTCCTTATGGAAGGGACAAAGACCGATGAAATTGCGGCCCGCCTTTTTCAAGGCAACGTATTCGGATATCAGATGAACGATATCGATCCGGTCTCTGATCTCATCGATCTTCTCTTGGGGAACATACCCGGTCAATCTTGCATTCCCTTCTGCAGAACAAACAACGTCACGATCTCCAATGACCTACCTCGCGGAAGCAATCGCGTGTTCTACCTGCCTTATCACAAGAAGCGGCGGCGCCCGTCAAATGGAAAGTCTGGCCTTGACCTTCTCTCCGACGAGTTTTCCGTCCGCTTTACCGGTCAGTCTCGACATGAGGATCTTCATGACCTTGCCCATGTCCCGAAGACCGGTTGCCCCGGCTTCGGCGATCGCCGCCTCTATCTCCCGGCCCACCTCCTCTTCCGATAACTGGGACGGCAAAAATTCCTGGATCACCTTCAGCTCCCGGGTCTCTTTCTCGACCAGATCCTGCCGTCCACCGTTTTTGAACTGCTCGATGGAGTCATTCCGCTGTTTGGCCATGGCCGCCATGGCCTGGAGAAACTCCGTATCTTCCAGTTCCCGGTGGAGATCGATTTCCCTGTTGTGAAGCGTGTTTTTGATGAGACGTAAGGCGGAGAGGCGCTCCTTGTCCTGGGCTTTCGCCGCCTGGACCATTTCCCGCTCAAGTGTTTCCTTGTAATTCATCTTTTTACCTGTACCTGATAAGTATTTCCCCGGCCTGACCTATCGGATGATAAGTTAAGCCTTGACCATGTTTTGTCAACCGCTCCCGCTCCATTGAAAAGCCGAGGCAGTAACCCGGAAAGGCCGGATGGCATTTTTTATAAAGAAAAGTCAACCCAGCGCATCAATCAGCTTTTTCCCTCCCAGCAGATGCATGTGGAGATGGAAAATGACCTGTCCCCCCTCTTCATTGCAATTGATGACCGTGCGAAACCCTTTCTGATCCACGCCCTTCGTCTTGGCGATGACCTGTGCGGCATGATAGAGCGCACGGATGACATCGTCCTGGGTCGGGTTTACATTCAACAGAGTTGGTATGTGGGCTTTCGGAATAATGATGACGTGGACGGGAGCCATGGGATGAATGTCGTCGAAGGCCATGACCCGGTCGTCTTCATAAACCTTGCTGCAGGGAATTTCTCCTTTGACAATCTTACAGAATATGCAGGTTTCCATTTTACCTCCTTCCCCGGGAAATATAATCTTAGCTCCTGAAATGATACACTAATTTCCATTCTTCGCGGCGACTGCAATCGCTTCCGGCAGCGACAGGGTCCCTGCATACAGCGCCTTCCCGGCAATCACACCCAGGATGCCGTATTGCTCAATGTTCATTAATGCTTCAATATCCCGGATGTCGGAAACGCCTCCGGAAGCGATGACCGGTATCTCCGTCATTTGAGCAAGCAGTTTCGTCGCTTCCACGTTGACGCCCGTCTGCATACCGTCCCGCGATATGTCGGTGTAAACGACCGCCGCCAGGCCATAGTCCCGGAAACGGTCCACAACATCCCGTACGGAAAGGGCCGTCGTCTCCGTCCATCCCTGCACGGCAACCTGACCATCCCTGGCGTCGAGGCCTAAAATGATGTGCCCTCGATAGGTTTCACAGGCGTCGCGCAGCAGTTGGCCGTCGCGAATGGCTGCCGTACCCAGGATCACCCACTCGACACCGCCCCGGAGATAGCCGTCGATGGTTTTCATATCCCGGATGCCGCCGCCGAGTTCAACAGGGATTCGGAGTTCCCTGGCCATGCGAAGAATGATGTCCCGGTTTTTTGGAACCCCTTCCCGGGAGCCGTCGAGATCAACAACATGGAGCCGCTCGGCCCCCTGTTCCTGCCACTGGAGAGCCATGGCAACGGGATCGTCCGCATAAACCGTCACCCGGTTGAAATCGCCTTGCAGCAGCCGGACGCACTTCCCGTCGTGCAGATCAATTGCCGGTATAATAATCACT
>ERZ795054.1569-NODE-1569-length-21115-cov-4.132574_pt1 | contig 21115 bp, 30 predicted proteins | sample MGYA00375138_ERZ795054 | MGnify/ENA primary metagenome ERZ795054 (study PRJEB30183, sample SAMN05720215) | anaerobic digester metagenome | isolation source: active sludge of municipal wastewater-treating anaerobic digesters | place: USA | collected 2014-12-23 ... | reverse complement strand
TCATTAGCCAAAATCACCGGGTTGGTAGGTATTGCCAAAGAACAAACCGAGGCATGGGGTCAGGAAATTCTTGGGCTTTCTTCAAAAGTTGCAAAAGGCCCAAAAGAATTAGTTGACGCACTTTACTTTATTACATCTTCCGGGTTTAAAACCTCGGAATCAATGCGGATTCTTGAAATGTCCGCCAAGGCAGCTTCCGCAGGATTAGGGGAAACCAAAAACGTGGCGGATATTGTAACATCTGCTATGAACGCTTACGGTAAAGGTAGTATTACTGCCGCAAGTGCCGTAGACGTACTTACAATGGCTGTTCGTGAGGGTAAAGGTGAAGCACCTGAAATGGTACAGGCTTTTGCTACTTCAATTCCTATTGCTGCGAAATTAGGGGTGTCGTTTGATCAGGTAGGTGGGGCAATAGCAGCGATGACCCGTATGGGTATTTCTGCTGCTACTGCCTCCACTTATTTACGTCAATCCTTGTTTACCCTGTTGAAACCTTCTAAAAAGACAAGGGAAGGGTTGGCGGACATTGGATTAACCGCACAACAAGTCCGGGATTCTTTGGAGAATAATGGGTTGTTGGATACGTTTATAATGTTGAATGAAAAAACTAAGAATTTAAGTGAAGAAGGATTATCGGAAATATTCCCAAATATACGTGCTTTTATGGCAATCACTTCACTTGTAAATGAGAATTTAAGTGATACGATTGGTGTATTTGATAATGTTAAAAATTCAATAGGTGTAACTAATGCAGCGTTTCAAACGGTTTCTGAAACAATGAAATTCAAATGGAATGCTGCGATGGCGGAAGGTGAGACATTGTTAATAAATTTCGGGGAATCGGTTGGAAAAAGATTAATTCCTGCCGTTGAAAAGTTGTTGCAAATATTTACAAATTTAAATACTTGGTGGGTTAATTTAAGTGATTCTGCAAAATATTTTATACTTAACATAGGTGGGGTTGTTATCGCTTTAGGGCCAGCAATGCTTATATTCAGAGGAATGAAGGCATTCATTTCAAGTATTATAAGTGGTTTTAAAGCGTTAGCAGGGGTTATTACTAATGTAGTAACAGCTTTCAGAACTTTTACTGTTACATATAGTGGCGTGGCTTCATCTGCCAATAAAGCTGTTGTTCTTGCTCAAACAAATGCTGTTGCTGGGGTAAAAAATATACTTGCTGCTGAAAAAGCGTATGTTGCTGCACAAACACAATCCGGTTTAGCGGAAGCGAATCGGGCACTTGCTTTGGATAAATTAAATAAATTAAGAAAAGCTGCTGCGGTAGCAGAAGCTAATTATGCAGGAATAGTAACAGTTGTACGTGGAAGAGAAATATATACCACAGAAAAAATAGCGGAAGCTACAAGATATTATACAGGTGCAAAATTATCCCTTGCTAAAGCACAAAAAGCATACGCTGCTGGAACTGGTACGGCTATGGCTGTTCAAATAGCAGCGAATAGGGTTATGCAAACAAGTACAGCATTGACGGCAGCAAGGGTGGCCGCAAGTAAGACTGCTATTCTTGCTTACGAAGAAATGATAATTGCCAACACAGCAGTAGCTAACCAAGAATTAATTTCTGAAGAAGCTGTAATTGCTGCGAAGAGAGCAGATATTAAAGCAAGAATATTGAAGACATTGGTTACAAAAGCTGAAAGGGATGCAATATTATTGGAGATTGAAGCGGAACGGCTTCAAACGGAAGCAACAATAGCAAATGCCAATGCGAGTAAAAAAGCTGGTATTAGTTTTGCTGCACTTGGAAAGAGTATGTCAAAAATTCCTTTTGGAGTAATTGCTATTGCTGCTGCTGCTGCGATATATGGTTTAGTGAAATTGGTTACTAAATTAAGTGAAGCTGAAAAAGCAGAAAGAGAATTAAGGGCAAAAGTAGCAGAATCAATTTCTGGGGAAGTAGGACAAATACAATCTTTAATTGCAGTAGCAAGAAATGAATATTTGTCAAAAGCAGAGAGATTGGAAGCCATTAAAAAATTAAATGAAATATCTCCTGTATATCTTGGTAATTTACGACTTGAAACAATAAACACGGGACAAGCTACAACAGCCATAAATACTTATTTAAGTAGTATGGAAAGAAAAGCAAAGGTTCAACAGGCAACATTGTTATATGAAGAAAAATCTGCACAATATAGTAAAGCTGCTATTGAAGGGGCAGAAGCACAGGTTAAATTTTGGGGGCAATTAGTTGCTGTTTTAGGCGGTTTAGTAAAGTTTAATCCAGTTCTTTTAAAGTTAAGTTTATTTACCGGGGCAAATACGAAATCTACTAAGGAATTACTTACTATAATAGGACAAAGTAAATTAAATAAATACCTTAAAGAATTACAGGAAGCAGAAAAAATATTGAAAAAAATTGCTGAAGATAGAACACCAATAGTAGAAAGTTTTAAAGATGATGTAACATTGTCTACAATGCAAACAGAATCTTTAATTTCAAAATACGTACAATTAAAGGATGAAAGAAAGTCTTTATCAAAAGAATCTTATGTTAAGAAAGAAGGTGAACTTAATAAGGAATTAGTTAAGGGACTTGATTTGTTAAATAATATTCATAATGGTATTAAGGAAAGGGAAAAACTTGAAAAAGACCTTTTTAGAACTGATAAAGAGTTAAATGATGCAAGGGTTGAAATGTTCCATGCCACAAGTATTGAGGAATACGGTATTGCTGCGTGGAAATATCAAGCAAGGATTAATTTTATACAAAAAGAAAATGAGGAAAGTAAGAAATTATATGATGAACAATACAACAATGCTATTTCAAATTATAATAAATTAAACAAGTTATATACAGATTGGAAAGGTGTTCCATATAAATTAGGGTATAAAGAACCTGAAAAAACAACAACTACTGATAGGGAACCAACTAAATTAGAACAGTTACAAAAAGATTTGAATGAATCTCTTAAAGAATATACAATATTATTGGATATTGTAGATCGTAATGCACAGGATTATGGTACAACTACTGGCATTAATGCTGAAAAAGCTGAAAAGCTAAAAGAAATATTAGGACTTAAAAATGAAGTTTTAGCTCGTGGTGGTAAAATAGAAGAACAAAGTATAGGAACGGTTCAAGCATTATACACTGCTTTTAGCAGATTGGCAACCGGTGAAGAAGCGTGGTCTAAAGCATTAGAAGATTTTGGACAATCTAATTTAGAAGTGTTTAATGATATTGAACAAATTTCAATGGGGTATAAAAGTGCTACGGAAATTGCTTTAGACGTATCACAACAATTAGGAAAAGATTTAACTGATTTAAGTACTATTACTAAAAATTCAGGTTCAGCTTTTAATGAAACAGAAGGCAAAATAGAATTATATTCAGCGGCACTTAGTACCTTACATTCTCTGTTAAAAAAAGCAAATAAAGAAGGTGATGATTTTTCTACAATTTTACAATTAATACAAGATTTATCTTTTACCAAGGATAAACTTGCTAATGTTACTGACTATACCGATTCTATTTCTTCTTTAAATGAAAAAATGAAGTTACTCGGTAAATCAAGTGAATTTTTAGAGGACAAACTTTCTTTGCTTAGGGAACAATTACGTGAAAAACGTAATGCTAATATTTCAATATTTAACGATGATCAAAAGAAACAATGGGTTAAAGATGTAAATACTTTTAGAACACAAATAGAAACGCTTCAAGGAACAATAGCTATACTTGATTCTATAAAACAGGGAATAGCTGATGTTTTTACAGGTCTTGCTGAAAGTGTTGGGGCTTCTTTGGCTGGGGTAAAGGATTCATTCAAAAGTTTGCTTGACGTTGTAATTGAAATATACAAAACAATAGGACGGCTTATAATAGGTGTAGGTTCTGCCCTTTTATTTATTAATCCTGGTTTAGGAGCTGCGCTTATTGCTGCCGGTTCGGTTATGACCGGGGCTGCTTCTTATGCTTCTTCAAGAAGAGCTAAAAAACAAGAAGCCGAAGAAGCTGCGAAAAATAATATAAAGGGAATGGCTCAAGGCGGTATTGTCCCGGCTGGTTATCCAAACGATTCTTACCCGGCAAAATTAACTTCTGGTGAAATGGTAATACCACCAATGAAATTACCTGAATTTGAACGACAGGCTATTGATGTAAATGTTACTGTTGAAGGGAAAACAAAAGGGCAAGACTTTTATTACGTAATCAAGGAAGTAGAACGAAGGTATAAAAACGCATATTGATATGAGTTCAGGGTATGAAAGACTTTACCATCAATTCAAAGATGTAGAAGGTAATGAATATTTTATTGAATTTTATAAAGATTCGATTGTAAATTCATACGAAATACATTATAGTGATGCTAACTCTGTACGTGTAATTCATGGAGGGGCTGACAAAAATGGTTGGGATTTTACTTATATTTATGGTCAAGAATTAACCTTTAAGTTTTATATACCACGTGAAGATATTGCCATAATAGATGATATACTTGAAAGTGAGTATCAAGATTGGCACGTTCGTTTTCGTACCGTAGAAACTACCCCAAAGATTATATTTTTAGGTTATTTAAAACCTGAAAATTTATACAAACGTTTTGAAATAAATCCACCTTATATTGAGATTGAATTATCTGCAACTGACGGTTTGGCTGAATTAAAAGATGTTGATTTTTATACCCCGGACGGTTCTATAATGACTGGACAACCTACCTTGTTACAAGTTATAAAAACAGCGTTGGAATCCGTTAATATTGCCTTATCATTCTATATTCAACTCAATACATACGAAAGTGTGAATATGGAAGCTGCAACAAGTTATGTTTTAGCTTCGGTGCGTTGTAATGCTGAACAAAGATTTTATACACGGGCAGAAAATAAGAATAATATTCAACCAATGAAATGTTGGGATGTATTGGAGGCGGTTTTAAAAATATTTAATTGTAAGTTATTTCAACATAATGAATATTATTACATAGTTAATTTTCAGGAATTAGACAGCAATGCTTGTATATATGATTGGGATGTAGTTACACGGTTGCAGGATTTTGCCCCTGTAAACAATATAGTTGATATTTCTGATTATAATTATTTTCCTTATGTAGAGCAACAAAAAGTGCATCCGGCAAAATCTATAAAAATAAATGTTAAAAATTCTGTTGCCGGGAATAATTCATTAGTTGATCTTTCAGATTGGGACGCAGCATGGAATCTTTCCCAATGGGATAGTTACGTTGAAAATGCAGATGGTACTATTACTTTGAATTTAACATCTTTTAGTCAACCGGTTATATCACTTAATTCTGCTATTTCTATTTTTAAACCTACTGACGGTAATGCTGATTATTTTAGAATACGTTTTGATTATCGTATGACAAGTTTTACGGTAGATCATGCGTCTATGAATTATATCCGTCCAAAAGTACGTATCAGCAGACAAGTTGGTGGGGGAGACCCTGTTTGGTCTGAATGGATAGGCGTGCAACCCCCTAATAAGAATTGGCAATCGTTTGATTCTGGTGCAAATTTAACTTTTTATATTGGACAAGATGCTTATTATAATATAGAATTTAATCTTGATTCTATTTGGGGTACAGGACATTTTACCGCCCTTACGTTTGAAATGGCTAATTTTAAGATAACGCAATACAAAAGTGCGTTAGAGCAAAGTTTTAATCCCTTGGAAGTTGGCGTTGAAAAAGTATATTATCAAATAAATCCAACAGGCTTTGAAAATTTAGAAATAGACGTGCCTTTTTATGACCCGGTAATTGCTTCAGAAGATGCTTCCTTACTTGTTTTTAACGCACCGAGTTGGGTTCCTACTGTATCTTGGAATAGTTATGGTAACTTGGAAAATGTAAAAATTGTAGATTTATGTGCTCGTCATATTTTGTGGAATCGAAAAGAGTATAAGAATTTTTTAAGATGTACTATTGTTGATCGTGATTATATTTTGGATTTGCAAAATATATTGACTATACAATCCAAAAATTATGTTTTTAGTAGTTATGAACGTGATTTTAGACTTTGCGAAATTCAAGCTGAGTTAATTGAATTGCGTACTGGTTTTGTTCCGGTTGATTATATTACTATTGAAGATGTAACTTTGGAAAAAGGTGTTATCCCTGTAACAGGTGGTACAAAAGATTATATGGATATTACCAATCAACCTCAACATGATTTTGAAATAGGTAATGCTATTAGAATTGATTTAACTGCTTTACCGGTAGTTTCTTTTGTTAAAGCACAAGCAAATTCTATTGAAAATTCTAAAGTAATTGGTATTGTAAAAGATGTAATAAATAGTGATAGTTTTGTTTATGCAAGTAGTGGAATGATTGATAGGGAAACCTTGGGGTTATCTGCACTAAAAAAAGGTTCATTTTATTATTTATCACCTACTGAAGCTGGGTTAATAACCGATGAACCAATTTATTCAGATACAGATGTGAAAGTTTGTGTAGGGTGTTTAACCGATAAAGGTTTCAAAGTTGACATTGATTCAGGAACGGTTGTTGGGCATAATTACCTTGAAGGTTTACAAGGTGGGAAATCTCCTGATTCTGATTCTGATAGTTCCGGGGAATCATCCGGTGAAACAGACGGTGAATATTATCATCATACGGAAGATGAATACGATACCCATGTTTACGAAGCACCTATTGACGGTAATATGTATGCCCGTGAAGACGGTGAATGGGTTGAGGTTACAAATGAATTTGAAACCGTAACGGATATGTCCGTTGTAGGTGATGGTTCTGCAAGTAACCCTGTTGTGTTGGCTTTTGACGAGGAATTACCCGGCTCGAATAAAGTTTACGGCACGAACGATGGCGGAATAAAAGGTTGGAAACCTGACCCGACTGTTGATAGTGTTGAATTTACCGCCATAGATGATGATAGCAGTACAACGTTACCGGCAGTTACCAATACGAATAATATTGTGCGGTTAATAATCGGGCGTACAAGTGCTTTACCTGATCTGACGGCAGATTTAGGTGGTATGGCTGCTATGAAGTGTTGGAATGGTTCCGAAGCGGAATACAATAATATTGACAGTGACGATATTGATGATGATACTTATTATTTTTTAACTGAATAACGTTATGCCATTATATATTGGAAATAAAGAGGTTATAAAAGTTTACAAAGGTAGTATGCCATTTTGTAAGATATATAAAGGTTCTGTACTGAAACATTGGGCATCGGATTGTAAGGCTTGCGTAGTGTATGGGTATCTGTACAATCGTTTTGTTGTAACTGATTCTCGCCATGTATATTCATCCGGTTGGCACGTGCCAACCGATACGGAATGGACTACCCTTACTGATTATTTGGGTACAAAGGATAGCGATTATGATAATCCGTATGGGTATAAGTTAAAGGAAACCGGGTTTGTATATTGGGATAGTCCGAATACTGATGCAACAAATGAGGTCGGATTTTATGCACGTGGAAGTGGTCACCGGTTATATACAAACGGGACGTTTGAATTATTACAACAACAGTCATATTACTGGAGTTCATCCGTGAATTACGGAGATTATTACTGGGCTCGTCAATTATACTACAATCAAAATTTAATTCACCGGGGATATGCCGACCCTGAAAACGGAATGTCAATCAGGTTAATCAAAGATGATGATACCCTTGCCAATTATGTAGGTAATGACGGCAAGACATATAATGCGGTAAAAATTAATAATCAAGTATGGATGGCTGAAAATTTAGCAGAGACTGAATTTGCCAACGGTGATAAGATACCGGTTGTTGAAGATGCAACTACATGGATAGGATTATTGACAGGTGGAATGTGTGCCTATGACAATGATTATACAAATGTGGGGTGTGGTGAAACGGAACCGGAACTGACGGAAGTTAAATACGGCTATCTGTATAACTGGTATGCCGCCACCGATGCACGGAATATTGCTGCAAGCGGGTGGCACGTGCCAGATAGAGATGAATTTAAAACGATGGTAGATTATATTGGAGGCAATAATAGTAGTGATAAATTAAGAGAGACTGGAACCGTATATTGGATTGCTGAGAATGGTGCAACAAATGAATACAGATTTAATGCAAGAGGTACTTCTAATAGAGTAGATACTGGAACATTTAATACTGGTGGTATTAGATATTCTTTCGTGGTGTGGACTTCAACATCTTATGATACTTATGACGCTTATGTATTAAATGTTAATTATGTTCAGGAAATTATTCATCATTATAATGTGGTAAATTATAAAAAAGGAGGTAATTCTATCCGTCTCATCAAAGACGATGATACCCTTGCCAATTACGTCGGCAACGATGGCAAATCGTATCAGACGGTAAAAATAGGCAATCAGGTGTGGCTGGCTGAAAATTTGGCGGAGACGAAATACCGGGACGGGTCGTTTATCAGCATTGTGGAAGATAACACGGTATGGGCGGGACTGACAACCGGGGCTATGTGTGCGTATAATAATGATTTGGACAACGTATAAAAATAAAATATCACACATCACAAACCGTAAAAAGATAGACCGCACATTGTTTTACTAAATATATTGATAATTAGTATGTTAGCAAAAATATTAAAAATATTTTGCAAAATTAGTACAATTTACAAAAAATAGTATTATATTTGTACCATGTCTTACAAAAAACACATATTGAATTTATTAATAGCCTTTAATAAGGATTTATATATTTTTGTAAGGCATAAACCGAAAGTCGCTCAGGTATTGACCGGGGCGGCTTTGTTTTTTTGGGTTATGCTCGAAGTTTATACCTTCCGTGAAATCCACAACACGGTAAAAAAACAGGGACTCTACAACATACCGTTGACTACAAATCAGGGGAGAGCTACGTCCCGCCATGACGACTTTCCGACCTCACATTATTTATTTGTAGAACATGGTAGCGTGAGGGGCTTAAAATGTTTGATAGGGTCTTGTTCAATAAGGGGAAAAATCAATACAGTATTAAATATATTTTAATATTTGTTTTGGTTTAAATTATTGAATCCCGCTTACTAAAATAAATAGTGAGGGAAGAAAATGGCTTACTTTTCACTTTTCTATAAAATTATTCTTTGATTTTATTTTTACATAGTAAAAAGAAACCGGTTTAAAACGTTTTAAACCGGTCTTTAACCCTAAACCATACCTAACTATTACTTTACCCCTGAAAGTGCCTTAAAACGCTTTAAAATGGCTTAAAAATACTCCCAATCAAACCCCCCGTACCGTTGCTTACCATTACAGGAATCCTGAATTGACCGTTCACTGCATTTTAAGAACCGGGAGGCTTCCGCAGCCGTATTGTATTCTGCTATTGTTTTCCCGTACTTGCTTTGCCGTACACGTTTGCCATGACCAATCAATCGGCTACCGTCAAAATGCCCGATTGAATAAATATATTTCATGTATTTTTCAATCAGTTCAATAGATATGGCGACCGTACCGTTTTCAAGCAACAGGGCTTCGATAGCATCACTCACTACTTTTTCTTGCCTTTTCATCCAAGTATTCCGTTACTTTATCTTCAAGCCATTCAAGGTAGTCCAGTATTCCCGGGGCAAAATACTGTTTTGGAATTTCCCTGCCAAAAGGACGATCACTGCCTGTTTCATTTTTGTACAGAATGTGCAAATCCTGATAATTAATGTTACTCATTTTTGTTACGTTTTTAATAGGTTAATGTATATGCAACTATCAATATTATCACTACGATTATAAATACCAAAAGTACTCTGTCAATAATTACGTTTTTACGTTTTTGATTTGTTTTTAAATGAATTTTGTTATTTGTTTTCATTTTTCACAGATTTTTGTCCTTCCATAAATCCAATCTCCAGTGCCTTATTCCACACCTTACTGATCAGCGACAAATACCAGATCATGTGCTTTTTGCTGATCATTTGCTTGTCGCAATAGTCCCTCACTTTCTGTTCAAAGTCAGCGAGGTACTCCCCGGGTTGCTTTTTTGGTTTCATAATATTTATCAATTAAGGGTTATTACTTTTACAAGTACCACAACAATATCCTTTCAATACAGGATACCCACAATGTCTGCATGGATGTATATCACAAATTGATCTTGCTAATTCATCTGCCAACTTTTCCCATTTCCTTGTAAATGGTTTTATTTTTCTAATCTTCCAATGTGTTTTTGCTTTTATTTCTTCGTTTGTCATGGCTATTTGCTTTGACAAGTTACATCAAACGGTTTCTGCATACACGGACAAACAGCAGTGTTAGGACTTAACCCACGACCACAGATAGGGCAAATCCAGCCATATAATCCGGTTGATTTTGCATCACTTCCACAGGTGCAATAAGGTTCAAATCCCTTTGGAAACCCACCTTCGGGTACATCTCCCACATAAATAAGTGGCTTTCTACATTTATAGCAGTAAGGTTCTCCAATGTCTGCCGTTCCTGAACTTGTTTCTGATTCTATTGTCATTTCTTTAACTCTTTTATTTTCAATTGATAATATTCTGTGTTTTCGTAACCGTCAAGCTCGTCAATAGCTTCGTCAATAGCTTCGTTCCAAACCACCCTGCCATAATCAGACATCATAGCCACTGCAAGTTTTTCCGCATCATTCTGTGGTATTTCTCCAAATACATTATTCCAATAATCATAAGCTGTCATTTCTGTTCCTCCTTTTCATAAGTTGCCTCAAAAATGTCAGGTTTACATGGATAAAATTCGCCTTTTATTCCCTTTATAATCCAATCTCCTTTTTGAGCTACCATAATCCCCTCAAGAGTTATAATTTCAAGATAATCTTTACCGATTGGTTCCAGTACACTATTTCCACAAAAATCATGTATGTCTGTAGAATTAATAAATTGTACGGCATCAATAATAACTGGTTTTTTTCTATATTTCATTTCTGTTCCCCCTTAATTATTTTTTCTTTTCTATTTCATCAACTTCAACCCATAAAGGAAATTCATCAACTTCGATAATGACCAAATCAATCCATAGCATAATATCAATTAATAAATTATAAAACCAATTTTTTCCAATTATTTCATTATTCATTGGATTATAAAAACATGGTATTCCTCTGTATTTTGCGTTTCTAAATTTCATTTCTTTTCCTCCCAAATTCGTAAAAGACATTCAGTTGTTTTATGAACTACCTTAATGTACTTCTGCCCAAGCAGAAAGTACAATCCGGTTTCCGGGTCACACTCATACATGGATACCATGTTAGCAAAACTTACCATATCTTCATCATTATAACCTTTTCCTTTTCTGAAAAATGGAATATCCTCCTTGTTGATTCTATCACTACACCATGATACATCATGCAATTCTTTAAAATCTTTTACCTTGTTTCCCCCCGTATCAATGACAAGATAAATCTTATCAGGTATGTTTTTCATTTTTACTTACCTCCCAAAGTTTTAATAATTCACAAAAAGAATAAATACATCCTGAATAATAAATCTTTGTACTTACCCATCCATTACCATCAAAATCAAATTGACTGTTTGATATCCATGTTATACAATCTTCCATATCTTCAGCAGTATAAGGCTGCTTTGAGTTTACAAAGTTGGCACCCTTGATAAATCCTTCTTCTTTTAAATCATTGTCTGCATTATTATAGATATTTCTTAAACCATCACATTGGGGATATACATTTTTTGCAGCCTGTTCAATTTCATGTTTTGTCATTTCTTTGCCTCCTGAATCTTTTTACGAAGTTTTTCTCCTTTTTCAAAATCCTCTTGTGAACACCCTTGATGATGTATTTTAAGAAATATTTCACGATTATCAATGTAGTCACTGATAAACTTTATATACTCTTCCAGTGCATCTACCAAAAGCCTGTTCCTTACTCTTCCTATATAATAACCTATCATTAAGGCATTAATAGTAACAACTAAAATTATAGCAGATAATAGTATATCATTCATTTCTGTTCCTCCTTTTCAAACTTAAAATGGTTCATATTTATATTCAAGTAATTGAAATATCAAATCATTTGCAGGAATATCTTCCGTTGTAAACTTTTTGTAATACCTGCCGTCTACATGATTATTAATTATAACCATCATTGTACCATTGAATTTAGCAAAGTAATCAAGTACTTTTAAATCCATGATATACCGGAATGGATACCCATTGATTTTAAAAGACATAATTCCCGGTGTCCAATACAATTCATACGTTACAACATTAAGAGAAGGGTCTAAATCAAATTCTTCAAGATCAGGTATTTTTACTCCTGTATTGGGCAGTTTCACGTTTGCATGGAGACAAGTTTGAATGTCCCAACCTATGAATTTAGGTTTGCAGAATAACCGTTTTTTGTAGGCTTTGTATCCATTATCCTTGCTGTACGCTTCAAAGTTGTCAATCTCTTCCGAAGAATTTTCTTTATCCGTATGTAACCAAAAGGCTGGCCACAGGAAATTTGCTTTCGGTAAAATCGCTTTCAAAGTATATTTACCAAATCCATAGTTTTTAACAGAACACAACAACCCTGTTCCATAATCAGCCTTGTACAAGCTACCGGGATATTGTTTCAGGTATTCATCTAATTCAGGTATGTATTCACCGTCACGTACCCATGTATCGGTAACAACTTTTTGAGTGTTGTCAATTACTGCCGGATTACGGTGTATTCTTAAATTTACCGTACCATTCGGCAGTATTTCAATAGCAGAAGAATCATACCAGCAATTAGCTCTCGGTGTTGGTTCGGGGTGAACCCTCCCCCAACGATGGTGTACCAACCAATCCGTTCCAAAACAATTAACAGTTTCAATCATATTTTTAAGTTTTAAAGTTTTCTAAAAAGGGGGAGGGTGCGGTAATGTATTAAAAATAGAACAATTAGAACAATGAAAATCGAAAAACCCTCCCCCTACACTACGTCTGAAATACGACGGTGTCCCTACACCGTTGTTTCTTTTACCTTTGAAATTCCTTTTCTGATGGATACTTCAAAGACTTTATCTGCATAAGCAGTAAGTGTCTGATTATGCGTGACAATTATAAATTGTATTCCAAGTTTATTTGAAATTTCCTTAATCATTTCAGAAGCGTTCTCCTGGTACTCTTCACTTAGGAAACGCATAGGTTCATCCATTATAATAATGTTCCGGGTTCGGTGCTGTTGCATAGACCAAGAGGCAATACGCAGAGCGAAGGCAGCAACATCAACAGTACCTCCCCCGGAAGCATCAAGTGGTTTGAATCGTTCTCCGTTGCGTTCAAACAATACGTCACATTCAGTTTTATTCCTACGTTCAACAAATTCAAGCAATAATTTGTATGGTTCGTTAAATATCCCCTCCAATGCCAACGATGAAATATTGGAAATATTAAATTCCAGTTGCTTTTGTGTTTCCAATCCAACGACACGAATAATTTCACGTGCTTGTTCAAGATTTTCAAGGTTTATACGATGTAATCGTATATTAGTACGAATTTTACGGATATTATCCTCTAATTCCGTTTTTTTACCTTTTCTTTGTTCAAGTCGGTATCGTAGTTCAATCAGTTTCATCGGAAAGTAATTTTTCTAATTCAGAAACACCTTGCTCGATTTCATCAGAAAGTTTACTAATTTCCTTTTCCAATATCCTTGTTTTTTTGTTCGTTTGTTCAAAGGTACTACAATCAAAATCATCTTTGAGTTGCTGAAGTATTGCTTTTTCCTGTCCTTTTAATTGTTGAAATGATTCTTTGGCTTGATCGATTTCCTGTTTTAAGTCCAATAATTCACGTTCAGTCATCATTTGTTATAGTATTTAATTTAAACCACTTATGAAAAGATACATCTGCCGGAGTTATCACCCCCATTTTAAACAAACGCAAGGCATAATCCGTTCTAAACGAAGGGTGGCAGTTATTCAATAACACCGGTAAAGACATGAATTGTACAACGTCTCTTAGAATAGTGTTGTAAGAAACAACACAATGTTCAATCTCTTTCCTTAAAGGAAATTCTTCTTGTAAAACTTTCATTCTTTTTCTTTTAATAAGGTTCATAACTCAATAAATTTTGTTACCATTTCTTTGATTTCTTTTTCAACTTTATTCTTTTCATAGAATATTTCCAAGTTATGCGTAAAAGAAACGCCCGAATCCCAGTCTGTATTTAACCCTGCAACAAAAGCATCAATACGGTCGTTCCTTTTTTCCTTTATTTCGATGTGTTCCCGGCTTATTACGTTTTCTTCTATTGGAATAAATACCTGTTCAACAGTATTTGTATCAGCATACCAAAGGAAAACACAAGGTTTATGATCTGTTTGCCCCGCTGTTTGCCGTGTCAGGCTACCGGGATTTACAAGTAATCTACCCTTGTATTCTTCGACAAAAGTCTGATGATTATCACCTGTAACAATCAAATAATATTGTGAATACTTTTTTAACAATGCTTTTGCCGAACTTACGGTTTGACCGATGTACGGAGATTCACTTTTGTATGTAGGTATGTGCCAGACAAGTATCGTATGTTCTGTATGAAAGGAATATTGACAATATTCATCTGGTTCTTGCCCCCAACTTGCATTAGGTAATATTATTAATTTTTTAGCTTCTTTTAATACATTTACACCGCATTTATACGATAATTCCAACGAATGTTGAGGAAGATCGTGATTACCCATAACTACATAGAATTGTTCTGGTAAATGTTTAATTGTTTCTGATAATAAATGGGGGCTTGGTTTCCATGTATGGAAAAGATCACCAGCACAAATAACAGGACATTTATGTTTCTTTTGTAATTCAGAAATAAAATCAATTTTTTTCCATTGAGCAGACCAAAAGTCATCAGTACGGCATACTGGTACATCTTCCCGTAAGTGAAAATCACTACATAAAATCAACGAAGGTTGTTTCATATTTTTTGACAAGTTAAAACTGTTTCAGACCTACCCGGAATTACTTGGTCGTTGGAATTACCCCAACATTGAATATATATTGGTTCCTGGGATGATCTAACTGAAATTAGTTTAGCTTTTTGAGTTCCATTAATCCAAATAGTAGGAGGATTATTAAAAGCATTAGTTCCTTCTTCGATTTTTTCAGTTTTGAAAGTTACAATATCTCCATCTAAAATACCTTTGCCAATAATTTGATACCACCTTCCATATTGGTTTTTATGACCTACTTTTATTTGAATTTGCTCTGTAATACTTATTTCAAACTCTTCAGATAATTTTAATGGCTCTCCAAATTCCAGTTCAGTACCATCTGCTAATTGTGCTTTTACTATTCCTGGCACTCCCTGTTCTTCCGTAAGAATATTTTTTGGTACAAAAGGAATCAATCCAAGTAAAGCACTTAACCCTAAGAAATTTCTACGTTCCATATTCTATTTTATTTTAGTTCCACAAATTGGACAAGTTGTAAGGTTTGCCGTAAACAAATCCTCTTTTTCCTTTAATTGTAAGCCTTTTTCCCGTACTTTTACGGTTAAGGCGGTATATTTACCAACTAAGGCGTTAAAGTTGCTTAAATTGGCTTTCAATACCCTTTTTTGGGCTATTAATTGCAATAGGCAAGTAACTTTTGGCTCGATCAAAATATACCGGGAAATTTCATCTGTACTTTGTTTATTCTTTTCTAAAAGTAAAAGTAATCGTTTTAACTTTTCAAGTTTAGTTTCAACTGTTTTACGTTCCGTAATTTTATCAAGCAAATCATTGACAGGTTTTTCAGCTTTTAGGATTTGTTGCTCTTCCTTGATTAGGTATTGAATATTTTTCAGGTTATCTACAAGGTTTTCAAGTTCACTTTTCTCCGTTTCCTTTTCTATCATTTTTGTTTCTAAACCTTCCAATACCTGTAAACTGTTTTCTATCGTTTCAATATCTTCATATTGAAAAAGTTGCTGTTTCTTTTCCTTTAAATCTTTCCTGCGTATTTCCAATACCTTTGTAACGTCTCGTATTTCTTTTTGCACGTTTTTCATACCCCTGTCAATAAGGTCAATCCCGGCAATTTTATTGAAATACGTTGCAATTTGCCCCGGTGTTTCACTTAACAGGAATGGTTGATCAAGTTGTTGCTGAAGGTTTACTTCATCAATATTCAGTATTTTTACAATATCTTCCGGTACGTTTGCCCCAAAATCGGAATAACTAATATCATTTACTAAGTATTCATTTGTACCGCCTTTTTTACGGGCAACAACGGTATCTTCAAAAGTTGCTTTTACAACCGTATCACCACCCCACGTACTACGGAAAGAGTCACCACCGGGACGATTCCACACCAACCAGCGTAAAGCACGAATGATAGCGGTTTTACCTACATCGGATTCACCGATTATAATATTTACACCCTTATCAAATTTTAGTACGGTGTCTTTGTGGCTTTGATAGTTCTTTAGTCCTAATTCTTGTAACATGATGCGTTTCCTCTCTTATTATTCTACGTTCATCAATTTCTGAAAAACCCCCTCTTATATCATTTTCAATATTCATAGTTATCCACCAACCATAACTTTGCATCCATTTGGCAATTATCCAAAGTCCGGTACGTTTTATTTTTACCCAATAATATCCGTTTTCACGCATGACTTGTTTCACTTATTTAAGTTTGAAAATGTTCAAATCCTTCCCATGCAAAACGCTCATATTCATTACAATGTTCAGGTTCACTATTTTTTGTCCTTTTTCTTTTCCTTTTAGGTTCTTCCTTTTGCGTTGCATTAACTAATCCTGTAATGAGGTAGATAGCAAGTGGTTTGGATACTTTGTTGTTTACACGATCATCTTCGTCAACATAATACCCAAAGTGGTAGTAATCCAATTTCTTTTCCGCAAAAGCGAATTTTGCAAATTCTTTTCCGTAAAACAACGGAACCCATTTTTTCAACCGTTTTAAGATATACTCGTCTTCCATTCGTCAATTTTATTTGCTATTATATCAATTTCTTTAAGATATTCCTGTTTGCATATAGGACAACAATCTTGTAAGTTCAATCTGTAAACATTGGAGAATTTAAAAGCCATAGGATGCTTCTTTTTACTTATTCCACACAATATTTTACCGTTGGAATCAATGTGGTACATCGTCTAATATAACTTTTAATAACGTGGATAATTTACAAGCGCAGTAATAAACCGAAACAGCATCTGCAACAGCTTCATCGTGGTATTTAACGTTTTTATAATGAATTTCAGGGAAGATGTTTTTTATTGCTTTTACGGTTTCCGTTTTACTTGCTGATTTCTTACCCAACAGGGCTTTTTTGGATTCCATTTCGGAGAACCACTCTATTGGTTTGTTTAACAAATCAGCCATAGTTTGAAGTATCCCTGCTACCATTCCTACCATAACCGCAGCTTGAGCGTTTTGACTGCCGTGAGGTGCTTCCGAAACAATGTAGTAAACTTCATACTTTTCAATAATACGCAACAATTCTTTGTTTATTTCACTAACCCTGCGTAACGTATCATCAGACTTGCGAATACGTTTCTTTTTGTGATCAGGTTCAGTTTTAATGCAACCGCAATCAATTACCTTATTGTCTTTTAGTACAGCCCACCCCCAAGCCGTCATTGACGGGTCATTTGTTAATACCGTCAAGTGTTTTATTGTTCTTACCCTTTGTATCATATTTTTTAATTATGTTGATTACAAATTCCCTTTGTGATTTAGTCAAGGTACTATTATGAGTAGCAATCTTCATATATTCATTTCTGAAATCTTCCTCCGACCACCCTGCGTAAAATACAGGTACGTGCGTAACAAAATGTCGTTTTAATGGAAAAGATTGTTTTGTTTTCATTTTACATAACCATTGTCAAATACATGACATGTAAGTTTATTACCATACATTTGAACCGTACCAATATACGTTCCCTTAAAATCTTCTTTGATACTATGCCCTGTGCCTATTATTACAATTTCACGCAAACCCATTTTATCATTAGAGTTTACCAAACACCAAAGTTGGAGTTTATCCTCTTGTAATTGTACGGTTAGAATTTCAGAGAATAAAGGCATTTCAATCACTTGGCAATCCAAAGGTTTTAATGTATATTTCCAAATTCTATTCATACCAATACACCAAATTGTTCTTCAACAAATCCATGAAATTTCTTATGCGTTTGCAAATAAGTTGAAGGGTGATCTTCCTTCAATGCAAACGTAACGTGATTATAAAACGACCAAAGGTTTTCGTATTTAAACGGTTCAAACGTTGGTTGAATTATTTCCTTTTTGATTACGCTCAACTGCGTGGCGGTTATAATTTCATGTTCGATATACAATCTACCGGCTAATTCAGCCATAGCACGTTTGCTTACGGTTACATTCTTCATTTTTTCGGTAAGTATTTGTGTGTTGGTAAATCTTTTGGTAAGTTGTTCCACCGTTACGGCTATTTTTCCTGCAATCTCTTCCAATACCGTTCCGGTATGACGACGTACATACTGTATTTCACCTACAATCATACCGTTCATGCAAATCCAAGCATGAGCACCTGCTGAAAAAGCAACCGGTTTACTTTTGTCATAACTGTTTTGCCAAGCAAACTGCATACCCAGTTCTTTTTCACCGTTATACCGGATATTCATTAATCCGATTACTTGTTTTCCATCACGGGCAACTTTAAAATCTTCACTATAAATTTCAAGGTTGTTTTTTTGTAATTGTGTTTCCACCCTGCGTATTACCGCTTTATGTGCTACCGGGGAATATGATTCCGTGCGTTCCGGTACTGGTACTTTAAATATGTCTTCTCTTGTCATAATTTAATTTTATTTATTAAAAGTTTCCAAATCACCCAAAATTTATTAATTGTGAAATCCTGATAATATTTACCATCTTTTAAATATGCTTTTCCTTTACTTTTAATATACCAAGGAAGTTTCATCTTTCTTTTGGTTTACGATTACTTTCAAATTTACTTTCTATTTCTTCCCATAAATCAATAACCTGTTCACGCAGGTCATTTTCAAGACCGGATTTTTCAATTATTTTAATTGATTTTTCCATAGATGTATCTAATTTCTGTTCACCTAAACAATATACCGTATTTTTGGTATGATCTTTAATAAATTGTAAGTTTTGACGCACGTCGTCAATTCCGTAATCAAAGAGAATAGTCAGTGGTGCTGTGCGATACGGTTTCCAAATTGAACTTTTAAATACTTCAATTTCAGTTTCTACACCGATAACCCTTGTAACAAGTTTTCCGGCTATTGTTTCCTTCGCAATAATCTTTTGCGGTTTATTACACCGTAATCGCAAACTTGAATAAAAACCAATAGCCAATCCACCTGGACTTTCATATTTAGGCCCGTAAGTCTCCATGCTTTGCCGTACTTGATTACTGCAAACCATTAACAGGTTTTTTTGTGAAAGTATTCGACAAGTCCTGCGCAATTCCTCACTAAATTCCTTTGCACGACGCATACCCATCTTGTCACCTTCTTTGTTTTCCATTTCAAGTTCCGTTGAAAGTGCTGCCAATGAATCTGCAAAAACAGCATTTATCAATTCACCGTTTGGCTCCCATTTACGAACAGATTGGAATACTTCCGGTATTGTATCCGGTACTGTGTAATTTATTTTATTGGTATCCAAATCAAACATTTGAGCAAACTGCTTGTTCAAACGTGATTCAGGGTCATGGAACATTACTTCCCCCGCTTTGCGCTGTACGTCCCCTGCTATTTCACAAAGTAAGATAGTTTTTCCACAACCAGCAGGGCCAAACACTTCAACCAATATACCACAAGGAATACCCCCACCACGAACACGACCACCGCTAATAGCAAGATCAAGTAAAGTAGAACCAGTAGATACCATAATAGCTGTATCACCTTCATATTCAGATTTTTTAGAAACTTTTGCTTGTGCGTGTTGTTTTACTTGTTTTCCTAAATTGATTTCAACCTTCCTTTTTCTTTTCATCCGTAGTTTGTTTTACAATTTCATCAATAACGGTTTGAGTAAGTCCACGATTTTTCAATTCAACCCTTAACATATTACAAAAAGAATAAAACGTTGTATTCCTTTTTGGCAAAGTATGAAAGGCTTCTAAGGATGATTTTGCTATTTCTGTAATAAGTTCATCATCGGTACAATCACGTAACCTATCATACTTCCAATCGGATATTAACTTGGACATTATTTCTGATTTTGTAATACCCTTTGCAAGTGAATAAAGGTTAAGGAAGGAAGCCACTTCCTTCTTGACGTATAGTCCGATAAAAGAGGCTTCCTTACTTCTTGCGACTTTAGTATGTTTTTTAATTAAAGTCATTTCTTGTTTGCTTTTTTCTTTGCAACGCAATCATGCCACAAATCACAATCTTCACAATCGTCAAACCGATCGGTATCTACCCCAAAACGATGTTCAAACGGACATTCCTTTTCAGTACTTTTTGCTTTTCCTTTTTCAGGTACGTTTCTTTTGCTACGCTTTACCGGTTGTTTTACTTCCTCCTCTTCTTCTACATCTTCATCCGGTTCATCTTCATCTTCGTCCGGTTCAGGTTCCGGTTTGCGTTTGTTAAACGTACTGGTTCTTTTCTTTGGTTTTTCTTCCGGTTCATCATCAGGTTCTTCCTCCGGTTCCGGTTCATCTTCTGATTCTACCGATTCAAAGAAAATAGCTTTTAATTCGTCATACGTAAGTATATTTAACAACTTGTCCAAATCGGTAGCTTTGTCCATTATTTCAAACGGGAATTGTTCTTCACGTTCTTCAAAGTCAAACCTTGATGGGGCAGGGTATTTGTTCTTACCAAGTATGTTTTCAACAAAACGTACACGCACGCTTGTACCTTCTTCCGGGTGCATGAAACTTTCATACGCTTCCTCCGATTCAAGGTCAGATTTCATTTTTTGTTGGAACAAATAATCAGCCTGATCCATTACCATAATATTTTCAAGATCACCGGGTTCAGTAACTTTTTTACCTTTTTTGGTTGTAGTAATACTGCGTACAATAACATTGAATAAACTCCTTTCTTTTGCTTGCAGGGTTTTTACTTCTTCATCGGTATAATCCCGGCCTTCTTTTAGAAGTTTATCACGGTATTCACAAATAGGACATTTTTTACCTATTGAAGTCGGGCAAACAAACGTTTTATTGTCCGCCCCGATATTACGATGAATTTTAAACGGGCGTATCCACCAGTAAGAACCTT
>ERZ795054.1565-NODE-1565-length-21182-cov-5.800682_pt1 | contig 21182 bp, 16 predicted proteins | sample MGYA00375138_ERZ795054 | MGnify/ENA primary metagenome ERZ795054 (study PRJEB30183, sample SAMN05720215) | anaerobic digester metagenome | isolation source: active sludge of municipal wastewater-treating anaerobic digesters | place: USA | collected 2014-12-23 ... | reverse complement strand
CCATATTCCAGTTGAGTACGTTCCCGGCACCAATCGTGGCGCCGTTGCTCAACGTGCCGAAAGCCATGCTGATATCGCTGGATGCAGAGGTTACCGTGTTATCCAGTGTAAAGGTAATCGTACTCCCGCTGGCAAAACCCGCACCGAGATCGTAGGTAATATCGGCGCCGCCGTTTCCGTCCAGATCGACGGACAGGGTTGTCGCCGTATTATCAACAATGGCCATGTTGGCATACCCGCCGTTGCTGGTAACCGCCCAGCTTGTAGCGGTCGCGCCGCGGGTCAGAACGATATTACCCGTCGTATCCTTGTAAATCTGGCCGGGCCGGTTAATCGTTGATGTCGTGATCGCCCCGCCGCCCGCCACGGTCGGCCCGCTACCAAAAGCCCCCGTGTAAAATGATGCCAGATTGCCGTTGGCATCAAATATAATGCCGTTCGCAGAGTTGGTGCCAATATTGGTGCCATCCATCGTTGTATTGAGCCCCCAGGTGCCGGTGCCCTCGGTCCGCATGAAATTGATAGCCAGGCTATGGGCCTGCCCCAAGGAGTCAAAAACGGTCTGGGTCACATTAAATCGTTCTCCTGTCTCGGCGGCGTCATTCAAGTTGGCGCCGACGCCGATGGTCGTCGAAGGTCGGGGAGCGGACTGCACATTCTGGAGACGTATATCCGTCTCCACCTCTTCCTGACCGGCAATGTAGAGATTGTATCCCTGGACACGGTAACCGGTCATATCGACAAGATAACCCTCGTTATCGACGTGGAACGCACCGGCTCGGGTGAAATACTGGGCGCCTTCCGTATCCCTGAGGATGAAAAAGCCGTCCCCGTCGATGGCCAGATCCGTCGCGTTTCCCGTCGACTCGAAAGACCCCTGGCCGAACTGGGTCGATACGGCGGCAATCGCAACACCCTGACCGACCTGCATGGTTCCGCTCGAACCGCCGGAGAGACTCTGGTTGAGCATGCTGGCAAAATAGGTGTTCCCGGCCTTAAAACCCAGGGTGTTGGAATTGGCCAGGTTGTTGCCGATGACGTCCATCTGTTTTGAACTGGCCGTTAAACCCGTTGTTCCGATCCAAAGTGCACTCGACATGATAATCCTCCTGTCAATTATTAATCTGAAATGTCTTTCTGTTTATAAAAATCGCTCTATCCATTCTTGACGGAAACAATGTTACTGAAAGCGACTTCCTGGCCGTTAACCGTCAGATAAATGGCGTTATCCTTGTACTGAACCGCCGTAACCTTGCCCGTTGTCATGCTGGTTACCTTCACGGCGTCTCCGTTCGCATCCACAGCCGTCACCTTGTAGGAATACAGCCCGTTGCTGTTGTTTCCTTTTTGCCAGGTAACATTCTGCTGACCGGCCGACTGTGTTCCCGCTTCGATCCGATCAACTTCCTGACCCGATGCATCCAGAATACTGATGGACACCTGGGCTGCGTCTCCCGCAATACTGTAGCTGAAATTGCCGTTATCCCCGTCCACCTGGAATTGATTTCCCTGGCCTACCGTCACTTCCTTACCCAGAAGGTTGACCGCCTCGGTGCTGATCATCGTTTTCTGGTAAAGCCCCAGGTTTGTCAGTTGTGTATTCATGTTGGTCAACTGCTCAAGACTGGAAAACTGGGCCAGCTGGGCCGCGAATTCCGTCCCGTCCATGGGATTCAGGGGGTCCTGATTCTTCAGTTGCGCCACCAGCATTTTCAGGAAATCGTCTTTCCCCAGGCTTGTGGTCTTCGATGTGACACTGCTGAGCTGACTTGCTAACGAGGTATTATTGGTTGTGTTCGTGACGTTCGCCATGGTGTTCACCTTCCTTTATAGACTTGATCAGACAAAGATACTGATGGCGCCGTTGCCGTAGTCCCAGCGGGGAGTGATTTTTTCCGCCTCCGGCACCGATATCGCATCGCTGCCGGTTGATCCGCTGCCTTGGTTGGGCTTCCGCCCTGTGCCATCCTGCCAGAGGGAATGCCCCCCCAGGTTAAAACCAAAACTCTCCCGCTTCAACAGGACGGACATCTGATCGATCTGGAACCCCTGGTTGGTGAGGGCGTTTTTAAGCTGGTCGGCGTTGGCCTGGAGGATTTGCTGCACATCGGCATGGTTGGCCGTCAGGACCAGGTCCACCCGGTTGCTACGGACAACGACTTCCATGTTGATCGTTCCCAGGTTCGGCGGCTGAAGGGTCATCTGTACCTTCCCTGCACCATTTTCCAGAATCTTGCCGGCCTCACTGATCACCCGATCCATGGGAATGAACACGCCTTTCAGGGTGGTTCCGGATTCGGGGGCCAGCTGGGGGGACGTCGCCCCGGCAAAGGGAACCCAATGCGTGCTTTCCTTGCCCGATACAATGGGTGCGTTTTTCGCCTTCTCTTCCCCTTGCAGGACAATGTTTTCCGCCGTCCCGGTACCTTTGGCGGCGGTCATCGGATCCTGCTCGGCCGACGCCACATTTTGGGGAATCCCCTTTCCGGAAGACGTCCCGTCGGCGACGGGCGCCGCCGTGGGCAGCATGTTCCGCGCCTCACGCTCCCCGGCGTTTTTTACCAGTATTTCATGACGGAAAGGATTGACTGTCAGGTCTCCTTCATTGTCCGTGCTCGCAGCATCGGCGCCCGGGGTTGCCGGTGTTGCCTGATTATTTTTCTGCAATTCCTGGGCTGCCGCAGCCAAAGATCCCTGCGGCGAGGCGGAGGACGCCTGCACATTTAAACGAATCAACTGGAAAGGCGTCCCTTCCTTATCCAAGCTCCCGGCGGTATTTGTCATGGAAAGCGGTTGACCCGTAACGGCCTTATCAACCCCAGCGGCCGGAATCAACAGTGCGGTGGTATTGTCCATCCCGTTCACTGAAAAATGGGGCTGACCGTTTTTGTTGATCACAAACCCTTTCAGCAACTCCTGCGGCAGGGTCAGCAGAATTTTATGACCCTTATCCGCCCCGTCACTGGAATAGTCAGCGCCGTGGCTCAATAATTGATTCATGAGCTCTTTTGCCTTTTCAGCACTCACCTGGATTTTCGGAAGAATGTCTCCCCGGCTGCCGGCATCCTCAAGCGCCGTTTGCGTGGAAGTTCCGGCATCGGTCCGGTTTTGTAAAGCCGAAATGAGCGCCGAAAGATATGCGGACAATGCAGCCGCGGCGTCTTCCGTCTGGGCCGGATCATCCCCCGTCCCTTCTCCACTCTGCAACGCCTGAAGCAAAGCCTGAAGATCGACTTCCACGGCGAAAACGTCTTCTTCCTGCCCCGAAAGCTCGTCCTTCATTTTTAACAGGACAAGCGGTGTATGCTGCTTCATGTCGACGCCCCATCCTGCGGCCGAATCTTCCCCCTGTGTGGCTTTCTGGCCGGCGGCCGCTGACACTGCAGCCTGGCCCTGGGAGGTCCGGTTTGCCATTTTTGCTAAAATCACGCCAAACGGCAGAAGATTCGCGCCCTGATTCGACATATCCGCGGCAGCGTGCTGCGCCTTGTCTTTTCCCGATCCGCCGAACAGGTCTGCGACCGTCAATTTTCCGTTATTTTGTGGGGCGATATGGATCATCGTCGTCTCCCTGAATGATTCTTTGTACAGGAAAGAGCAAGAGCCATGCCATGAGGGAATCACAAATATATAACTAATAAAATCAATAAGTTGAAATATTCAAATATCTGCAAAAAACCTTCACCGGGAAAAATATTCCCCTTTTGACCAGGGCAAAACACGGCGGCAAGACCCTGCAGGGGGGAAAGATATGCCGATATGCCTCAAACGTCATTTCTTGTGACGGCGATCAACCAAAACGTCGACATCAAGATGAAGGAGTATGCCCCACCCCTTATCAAATAAGAGAATTTAAACGCGGTATGTGATATAGATGATCGGGCAAGCATAAAATTTGCATCTGGATTGTTGCTCCATATATATATAAAGGTAAGGAGGACAAAGAGCAGGTGAATCAAAATGATACGATCAAGGTCATGATTGTCGGCGCCGGTGAATTGGGGACGTATTTATTTGATACGATCGTTGACGAATCCGGAATGAGCCTTTCAGGGATTGTTGATGTCAACGGCGAATTCTCCAGTGTTGATTTAGCCGGCGCAAGGAACATTCCCATTTTCACAAGCCTCTCCGAAGCCATGCGGACCATGCCCGAAATCATTTTCCACCTTCCCGAGAGTGGCGTCAGCACTACCGAACTCCTGGCCCTGAAACCTCCCCACGCCGAGATTATCGAATACCAGGGAATTCGTTTCTTTCTCAATATGATTCGCCATAGTCGTATTCAGACAATCCGCCAAGTGCGCAGGCGAACCGGAGTGGTTTCGGGAAGCCTGACCGCAGCCGTCGATGCGAAACCTTCAGATACATCCGATCAGGCTTGCCGTGCTTTGAACAGCGCCGTTTCCCATAAAAAGAAAGGCGTGCGCAACATTCTCTGCATCGACCAGGACCGCGACTTTCTGGAATCCTTGACAGCCATGCTCACTGCGGCCGGGTATCGCATCACCTGTGCGCAGTCAGGCAAGGAAGGATTGGACGACGCGTTTCATGCCACACCCGATCTTATCATCCTTGACCTTGCGGTATCCGATATCGGTTATTTTGAAATGTTTTCCGCCCTGAGAAACAATCCCCAAACAGCAGATGTCCCCATCATCATCCTGACGGGTAAAGACATCTCAATGGGCGAACGGCTCAGTCTGGTCGGACAAATTGAAGAACTCGTCCATAAGAATTATTGCACCAACGAAGATCTGCTGGATCACATCCGCAATCTTGAAAAACCTTCTCCGGTAAGGGTTGGCCTTCTGGATACGCAAAGCGGGCTGTTTGACCGATCCTATTTTCAGATCAGACTGGCCCAGGAGATTTGCCGTGCCGACCGCCACCAGATCGTTTTCTCGATTCTGATGGCGGATATCGACCATTTCGACGAATTTTCCCGGATCAACGGCACGCAAAACTGCGATATCTGCATAAAAAGTATCGCCGATTTTCTGCGTGAAACCACCCGCGGTTCAGACATCCTGGTCCGATACGGCAGCGACGAATTTGCGATCCTGTTAACCGATACAACGGAAGAAGACTCCTTTATCGTCGCCCGGAGACTCCTCGCATTCATAGAAAATTACCAGTTTGCCGGGGTGGAACAACTGGAACATGGAAAACTGACTGCGAGCATCGCGGTTGTTCACTACGACCGCATTGCGCCGTGCATACCCGAAAAAATGATTTCCCAGGCGCAGCAACTCATCCGGGAGGCGAAAAAAGACGGCGGACGGGAAATTAAGGCTTATGGGCATAACGATCCCCTGGAAATTGATGCTCAGGTTAATGACGATGTCGGTTAAAGGAAAACCATCCCGGGAATGGCCTGCAAAGATGGTCTATCTCCTTGACGCCAGACATTTTTTCTCTTATAGTCTGCGGCGTGAGTTTGTATCGACCGATGGCCCTTACCATGTTGATTTTCCGGGGGAAAATGCAATCAACCATTCAACCCACTGCAGCATAGCCTGACACCATGAACGATCTTCGCTACCGCCTGACATTTCAGGGTTTTGCAGCCGGTACGGCTATAAAGAAAGTCGCCTACGCCCTTCAGAAAGAAATCGGTCTTACCGTCGATGAAATCCGTCCCCTGTTAACCAGTGCTCCCCGGGTCGTCCGGACTTTCGACACCCAAAGCCGCGCCGAGGCGGCACAACGGGCCATGGCACAGATGGGCTGCCTTACGACGATGGAACCAGTCGTGCAATACGACGACACGCCTTATGTCATTGCGCAAAAACATGATCGCCGTATTCGCGGCGAACTCAGCAAGGTGCTGCGGAGCCGGAGCAGTATGTCCATTCTGGTTTTTCACGTGGGCGCAGGATCATCACTTCCCGTTTATCCCTCCATGCTGGGAAATATTGAGGACCAGTTGGGAGAAATCTTTCGGGAAAGCGATACCTTGATCGGCATCGATGATTATCGCTTTGTCGTCCTCGGTTTTGCAACCGACCGGCATGGCGTAAGCCCCATACAGCAGAAGGCCATCCGCGGCCTGAAAAAAATGCTGGGAGAAAATGTGGCCGTCACCTGCGGATACGCCGTCTTTCCGGAAGAAGGCCAAACGCTCGGGAAGCTGCTTTATCTGACAACGCTATCCAGAGACGCGGCAGAAGGCAGTCCAACGCCGACAGAAGGCCGGGCTGACAAAGCCGTCGTGTCGACCTCGATACCGTCAGCAACTGCAGAAGACCAATGGACCCCTTTGCAGCTTTGTTTCATTCGGGGCCGGGGGCGCATTTTCAACCGGCTGCTCAGCATGACGCCTGATATGCTCTGGCTGGGTCTTGTTCAGATCCCCCATACAGACCAGCAGGAATTTTTAGCCCGTCTGCCTTTTGATTCACCGCTGGTACCGGTTCTGGAAAAAATGATTAAAGAACAGGTAAAACCTCCGCCCGCCTCGGAAGCGGAACGTCATTTCAGCGCCATCATTCAGCAGATGGAACTCGAATCCGTCATGGCTCAGCGAGCCGTCATGATGGATAAAATCGCCACCATGCTTAATCAGTCCGATGACCTGCCGACCCTGCCGACCGTGGCCAGCCAGATATTCAACATCGCATCCCATCCCTATTCTTCGGGATCCGAATTGGCCGACATCATTCTCAAAGATCCGGCGCTGACCTCGAAACTGCTGAAAACGGTCAATTCCGCTTTTTATGGCTACCCACAAAAAATCAGCTCGGTAAAATATGCGATTTCTCTCCTGGGGACCAATGAGATTGTGGATATCGCGTTCGGGCTGGCAGCGGCACGAGTTTTTGACTCAAAGCATCTCCGGGATATTATCGACCCCCAGTTGCTCTGGCACCATTCCCTCGGCACCGCCATGATTGTGAAGCACCTGTACCGTAAATTGTCCGGGCAAAAAGACGAAGGCGTTTTTTCCGCCGGATTGCTGCATGATGTGGGGAAAATCTTTTTTATCGATCATTTTACCGATACGTACCGAGAAACGTATCAGGAAGCGGAGATCGAGGGACAATCGCTTTTCGAACTGGAAGAAGATCTTTACGGCATGGACCATGCCATGGTCGGAAGTTCCCTGGCCGTCCGCTGGAACCTGCCGGAAACGCTTGTCCATGCCATCGCCTACCATCATCAGCCTTTCAACGCACCGGACCATTCCGATCTTGCCGCAGTAACGGGCCTGGCCAATTACCTCTATTACCGGGCCATGGATATCGATGGCCTGCCTACGGACGAAAACCACATCCACCATGGCATGACGTACGGTCACTGGTTATTGCTGTCCCGCTTATTCGAGCACTTCGATCAAGACATGATCGAAGGCATGGTGAAAGAGATCCGGGGCATCATTGATGAAAATTCTCCTTCCATGGTTTTTGGCCCCGACGGAGCAACGCGATGACCCCGGAACGCAGAAGTCAGAAAAACAACCCTTTGCCTGTCGTCGATGAAGCGGAGTTGTTTAAAAAACAGTTCCTCAAGATGAGGAGTAACTATGAAAATAAAATCAAAGAATTATCCGTAATCAAAGAGCTGGTGGATATGCTCCGCCTGACGGGCATTTCCGACAAGATCATGCTCTTTACGGAACAACTCCATATCATTAAAAAATACTTCGCCACGGAACATATCTCTTTAATGCTCCTCAATGAAGAGTCGCAACAACTTGAGGTCATGGCGTCGCTCAACGATCAGGATCGAACAAATCTTCCCGGAGATTATCACCGTCTCTGTCAGCAAACGGCGGAACAGTCCGTGGTCCGGAATCAGGTGACGATCAAGAAAAATCTCACCGAAACCTGTTCTCCGGAAGAGAAGAAACGATTCGGCGCCCAATCCCTGCTGAGCGTTCCCCTGGCACATAACGGGCGGACCATGGGCGTACTTAATCTGGTGTTTCCATCTCTGGACAGCATCGATCAGAACCAGATCAGCTTTTTCAGTCTTGTGGCCGATCAGATGGTGACGTCCATTATTTTATCCCGTCTGTATTCGCAGATGCTCAAGGAAGAGAACCAACGTTTTCTTCTCAGTCGCTTTTTCTCCAAGAATATCACCAGTGAAATTCTGAAGAACAAGGGCATTCTGCGTCTGGGTGGAGAAAGGAAACACGCGACGATCTTATTTGCCGATCTTCATGGCTTCACGTCGATTTCGGAAAGGCTTGACCAGGAAAAAGTCGTCGATATTCTTAATGATTTCTTTATGCATATCACCCCCATCATCTTCAGAAACGAGGGGACCCTGGACAAATTGCTCGGAGACGGCATCATGGCCATTTTCGGCGCCCCGATCTCTCATGCCCAGGACCCTGTCCATGCCGTTAAAACCGCCATCGAGATCATCCGGGAATTGCATCTTTTAAATGAAGCGAACCGCCATAAGCATTGGCCGGCGTTGAAAATCGGCATCGGAATTAACACGGGGGACGTGGTTGCCGGTTATATCGGTTCGGAAGATCACATCAATTATACGGTCATCGGCGACGCCGTCAATGTGGCGCAGCGCATCGAGTCCATGGCGGGAAATGATGAAATTCTTGTCACCCAAGCGGTGAAAGATGCCATCGACGAACTGCACACAGACATTGATGGTCTGAAGGCCTTCAAGGACCTGCCGCCGCTTCAGGTCAAGGGGAAAAAGAAACCGCTGACCGTATTCCGGGTTGAGTATTAGTCCGACCGGACGACAGGACATCTTTTACACAACCCTTTCATCTCGAGTCAGAATTTCATCAGGACTTCATACGACAGGCTTTTCCTCTGCCTTAAATGCAAGAAACCGGAAACCTCTCAGGAAGTCTCCGGTTTTTGATCTTTTTACGCCACAATCTCGGAATATTTGCTTTCTGCTATGGCTGCGGTTTGGCTGCGGCGGAAACTCGGGTAATTTCCCTTGTGATTTCAATCGCTTTCTGGGGACTTAAATGGCCCAGGACGGCGCCGGCCTTATCCCGCTTCATGTTCATCGTAATCCCTGCGGCGGTTTTGACATCCATCTGCTCGAGCATCGATCCGACCTTGTCGGGCGGCGCCGAGTCATAAACCTTGGCCAGATCTTTGTATTTTTTGTTCTCCGAGGATTTCTCTCCCTCCATGACCGTACCGAGGCGGTCTTCCAGGCCACGTAACATTTCGATTTTGGCCACGATTTCCTGCTTCAACGTCTGGATGCGCTGCTCCTCTGCCGCCAGCCGGCTTTCCCGGTTGTCCAACTCCTGCTGTTTCACCTCGAGGGTTTTCATGAGGCTCCGTTCCTGGGACAGATGATCCGCCACCACATCCTTGACCGGTACACTCACCAAACCGTTTTTCGGCGTCTCCGCCATGGCCCGCTTGAGCGAAAGTGCGGACGTATCCAAACCGGAGAGTTCCTGAAACAACTCGCCCGCCAAAAAGAGTTTTACGAAAAGGATCGCGATGATCAGCGCCGTCACGATGACTTTATTATTTTTCATGGCTCTCTCCTGCTGAAACGCTGGATGGACATATCGTCCGTTTCCCGGCGTTCCGCTGCAATCAGATCTGTCTTGTATTCCTGAAGCTGGTGTTCTTTATGGGTTTCCATCATTTTCCTCTTTTTAACCGCCTCCAGGAGTTCCTTTCTCTTTTCCTCGAACACACCGGTCGCTTTCCGGACCGTCTCAATCTGCCGGTTTTCCTGTTTCTGCAGTTCTTCCGAATACTTGAGGGTCAGCGCAATATCACGGCTGTCGCACTCCCTGTTTTTCAGCGCCTTCAATTCGTCCACCAGGCCCCTCTGCTGCTCCCGGATTTCCTGCAACAGGTGTTTTTCTCTTTGCAGGTTCCGTTCCGCATCGGAAAATGCCGTCAGTTTTTGCTCTTCGATGCTCTGCCGGTATTCCAAAACGGATTGCAGGTTATAGGTAAACACAGTTTACGACCTCAACAGGGCATCCAAATCCCGGACAGAGTCCTGGAAGGTGATTTTCGCCTCGATATCCTGGCGTAAAAAAGCATTAATCCGATCGATCATCTCGATGGCACGGTCGATCTCCCGGTTGCTCCCTTTGACATAGGCGCCGATGTTGATCATGTCCTCGGCTTTCCGGTAAACGGACATGATATTGAGCAGTTCCCCCGCTTTCTTCCGGTGCTCCTCATCCACCACATCGATCATCACCCGGCTGATACTGTTGAGGACATCCACGGCGGGATAGTGATTCTTACTGGCCAGCTCGCGTGACAGGGCGATGTGACCGTCGAGAATGGATCGGGCGGCATCCGAAATGGGCTCATTGAAATCGTCGCCTTCCACCAGGATCGTATACAATCCGGTAATACTGCCTCCGGCCTCGATGCTGCCCGCTCGTTCCAGCAGTTTGGGAAGCAGACTGAACACGGACGGTGTGTAACCCTTCGTCGTCGGCGGTTCGCCGACGGACAGGCCGATCTCCCGCTGGGCCATGGCAAAACGGGTCAGGGAATCGATCATCAAAAGGACATTCTGCCCCTGATCGCGGAAATATTCGGAGATGGTCGTGGCCACATAAGCCGCCCGCATGCGCACCAGGGGGTGCATATCCGAAGCGGCCACGATGACGACGGAGCGGGCCAGTCCCTCCGGCCCCAGATTTTTTTCCAGAAAATCACGCACTTCCCGTCCCCGTTCACCGATCAGACCGATGACGTTGACGTCGGCCTTGGTATGACGGGCAAACATACCTAAAAGGACGCTTTTCCCTACGCCGGAACCGGCGAAAATGCCCATCCGTTGACCTTTTCCACAGGTCAACAGGCCGTTGATGGACCGAACTCCCAAGTCCATCGGTTCCCGGATACGCCCCCGTTTGAGGGGATTCACCGGATCGGCGTAGATCGGGTACTCCTCATCGCACTGAATGGGACCCCGATTATCGATCGGATTGCCGAGACCATCGATGACCCGGCCCAGAAGCCCTTCACCGACGTGAATACCGGCTTTCTTGTGAATGGCCACGATACGGCAGCCCGGCCCCAGACCCCGGATATTTTCCAGGGGCATGAGCAGCACTTTCCCTTTCCGGAATCCAACCACCTCGGCATTGACGGGCTTGTCGCTGCCCGTCGGATAAATACCGCAAACCTCGCCGATAGACGCCGCCGGTCCGTGTCCTTCCACCACCAGACCAATGATTTCACTCACCTTTCCGTTCACACGGATCGGGTTGATCCGTTCCAGCACGCGGTGATATTTTTCAAAATCTGTGAACATCGGGTCCTTAACATCCGCAATCAGGAGAGTCCGAATCCCGCCTTGATTTCATTAAACTGTTGCTCCAAACGCGCATCCACTTCGCCGAAAATGGTTTCCACCATAACGCCCCCTGCTTTAATCGCCGGATCTTCCTCAAAGACAATATTTTTGACGCCATCCATTTCTTTCAGAAAATCATCTTTGATTTCGATGATATACCGAAAATCCTGGGGATTAAGGTGGACTTTCATCCCGTCCCGGTCCGTCACGCTCCGGACCGCTTCGCGCAGGACGGAGGCCACCACGGTTGTGTCCTGTTTGACCGCCTGATGGATCACTTTTTCCGCAATGGAAAAGGCCAGCCGGATGATCTGCTGCTCCGTCTGTTCGATGATTCCCTTGCGCAGCCGGGTCAACTCGGCCGTAAGATCGGTCATCGCCGAAATGACGCGCAGGGCCTCTTCCTTCTGGCGAGCAATACCCTTGTTCAGCCCCTCGGCAAAACCATGATCGTAGGAATCCTGTTTGGCCCGGTTGATTCTTTCTTCCAGTTCCGCCTTCTGTTCCTGGGCCAGCCCCCCGCGGCTTTTCTGGGCTTCCAGAATCAGCGGATTGGTCTGGAAGGCCGTCTTGGCGCCCGCAGGACAATCTCTGTGCAGAACCTTTTCCACAACCTTGACGGACGTGGATTTGATAACACCCTTAGATGAACTCATCCTGCTCGTCCCCTCGGGAAATGGTAATCTTCCCTTCCGTTTCCAGCCGTTTGGTAATTTCCAGGATGGTCCGTTGACTGGCCTCAACCTCGGACAGGCGAATGGGCGGCATCATCTCGATGTCTTCCTTAAGCATTTCCGCACCGCGCTTGGACATGTTCTTGAATATCTTTTCCCGGAGCCCCGCATCGACGAGTTTGAGCGCCCGGGCGAGATCTTCGCCGCTGACTTCCCGTAGCAGTTCCTGAAGACTTTTGTCGTCAAGTTTGAGAACGTCTTCGAAGGTGAACATGAAGTTGCGAATCTGCATGGCCAGATCCGGGTCGGTCTCCTCCAAGGAAATCATGATCGAATTCTCATTGGCCCGGTTAAGCCGGTTCAAGATTTCCGCCGCCAGTTGAGGACCACCGAGTTGCTGGTCTCCGCCCTGACCGATAACAATCTCCTTCTCCAGGGTTTTGGCCACCTCTTCGATAAACTCATAGGGGACACTTTTCAGTGTGGCCATGCGCTTGGTGATCTCGAATTGCATCGCCGGGGAAAAATCGTTAAGGATCTCAGCCGCCTGTTCCGCTTTGAGATGCGCCAGAATCAGGGCAATGGTCTGGGGATGTTCGGTCCGGGTGAAATCAACCAGAACCTTGGGATCAATATCCTGAAGCTTGTCGATAATGGGGTTGTCGTTGCGCTTGGCGTTTTCGACATCGGCAATGATGTCCTGGGCCGCCTTTTCGCCCAGTGCCTTGATCACGATATTTTTGGGCTGTTCGTGTCCGACCGAAATTGTACCGCCCTTCTCCCGGGCCAGGGTACAGAATTCCTTGGCCACCGCGTTCAGGGTTTCCGACGGAATATCCGAAATCCGGTTCATGTACTTACCGATGCGCCGGATTTCCGAGGGACGCAGATTCTTCATGACTTGCGCCGCCGTATCTTCCTTCAGCGATAAGAGCAGGATGGCGGCTTTTTCTTCATTGGTCATAACGGACTCTACCCATTTTATATGATATCGTTCTAATTCTTTATCGATTCAATTACTTAGCGAATCCAGTTCCGCAACAGTTCCGCAAATTTCTTGGCGTCGGCGTCAGCCAGTTGCTTGGTGAGTTCCGTTTCATTCATCGCTCTTTCTTCCAGAGGATTCATCAGCATCGGTGCTCCGGCCTGTCCCCGAAGTTCCAGGGGTTGCTGCTCCGCCGCCACCTGCCTGACCTCGGCCGCCTGACTCCGGCCCAGATCGGCCACAAGACCGAGCATGGGTTTCAGGACAAAGAGGAAGAGAAAAACCATCACGCCTAAAATAACCAGATATTTGAAATAAGGTGTGAAATTCGAAACGCGCTCCGTCCAGGGGATGGACATATTCAGTTCATCATCGGCCGCCGTCCGGAAGGGCATGTTGGTCACCACCACCTGATCACCCCGCGTGGCGTTGAAGCCGGCCGACTTTCTCACCAGTTCCGCGATATTGTCCAGATCCTTCTTATCCCGGGGCTGGTAGACCTCCTCCCCCTTCTTATCCTTCACATAGGTCCCATCGACCAGAACGGCGATGGACAGCTTCTGAACTTCTCCGACCGGCATGACGGTTTTATTGATGGTCTTGTTGATTTCATAATTGATGACCTCGTCGCTTTTTTCCTCGGCGGACTTGGGGTTGGTCGCCCCGGCAGGCGGGGTGCTTTTTTCCGTCTGCTTCTGGGTACTGCGGATGACGGGGGATTCCGGATCGTAGATTTCTTCCGTTTTCTCCATCACACTGAAGTCGAGATCGGCGGCCACCCGCACCACGGCCTTCCCCTGACCCACGACCTTTTCCAGCATGGTCTGGATACGGTTTCCCATATCCTTCTCAATATTGTTCTGATATTCCACCTGGGAGGCGGTCATCTTTCCCAGGCGAGAGTCGTCCTGTTTCCGGGAAAGAATGTTGCCCTTGCTGTCCACCACCATGACATCCGCCGGATTCAAGCCTTCGACGCTGCTCGCCACCAGATGGCCGATTCCCTCAACCTGATCGGGCCGCAGTGTTCGGCCGCCTTTCAGTTTGATGGTTACCGACGCGGTCGCTTTTTTCTGCTCTTCAACAAAAAGAGAGTCCTTGGGCAGAGCCAGATGGACACGGCACTGCTCGATTTCTTCCAGACTGTTGATCGTACGGGCCAGTTCTCCCTGGAGGGCCCGCCGATAGTTCAACTGCTGTTCGAATTCCGTGGCGCCGAGATTTTTCTGATCGAAGATCTCAAAGCCGACGCCGCCCCCCTGGGGCAAGCCCAAAGAAGCCAACTCCAGACGCACCTCCGTCACCTTGGCCGAAGGTACGGAAATGGTGTTCCCGCCGCCGGACAACTCGTAAGGAATCTTCTTTTCCTGGAGCTTGGCCACGATACCCGACGCATCTTCCGTGGAAAGATTGGTAAACAGGACCTTATAGTCCGCCTGATTCGCCCAGTAGACCAATCCCCAAATGGAGGCAATCGTCACGGCAACAACCATCAGAATGGTCAGTTTCCGGGAGGCGGATAGGACGGCAAACCCTTTCCAGAGATTCGTGAGGAGTTGAGAAATGTTATCCATTTATTTTCCTTATTGATTTGGCATCCATACCGTGGGTTCTCACCGCAGCAAAGGTCTATACCTGCATGCGCATGACTTCCTGGTAGGCATCAACAATCTTGTTGCGGACCTGCAGCATCGTCTGGAAAGACAGGCTGGCCTTTTCCATGGCAATCAACGCCTCATGCATGCTCCCCTTGTTCGCCTGCAACTTGGCGACGGCATCGTCCGCCTGGAGCTGAAGGGTGTTGACATCCTGGATCGCTGTTTTCAATACGGATTTGAAGCCTCCGTCGGCGGCGGGGGTTCCGGCGCCCGGCTGTAAGGCGCTGCCCGGAACCTGGATCGGTTGATTTCTGATCATCATGTCCGTCATGATTTTTCTCCCTTTCTTTCCTACTTACCGATTTCTAAGGTCTTCAGGGCCATACTCTTCGTTGCGTCAAAAGCCGTAACCACCGCTTCGTAGTTTCTGCCCACGTTGATCATATCCGCCATTTCCGTGATGGCATTCACATTCGGCAGGAGCACAAAGCCCTTCTCATCCGCATCGGGATGAGCCGGATCATAAACGCTTTTCATGGGTGAGGTATCTTCCGTAACCTGATCGACCTTCACCTCCGCAAGGGCGCCGCGCAGGGTTTTATCGAAGGGTTCATCGACATCCTCCGCCCTCAAGACCACCATCTTTCTCCGGTAGGGACCGCCTTCGGCCGTTTTGGTCGTTCCCGCGTTGGCCAGGTTGCTGGTGATCACATCCATCTTGGCCCGCTGGGCCGACAGACCGGAACCGCAAATTTGAAAATTCGTCGTGAAATCCATTTTATCTTACATCCTTTAAAAAAGTGCTGATACTCCTGAATTTTCTGGCCAGGATATCCACGGTAACGTTGTACATTAACTGATTTTCCGCGAGATTGGTCATCTCCTGATCCAGGGAGACCTTCTCAGCCGACTCTTCAACCTTATATTGGTTGCCCGAAGGATCAGGCATGGGCAAATGTTTCCTATCCGTCCGGACCAGATTGACGGTTTGTTCCTTCGTCATGGCATCCAGAAGGCGATTTTTAAAGTGCAATTCCTGGGGCTGGTAACCTTCCGTATCGAGGTTGGTCACGTTGCCGGTGATCAATTTCTGCCGCTCCGACCGGTAACTCAGCACCGAAGACAACATGGGTATCGTCTTGCCGAAGAGAAAATCCAAAATCCATCCTCCCCTTTATTTTTTTAGATGATGATTATTTTGCAAGCAGCATACCAATCACAGCCGATCGCCGATGTTGATTCGGATTATGAATCACAGGGAATGTTTTCTCCCTCCGCCTCGTATTCCTGCAGCTTGTTGCGCATCGTCCGGACACTGATTCCCAGAAGCTGGGATGCCTTCGTCCGGTTTCCGTTTACCCGGCTCAAGGCGGCAAAGATCATGTTTTTTTCCATCTCTTTCAGGGTGACGGGGAGCTGTGATTCCGTTTTAACGTCAAGGTCCGGAACAGAATCCGTCGCCGCACCGAATTCCTCCGGCAACGGCCTGATAGGACCTTCCATGTAAAGGTGCTCGGGAAGGATAACCTCACCGTCACAGATCAGGACGGACCGTTCGATTACGTGCTCCAGTTCCCTGACGTTGCCCGGCCAGTGATACACTTTCAGGATCCGCATCGCCTCCGGTGACAGGACGGGTTTTTTCTTCTCACTGATTTGACTGTATTTTTTCAGGAAGTAATCACTCAGGAGCGCCACATCCCCTTTTCGTTCCCGCAGGGGCGGGATATGAATCGGAATCACATTCAGCCTGTAGAAGAGGTCCTCCCGGAATTTTTTCTCCTCGATGCTTTTTTTCAGATCGGCGTTGGTCGTGGCGATAATCCGGACATCGACCGATATCGGTTCACGACCGCCCAGGCGGTCCACTTCCGATTCCTGAAGCACCCGCAGGAGTTTGGCCTGCAGTTGGATGTCCATTTCTCCGATTTCATCCAGAAGCAACGTTCCCCCATCGGCCAGCTCGAATCGACCCGGTTTGCGCTGAACAGCACCAGTAAACGCCCCCTTTTCATAACCGAACATTTCGCTTTCCAGAAGATGATGGGGGATGGCGGCGCAGTTGATGGCGATGAACGGACGGTTTTTCCGGGTACTGTGGCGGTAAATATAACGGGCGAACAATTCCTTCCCCGTTCCGCTTTCGCCCTGAATCAGGACACTCGATTTGCTTTTGGCGATGCTCCGCATCAGCGCCAGGAGAGACCCGACATTTTCGGCCTGGCTGATAATATCCACTTCCGGCGAGACCGTCATAGCCGCCGGAACCTCTTCTTCCGTCATGGGAACTGCGCTCGCCAGAACGTTTTTCACCACGCCCTGCAGATCATCCAGGGAAAAGGGCTTCATGATAAATTCCGAAGCGCCCTCTTTCATGGCCTCCACGGCTGTGCTGACGGTTCCGTAAGCCGTAATGAGGATAACCGGCGTTTGGGGTGATAATTTTTTGACGCCCTTCAGGACATCCATGCCGCCCAGGTGCGGCATCCGCATATCCGTGACCACAACCTCGAAGGACTGGGCATGAAACTTCTGCAGGGCATCGGCCCCATTGTCCGCCGATTCGACATCATAGCCGCATGATTCAAGGGTTTCAGACAGGGCGAGCCGCATGGACGGGTCATCATCCACAATGAGAATACGTCTGGTTTTATTGATCATCTTTTCCACCCGCTTCCGGATTCACTTCCCTTGGCTGGACCCGAACCAGGGGAAAACTCAGGCTGAATGACATGGTATCGCCGGGGCCATTCTCGGCCTGGAGAGAGCCTTTGTGCATCGTTACGATGTTCTGAATCACGGCAAAATTAAAACCGGCCAAGCGATCATCGTCGTCGTCGGGATTAAAAAACCGGCGGATGGGATCGCTGCAACCGTTCGTACCCGTATCCGCGAGACTGACCCGAACGGTCGGTTCCCGCGTGCCGCTGCCCTCGATCTTTGTACTGATCCGAATGTGTCCCTCTTCCGGCATGCTTTTGAGGGCGTTGAGCACCATGCCCAGAAAAATTTGGCGGATCATCGCCGGATTGCCACGGATGAACGGTTCCTGTCCGGCGTATTCCACGGATAGAAAAATGTGGCCGCCGTCGGCGATCCGGTCGGAATAAAGCAACAGTTCCCTCAGAATATCGTGGATATTCATCATCTCCATGAGGGGCTCCACGGTCCTTGCATGTTGCAGCAATTCCTCAATCTTCTGATCGATATTTTTGACGGATTGGATGATCTGGTCTATCCAATCCCGCTGTCTGGGTTCGCGGATATGGCGCAGTAAAAGGGATGAAAAAAGTTCGATGCTCCCCAGCGGGTTCCGGACCTCATGGGCAATTCGAGCGGCCATTTCCAGCATGGCCGCGTTTTTTTCGAGGTGACGGGCCTGTTTCTCGAGGTTCAGGGTCCCCGTCATGTCGTAGATGACCCAGGCGGTATCTCCCTGCGACCCATCAACGGCATGAATCGCGGCAGAGAATATTTCCAGTACCCGGCCGTGCAGCGTGATCCGGCGGCGGGTATTTGACTCTGCTTCAACAGATGCGGCATCCCCGTCGCCAAATATTTGACTGACAGGGGTACCCTGCAGTTGCACCGACCGCATGCCAAGAAAATTCTCGGCGGCACGGTTAACGATTTTAACCCTGCCCTGGCTGTCCGTAACCAGAACGCCCGTCGTCAAGCTCTCCAGAATACGTTGAAGATAATTTTTCATATCTTCCCGCTCCGCGCTGATGCGCGTGAGTTCGGCATTCTTCGCTTCCAGTTCGATGCCGGTCTGGACGATTTTCTCCTGCAGGGCGGCGTAAACCTCCTGCAGGCGGGTGGACGACTCCTGAAAAGCATCGAAAGACTCTTTTAAAAGATGGATATCCTCCATATCAGTTTCCTATGTCAAACTCATGACGGTTTGCTTTACCTGCCAACTTTTTCGTGTCCTCCGCGCCTATTACTGCAGATCATTCGCCGTAAATGACCCTACTTAAGAAAGTCATCATAGGTCGCAAACCAGATTCCGTCATTCAAGCCGTAATCGGCCATCTTTTCCCAGAAGGGATCTTCCGTGTTTTCCTTCACCCGCCCGGACGACTGCTCCGCCAGATCCGGGTTGTTCGTTTTGATATAGCCTCCGGTCAACCGAAACAGCGCCCACCGCTGATCCGAACCCTTCGGGAGGGCAGACAGGGACTGTGTAAACAGGGAAATCCCCTTGTCGTACTGGCCGGCGGCAAAATAGCACTCACCCAGATTCATAAACAATTCGCCCTTCAGGGATGCAGGTAACGTGTCTTCCTGCTGTGCCGCCGCATTCAGGGCGTCCTGATAATACTGAAGGGCCAGGGGCCCCAGCCCCCGCCGTTTGAGCGCATCCGCATAGCGATATAACGTCAGGGCGGCGGCCTTTTCCGTCCGGTCAATGGGCATCCCCGCCGCATAGGACTCAATGGCGGCATCGTATTTCATTTCCCGGTAGTATGAATCCGCCAGGAGCCGGTGGGCTTGTTTCACCGTAGCAGCGCCGGCGCGTTTCTGGCCGAGGAGAATGACCAGTCTGGACTGAGCATTCCGGATTCTGCCGGAATGCATTTCCGTTTCGGCAATCGCCAGATCAAGGCTGTCCGGATCCTGGTATTCCTGTGTATTTTTCAAATCCTGGAACGTTTTGGCCGCCTCCTGATATAGACCCAACTGTTTGAGACTGTCCGCCACCTTAAACAATACGTCCCAATCCCGGTGGTACTTAAAACCACTTTCTGTGAAATACAAATCGGCCACGGCGAGGTAATCTCCTTTGTTATAATAATCGCCGACCAGACCGTTCCGAGTCTCTTCCATGTCCTGTTGACAAGAGGCCCGATAGGCGCTCTTGGGATAAAGACGTAACAGCGTGGCATGGGTATCAAAGGCTTCCCGGGGATTATTCATGGTTTTCAGAATTTTCCCCTTCCGGTACAACACCTCCTCAGTCAGGGCATCCCCCTTGAGTTCCGCAACCATTTGCGCACAGCTTAAAAGAGGCTCCCGGTAATTTTCGACCCCCCGGAAACAGACGGATGTCCTGGCCCCCGGATGACCGCTTCCCAACTCCGCTAAAAGGAGCCGAGTTCGCAGCACCTCCTTTTTATCCTTCTCTTTGTCCAGAACCATACTCAGCAGACGCACCGCCGACGGCACCTGTCCCATTGCGGCCAGGCTGCGGGCCATGGCGCGTGCCGCCGAAGCGGCGTAGCGGCTCTTCGGATAGAGGCTGTAAAAATAAGAAAATACCTGAAACGCCCTCCGGTAATTTCCGGTATTGTAAAAATGGTAACCTGTATTCAGGAAAATACCGTCCGGCAAACCGTAGAGGTCGGGCCAGCGCTGGAGGGCGTTGTTATACCACATATCGGCTGACTGCAAGCGCCCCATGCGGTAATAGGTATCGGCCAGGGCAAAGATGGCCGGGCGGGACAAGGCGCTCCCGGGGTACTTGGCGTAAAAGGTTTGCAGGGCCTCAATGGCTTCGGGATACTTCTTGTCCAGGCGCAGGATTTCCCCCATCTGATAAAGGCCTTCCTCGGCCAGGGAAGAGGCGGGATACTTACCCAGCAAATTTTTGTAGGCGTCAACGGCATCCACATAAAGCGCCATTCCCTTGTATAACTGCCCCAATCGCCAGTAGGCCAGATCGTTGCCGTTTCTGATATCGGGATATTTAAAAAGGATATTCTTATATTGATAGACGATTTCCGATAAAATTTCACTGCTGTTGCTTTCCTTTAAAAAATAATTACAGTCCGCCAGACGTCTCTCGGCGAGTTCACGCCAAAGCGGGGCGATTTCGCGTCTCGTCATGATATCCTGGAAAATCGGCCGGGCTTTTGCGTAACGCCCCTTTTGGAAATCCTGCATCGCTCCATCGAAAAACGGCCATGAGGGGGTAACCGGCGGGGGGGGCATGGCGGGCGCGGCCGGGATCGAGGGTTCCATGACCGGCGGGAACTTGATTTCCGCCAAGGGAGCAGGCTGACCGTCCGAAGCCATCATGTCTTTGGCCGCCGTCTTCTGCCCGGGTTTTGCCGTTTCTTTCACCGAACCGGCGGGGATCTGTGTCTTGGTCGGCAGGGTGTTCAGAGGCGTCTTCTTCTCTACCTTAGCCGTCAGAGCAGGCGGAACAACTTTTGTTTTGTCTGCAGGATTCAAAGGAGGTGATGACACCTTCTGGTCCAACTTTGCGAGTTTTTTCGTGGTCGACGGCGCCGCAGAAACCGGCTCCGTAAGGGTATTTGCCGATCTTTTATTCTGATCCGTAGCGGCCAAGGGCTTCTCCGGCGGTGTTGCCGTTTTATCTGTTGCCATTAATGCCGCGCTCGATGTCTTAACCTTTTTCTTTCCGGCCGTCTGAACGTTTTCTTTCTGAATGGATGCACCCGGCTCCTTCTGCGCTGCAGCGGAATCTTCCCCGGCCGACGCGGCGTTGGTCGATGCAATGACCTTGATCTTGTCGATCAGTCCGTCTTGTTTGAGCTTTTGCCCCTGTGCGGTTGCTTTCGCTTTTGAGGGATAAGGTCCGACCATGACAACATATTTACTTTCCGCTCCCTGTCCCTGGGTCTGGTAGAAAGCGCGGTAGCCCTGCTCTTTTAAACGCGCCACCTCGGAAAG
>ERZ795054.1564-NODE-1564-length-21212-cov-15.061162_pt1 | contig 21212 bp, 17 predicted proteins | sample MGYA00375138_ERZ795054 | MGnify/ENA primary metagenome ERZ795054 (study PRJEB30183, sample SAMN05720215) | anaerobic digester metagenome | isolation source: active sludge of municipal wastewater-treating anaerobic digesters | place: USA | collected 2014-12-23 ... | reverse complement strand
GTCAGCCTGCCGCGATGAGGGCGCGCGCCTGCTCGTGGGTCGCCAGGAAGTCGGCGAGCGACGCTGCGTTGAGATCGGCCGTGTGGGCGCGGATCGCATCGCTGGCCAGCGCGAGCGTTCCATCCTCGTCCATCGAGATCCAGCCGTGATCGACCAATTGCGCGAGGCGGCGCCGGGTGGTGGAGCCCGCCACCTGCAGCGATACGGACACCGAGTGCGCATTGATCGGCAGGTAGCCACGCTCGCGCGGGCTGCTCGCGGACCGACTCTCGAGGCGGGCCAGGATCTGCGTGGCATCCGTGCGGCGCGCGAGCGCGGAGATGTTGCGGTGCGCGATCTCGCCAATCATCAGGGGCAGCATGAGGTCCGCATCGAAGGCCGGCCACAGGCGGCGTACGTGGCGCCACATGTAGCCGTCGACCAAGGCACAAAGCGCCTGCTGGTGCTCGGCATCGAGGCGATGAAGCCGGCTCAGTTCCTCGTTGCAGTCTTGCGCGTAGGGCGGATGCGGAACCTCGGCATACTTCGTGGCGAGCGCGATATGCCACGGGAAATTTTCCAGCAGATCGTCGGCTGCGCGGCCCTGCACGCTGAGCGCCTGATTCACCTGCTGCGCGACCCACAGGAACTCGCGAGGTCCGCCGGTCGCGGCGGCCCACCAGCGGCGGGCTTCGGCCGTTGCCTGATACCCCACGGGATCGAGTCCTCGCACCCAGCCCACGGCGCTCAGGCCCATGAGCATGCGTCGCGCCGACTCGCGCGGGATTGCGGCGTCGCGCGCGATCTTGCGCACGGTCCGGGCCTCATCGGCCGGCGCATGGCCGTCCGCAGCCGCGGGGCAACACAGCAGATCGAGCAGCACCGGCGCTGCGCGCAGCCCGCCCGGCACGCTGGTGTGCAGCCGATGCAGGCGGCGCAGCGCGAAGCCCGCGAGCGCCACGATGGCGAGCGACTGGCAGCGAGGATCGGCCGCCGCCTGACCGGCGAAGCCGCCGTGCGCCGGCTGAAGACTCCCCGTGCGAGCGTCGATGGCTGGCCCCTCAGCGGCGCAGGCGCTGCGCCCGCCGCAGCGGTCGGCGCGTGCTGGCGCAGCGTGCTCGCTTCATGGCCCTGGGCGCCGAGTCGCCGACCTAATGAAGCGGCGCCGCCGGGCGCTCCTCGATGTCCTCGGGCGGCTCGGCGTGCACCACGTTGCCCGCGCTGGTCGGGAACATGGGGGCACCGCAGTCGTCGCAGAACTCGAGCGGGAAGCGGTGCGAGTGCAGGGTCACGCGCGGCACGGCGAGTGCCTTGAGCGTGCGCTCGACCTCCTCGAGCGCCTGCTCCTCGTCGTCACCGAGCAGCGGCCAGACCACGCCCTCGATCACTCCGTCCTCGTCCACGGTGCGCGCCAGACCCACGCGGATCTCGGCGCCCATCTGGCCGCGCGCATCCTCGAAGAGTCCGGCGGCGGCGACGATCTCGGCCGGCGCGACCTCGAACGCCAGCCGCATGTAGGCCACCGCCGCCTCGAGCGAGAAGCCGCGCAGTTCGCGGTCGGCGTCGCGCAAGGCGCTGTGGAAGGCCTGCGGGGGCAGCACCCGGTAGCGGCAGCCGGTCATGGCCGGCTGCAGCGCGGCACTGGCCTGTTCGATGAAGGCGGCGAGCGCGCCGAGCTTGCCGTCCGGGTCGACGCCCACTTCCTGCCAGTGAAAGAGCGCACTGCCGGCAGGAGCCGCCACGGCGGCGAGCAGGTAGCGCGTGTCGGCCAGCATGGCCACCGGCTCGCGCAGCTTGCGCGGGTCGATGGCGAGCACGCCACTGGCCAGGGCGCCGGTCAGGGCGTCGAGGCTGCGGCGCACGTCCGACAGCGCCTCGGGCAATTGGTCGATGGTGTAGAGGTGGTCGGCAAAGGCCACGCGTGCCTGGCGCGCGGCCAGGTGGCCGCTGAACTGAGCCTGCACCGCCTGCAGCACGTGCGGCGCGAGGCGCGTGGCGGGCAACTCGTAGCGTGACCAGGCCAGCAGCGGCACGATCACGAGCAGCGCGTCCCAGGGCTGGCCATCGAGCTCCACGCTGCGGCTCTCGGCGCAGGCTTCGGCAAGGTCGGCCAGGTCGTCGTAGGCGGCCTGCTGGCTGCCGGCGAGCTCGTCGAGCGCGGCATCGATCGGATCGTCGTCGCGGCGCGCGAGGCGGTCGTTGAGCAGCTCCGCGAGGCGACGCTCCCAGAGCCGGTCCTCGATGCGGCTGCCGGACTCCGACAGGCGCTTGGCGAGCTTGATCAGGGTGTCGGCGTCGCCCGACTGGCGGGCGCGCGAGCTGTGGCGGGTGCGGCGCATGAGCGCTCCAGGCAAGGCTTAATGAAGGATTATCTCACTCGTGGCGGTGCGCCCTACGGTGCGGGTCCGTCGAGGCGCCGAACGCGCGCCTCGGTATCCGGGGCGAGCGGGGCGGTGGTGCTCTCGGCCCTGAGGTAATCCCGCAGGGCTTCCACGTCGAGCGGACCGCCGCTGCGGTCGCGGCCGTCGCGCAGCACGCTGAAGCCATCGCCACCCTCGGCGAGGTAGCTGTTCACCGTGATGCGGTAGATGCGCTGCGCCTCGATGCGCCGCCCGTCGAGCCGCACGCTCTCGGTCACCACGCGCGGGCGCGCGCTGCGGCGCGGGTCCCAGGCGTAGGTGAAGCCCCGCGAGGGCTGCAGCACGCGCATGCGGCTGCCGTCGGCGCTCCATTGCTGCTCGAGCAGGCGCAGCAGCTCTTCGCCGCTGAGGCTCAGCGTCACGAGCGAATTGCCGAAGGGCTGCATGGCGTAAACGTCTGCGAGGCTCACCGCGCCGTCGGGCGCGCGCGAGACCAGGTCCGTGCGCATGCCGCCCGGATTGGTGAAGGCCAGCTGCGCGCCCGCGGCGCGCGTGGCGGCGAGCTGGGCGTCGGCGATCAGGCGGCCGGCGGCGCTGTCCTGCCCGGGCTCGGCGGCGCGACGGAAGGGCGCCGCGATGCGCCCCGCGGGCAGCTGGCCAAGCGGTGCGGCACGCTCGGCGTAATGCGCGACGAGGGCGGCGGCCGCCGCGTCTGGCGCGTAGGCCGGATAGGCGGCAGCGAGCTCGGGCGGCAGCTCGCGCGAGCGGCTCACCGGCAGATTGCGCATGCGCGTGGCCTCGGGCAGCAGGCGGCCGGTGGCAGGATCGATCGCCAGGTCCAGCACGGTGAGCAGGCGGCCGTAGCTGCCACCCTGCACCACGGGCCGCATGCCGACGCGGCACAGATAGGCCTCGTGGGTGTGGGCCGACAGCACGAGGTCGATCTCGGGGCCGAGCTGGCGCTCGATCGCGAAGATGCGGCCCTGGGGAGCGGTGCAGCCCTCGATGTCCGGCCCCGCCTCGCCGCCCTCGTGCACCACGGCGACGATCACGCCCACTCCGGCGCGGCGCAAGGCGCGCGCCTCGCGGTTGAGCGCCGCGGCTTCGTCCTCGAAGCTCAGGCCCTCGATGCCGCTGGGCTTGACGATGCGTGCGGTGGAGCGCGTGACCGCACCCACGAAGCCGACGCGCTGGCCGGCAACGCTGGTCACCCAGGCGCCCGGAAAGAGCGCAGTGCCGCGCGCGTCGACCACGTTGGCCGCGAGCATGGGGAAGCGGGCGCCGGCGTAGGCTGTTGGCCCCGCGCAGGAGCGGAATTCGCCGCTGGCGTGGCCGCAGCCGCCCCGCGCGAGGCGCTGCAACTCGGCGAGCCCGCGGTCGAACTCGTGATTGCCGAGCACGGCCACGTCGACCCCGAGCAGATTGGCGAACTCGATCGTGGGCTCGTCGAGGAACAGTCCGGACACCAGCGGGCTCGCGCCCACCAGGTCGCCCACCGACACCACGAGCGAGTGCGGTGCCCCGGCGCGCAGCGCCCGCACCTGGGCGGCGATCTGATCCGCGCCGCCGGCTGGCAATGGAATGCGAGCGCCGGGGGTGCGCGGGTCGGGCACCGCCACTGTCTTGCCGTTGGCCTCGAGGTGGCCGTGCAGGTCGTTGAAGGCGATCAGCCGCAGGCGTACCGGCTCGGCGGCAAGCGTCGGGCCGGAGGTGGCCGCCAGCAGGGCGAGCACGCCCAGGGCGCGGACGAGGTGGACGGCGATGAAGCGCATGGTGCGACCTGTTAGATTGCCAGCATGAGTAGCGCGACCCTGTCCGCCCCGCCAGGCAGTTCCGGTGCGCGGCATGATGCCGAGGTGATCGGGCTGGTGGGCCTGGCCCACGGCACTTCGCATTTCTATCACCTCCTGATCCCGCCGCTGTTCCCGTGGCTGATGCGCGACTTCGGTCTGAGCTTCACCGAGGTCGGCGCGCTGATGAGCGTGTTCTTCGTGGTGAGCGGTCTCGGGCAGGCGGCCGCAGGCTTCGTGGTGGACCGCGTCGGCGCGCGGCCGGTGCTGTTCTTTGGGCTGGCGCTGCTGTCGGTGTCGGCGCTGCTGCTGGGCTCGGCGACGAGCTATGCGGGGCTGGTGCTGGCCGCGGCCGTGGCGGGCCTGGGCAACAGCGTGTTCCACCCCTCGGACTTCACCCTGCTCAACCACAACGTGGCCCAGGCGCGGCTCGGGCACGCGTTCTCGGTGCACGGCCTGGTGGGCAATCTGGGCTGGGCCGCGGCGCCCGTGTTCATGGTCGGCATCGCCAGCCTGGCTTCGTGGCAGGTCGCGGCATACGCTGCCTCCGGCGTGGGAGCGCTGGTGCTGGTGCTGCTGTGGCTGCGGCGGGCCTGCCTGCGCGACGCGGCCCGCACGCGCGCCGCGCCTGGCAGTCCGCCCACGCGGCACTTCGAGTTTCTGGGCAGCGGTGCGGTGTGGCTGTGCTTTGCGTTCTTCTTCCTCACCACGATGGCCTTCGGCGTGCTGCAGAACTACTCGCCCGCCATCTTCGAGCGCGTCTACGCCATGCCGCTCGCGCTGGCCACGGCGGGGCTGACGGCCTACCTGCTGGGAAGCGCGGCGGGCATGGTGTTGGGCGGCTTTATGGCAGCGCGCACCTCGGGCAACGAGCGGCTGATCGCGGTGGCGCTCGGCGCATCGGCACTGGTGGCCCTGGTGCTGGCGACGGGCTGGGCCGCCAGTGCGGCCGTGCTGCCCTTGATGGCGGTGATGGGGCTGGGCGTGGGTGTGGCCGGCCCCAACCGCGACCTGCTGGTGCGCAAGGCGGCGATGAGCCGCTTCGGCAAGACCTCGTTCGGGCGCGTCTACGGCTTCGTGTACTCGGGGCTGGACGTGGGCCTGGCGCTCTCGCCCTTGGTGATCGGGCCGCTGCTGGACGCCGGCCGATTCCAGGCGCCCCTGATGGCCGTGGCCGTGCTGCAGGTTGCCGCGCTGGGCACGGCCCTGCGCGTGGGTGCGGGTGCGCGGCGCGAAGCGGCGCAATCGACCCTTCCCGGAGCACCGTCATGACCCTTTCCGACTCCGCCGAGGCCAGTCCCGCCACCACCGACTTGTGCGACGCGCACGAGGCGCTGTTGCCTTCCGGTGAACTGCAGGTGCTCGCGCCTGGGTATCTCGCACTCGGCCAGCGACAGGCCTTCCACGGCGCGGCCGTGACGCTCAAGGTATTCGAAGACAACTCGCTCGTGGCCGAGGCCGTGAAGACGGCGGGCAAGGGCAGGGTGCTGGTGGTCGACGGGGGCGGCAGCCTGCGCTGCGCGCTCTTCGGTGGCAACCTCGCTCAGGCCGCGCAGGCCAACGCTTGGGCGGGCGTGCTGATCCACGGTTGCGCCCGCGACGCGGCCGAGATCGACGCCTGCGCGATCGGCGTGCGTGCCCTGGCCCTGCATCCGCGCCGTTCGGTCAAGCGCGGCGTGGGCGAACGAGACGTGATCCTGAACTTCGGCGGCGTGCGCATCACGCCGGGCGACTGGATCTACGCCGATCGCGATGGCATCCTGGTGGCGCGGCGACCCTTGCACCGGGTGGCGTAGGGCCGCATTCCGGCTTCCGGAGTCGATTCCGCTATGCGAAAGACAGCCTGTTGCGCAGCAGCAGGATGCGTTTCATGTCATTGGTTTTTGTTCCGCATTGCGAACAGCGGCGCATAACACATTGATTTGTATGAATAGAGCGTTCAGTCTTATAAATGTTATTTGAGTTGCTGCGTCGCGCGCGAATCCCTACCATGCTCTCAACCCGCCGCCTTGGGCGGGCCCGGACCTCAACCAGGGAGCACTCATGACCGCACGCGAACTTCAGGCCCAGCAACTGCAGAAGGACTGGAACGAGAACCCCCGCTGGAAGGGCATCAAGCGTGGCTACACGGCCGAGGACGTGGTCCGCCTGCGCGGCTCGGTCCAGCCCGAGCACACCTTGGCGCGCCGCGGCGCCGAGCGCCTGTGGAACTCGCTGGCCCACGAGCCCTTCGTCAACGCCCTGGGCGCGCTCACCGGCAACCAGGCCATGCAGCAGGTCAAGGCCGGCCTGAAGGCGATCTACCTCTCCGGCTGGCAGGTGGCGGGTGACGCCAACCTCGCGGGCGAGATGTACCCCGACCAGTCGCTCTACCCCGCCAACTCGGTGCCGATGGTCGTTCGCCGCATCAACAACACCTTCACGCGCGCCGACCAGATCCAGTGGATGGAAGGCAAGGGCCCGGGCGACGCCGGTTACGTCGACTTCTTCGCGCCGATCGTGGCGGACGCCGAGGCTGGCTTCGGCGGCGTGCTCAACGCCTTCGAACTCATGAAGGGCATGATCGAGGCGGGCGCCGCTGGCGTGCACTTCGAAGACCAGCTCGCTTCGGTGAAGAAGTGCGGTCACATGGGCGGCAAGGTGCTGGTCCCGACCCGCGAGGCGGTGGCCAAGCTCGTGGCCGCGCGTCTGGCGGCCGATGTGATGGGCACCCCCACGCTGCTCGTGGCGCGCACCGACGCCGAGGCGGCCGATCTCGTGACCAGCGACGTCGACGACAACGATCAGCCGTATCTGACGGGCGAGCGCACCGTGGAAGGCTTCTTCCGAACCCAGCCCGGCCTGCAGCAGGCGATCAGCCGCGGCCTGGCCTACGCGCCCTACGCCGACCTCGTGTGGTGCGAGACCGGCAAGCCGGACCTGGCCTTCGCCAAGGCCTTTGCCGACGCGATCCACAAGCAGTTCCCGGGCAAGATGCTGGCCTACAACTGCTCGCCCTCGTTCAACTGGAAGAAGAACCTGGACGACGCCACCATCGCCAAGTTCCAGCGCGAGCTCGGCGCGATGGGCTACAAGTTCCAGTTCATCACGCTGGCCGGCTTCCACAGCCTGAACTACTCGATGTTCGAACTGGCCTACGGCTACGCTCGCGACAACATGAGCGCCTTCGTGCAGTTGCAGGAGCGCGAGTTCGCCGCTGCCGAGAAGGGCTTCACCGCCGTCAAGCACCAGCGCGAGGTCGGCACCGGCTACTTCGACGCGGTGACCACGACGATCGAGCGCGAGGCCTCGACGGCGGCGCTGAAGGGCTCGACCGAGGACGAGCAGTTCTTCGACTCGAAGAAGGCTGCCTAGTCGTCGCACAGTAGCAGGCGGCGGGCGCGTCCCGCCGTCCTGCCCAAGGGCCGCGGTCAGCGCCGCGGCCCTTTTTTCTTGCCGGAATTGCCCGAGTCCTCACCCGAAAGTGCCGCGGTGAGCGGCGGCTGCGCGAACTCGTGCTTGAGCAAGTCCACGAACAGGCGGGTGCGCAGGGGCAGGTGCTTGCGCGCGGGCATCACGCAGTACACCGCCGTGGGCGGGGCCTCGAAGTCGCGCAGCACGGTGAGCAAGCGCCCGGCGGCCAGATCCTCGCTGACCTCCCACCAGGAGCGCCACGCGAGCCCCATGCCGGCCAGCGCCCACGAGTGCAAGGCCGCCCCGTCGTTGCAGGACAGGGCTCCGGCCGGGCGCTCCGTCACCAGGCGGCCGCCGACCTCGAAGAGCCAGCCTCGGGCCGGTGTGTCGGCCTCGCTCAGGGCGAGGCACTGGTGATGCGACAGCTCGGCCGGCGAGCGCGGCGTTCCGTGGCGTTGCACATAGGTCGGGGCCGCGACCACGACACGGCGCGCCTGACCGAGGCGCACCCGCACCAGGCCTGCGTCGGCCTGCTCGCCGAAGCGCACGGCGCAGTCGTAGCCCTCTGCCACCAGGTCGGTGATGCGGTCGGACAGATCCAGCGTCACCGCCAGCCGCGGGTGCTCGCGTGCGTACCGCGGGATCAGGGGCGCCACGTGGCGCCGGCCGAAGCCGGCGGGCGCGGTCACCCGAAGCAGGCCGGTGACTGCCTGCGAGCGCGCGCTGACGGCGCCTTCGGCGGTCTCGAGGTCGTGCAGGATGCGCTGGCAGTCCTCGAGGAAGCTCTGGCCTTCGGGCGTGAGCGTGAGCCGGCGCGTGGTGCGCTGCGTGAGCTTCACCCCCAGCCGCGCCTCGAGCGCGTCGAGGCGGCGGCCCACCATGGCTGGCGCGATGGCCTCGTGCCGCGCGGCGGCGGATAGACTGCCCTTGAGCGCTGCGTTGACGAAGCTCGTGATCTGCTTGAAGTGATCCATGACTAGAAGTCAAAGAAGTTGTGCGTGGACTGACCGAGCTATGACTTTCGCGCAAATATACTCATGACCCAGGGGAACCCGATGAAAATCCAGGCCGTCCTGTTCGATGTCTTTGGCACGCTGCTCGACACCAGTTCGATCGCCCGCCGCGCCGATCAGCTGTTTCCGGGCAACGGACTCGCGCTGGCGCAGCGCTGGCGCGAAAAGCAGCTCGAATACACGCGCCTGCGCTCCATGGGTGGGCGCTATGTGAACTTCACCCAGCTCACCGAGGACGCGCTCCTGGTAGCGGCCGACGGTCTGCGGGTGCCGATCGACGCGGCCGCGCGCGGCATGCTGATGCACGAGTACGGCCGGCTCGACACCCACGCCGACGTCTTGCCGGCGCTCAAGCGCATGAAGCAGACCGGCGTCACGCTGGGTGTGCTGTCCAACGGCGACGCGGCACTGCTCGAGGAGGCGCTGCACGCGGCCGAACTCGACGACTATCTCGACCTGGTGCTGAGCGCGGACCTGGTGCAGACCTACAAGCCGGCGCCCGCCGTCTACGAACTGGGGCCCCAGACCCTGAAGTGCGCCGCGGCCGACATCCTGATGGTCAGCGCCAACGCGTGGGATGCCGTGGGCGCCGCATGGGCGGGCTACCAGAGCGTGTGGATCAACCGCACCGAGCAGCCCGCCGAACGCCTAGGCGCCACGCTCGCTGCCAGCGGTCGCACCCTCGAGGCCGCGAGCCGCTACCTCACCGAACATCGGGCGACCTGAGCCGCCCGCCAACCTCTAGCCCATCAAGACAGGAGTCCCTCATGGCATTGCCCGCTGGCGTCGAAATCAAGGCGCCGATCGAACCCGGCTTCGAACGCATCCTCACCCCCGAGGCGCTGGCCCTGGTGGCCGGGCTGCACCGTGCCTTCGAGCCGCGCCGGCGCGAACTGCTCGCCGCGCGCGTGGCGCGCACCGCGCGTCTTGACGCGGGCGAGCGCCCCGACTTCCTCCCCGAGACGCGCGCCATCCGCGAGGGCGACTGGAAGATCGCGCCCATCCCCGCCGATCTGCAGTGCCGCCGGGTAGAGATCACCGGCCCGGTCGAGCGCAAGATGATCATCAACGCGCTCAACTCGGGGGCGGACAGCTACATGACCGACTTCGAGGACAGCAACACGCCCAACTGGAGCAACCAGATTCAGGGCCAGATCAATGTGGCCGACGCCGTGCGCCGGGCCATCAGCCTCGAGTCGGGCGGAAAGACGTACAAACTCAACGACAAGGTTGCCACGCTGGTCGTGCGTCCGCGCGGCTGGCACCTCGACGAGAAGCACGTGCTGGTCGACGGCCAGCGCGTCTCGGGCGGCATCTTCGACTTCGCGCTCTTCATGTTCCACAACGCCCGCGAGCTGATCGCGCGCGGCAGCGGCCCGTATTTCTACCTGCCGAAGATGGAGTCGCACCTCGAGGCGCGGCTGTGGAACGAGATCTTCGTCGCCACCCAGAAAGCACTCGGCATCCCCCAGGGCACGATCAAGGCCACGGTGCTGGTCGAGACGATCCTGGCCGCCTTCGAGATGGACGAGATCCTCTACGAGCTGCGCGAGCACTCGGCGGGCCTCAACGCCGGGCGTTGGGACTACATCTTCAGCTGCATCAAGAAGTTCAAGGTCGACAAGAACTTCTGCCTGGCCGACCGCGGCAAGATCACCATGACCGTGCCCTTCATGCGGGCCTATGCGCTGCTGCTGCTGCAGACCTGCCACAAGCGCAACGCACCGGCGATCGGCGGGATGAGCGCGCTCATCCCGATCAAGAACGACCCCGAGAAGAACGCCATCGCCATGGGCGGGATCATCAGCGACAAGAAGCGCGACGCCACCGACGGCTACGACGGCGGATGGGTGGCGCACCCCGGCCTGGTCGAGCCGGCGATGAAGGAGTTCGTCGCGGTGCTGGGCGAGCGCCCCAACCAGATCGACAAGCAGCGTCCCGACGTACAGGTCAGCGCCGCGCAACTGATGGACTTCCAGCCCGAGCAGCCGATCACGGAGGCCGGACTGCGCAACAACATCAACGTCGGCATCCACTACCTTGGCTCGTGGCTGGCGGGCAATGGCTGCGTGCCGATCCACAACCTGATGGAAGACGCGGCCACCGCCGAGATCAGCCGCTCCCAGGTCTGGCAGTGGATCCGCAGCCCGAAGGGCAAGCTCGACGACGGCCGCAAAGTCACCGCCGAGATGGTGCGCGAGCTCATCAAGGAAGAACTCGCGAAGGTGAAGGCCGCGGTGGGAGGCGACACCAGCACCTACGAACAGGCGGCGCGCATCTTCGAGAAGATGAGCACGAGCGAGGACTTCACCGAGTTCCTGACCTTGCCTCTGTACGAGGAAGTGGCCTGATCGCCTGGGTATTGGCGCGACACTGCAATTCGACGGCGCCCTCCAGGGCGCCGTTTGCATTGGGGCGGCCGCAGGGCCATGCTCCCTGGCCGAACATCGTGCCCCCCAGGAGCTGCCATGACCCTCTGTCCGATCGCCGTCGTCGCCGGCTGTGCGAAGTGCCCGGCCTTCAAGATTTGCCCGCTCAAGGGCGTGATCGGCGACCAGAAGCCCGAGGCGCCCGCTGCGCCGGACCGGCGCGCTGCGAAGAAGTCGGCCGCGAAGCCCCGCCGCTAGGCCGCCCGCGCGGCTAGATCACCAGGGCGACCACCGCGGCGGTGGCGCAGGTGCTGAGCAGCCCGGCCAGCACCGAGCGGCTCGCCAGCTGTGCCAGTTCGGCGCGGCGCTCGGCGGGCATCATGGCGCTCATGCCGCCCAGCATGATGCCCAGCGAGCCGAAGTTCGCGAAGCCGCACAGTGCGTAGATCATCAGCACCCGCGAGCGCGGGCTGAGTGCGTCGGCGGGCAGTCGCGCAAGCTCCGCGTAGGCCACCAGTTCGTTGAGCACCGTCTTCTTGCCCAGCAATTGTCCCGCCACCGCGGCCTCGCTCCAGGGCACGCCGCACGCCCAGGCCAGTGGCGCGAAGACCCAGCCAAAACCCCGCTCGAGCGTGAGCGGCGCCCCGGCCACGGCGGGCAGCAGCGCCAGCAGTGCGTTGACCAGGGCCACCAAGGCGACGAACACGATCAGCATCGCGATCACGTTGAGCAGCAATTGCAGCCCCTCCAGCGTGCCGCGCGTGATCGCGGCCACCGCGTTGGGGTCTTCGCGCGCTAGCTTGACCGGGGCGGCATCGAGCCTGCCGTCGGGCGGCACCATGATGACGGCCACCGCGATGGCCATGGGCGTGGCGGCGAAGCTCGCCACCAGCAGGTGCGAGAGCGCCTCGGGGATGAGGGGCGACAGCATCGACGCGTAGAGCACCAGGACCGTGCCCGCGATCGTCGCCATGCCGCAGTTCATGACGATGAACAACTCGCCGCGGCTCATGCGGGCCAGGTAGGGCCGCACCACGAGCGGCGCCTCGACCATGCCCACAAAGACATTGGCCGCGGCGGATAGACCCACCGCCCCGCCCAGGCCCAGGGTGCCGCGCAGCAGCGCGGCGAAGCCGTGGACGATCGCCGGCAGGACGCGCCAGTGGAAGAGCAGGGCCGAGAGCGCAGAGATCACCAGCACGAGGGGCAGGGCGCGGAAAGCGAGCACGAAGCTCGAGCCGGCTCCGGTCTCGGCCCAGGGCGGCGGGGCTCCGCCCAGGTAGCCGAAGACGAAGCCCGTGCCGGCGCGCGTGGCCGCTTCGAGTCCGTCCACCAGGCCGTTGGCTTGGGCAAGCAAGGCGGCTGCCGCGGGCAGCTTCAGCAGCAGCAGCACGAGGGCCAGGCACAGGAGCACGCCGGCGGCCACCGTGCGCCAGGGCACGCGGCGGCGGTCCTCGGTCAGCAGCCAGGCCAGGCCGAGCAGCAGGCCCAGTCCCAGGAGCGCTTGAAGGCTGGGGTTCATCGTGGCTGGAAGGATGGCTCTAGGCGCGATTGCAGCACAGCTCGCGAACCCGCGCAGCGCGGCCGGCGGGGTAGCATGAAAGCATCCGGAGGACGCTCATGAATCCCGACGACATCCATTTCGAACTCGGCTCGATCTTCGAGGCCCAGCGCCACGCCCGGGCGCGCGCGCCTTTCCCGCAGTGGCCTGAGCGCCGCGCGCGGCTCGAGAAGCTCAGGGAATTGCTGCTCGATCACGAGGCCGAAATCATCGCTGCGATCGACGCTGACTTCGGCGGCCGTTCCGCCTTCAACACGCGCCTGGCCGACATCTTCCCCAGCGTTCATGAACTCAAGGTCATGCTGCGCGAAGGCCGGCACTGGATGGCGCCGCGTCGCGCGTCCACCGCCAAGTGGTTCCTTCCGGCGACCTCGAGCATCCTGCCGCAGCCGCTGGGCGTGGTCGGCATCATCGTGCCCTGGAACTACCCGCTGATCCTGGCGTTGGGTCCGCTGGCGGCGGCGGTGGCGGCGGGCAACCGGGTGATGGTGAAGATGAGCGAGTTCACCCCGGAGTTCTCGGCGCTGTTCGCGCGGCTGATCGCCGATCGCTTCCCGGCGCACGAAATCGCGGTGGTCAACGGTGGTCCCGAGATGGCCGCCGCCTTCTCGGCGCTGCCCTTCGATCATCTCCTGTTCACCGGCTCGACTGCGGTGGGTCGCAAGGTCATGGCCGCGGCGGCAGCCAACCTCACGCCCGTGACCCTGGAACTTGGCGGCAAGTCCCCCGTCGTGGTCACCCCGGACTACCCGCTGGATCACGCCGTCGAGCGAATTCTGGTGGGCAAGTTCATCAACAGCGGCCAGACCTGCATTGCGCCGGACTACGTGATGCTGCCGCGCGCCGACGTTGCGGCCTTCGTCGAGAAGGCGCGCGCGGCGGCCCAGCGGATGTTTCCCACGGGGCTGGCCGACCCCGAGGTGTGCAGCATCATCAACCATCGCCAATACGGCCGTCTGCGCGACTGGATCGAGGCTGCCCGGTCCGGCGGGGCGCGCATCGAGCCATTGTTCGAGGGTGCCCAGCATGACGACGCGGCCCACCGCCTCGCGCCCTGCCTGGCGCTCGACGCACCGGCCGACTCGAACCTGATGCAAGACGAGATCTTCGGCCCCGTCCTGCCCGTGGTGCCCTACGACCGGGTGGACGAGGCGATCGAGTACATCGATCATCGTCCGCGCCCGCTCGCGCTCTACTGGTTCGACCGCAATCAGGCGCGCACCAAGGACGCGCTGTTGCGCACCACGGCAGGCGGCGTCACCGTCAACGACACGCTGCTGCACTTCGCCCAGGATTCGCTGCCGTTCGGAGGCGTGGGTGCCTCGGGCATGGGGCACTACCACGGGGCCTGGGGCTTCGAGACCTTCAGCAAGCTCAAGCCCGTTCTGTGGCAGTCGCGCCTCAATGCGGTGGGCATCTTCAATCCACCGACGGGCGCGGCCGCTCGCGCGCTTCTGTCGCAGATGTTGCGGCGCTAAGTCGCCGCCGGACGCGCCGTTCAGCCGCCGATGTAAGACATCTCGACCTTGCGCTGGCGGGCGGTCGCTTCGGTGCGAATCTCGGAGTAGCGGTCGGAGCGCGCGCGCCAGATGCGGCCGATCGCGGTGGCCAGTTCCGCATCGCTCGCCCCGCCACGCAGCAGTGAGCGCAGGTCGTGGCCCGTGTCGGCGAACAGGCACAGGTAGAGCTGGCCCTCGGTGGAAAGGCGCGCGCGGGTGCAGTCCCGGCAAAACGCCTGGGTGACGCTCGAGATCACACCGACTTCGCCCGCGCCGTCGCGGTAGCGCCAGCGCTCGGCGACTTCGCCCGAGTAGTTTGGCTCGATTTCCTCGAGGGGAAAGTGCTCGGCGATGCGCCGCAGCACCTCGGCCGAGGGCACCACGTCGTCCATCCGCCAGCCGTTGGACGAGCCCACGTCCATGAATTCGATGAAGCGCAGGATGTGGCCGCTGCCGCGGAAGTGACGCGCCATGGGGACGATCTGGTCGTCGTTGAGGCCGCGCTTGACCACCATGTTGACCTTCACGGGCGCGAGCCCCGCGGCGGCGGCCGCGTCGATGCCCGTAAGGACGTCGGCCACCGGGAAGTCCACGTCGTTCATGGCGCGGAAGGTGGCGTCGTCGAGCGCGTCGAGCGACACGGTGATGCGCTTCAACCCCGCACGGGCCAGCGCGGGCGCCTTGCGCGCGAGCAGCGAGGCGTTGGTCGTGAGCGTGAGGTCCAGAGCGGTGCCGTCGCGTGTACGCAGGGCGGCCAGCATCTCGATCAGCGCCTCGACGTTGCGGCGCAGGAGGGGCTCCCCTCCCGTGAGGCGGATCTTCTCGACGCCCAGGCCGATGAACACCTGCGCGAGGCGGGTGATTTCCTCGAACGAGAGCAGTTGCGCATGCGGCAGGAAGCGGTAGGTCTTGTCGAAGACCTCCTTGGGCATGCAGTAGGTGCAGCGGAAGTTGCAGCGGTCGGTGACCGAGATGCGCAGGTCGCGCAGCGGACGCGCCAGGGTGTCGGCCACGAAGTCGGCGGGTGCGTCCAGCGCGCTGGGGCGCGGCACGGCGGCATGACGCAGGCGCTCGTCGCGCAGCGGAATGATGCGGTCGGTCATGCGGCGATGTTATGCGCATTGTCCGCACTGGCGCCGGGAATGACCCCGGCGCCAGAAGCGGATACGGCAGCTCAGCCCTGCGCGCCTGGCGCGGCCGCGGCGCGGTTCTCGCCGCGAGTCTCGACCTGAACCAGGGGCGCCGTGTCGAGCGGCGGCAGCACGGGGCGCTCGCGCGGCACGCGGGCGGGGCGCGGCTCGACGGCGATGCGCTGCGCCACCTCGGCGTGCTTGGCGGCGTCCGTTTGCACGAGGATCAGACCCGCGTCGTCGAGCACCGGCAGCAAGGCCGCCAGGGCCATGGGTGCGGGCGTCGCCACGGGCATGGCAGTCGCCATGCCGCGGGCTTCGGGCGCCACCTCGACCGCCGTCGCGACGGTGACCGGGGCGGGTGCGGCAACCGGCGCCGCAAGAGGCGCCGCGGGAGGTGCGGCGTGGACGACGGGAGTCGGCTCGGCGAGCGGTGCGGGGCTGATCAATGCCGGTGCGACCGCGGCCTCAGCGACGTGGGGCAGCGCTTCGGCCCTGGCGGCGTCGATGGCCTCGGTGGAATCGACTGACTCGCCGATCTCGTCAGACTCGTCGCCCTCGGCGGCATCCGAGTCGGCAGTCCCTTCCTGGTTCACGGCGCCATCGGCACCACGACCTCCGCGGCCACGGCCACGGCGGCGCCGACGGCGCCGCTGCTCGCCGCCTTCGCCCTCGGTCTGAGCCTCGGGAGCTGGCGGCAGGCCAGCCGTGAGTTCAACCGCCTCGGCCGGCGGGGCGGCCAGCGCGCTCTGGGCGGCGGCCTGAGCGCGAGCGATCGCGTCCTCGGTCAGCGCGGAGGCGTGGGCGGCAATTTCGGCGGGCGCTTCGCCTTGCGGTGCGGCGCTCACGGCGTCCTGGGGACGACGCTCGCCGCGACCGCCGCGGCGACGGTCGCGACCATCGCGTGCGCTGGCGTCGTCGCGCGGCGGCTTGGGCTCGCGCCGCGGTTCACGGCCCGCATCGCGGGCAGCATCAGTTCGGCCTTCGCCGCGCTCGCGGCGTGGCTCGTCGCGGCCGCGCGCCTCGCGCGGGGCGCGGCCTTCGCCTCCCCGCTCACCGTCCTTCCCGGAGCGACCTTCGCCGCGGCCTTCGCCGCGACCCTCGCGACGCCCGTCGCCGCCACGGCCCTCGGGGCGACGCTCACCGCGTGCGCCGCGTTCGGAGCGCCGCGCGGTCGTGCTGCCTGCCGCCGCGGCCGCAGGTGCGGGCTGCGCGGCAGGCGTCGGCGTGCCGCTGAAGAATTCGACGATGCGTGACCACAGGCCCCTGGGTGCAGGTGCGGCCAGCGGCGAGGGCACGGGCGCGGCAACTGGCGCCACCGGGGCGGCGGCCATGGGCGCGGGTGTTTCGGGCACGATGCCCTTGACCACAGCCTCCTGGCGGGCGCGGCCCTTGTCCTCGGCGCGCGTGGCGGAGTAGGGCGTGTCGAGCTCGGGCGCCAGTTCCGCGGCCCGGTCGTAGCTCGGCTTGACTTCGTCCAGGCGCGGATCGTCGTGGCGCAGGCGCTCGACGTGGTAGTGCGGCGTCTCGATGTACTTGTTGGGGATCAGCACGATCGACATACGGTGGCGCACCTCGAGCTTGGCGATGTCGGCGCGCTTTTCGTTGAGCAGGAAGGTGGCGACCTCGACCGGCACCTGGGCGTGCACGGCGGCGGTGCTGTCCTTCATCGCCTCTTCTTGCAGGATGCGCAGCACGTGCAGGGCACTGCTCTCAGTGTCGCGGATCACGCCCACCCCATTGCAGCGCGGGCAGGTGACGTGGCTGCCTTCCGACAACGCGGGGCGCAGGCGCTGGCGCGACAGCTCCATCAGGCCGAAGCGCGAGATCTTGCCCATCTGGACCCGCGCGCGGTCGTAGTGCAGGGCGTCCTTGAGGCGGTTCTCGACGGAGCGCTGGTTCTTGGCGTCCTCCATGTCGATGAAGTCGATCACGATCAGGCCGCCCAGGTCGCGCAGGCGCAACTGGCGGGCCACCTCGTCGGCCGCCTCGCAGTTGGTGCGGTAGGCGGTCTCCTCGATGTCCGAGCCCTTGGTGGAGCGCGCCGAGTTCACGTCCACCGAGACCAGCGCCTCGGTGTGGTCGATCACGATCGCGCCACCCGAAGGCAGCGGCACGGTGCGCGCGTAGGCGGTCTCGATCTGGTGCTCGATCTGGAAGCGCGAGAACAGCGGCGTGTCGTCGCGGTAGCGCTTCACCCGGCCGACCATGTCGGGCATGACGTGGGCCATGAACTGGCTGGCCTGGTCGTAGATGTCGTCGGTGTCGACCAGGATCTCGCCGATCTCGGGATGGAAGTAGTCGCGGATCGCGCGGATGACGAGGTTGCTCTCCTCGACGATCAGGAAGGGCGCGGGGTTGGCGCGCTTGAGCTTTTCGCCGCCCGGGCCGGTCTTGGCGGCGACGTACTGGACCGTCTTCTTGCCCGGATTGGCCGGGTCCTCGGTGCTGAGCTCGTATTGCGGGTTCGAGGCGTCCTCGATGGCGTGCCAGAGCTTGAGCAGGTAGTTGAGGTCCCACTGCAGCTCTTCGGCGGAGCGGCCGATGCCCGCGGTGCGCGCGATCATGCTCATGCCCGAGGGAAGCTCGAGCTTGTCCATCGTCTCGCGCAGTTCCTGGCGGTCCTCGCCCTCGATGCGCCGGCTCACGCCGCCGCCGCGCGGGTTGTTGGGCATCAGCACCAGGTAGCGGCCGGCGAGCGAGATGAAGGTGGTCAGTGCCGCGCCCTTGTTGCCGCGCTCCTCCTTCTCGACCTGCACGATCAGTTCCTGGCCTTCCTTGAGCGCTTCCTTGATGGTGGCGCTGCGCACGTCGACGCCTTCGCGGAAGTACGCGCGGGCGACCTCCTTGAAGGGCAGGAAGCCATGGCGCTCCTCGCCGTAGTCGACGAAGCACGCCTCAAGGCTGGGCTCGACGCGTGTGATCAGGCCTTTGTAGATGTTCGACTTGCGCTGCTCGCGCCCGGCCGATTCGATGTCGATGTCGACCAGCCGCTGGCCGTCGACGATGGCCACGCGCAATTCTTCTGCGTGCGTGGCGTTGAACAACATGCGCTTCATGAGCACTCCCTGCGCCACTGTCGCGGGCGCGTCAGGCGTGTCGAAGCGGAGCGCAGGTCCGGGCGGGCTCAGCCAGCGCCTGCAGCCGGCGGGGGCGTGGCCCCCGCCCCCGGACGACGCGGGCCGCGCGCCAGCGCCCGGGATCCAAGGAGCGGATCGGCGGCGAGGGCGGCAGCGGGAAGCGTGTTCGTGGTGTGCGGCATGCGGTGCGTTGGTTGGTGCTCGGCGGCGCGCGATGCGCCGCCGGCCGGAGGTCTTCGATCCGATTCCACAAGGCGAGGTTCCTTGAACCTCGCCGGCGCAGCCGGCTTTCCTCCGCCTCGGGGCGGGCGCCACGGCTGCCTGGTTAACTTTCAGATTGCGGCGGTTGTCCGCCGCGCTTGCCCGGAGACTCTCGCCGCCGGGCGGTGCGCGCCGCGCCGCCCGCGGTCCGCTCGCCTGGAGGGAACCTGCCGGGCCCGGCATACAATGCGCGCAGGCCGGAGACCGTCGCCTGGGTGAAGCTGGCGGCGCACAAGCTGCGGCGCCGCACTTCACCCTGATCCGGGGCTTGCCCCGGACCGGCGGAAAAAGTCTCGCTCCCTCAAGTATATGCAACATGCACGCCGGCCGTAAAACCGCGCCCCCAACCCCCTCGGCCGCGCCGCAAGAGATCGGCCCAGATCGGGTGGCCCATGTGCGCGTCGGTCCGGATTCGGCGGGGCAGCGACTCGACAACTTTCTCCTGCGCCTGGCCAAGGGTGTTCCCAAGAGCCATATCTATCGGGTGGTGCGCAGCGGCGAGGTGCGTGTCAACCGCTTGCGGGTGGGGGTGGATCACCGTCTGGAGGAGGGCGACGAGGTGCGCGTGCCGCCCATGCGGGTGGCCGAACGGCCCAGCAGCCCACCGCCCGCGGTGGCACTCATCCCTCCCGTCCTGTTCGAGGACGAGCACCTGATGGTGGTCGACAAGCCGGCCGGTCTGGCCGCGCACGGGGGCAGCGGCGTGTCTCATGGCCTGATCGAGCGCGTGCGCGCCGGCCGCCCTGCCCAGAGCTTCCTGGAACTGGCGCACCGCCTGGACCGCGAGACGTCCGGCGCGCTCATCCTCGCCAAGACCCGCCGGGCGCTGGTCGCCCTACACGCGGCAATGCGCGAAGGCCGGGTGGACAAGCGCTACTTCACGCTGGTGGCGGGAGCCTGGCCGCATGAGCGTCAGCACGTGCGGCTCGCCCTGCACAAGTTCGTCAACAAGGCGGGCGAGCGGCGCGTGAGCGTGGACCAGGAGCAGGGCGCGCCTTCGCACACCATTTTCAACCTGCTCGAGCGCCTGGGCGGACTCAGCCTTCTCGAGGCCGAGCTCAAGACCGGCCGCACGCACCAGATCCGCGTCCACCTGGCGCACCTTGGCTATCCCATCGTCGGCGACGACAAGTACGGTGACTTCGAGCTCAACCGGCGCGCCGCGCGTGGCGAGCTGGGGGCGCGGCTGGGGCGCATGTTCCTGCACGCGCATCGTCTGGCCCTGGCGCATCCGGTGAACGGCTCCCCGCTGGTGGTGGAAGCTCCGCTGCCCGCCGATTGCGATGACTTCCTTCGAGGACTGCGCCGTGCCACGCCGCTTTGATCTGGTGGTGTTCGATTGGGACGGCACGGTGGTGGACTCGACCGCGCTGATCGCCCGCTGCATCCAGCGCGCGGCGGCGGACCTCGGTCTGGTCGTGCCAAGCGATCGCGATGCGAGCCAGGTGATCGGCCTCGGCTTGCGCGACGCGCTGGCGCGCGCCGTGCCCGACCTGCCGCCCGAGCGCATCGAGGAGTTCTCGCTGCGCTATCGCGACCACTACCTCGCGCGCGAACCCGAGATCGTGCTGTTCGCGGGCATGCGCGAGTTGCTGGTCGAGCTGATCGAGGACGGCGCCCGGCTGGCGGTGGCCACCGGCAAGAGCCGCGCGGGGCTGGCCCGAGCGCTCGACGCCACGGGTCTGCGCCCGCTGTTCGAGGCCACGCGCTGCGCCGACCAGACGCATTCCAAGCCGCATCCTGCGATGCTGCTCGAGCTGGCCGACGAGACCGCCGTCGCGCCGCAGGCGATGCTGATGATTGGCGACACCGTGCACGACCTGCAGATGGCGCGTCATGCGGGCGCCGCGGCCCTGGGTGTGACCTACGGTGCGCACCCGCGTGCGCAACTGGCCAGCGAGCCCGCGCTCGGGCTGTTCGACGACGTGGCCGCACTCGCGGCCTGGCTGCGCACGTAGCGATGAGCGAAGCCTGGGTCGACCTCGGTCCGGGCGCGGCGCTCACCGAGCGCGGGGCCGGCCTGCGTTTCACGGTGGCCCGGCACGGAGAGTCGCGTCCGGCCTTCGCGGTGCGCTTCGAAGGCCGGGTTCACGCCTACCTCAACCGCTGCGCGCACGTCGCCATGGAACTGGACTGGCAGCCCGGGCAATTCTTCGATGTGGAGCGCGGCTGGCTGGTGTGCTCGACCCACGGCGCGCTCTACGACCCCGCTGATGGCGGCTGCGCGGGCGGACCTTGCGCGGGGCGCGGCGGACTGCTCAAGCTCGAGGTCGAGGAGCGCGATGGTCGCCTGTGGTGGCGCCCCGCCCCCGGCTGGGGGCCGACCGCCTAGGCGAGCAGGCAGAACACCGCGGGCCTGCGCTCGAAGGGCGGCAGGCCCGACGCGGCGCGGGTGCGCCAGTCGTCGATGCGGTGCATGGCGATGAACTCGTCGGGCCCGGTGAGGTCCACTGCCACGGCCAGGCGCGTGCGCGGGGCACAGTGGGTGAGCAGGGCTTCGAACAGCCGGCGGTTGCGGTAGGGCGTCTCGATGAAGATCTGCGTCTCGCCGCGCGCCGAATCGCGCTCCAGCGCGCGCAGCGTGCTGGCCTGGCGGTCCGCCTCGATGGGCACGTAACCCACGAAGCGGAAGCGCTGGCCCTCCAGGCCGCTGGCCATCAGCGCGAGCAGGATGGACGAGGGGCCGACCAGGGGACGCACCCGCGCGCCGAGGGCGTGAGCCGCGGCCACCAGGCTCGCGCCCGGATCGGCCACACCGGGGCAGCCCGATTCCGACA
>ERZ795054.1557-NODE-1557-length-21254-cov-6.790934_pt1 | contig 21254 bp, 22 predicted proteins | sample MGYA00375138_ERZ795054 | MGnify/ENA primary metagenome ERZ795054 (study PRJEB30183, sample SAMN05720215) | anaerobic digester metagenome | isolation source: active sludge of municipal wastewater-treating anaerobic digesters | place: USA | collected 2014-12-23 ... | reverse complement strand
TCCATGATGGTGTTGCACGGGCAGTCTCCTGTCACCAGAGCGAAGCCTTTGATGCAGCCCAGACCTTCGCCCGGACAGAAGGGATCATCGTTGCTCCTGAAGCGTCCCATGCAGTCAAAACGGCAATCGATGAAGCCCTCAGATGCAGGAAGAGTGGGGAGGAAAAGACCATTCTCTTCAACTGTACAGGCCATGGTAATTTCGATATGTCAGCCTATGATGCGTTTTACGCAGGCCAGCTGGTTGACTATGAGTACCCTGACGAGCTGATCCGGGAAGCTATTGGCCGCATACCCAAGATACAATAATCCGGCAACACCATCTCTTTTTCATGAAACGGATCGGTCTCATTGTCAACCCGGTTGCCGGTATGGGGGGATCGGTGGGGCTGAAAGGAACGGACGGGTACGTTGACGAGGCGCTGCGGCGCGGGGCGATTCCCCAGGCCATGGAACGGGCCAGGATCGCGCTCATGCTTCTGGCAAAGAGGACGGATCTTGCGTTTGTTTCCTGTTCAGGAGCAATGGGCGAGGATGCCCTGAAGGGAGCCGGTATCACCGGCTATCAGATTCTGTATCATTACACCGGGGAGAGCAGTTCGGCGGATACGAAAAAAGCCGTGCAAATGTTTCTTGAGCATGGTGTCGACCTGGTTGTTTTCTGCGGGGGGGACGGAACGGCCCGGGATGTCTTTGACGTTATTGGACGCAACGTACCGCTCCTTGGGATTCCTGCAGGTGTCAAGATGTATTCTGCTGTCTTTGCCGTTGACCCGGCCAGTGCAGCCGATCTCATCCTGGCATTTGACAAGGGCAATCTCCGGGATGCTGAGGTACTTGACGTTGATGAGAACGCGTACCGGGCCGGCACCCTCAAGACCCGCCTCTCCGGTATTGCCCGGACTCCGGCCCTTGCAGGAAAAATACAAGCCGCAAAACAGGTATACGAGGAACAGGACGAGGAACGGGCAAAGGCCGCCATAGCGCAGTTTATTGACGAGATCATGCTGACGGGGACGCTCTACATCATCGGGGCCGGCACAACAACCGAGGCCATTACCCGCAGGATCGGTATCAGAAAGACCCTGCTTGGCGTGGATGCGATCAGGGACCGGAGACTGGTCGCAACCGACTGTGATGAAAAAACCCTCCTTGCCCTTGCTGAGAAATTTCCCGATAGCCGGATCATCATCAGCCCGATTGGTGCCCAGGGGTTCATTCTTGGAAGGGGAAACCAGCAGATCAGCTCCCGCCTCGTCAGGAAAATCGGGATAAACAAACTTATTGTTGTCGCAACACCGCATAAGCTTGCACAGACTCCGTATCTCTATGTGGATTCCGGGGACGCTCTTCTTGACCGTGATTTCGGTGACTCGATCCAGGTAATCTCAGGATACCGCATAGCACAGCGGAAGAAGATCCATCAATAAGGGAAGAAGGGAACAGGAATTTTTCCCCGAACCGGTAATCATTAAGCAGACTCTAAAAAAACATCCAAAAACGTTAACAGGCTCTTGGGTTTCATTACCGCACACGGGGGCTCACACCGTGAAGATTGCGAGGTAGTGTCGGCTATAGAGAAACTCACATGAAACGAGGCTGCACTCCTGAACCATGAGAATCGTTCAACACGTTCATCGTTATGAGGACACCCGGCCCGGGAATGGTTGTGAATTTGGTAATTGAGTCCGCCAGAGGAGCGCCCTTCATGGCAGCGGCGGGTATCACATGTGGGGGAAAGGGCGTCAACCCCCCGGTGATTGGATCTGACACAACAACCTTCTGTTGAATATAAAAAAAATGCAATTTGCGCTCCCGGAGGCTTACCTGCCGATGGGCTATCCCCCTTGGCGATTACGATGAACTAGCTGCAACCCAATCCGGGGCTGCCGATACTCCCCGTTCCCCTACAGGGAATTGTGGCGCACAAGGGAATGCATCAAATTCCAAAATTTTTTTGGAGCAAAAAGTGTTTCAGTCTTTTTCCGGCACTTTCGGCGGTTTGACCAGCGCAAACGCGATGACAAACCCGATCACCGCGAGGATCATGACAATGGGGAACACGCCCAAGTAGGATCCGGTTGATGTTTTAATAAACCCCGCGAGCTGAGGCCCGGCTATCGCTCCTGCGCCATAGGCCAGGAAAAGGATCCCGTAACACCGTGGGTAATCAGAGGTTCCGAAAAAACAACCGGTGGTTGTCGGAGCGATGGCAAGCCATCCCCCGAGACAGCCCCAGAGGACGACAAATGCAAGGATATAGATTGGTACTGCGGGGACCTGCCACAGCAGTATGGATACAAACGCGATGAGGACAAAAGATACCATGGCAGTAGTGCGAGGAGTCAGTTTATCGGTAAGGGTGCCAAAGACCGGTCTCCCGAACCCGTTGAAGATTGCAAAAATGCCGACAAGAACTGTTGCGAGTTCGGCCTCTATCCCGATCTCGGATCCAACCGGCTTTGCTATACCAACGGCCATGAGGCCGGCGAGACACGCGATAAAGTAACATGCCCAGAGTCCATAGAAGGATGTTGTTTTCAGCATCTCATCGCGCCTGAATTCACAGGAAACTGCCTGGCCGGGAGCCGGTACCGGGGGAGTCCACCCGGCTGGTTTCCAGCCGGCTTGGGGAAATTTCAGCGGCAGAGCTAACAGGACAGTAAGAATAACGAATGCGATCCCGAAGATCCTGAATGTCGTCATCACGCCGTAAACCCCGATCAGGTAGCCTGCGATATTTGCCGTGAAGAACGCGGAGAACCCGAACCCGAGCAGGGTCATGCCAACGGCCAGACCCCGCCGGTCCGGGAACCAGCGGGCAGCAACCGCAACCGGGACACCGTAGGCAATCCCAACACCGACCCCTCCGATAATTCCGTACAGCACATAGAGCATCGGTACCGATGTGGCAAACGAAGCGAGGAGCCAGCCGAGGCCGGTCAGTATACCCCCGGCAATCGTAACATTTCTCGGCCCGTACTGCTCGATGTACTTTCCGGCGAAGGACATGGTAAGGGCAAAGAACGCAAGGAATACCGAGAACGGCAGCAGGATATCACCTGCCGTCACCACCAGGCCAAGGTCATTGGTGAAGAATCTGGTGAGCGGTGCGACAAACACGCTCCACGAGTAAATCGTACCAAGGCACAGGTTGATGAGCATTCCGAGGAAGACAAGCAGCCAGCGCCCTTGTTCAGCATCCATACCCATGATTGTTTCGGGTAAATTTTCAGTCATAATGTTCCCTGGTGATATACCTGGTTATCGTAATCTGGGACGATACTTCTCATCACAAAAAAATGAGAGGGGGTCACTCCTCCAGCGTCGAGACGTCCCCGGGATCGTAGCCCAGCTCTTTTGCCTTGAGGACCCGCCGCATGATCTTCCCGCTCCGGGTCTTTGGCAGCTTGTCCACGAAATCGATCTCGTGGGGCATGGCGATCGGCCCGAGGGTGTTGCGGACATGGTGGAGCAGGTCCTGCTTGAGCCTCTCGCTTGGCTGGTTGCCGACCCGGAGGATGACGAAGGCCTTGATGGAGTTCCCCTTCACGGGATCCGGTTTTCCGATGACCGCCGCTTCCGCAACAGCATGGTGCGAGACAAGGGCGCTCTCAACCTCGGCTGTCCCGATATTGTGGCCGGCAACGATGATGATATCATCCGCCCGGCCGAGAATCATGATGTAGCCGTCCTTTCCTTTGACTGCAAGGTCGCCCACCGCATACATCCCATCGATGGTGTACCAGTACTTGCGGTAGCGTTCGTCATCCTTGTACACGGTCCGCATCATGGCCGGCCACGGGGATTTGACCACGAGCAGCCCGCCATTGCCGGGCTTGACCGGTCTGCCATCCTTGTCAACGACATCAGCCTCAATCCCCGGAATCGGTTTTCCGGCAAAACCGGGGCGCATCGGCTCGCCAATCATGGTCGTGATCATGTGCATGCCGGTCTCGGTCTGCCACCATGTATCGAGGATGGGGCACCTGTTTTTACCGATGACCCGGTAATACCACTCAAACGCTTCGGGATTGAGCGGCTCTCCCACGGAACCGATGATGCGCAGGGAGCTGAGGTCGTACTTGTCGGGCCATGACTCGCCCATCTTCATGAACATGCGGATGGCTGTCGGCGCAGTATAGAAGATGCTTATCTTCTGCTCCTCGATAAGGCTCCAGTAACTCCCGGCATCCGGGAAATCCGGTGTCAGCTCGGTGATGAAAACGGTTGCCCCGACCGCGAGCGGGCCGTACACGATATAGCTGTGGCCGGTGATCCAGCCGGTGTCGGCCGTGCACCAGTAGGTATCCTTGTCCTTGATATCGAAGATGTATTTGCTGGTGTAATAGGTGCCCACCATGTACCCGCCGCAGGTGTGCACGATGCCTTTGGGCTTTCCCGTGGATCCGCTCGTGTAGAGGATAAAGAACGGATCCTCGGCATCCATGACCTCGGGGGTGCAGGTATCGGGAAGGCCCGCCATCAGTTCGTAGAAATCCAGCTCGTTCTCATGCAGGTCGACCGGGGGGTCTCTCCTGCGGAGGACGACAACGGTCTCGACCGTGGGTGTGTTCAGAACCGCCTCGTCCACAATGGCTTTCAGCTGGATTGCCTTTCCGCGACGGATCGAGATATCCGCGGTGATGACAACTTTTGCCTCGGCGTCCCGGATCCGCATGTTCAGGGCCTGTGCGCCAAACCCCCCGAACACGACATTATGGACAGCACCAATCCGCGCACAGGCCAGCATCGCGATGATCTGTTCCGGGACAAGGGGCATGTAGATGCACACGCAGTCACCCTTTTTGACCCCGATCTTCTTTAAGCCGTTTGCAAACCGAGCAACCTGGGAGAGCAGTTTCTGGTAGGTAAATATCCGCTCCCTGCCGGCCTCCCCCTTCCAGATCAGGGCAACCTTGTTCAGGCGACTGTTGTTGACGTGGCGGTCAAGGCAGTTGGCCGAAATGTTCAGCTTGGCATTGGTAAACCACTTTGCATAGGGATAGTTCCAGTCTCTTACTTTGTCCCAGGGCCTGATCCAGTCCAGCTCCTTTGCCATCCTTTCCCAGAACCCGTCCGGATCTGCTAGAAATTTTGCATACGTTTTCTCGTAATCTGCCATCCAGGCATTTTTCCTGTACAGTGGATCGGGCGTGTACGATTTCACGTCCTCGACAAGTTTGACATTAAAATCTTCCGTCATACCCCACCTATTTTACATTATTAATCATGTTGAACTTACTATATAAACTTTTATCGAACCGCGGTTTGACAAAAACTGCAAGGGCATAGTGCGGTTTCCGTACGGAATGTATATCTGCAGGTCTACGGGCCGGGCGATCAGGATAAGATAGGATAGTTCGCCGCCATAACAGATATAACAAGAATTATCTGTCCGGGTTTTCCAATAGAGGATTGATGCTTAAAAAATTCAAGGGGTGTCTGCTGGGTGCGGCTATCGGGGATGCTCTTGGTATGCCCAATGAAAGTACCTCTCCCAACCTCAACAAAATGAAATACGGGTACCGGCGCCCGTACAAGGGGCATCCCAACGAGGGACTGACCCCGGGGCAATTTACCGATGATACCCAGATCATGATCCTGGTATCAACACTTCTTGCAGACGGGAAATATAACGAGGAACGGTACACCACGGCGCTTCGCGAACTCTATGGCCGGGGAGCTCTGCGCTTTCCCGATGGATCAGTTTCTGCGGTTTGTGAACACATCCCCCGGGAGCATATACCGCAGAAAGGCGTGAAATCGACCACGGCCGGATGCTTACCCCTTGCCGTGCCCTTCGCCCTAACCTTCCCGGACATGAACGAAGCCTGCGAACGTTCAGTCCGGGCATGCAATGTCACGCACACTCATCCCGCGGCACATGCAGCAGTCTCAACATTTGTCACTCTCCTGTATCATACGCTTCATGAAACCCCCGATCCCATTGGAAAGGCACTGGGAAAGGCACAGGCTGAAGATGAAGTGCTTGGCGGCAGGATACGCAATGCGCTGGTGCTCGAGAAGGAAGGGATGGAAACGGAAACAGCCCTCCTCAAGATAGGCAACGATGTCTCGGTCTTCCAGACCGTTCCCATCACCTTTTTCCTCATCAGCCGGTACCTCCATCCGCCGGACCTTTTCACGGTTGCTGCAAATACCGGGGGAAATACCGACACCATCGCGTTCCTCTGCGGGGCATATCTTGGCGCACGCGACGGGATAGATAGACTTCCGGAGGATCTGCTCGCCGGTCTGGAAGACCGGCAGAGGATTGAACTGCTCGGACAGCGGCTTTATTCCCTGTATTCCCGTAAACTGGGTCAGGGTTAATGGCCCTTCCCCAATATTTTTTTTAGGATAGTCGCATTTCAGCGACATTTTTTTCCTGATCGATGCCCCCCTTCCGCCAGCCCTGCCCCCAGGGCGGGGCTCAATCGCGCCTGCGATTCTTCTGTATAACCAAGATACCTGATCCTGGCACAACAACGTTATTGCATCCGGGGCGCTGGAGCGCCGGGGCAAAGCCCCTTGGAGCTTCTTTTTGTTGACCGTTATCAGGGACACGTTATTGATCTGAAATCTGGAACAATACTCTGGCCGTATTTTTTCACTCGAATTTTTCACTCGAAAATTTCTTGATGAGTTGGAGTGAACATGGCATTTTACCATTTATGAAAAAACCAAAGGATTCCGGAAATTCTCTCACAGAAGCATTAAATTTTCAACAATCGGATCTTTTCCTATGAAAATCGCGATTATCGGGGCCTCCGGCTATGCCGGTGGTGAGCTGATCCGCCTTCTCGCCTGCCACTCCACTGCAGAGGTTACGTGTGCCACATCACGGAAACTCGCAGGCACTCCCCTTGACCAGATTCACCCTCACCTGAAAGGATTTACCAATCTTGCCTTTGAAAATCCAGCCATCGATGCCATTGATGCTGATGTGGCATTTCTTGCAGTCCCTCATACGGCGGCAATGACCTATGCCGGCCCCTTGTTGTCCCGTGGTATCAGGGTCGTGGACCTCAGTGCCGACTACCGGCTTCCCCGGGACGTGTACGAAACAGTGTACGGGGTTACCCATTCGGATTATTTCCCGGCTCCCTATGGGCTCGTCGAGCTCCACCGCAACGAGTGTATCAATGCAAAGTTCGTAGCAAATCCCGGCTGTTTCCCGACCGGTGCAACCCTGGCAGCCGCACCCCTTGCCAAGTATGCTCACACCGTGATATTCGACTCCAAGACCGGTGTCAGCGGAGCGGGCGACAACCCTTCGGCAACCACGCATTACCCGAACGTGGGGGACAATGTCGGACCTTACAAGTGGACAACCCACCGGCACCTTGCGGAGATGAAACAGGAACTTGGGACCCTCGGGTCAAAGGCGAAGGTCTACTTCACACCCCACCTTGTACCGGTCAATCGTGGGATCCTGACCACGGCGCACATCCTGCTGAATGAACCCCTTGAGCAGAAAGAGGTTGAGAAGATCTACCGCGACTTTTACCAAAACGAATATTTCGTCCGCTACCAGAAGCCGATTCTTGCCGCAGTGAGGGGAAGCAACTTCTGCGATCTCATGGTCGAGAGCGAAGGCTTGCGTGTGGTCGTCGTCTCCGCTATTGACAACCTCGTTAAAGGAGCGAGCGGCCAGGCCATCCAGAACATGAACCTGATGTGCGGGTTAAACGAACAGGATGGCCTGACCGGGGCCGGCATGCTGCCGTAGGAGGACCCATGCTCGTACAGGACGCGATGACAAATGACCCGGTGGTGTGCAGTGTGGAAACACCCCTCCGGCAGGTTGTGGCATTGTTCCGGAAACACCATTTTGGCGGGCTCCCGGTCATGGATGGAAATGAGCTGGCCGGTATTGTCACGGAGTCAGACCTCATATCCCTTCTCAGGACCGAGAAAATCTCTGATGACCTCTGGCTCCCTTCGCCATTCGAGGTCATCGAGGTGCCAATCCGGGAGTACATCAACTGGGAAAAGACCAAACATGCGCTCTCCAATATCGGCGATATGCCGGTCAAAAAGGTGATGACCCGCCGGGTTATCACCGCAACAGAAGATATGGATGTCGAGGCGGCAGCCGCCCTCATGCTCAGGGAGGGCATATCACGCCTGCCGGTCATGCGGGGCAAGAGGATTGTCGGAATCATCACCCGGGCGGATATCATCAACGCCATCGGGGCGGCTTACACCGGGAAAGAAGAGGCTGGTGAATGAATGTCATGTAAAAGCATCTGTGCAGTCCCGGGTGTCAAAGCCTGGGGGATCAAAGAGGGAAAGTACGGTCTTGCACTTATCGGCGCACAAGGAACGGCAGCGGGAGTATTCACAAAGAACCTTGTCAGGGCAGCACCGGTCGAGCTGATGCGAAAGCAAATCCGGGCAGGAAAACTGGATGCGGTCATTGTCAACAGCGGGTGCGCGAACGCGTATACGGGTAAGCGGGGATATGCCGACGCGGTTGCCATGACGGAGTATGCCGGATCGGCGCTCGGTATCAGACCTGCACATATCGGCGTTGCAAGTACCGGCGTCATCGGCAGGTACCTTGACCTGCCGCTCATCAAACGGCAGTGTGAGACCGTTGCGCCAAAGCTTGCTCATTCTATGGAAGCAGAAGACCTTACTGCAAAAGCGATCATGACAACGGATACATTCCCCAAACACGCGCTGGTGAAAAGGGAAGGCTTCACCATCGGCGGCATAACCAAGGGAAGCGGCATGATCGCTCCGAACATGGGGACGATGCTCGCGTTCATCTACACCGATGCAGAGATCGGGGCAAAACCACTGGCCGATGCCCTCCGCCAGGCAACGCGGCGCTCGTTCAACCGCGTCGTGGTTGACGGGGATACCAGCACGAACGATATCGCGCTCTGTACCGCGACCGGGGAATCGGGAAAGGTGAACGCTGAAGAATTTTCCGCGGCCCTCGAAGAATGCTGCCGCTCCCTGGCAGAACAGATCGCCAGAGACGGTGAAGGGGCAACCAAGCTGCTCCAGGTCACCGTCACGGGAGCGAAGACGGAAGACGATGCAGAGAAGGTTGCCCGCACCATCATCGAATCCCCGCTTGTGAAGACTGCCGTGTATGGTGAGGATCCGAACTGGGGACGTGTTGTTGCAGCGGCCGGACGTGCCGGTGTGAAGTTTGACCCGAACGCGGTCTCGCTCTGGATCAGCGATGGCAGGAGCAGGTTCCCGCTGGTGAAATCCGGCGAGATTATCGCTGACCTCGATGCGGCCAAGAGATCGATGCACGGCAAAAACGTGATCTTTATCCTCGACCTTGCCGCAGGAAAGGAAGAGGCAACGGCGTGGGGCTGTGACCTTACCGAGCGCTACGTGGAGATCAACGGGAGGTACACCACATAATGAAGCGCGAAGATGTCCTTATGGAGGCACTGCCCTATATCCAGCAGTTCCATGGAAAGACGATCGTGATCAAGCTTGGAGGTCATGCGATGGTTGACCCCGTAGTCCTCGAAAATGCTATCCGGGACGCGGTACTCCTTCACTATGTGGGGATCCGTGTGGTGCTCGTCCATGGCGGCGGTCCGGAGATCAGCGAAAAGATGAAGCAGATGGGCAAGGAATCGGTCTTTGTCGGGGGTCTCCGGGTCACCGACCAGGAAACGCTTGAGATCGCCCAGATGGTGCTTGTCGGGAAAATAAACAAGGGGATTGTTTCCCTGATCGCCAAATGCGGGGCCCGCGGTGTCGGTTTGTCCGGCAGCGACGGGAACCTCATCATCGCAAAGAAGATGGAACTCCAGAAAGTTGACGTTGGCGGTGTGCAGAAAGAGGTTGACCTCGGGCATGTCGGGGAGATCGAATGGATCGATCCGGCTATCCTGAACACCCTCCTTGAAAGGAACTACATACCGGTGGTATCTCCCATCGCGATCGATCGGTCCGGCGGGAGCCTGAACATCAATGCCGATACCGCTGCAGGAGATATCGCGATAGCCCTCGGGGCCTATAAACTGGTCAACATGACCGATGTTGACGGTGTTATGGATAAGGAACGGAAGAAGGTGTTCCGGAAACTCACCGTCGATGAGGCGAACAAACTGCAGAATTCCGGTACAATCGGGGAGGGGATGATCCCCAAAGTTGGCTCGGTCATCAGGGCCGTGGAGAACGGTGTCTCGTTCGCTCATATTATCAACGGGAATGTCGAGCACAACCTTATCCTCGAGCTCTTCACCCATGACGGTGTCGGGACGATGATATCCGTCAAATAAACGTTTTTATTACGGTTGCAGGTTCTCAGGTACAGGAGATGCAGTTTCGGGTGTGATATTGTACAATGGGTAAGCACAAAGACAATAAACCATCAAAAAAGCCGGACAAGGGACCGGAAAAAAGTATGGAGAACATACCGGTTAAAAAAACACTTGCCGTTATCCTCCTCCTGGCAATTGTGGCTCTTGGATCTGCAGTACTTTTTGGAAACCAGATCCTCGCGATATCACCTCCCGCAGCAGCCCTGGAACAGACCGGGTCGTCCCTGCTGGCAACAAGTCCGGTATCGGGATCTTTGACCGGTACAAACGCTTCCCTGACCGCTATCTTTGTTTACGGGAACGGTTGCAGCCATTGTGAAAAGACAAAACCCCTGATCGCCGAACTGCAGACCAGATATCCGGAACTCCATATCGAGATGCTGGAGATCAATGATAATAAAATGAACCGGGAAAAATTCCTGGCAATACAACGCCAGTACGGCCTTGGAACCGGCTACACCCTTCCGACCGTCTTCATTGGTGAGAACGTATTGGTCGGGGAGACTGAGGTAAAGGATCATTTCGAGGAGAAAATTCTCATTGAAAAAGAGCGGCACGCATCCGGCAATGCAACAGCCCTGGTAAACCAGACCCCTGCAAATAACGGGACTCAGCCGGAAACACCGTCTTTCAGCCTGGTTATGGTCATCTTTGCAGCGCTGGTAGACAGTGCCAACCCGTGCGGGCTGTCGGTCCTGGTCTTCCTTTTGATCTCAATGGCTGCTGCGGGCGGCAGGAAACGGATCCTGCTTGTCGGAGGTGTCTATATCGCCGCCATGTTCCTGTTCCACCTGCTTGTCGGCATCGGGCTCTTCTCGGCCTTCGCCTTGTCGGGCCTGGCTAAACCCTTCTCCCTCATTGGCGGCGGAATCGCCCTTCTCCTTGGTCTCATTACCCTGGCTGACGTGCTCCGGAACAAGGAATCCTACCTTCTTTCCATCCCTGATTCAGGAAAGGGGATGCTTGGGACCTATGCACGAAAAGCTACCGTTCCGGCCGCGTTTGTCCTTGGGATCCTGGCCGGCATCCTGGGTTTTTCCTGCACCGGGGGAATCTACATCAGCATCCTCGGGCTCATGGGCAGGGACATGACAGTGATGACAGGGCTCCCCTGGCTTATTCTCTACAATCTCATTTTTGTTCTGCCGCTGGTGCTGGTTACGCTCCTTGTTGCCTATGGTCTCTCTCCGGACCGGGCCGAGCGCTGGAGAACAGAGAACAAGCGCACCCTCCGGGCAATCATCGGTCTCATCCTGATCGCCCTTGGACTCGTCATCCTTTTGGGATGGCTTGGATAACCCAAAAAAAACGTTTTTCAGGGAAGATTCCCATCACCCGAGTCAGAGCACTCGCGCTGCCGGTCTTCGCTCATGGCGATGAGCATCTCAAAGATTTTCTGGACTGCAACAGGATCGATCCGGGACTCAACCGCCTGCTCGAAGACCGATCCCAGCACTTTTTCCGTCCGATCCTGATCATGGATCGGCATCCCTTCTGCTATCTTGATCCGGGCAATCCTCCCGGCAAGCTGCTGCCGCTTTGCGATAAGCCGGATAATCCGGGTATCCACTTCGGAAATCTCTGCCCGTACCTTGTCGAGGGACATATAAAGTACATAACCGAGATTTCTCATAAACATACCCATAGGTCCTGACGCGAAACCTGATAATGAGGAAACGCCCTATCTGGTACGGTATACCTATGCTTGAACGGATTACACGGCGCGAACAAGCGGACCTTTTTATAGCATGGCTGGCTATCTCGCTCGCCTTTGCGATCATAAAAATCGCCCCCAACGGGATCCTGGGCCCCGTAGGGCAGGTCAGTATGATGACCGCCCTGATATTTTTTGGTATAGCCCTTATCACTGTCGGCATAGGATTTATCCTCCACGAAATGGCCCATAAGTTTACCGCGATCCGGTACGGTTACTGGGCAGAGTTCAGAAAAGACAACAGCATGCTCCTCGTGGCGGTTGCCCTTGCCTCGCTTGTCGGCTTCGTCTTCGCTGCTCCGGGCGCAACCGTAATTTACACCACTGCAAATGACGGGCGCGGTCTGAGCCGGGAGCAGAATGGTAAGATCTCTGCCGCAGGCCCGGTCGTGAACCTCCTGTTGTGCATCCCTTTTGCCGCACTGCTGGCTGTCGCCGGGGGCCTGACATCCCTGAACGGGAATATCCTGGCACAGATCGGCCTTGCGGGCATCCAGATAAATGCCATGATAGCCGCGTTCAACATGCTGCCCCTTAGTATCCTCGATGGTAACAAGGTTTTCTCCTGGAATATTCCGGTCTTTTTCATCCTGATACTGGCAGCGTTCGGGACTTTAGTTGCGTCCTTTTATCTTATCTGATTTTTCAGCCCGGTAGAAACCATCGGACAGACGCTCCTGAGGGGCTTTCGCTCACGCTCTGCCCCCGCTGCTGTGGCAGCCCCCGCATAGCGATCACTCAGGAAAGTTTTTTTAGAGATATCCCCTGCGAAAAGGGGACAATCCTGTCGCAATGCGCCATGAACCCCCGATGGGGGCAGGGATGGCGCAAGGGGGCCTATCATGGGGAGAGAAAGAGGTTTTCTCCAGAGCCGATTTTTCTTCAGTGCAAAAAAAGGGGTTCCGTTACGATGATTTCAGTTTTTCAAGAACCGAGACAACCTTCTGCCCCTTGTCAAACGCGTCCTTCAGTGCTGTCGGGTGGTTCCTGATTCCCTTGTATTCATCCATATTATTGGCGATGATATTGTCATAATATTCAAAACCGGTGCCATTGAAGATGGCCGTGATCGCCGGGAATGCACCGTCAAAGACATGGTCCCAGTTCTGTCCGGCGGTCGAGATGAAGAGCCCCTTGTGGCGTCTGATATGGTCATCGGTGAAATAGAGGGTTTTTAAAACAAATTTCCGGGCCCAGAGATACTGGCCACGGTCAATGAAACCCTTGAGTTCCGCGGTGATGCCCATGGTGTAGATAGGAGAGGCAATGGCGAGACAGTCACAATTCAGGACCTTTTCGAAGAGAACGATCGCGTCGTCCTGTACCACGCACTCACCGGTCCTGTGGCAGGCATTGCATCCCCGGCACGGCGAATACTCAAGATCCTTAAGGATAACTTTCTCAATGGTTGATCCGGCAGTTTTTGCACCATCAAGGAAACTGTCCAGTAGGGTTTCGGTATTCCCGTGACGGTGTGGGCTGCCGGAAATGCCAAGGACACTGGTAACCATGGCGATCTCAGGCTGCGAGCCGTTTTTTGATCTCGGCGATAACGGATGCCCCGAGTCTCTCTGCATCAGCCTTCGCAGTCGGGTGGTTAAGGATTGCACCCTTCTCATCCACGTGATTGACCATCAGGTAGTTGATATCCCTTTTCTTCACCTCAATTACGTTGAAGAAACATTCCACCGAAGGGACCGCAGCATCGAAAACATAACTCCAGTTCTGTCCTGCGGTCGAGAGGAAAATACCCAGCCGTTTGCCCTTCCGCTCAACGGGGACAACCGGCAGCTTCAGCACGTACTTCCGCGAGGTGAAAACCTGCGCCCGGTCGATCAGCATTTTTGCCTGTGCGGCGATGCCCATGCAGAAGATAGGTGCGGCAAGGATGATGAGATCCGCAGCAAGGATCTTGTCGTGGATACTATCCATCCCATCGCGCTGCACGCACTTATTCAGTTTCTGGCATGCGTTGCATCCTTTGCACGGGCTGATATTTGCCTCAGTCAAGGGAATCTTTTCTACAACAACATCCGGTTCTTTTGCCATTGCGGCGAGCACCCAGTCGAGCAGGGTCTCCGAGTTCCCACCCCGCCGTGGACTTCCGGCAAAAGCAAGGACATTGATCGGCATAGCAGGTTTCTTGGAGCGGGACGGTAAAATACCTTGGTTTTTGATCAATACTCCGGGTGTATAAAAAAGGGATAATCAGATTTTTTTAAAGCAGAGATACCAGTCCTTGCACTCGTACCCCTCGGAGGGCCGCTTCTCCATCTCGGCAGCAGTCTTCGGGGCCGGCACAACGACCTTGTCGCCCGGCTGCCAGTTCGCCGGTGTTGACACCTTGAACTTGTCTGTTGTCTGGAACGCTTTGACCAGGCGGAGGATCTCGGGCATGTACCGCCCGTTCTGTAAGGGATAATAGAGCATCCCCCGCATGATCCCCTTGTCGTCAATGAAAAAGACAGCCCGCACTGCTGCCGTCGAGCTCTGTCCCTTGTGGATCATGCCATACCGGTTGGAGACCGTCATGGTCAGGTCTGCGATGACCGGGAACGGGACCTGAACCCCCATCTTTTCCTTAATGGCATGCACCCATGCCAGATGGGCTGAAACACTATCCACGGACAGGCCGATCAGTTGGACATTCAGCGCCTTCAGTTCGTCATGGATGGCGGAAAATGCAAGGAATTCCGTGGTGCAGACCGGTGTGAAATCAGCGGGGTGGGAGAACAGGATCACCCACTTGCCTTTGAAACTTGAAAGTTTCAACGGGCCGTGGGTGCTCTCCGCCTCAAAATCCGGTGCCGGTTCCCCGATAACGGGAAAGGAGAGACATTCAGTTGGTTGCATCACATACTCCAGCTTACTTCATCACATCATCAAGCTGGGCCTTGCCGTACACATAGGCTGGCATGCCGGAGAGGAGGAACGTGACGCGGAGCGCCTCTTCGATCTCTGCCTTGGAAACCCCAAGGTTTTTTGCACCGGCCAGCTGTGCCCGGACCGCGTGCTGGTCACGCAGGGCTGCCGCAATGGCAATCGCGATCAGTTTCTTGGTCTTCTTCGAAACCTTCCCATCGTCCCAGATGTGCTCCTCGAACCGCATCACGAGGTTGAACATCTCGGGTTCGCTGGTGGTCAGCTCCCTGAAGAATTTCGGCACCTTGCCGATCTTCGTCTCAAGGGTTTTGAGCTTCTTGTCAGTCGCTGTTTTTTGCGCCGGCTTCTTTGCCGGAGCCTTTTTTACTGCTGGTTTTTTTATCGCCATAGAATTATCCCTCCAGTACCATGGGTTCGCCACAGCAGATCAGTTCTCCGCCGCCGGCTTCTTTTACAACAACAACGTTACCGCAGATCTCGCATTTGAAAATCTGCCCCTCTTTTGAAACATTTACCATATCCTCTTCTCCCGTAGAATGAAAATCCTGATAATGAACGCCCGGGTGCCTGCGTTGCAGGGATTTGTGGCGTTCAGCACCAGTATTCAGCTGGCGTTACTTCTGTGCATAAAAATGTTGGATCAGATGTTGCTCTTGCCGCGTTTTGGCGGGTTCTTCGCATCAGCCGGTGTTTTGATATCCGGCCGGATATGGGTCATCGGGAAACACTGGTACTCTTCGCAGGAGCAGGAAGGGCATTTCCTGAGGTCCTGTTCGCTCTTGTCGAGGGTCAGTTCCTTTCCGCAGTCAATACAGACATATTTTCCGGGGCCGACTTTCTGTCCTGCGTTGTAGGTTTTCTGTTCAGACATTCGAAACACCAAAACTCTCATTCACGTGAAAGATATATATGGGTTGTGTTCGTGCAAATCCGGGGCTTCAGACCAACTCGGGTGGTCTCATCCCGCGGCTTCCATTCCAAAACTATATTGCGTCTTTTTTCATATCGTGTAGTATGGTTACGGTGATCGGTCTTCTGGGCAGTCCCCTCCCTGAGGGAAACACGGCAATCCTGCTGGACCGGGCTCTCAAAGGGGCTGCAGATGCCGGCTGCACGGTTGAGAAGATCGAGGTGAATAACCTGGATTTTCAGGCATGCATGGAAATGATGTTCTGCCGGGAGCACGAGACCTGCATCATGGATGACGACATGCAGGAGATGTACCGGAAATTCCGGGAGATGAACGGCCTCATCATTGCCACACCTGTCATGACCATGGGGATACCGGGAAAACTGAAATCGTTTTTAGACCGTTTCCAGGTTTTTTTCATGGCGAAATACATGCGAAACCAGCCGCTGGTCACTGCCGGGAGTAAATTACGGAGAAAGGCGCTCGTCATCTGTATATCCGGTATGAAAATACCTGAGGTTTTCGTGGGTGTGAAACTGACCCTCCGGGCGTTTCTTGATATTATTGACTGTCCGTATGCTGACGAGTTGCTCATCAGCGACATGGATACCATCCGCGATATACGGACACGGCAGGACCTTCTCGATGCGGCCTATGCCAAGGGACGGTCCCTGGGAGAAGCCCTTACAAAGTGAGTGCCCGCAGGTTTTCGACTGAACGGAGTTCGTTGACATAGTAGCGCAAAAATGGGGCGATCATCACAATGAAAAGGGGTTTTATCCAGAGCATGCATTTTTGATCGATTGACGAACCTTGTGGCGGGACAGAACCGGCAATCCCCCCGAATCACAACGAATTCATACGTGAAACGAGAAAAGTTCCCATAATGGTGGAATTTTCTCCGGTCAAAGAGACCGATCTGGCTGCGATCCTGGTGATCTATCATCACTATATTCTGAATTCGACCGCGACCTTTCACAGCGAGATAATGTCGGAAAAGGACATAGGGGAATTTCTCTTTCTCTCTCACCCGAAATACCCCTCATTCCTGATAACGGATGAAGACGGGGTTATCGGGTATTGTTATCTTTCTCAGTATAAAAAGCGTCAGGCCTATGATCGATCCGCTGAACTGAGCATCTACCTGAAACCGGAATTCACCGGCAAAGGTATTGGCATGGCTGCCCTGCGACATCTCGAGACTGCTGCTCAAAAGGCCGGTATCCGGGTCCTGGTCGGCACTATCTGCGGCGATAACCGGGCAAGTATCCGGCTCATGGAGAAGGCCGGTTTTTCGAAATGTGCGCACCTGAAAAACATCGGTGAAAAGTTCGGAAGGGTTCTCGACGTTGTGATCTACCAGAAAGAGATCTGAACCCTGGTGACCATCACAGGGGCATGTTTGCAGACCGGCTGCCCCCCGCTTTTGTGGGGTGTCCGTCGCAAAGGGGGTCTGGATTTTCTCCCCCGTCATCCCTGAACTCGCAAGCAATTGAAAACAACAATCAACTGTATTTTCCCTCCAGAGCCCAATTTTTCAATAGAGGGGAGGTCACACCAGCCCCCGCTCCCTCATGCTCACATGGCCGTTCCTGGTCACGATGATATGATCGATCAGCTGGATACCGAGGATAGAGCCGGCCTCCTTCAGCTGGGTGGTGATGGCAATGTCCTGGCTGCTGGGCTCGAGCGATCCCGACGGGTGGTTATGCACGCAGATGACGGATGCAGCCCGGTCTGTTATCGCATCGGCATAGACCTCACGGGGGTGCACGAGGCTGTGGTTGAGCAGCCCGACCGTGATGATCCGGTTCCCGAGCACCTCCCCTGCCCCGTTCAGGGCAATGCAGACAAAATGCTCCTGTCTCTTTTCGCGGAGGTGGGCGACCAGAGGAAGGATGTCTTCCGGTCTTGTCACTTTACTTCCCTGGTCCCCGGACCCGAAGTAACGCCGGCCGAGCTCGAAGCAGGACATGATCTGGGAAGCTTTTGTGGGGCCGATCCCCTCTATCGCCTGCAGGTCGGTATAACCGATCGCGCACCCCCGCTCAATGACGAGACGGCTGATATCTTTGGATATTTCACGGACATTCCGGCTTCTCGTACCCCTGCCGATGATCGCCTCGATCAGCTCTGTGTCCGTCAGGGCTGATGCCCCTTTGCTGGCGATCTTCTCTCGCGGGCGGTCTTTTAGTGGCACATCCTTCATTTTTTTCATAGCGGCTCCGTTACCCGCCGGGCTCATCCCCCGGGGAAACTTCCTCATGACAGGTACGGAGTTTTTGCAGTAAAAACATTTCTTTTTTATTTTTCATTATAGTATCCGCATTAAAATATATGATCAACCCCCCAAAAAAATACGTGAATGCCCCTTGAAGAATCTTTAAGACGCATATCTCCCTATTATCCTTTATGGCAACGATAGAAAATGCAAAAGAAGCATTGGCAGGGGAATCCCAGGCAAACCGGAAATATCTGGCATTCTCTGAAAAGGCTGCCGAAGAAGGATTCAAGAATGTTGCAACCCTGTTCAAGGCAGCCTCAGAAGCTGAAGCGATCCACGCAAAGAAGTTATTGAAGGTGCTGGCTGTCATTGGATCGACAGAAAAGAACCTTGAGGGGAGTATCGATGGGGAAACCCACGAATTCACATCAATGTACCCGGAATTTATCAAGACCGCTGAAGCGGAGAAACGGACCGATGCAGTTCTTGCTTTCACCCATGCCATGAAGGCCGAAGAGGTTCATGCAGCACTTTACAAAAAGGCGCAGGCTGCAATAAAAGCAGGAAGTGATCTTGGCAGGGAGAAGGTCTTCCTCTGCCCGATTTGCGGGAACATTGAGATCGGAAAGGTACCGGATAAGTGCCCGATTTGCGGGGTTTTCGGGAAGCAGTTCCGGGAAATTACCGTATAATTTTGGGTATAGGAGCAGTCTAGCCACTAATTTTTCACGCGAAAATCGACCCCCTCGCGCCAGCCCGCCCCCAAGGGGGGAGGGGGCGCATGTGATTCCTCCTACATTCCTGGACGTTGATTTTGGGATACCGTGTAAACGCAAAACTGGGGCGCCATAGCGGCGGGGCGAAGCCCCTGGAGCGTTATCATTGTCTCAATGCGCTTGGAACCCTTTTTTAATCAAAATCTTGGAGCTCCATCTCAGGCAGATTTCACGTCATGATTTCGATTTTGGGTTGGTGGTTAAAATGAGACTATATCTTAATTTTATCCTTTTCGAGGGGGGTCTTCTGGTTCCCCGGCAGCTGTTTTTGAGGTTTTTTTCCGCCATTGCAGCCATATCATGACCAGGAGGATTGCGACCAGCGTAGCCCACGAGGCAGAGTAGATGACAATGATCGGGTTTTCCAGGATATTCTGTGGCATGATGGGTGGCGGATGTGCGGGGGGGTGGCTTTCCAGCCGGAGAACGACCGTGGCCGGAAAGCGTTCGCCCCCGCTGAAGTACCGTACAGTAACGGTTGCATTGCCTGAGCGGACCACTGCCTCAGCTGGTGCATTATTCCTGTTGGGGAAGGCAATCGTGCGCGCCGGTTTTCCTTGGCCCTCGGCAATTTCCAGGTACCAGGCATCCGGCTGGGTTCCCATATAGGAATCATGTGCCTGAACGCTAAGGAGCGATCCCGGTTGCAGGGAAACCTGCCAGGTCCCGTTGACCGACTTGTCCGAAAACGAGAGGACCCGGATAGCGGTCTCGTTTGTCCCCAGCCTGACAGAGCCTGAAACGGATTCACAGGGGTTCGTCGCAGTTTTGGCAGGGAAAACACCGGGCAGAACCCTCTCCCCCTCCATGCACCGGAACCGGTCGTCCATCACCTGGCTGTAGGTCAGGGCGACCGGGTAGATCCTGACCTCGTCAAGGCCACCGGTGAAATAATGCGGGCATACCCCCGGGGTGTCGGACGCGCTGCCGTCCGCACCAAGGATAATGTAATTGTCATCCTCGTAGTGGATAAGACCCGTCGCGTTTGCCTGGTTCCTCAAAATCCCGTCAAGGTAAATCTTCATGGCAGTTCCATCGTAGGTCCCCGTGACCTGGTGCCACTGCCCGGGAACGATATTCTCGTGCTGGACTGATACAGAGACATCCCGGGCATTCCCGAAATTCAGGGTCCACCACAGGTCGTTCCCGTCATCGAACCCGAGCCGGTAGCCTCCGTTGTGGTAACAGGATACCAGTGTTGCCGGCGTGAAATTATCGATATAAAACCAGGTGGAGACGGTAATCTCCTTTGAAGGGTGGTTCAGGACCCGGAAGGGGATTGCCACATAGCTGTCCGGGTTCGAGAATGACAATGCTCTGCCGCATCCCCCCCCATCGATCCGCGATACATTGTGGATAGCTGCTGCGTTTCCCTGTCCTGAACCGTCAAGGGCGTACAGCCCGCTGCCCTCGTTAAAGTTCAGGTAAACCGCCGGTTCAGGTGCGGAACCCTGATCCTGGGCATACACCGGAACTCCACAAATCAGGACAAGTAAAAAGAGCAAAAATACCGTGTATGATCGCATACCCCACGGGAAATGAAGGATGCTCATGATTCTGGCTCACGGGTATATAGGGCCCGGTCCAAAAAGAACGTTGCGATGGTGGTTTAATTCGAATTCGCCTGTCACGGACAATATCTTTTTATTTTGCCATGTCCTTTCCGGCATGATGAGCAAAGTCACCGTCTATTCTACCCAAAACTGCCCGTACTGCCGGATGGCAAAGGCATTCCTTGAAAAGAACGGTATACCGTACGAGAGCATCGATGTCGGTGCTGACCGGGCAGCTGCCGAGAAGATGATTGAGCTCTCCGGCCAGCGGGGCGTTCCTGTCATCACGATCGATGACGAGATCATTGTTGGTTTCGACTCGCAGCGGCTGAACGAGCTGTTCGGGAAGGTACGGGAGAACGGTGCGTATGAAGTCCTGATCGTCGGTGCCGGCCCGGCCGGGCTCACGGCTGGCATGTACTGCGCACGGAAGATGCTCTCCACCCTGATTATCAGTGAGAATATCGGAGGGCAGGCCCTCGAATCCTGGGCGATCGAGAACTATATGGGATATCGGATGGTCTCGGGCGAGGACCTGATGAAGAAGTTCGAGGAGCAGGTCCGCACGCATGACATCCGGCTCGAACTCGACCGGGCCACCGGCTTTGCCAAATCTGATGGTATGTTCCGGGTAGAGACGGCAACCGGCCAGGAATTTTTATCAAAGACCATCATCCTTGCACAGGGCAAGCGGCCAAGAAAGCTCGACGTTCTGGGGGAGGACCGGTTCATCGGGCGGGGGATCTCGATCTGCTCCACCTGCGACGGGCCGCTTTTCAAGGGAAAAAAGGTCGCGGTTGTGGGCGGCGGGAACTCTGCGCTCCAGACGGCAATCGAGATGAGCGGCATTGCCGAATCGGTCAGTCTTCTCGTGAGGAGCAGCAT
>ERZ795054.1556-NODE-1556-length-21272-cov-6.935571_pt1 | contig 21272 bp, 19 predicted proteins | sample MGYA00375138_ERZ795054 | MGnify/ENA primary metagenome ERZ795054 (study PRJEB30183, sample SAMN05720215) | anaerobic digester metagenome | isolation source: active sludge of municipal wastewater-treating anaerobic digesters | place: USA | collected 2014-12-23 ... | reverse complement strand
CTCGGATATTTCGATGGTCATTCTTATTTTACCCACACTTTACCGTGAAGAGCCTATTTTAATTTCAGAATGATAGAAATGGAGTATATTCTATGAATGACAGCAATCAGCTATTGAGTAAAATTACTTCATTTGTATCACTGAAAAGTTTATCTCCTGAAGAACTGATTCGGCTTGCCGGTGAAATCCGCAGTTTCATCATCGACAACGTTTCCAAAACCGGCGGTCACCTCGCCTCATCCCTGGGCGTTGTTGAAATTACACTTGCCTTGCATCATGTGCTTGATCTTCCGAAAGACAAGATTATCTGGGACGTAGGACACCAGTGCTATGCACATAAGATTTTAACGGGCAGGAAGGAAAGGTTTCATACCCTCAGACAATATGATGGTATCAGCGGTTTCCCCAGCAGGAAGGAAAGTGAGTATGACTGCTATGGCACCGGGCACGCCTCTACATCGATATCGGCGGCACTGGGCATGGCAAAGGCCCGGGATATTAAAAAAGAAAATTTCAGGATCGTAGCCGTGATCGGTGACGGTTCTTTTACAGGAGGCAACGCCCTCGAGGCTGTCAACCAGGCCGGATATCTTGGCACTCCTATAATAATAGTGCTGAATGACAACAGAATGTCCATATCGAAAAATGTGGGGGCTTTTTCAGAATACACCCATCGTATTGAGAGAACGGAAGTCTATAAAAATATAAAACATTCCATGAACAGGCTTATCGAGAATGCCGGTACAATTCGTGAAGAGCTGATATCTCTCAAGCAATATATTAAGGAAGTAGGTGCTCCCGGGCTTCTGTTTGAAAAGCTGGGTATTAACTATATCGGCCCTGTGGATGGCCATAATATCGGTGAATTACTGGATGCTTTTCAGCGGGCCGCCGAAATACATGGTCCGGTTCTTATTCATTGCAAAACCGTCAAAGGTAAAGGGTATCATCCGGCTGAGGAGAATAAATCCCGATTCCATGGCGTTAGTCCCTTTGATGCAGCTAACGGTAATGATCTTAAGAAGAATACTGGCCGCACGTTTACTGACGTTTTTGCCGAAACTATGGTTAAAGTTGCCGAAAAGGATCCTTCCGTTATCGCCATAACCGCCGCTATGCCTGATGGGACGGGCCTCTCAAGGTTCAAAGATGCATTCCCTGACAGATTTTTTGATGTCGGGATTGCTGAACAGCATGCTGTTGTATTTGCCGCCGGTATGGCCAGCCAGGGGTTCAAGCCGGTCTGTGCGATTTATTCCACATTCCTGCAGCGGGCCTATGACGCCATTATACACGATGTCTGTCTTCAGGGACTGCCGGTGCTGTTTGCAATTGATCGAGCAGGCATTGTGGGAAATGATGGGCCGACCCATCATGGAAGTTTCGATATTTCATTCCTTCGTCATATACCTAATCTCACGATAATGGCTCCCCGCAGTGAAAATGAGCTGGAAAAGATGATATTATTTTATCTTTCACTGGGAAAACCGGCTGCAATCAGGTTTCCAAGAGGGAACTGCATGTCTATTGGGGATGATCCTGTCGAAGAAATAGAAATCGGCAGATGTGAAATATTGAGGAGCGGTGATGATCTGACGGTAATTTCATGCGGGTCTGTGTTTTCAGAGGTATCACTGGTCGTTGACAGTCTTAATATGAAGGGCATCGGTGTGACGTTCTTAAATGTGCGTTTTATTAAACCTCTTGATAGAAGTATTTGTTCACATATACGAAAAACCGGGAGGGTTTTGATCGTTGAAGAGAATTCGGTTCAGGGGGGGGTTGGCAGCGCGGTCCTTGAAATGTGCGCGGCCGAAAATATAAAAGCTTCATTTAAGCTGATTGGCCTGCCGGATATCTTCATTGAACATGGCGACCAATCTTTCCTGAGAAAAAAATATGGACTCTCACATGACGCTATTTTTGAAGAATCGTTACGTTTGCTTCAGGCATGCAAATGATCATCGTGTACGAGTGGGGCGATTTGATTGTCGCGGTGATAATTTCTCTCTGCTATATTATTGTTGACTTCTCGGAATTACGATATTTTAGTGTACTTGTATTCTTACTGTGTTTAAAGGATGCTTGAAATTCTATCCGCCCGAATAGGAAAATTTCAACAGTGGAATGATTGGAATTTTTTATGTGGGGGAATGGCATAAAAAAACATTGCAAGTGGGGTGCTAACGATTTTAGACAGCGCTATTGACAAGGGCCCATTATATTTGAAGAAGGGAATTACAGTCTGGAGAAATGGTGATTATTAATGACTAATAATCATTCTGATCAATTAATACTCGTTGATTACGATAATAATCCGACGGGCCAAAGCGATAAGCTCAGGGCCCATCGCGAAGGACTGCTACATAGGGCTTTCTCGGTTTTTTTGTTCGATTCTCAAAACCGCTTACTCATTCAGAAGCGCCACTCTGATAAATATCATTCTGCAGGACTCTGGTCGAATACATGCTGTTCCCATCCTTATCCTGGGGAAGATACGGCAGTAGCGGCCAGGAGACGCCTGCGTGAAGAGATGGGCATCGAATGTAATATTTCTGAAATTTTCGTCTTTCATTATGAAGCGCGTCTCGATGGAAGTGGTCTTATAGAGAATGAAATTGATCACGTTTTTGTTGGCCTTTATAATGGCCCTGTTCTTTTCGATCCCGTTGAAATAGAGGATATCAGGTGGGTCGCTAAGGATGAGCTAATGAACGATATGAAAAATAATTCAAATCATTACACGGTCTGGTTCAGGAAGATTGCCAAAAAGGTCTGGAAACATGCGTCATTTGGCGCATGAATTATTAACTTAGACGGGTTAATCATGCAGGATCTATTGAAATATTTAAAAATCAGAAAAGATTGTATAGAAGAAGGTCTGCAGAAGTATATCGGAGACGAACCTTCCTATTTGAAGAAACTGCATGAGGCCATGATCTATTCGCTGTTTCCCGGCGGAAAAAGAATACGCCCTTTGTTTTGTTATCTGTCGGGTGAACTTTTTGGCATTGATGAAAACAAACTTTTATCTATGGCCTGTGCCGTAGAGATGATGCATGCGGCATCCCTCATATTAGATGATCTTCCCCTGATGGATGATTCCCCTGAAAGAAGAGGTAAACCATCCACGCATATGGTCTATGGCGAAAATGTCGCCTGCCTCGCCTCTATGGGATTGATAATGAAGTCTTATGAAATTATAGCCTGTGATCCCTATCTTGCCGACAGGGAGAAATCGGCGGTCATATCCAGGCTGGCAAAAGCTGCGGGAATTATCGGTATGGTGGGTGGTCAATATGTCGACCTGACATGTCCCTTGGACAAAATTAATCACATTATGATGGATTATATACATACACATAAAACTTCCTCGCTTTTTATGGCAGCAGGTTCAGTTGCTGCAATTGCAGCCAACGCTTCCGATCAAGAAATCCAGGCCATTGAGACATATGCTCTGAATCTCGGGTACGCCTTTCAAATACAGGATGATATTCTGGATTACCGGGCTGACGCCATACCGACGGCAAGCCATGAAGATGGTGCAGTCGATTTTGTCAGGCTCTATGGAATGGATAGGGCCAGGGAAATGCTGGTTGAAACCACGCAAAAGGCTCTGGATTCCATAGCCATGTTTGGTGATAAGAACGCTAAACTTAAGCATCTCGCCGGGTTACTGATGCGGCGTAGTTCTTGACGAAACCAATTATGTCGAAGGGGTCGACAGGTTTTGTTAATCTAATCCCATGACCACATGGTCGCGAAGGCTATCAATGAAGTCTATAACACTATCGATAATTGTTCCTACTTTCAAAGAAGCGTTGAACATCCCGATTCTCTCTGAAAAAATTGCTGAGACACTTAAGAAAGAAAGGATTTCATATGAGATTGTCGTGATTGATGATAATTCAAATGACGGGATTGATAAAGCAGTTGAAAACCTTCAAACGATGGGCCACCCGATCAATTTAATAATACGAAAAACTGAAAGAGGACTGTCGTCGGCAGTTATCGAAGGCATTCGTATCGCGCAGGGCGATTATTTACTTGTAATGGATGCCGACCTCTCTCATCCGGTGGAATCAATACCATCCCTCCTGAAACCACTGGTGTCAGAAGGCGCTGATTTCTGTATTGGAAGCAGGTTTGTCAAGGGCGGAAGTTCGGAGCATTTTAACTGGTTCAGGAAATTGAATGCCCGTGTATCAAAAGTACTGGCGCTGCCATTCACAAATGTGAAAGACCCCATGGCTGGATTCTTCGCCTTCCCGAGAACAATGCTCAAGGATAAGATTTTTATTCTCAATCCCCTTGGATTTAAAATTGGCCTTGAATTGATTGTTAAATGTAATCCAAAAAAAATTGTTGAAGTACCCATTGAGTTCCAGGAACGCCTTTTCGGTGAAAGCAAGCTTACGTTGAAAGAACAGGTCAACTATATTCTCCATCTTAAAAGACTTTTCGAATATAAATATCGGACTCTTGCCGAATTTATATTGTTTGGTTTAATCGGATCCATTTGCACGATCGTTGATCTTTTTTCGGTATTTATTTCATATGACTTGTTATCGATCAAATTTAGGTTCTCACGACTGATTGGTATCGTTTTCGCACTCGGCTGTATTTTTTTTCTTAACAAGAGATTGATTCTCACACATTCGTTAAAGGAATCGAGAATTTTTCAGTATATAAAATTTTTTGGAGTATACTGCTTGGGCTTCTGCATCAGCTGGCTTTTTTCAGTATACTTATATGAAAATTGTCATTTTTTTAACACACACTATCTCCTCGCCGTTTTTATCGGAATCATAGGAGGGATGGCAGTACATTTACCAGGATCAAGGCTGATAGTTGTCGAAAAAACGTGCAAGTCTTGATATAATGATTTTTAATTATGGGCACCTCTATAAATCAGATTTTTCATTATTTGAAAAATGATAAAACCTGATTTTCCCAATGATTGTGCCCACAAGGGAACATCCAAAATGTAATTTATAGAGGTTCCCTTAAAACATACAACTATCGCTTTTCCCCTTTTGGATGATTGCGCTGACTGAAAAAATTCATATCCCAAAAGCGAACTTTATTTATCCACAATAATTATGATATGTTATTGTCTTTTATCCGGTTTTCCGACGAATCTGAATATCCGTTTGAATCTTTTTTATAAACATTCATATGCCTCGTGGCGATAATAAATCATGCCGTCCGCCGGCATTGGAGGGCTTATGCTGAACCAGAGTATGAAATCCGTCATTACCGCATCTCTTCTCGCTTTTTTCTTTCCAGTAATCATGTCTGGCTTCTCCGGGAAAAATTGCGCCCCGCTGAATGCCGCAATCCGGGCATATAGCGGAGAGCACCGGACGATCGCCCACGATTTTCTCGACATGGAGAGTGATTTCGGTGCGAAGAAAGAACATTACGCGGCGGTAGACAGGCTCATAAACAGGGCCGCAGAGAAAATCGTACCCCTGAAGACATACACGACCGAGCAGGCAGTGCAGACTCTGCTGGCCCTCGATTCCCTGCTCAAAGAGGATGGCTATCGCTTCGGCGATAATTTTCTGCTGAGCATTGGCCTCGAAAAAAAAGTCATAGACTGCGACAACTACTGCACGCTGTACATCGCCATCGCCGAGGTGCTGAAAATACCGCTGATACCGGTTTACGCGCCAAACCACAGCTTTTTGCGGTTTTTCTTCGATGACGGTTCTTATCTCAACTGGGAGCCGATCGAGGCTGTCCCCCTGCAGGATTCGTTCTATATAAAGAAACTCGGCATTCCTCAGGAGTCAATTCGCAGCGGTGTGTACCTGAAGAGCCTTGAGCGCAGGGAGTTCATCGGCGTCGAGCACAACAACATCGGAGCGTGGCTCATGTCTCATGGCAGATACGCCGACTCACTGTCCCATTTCGGTGCGGCGATTGAACTCTATCCCGCTTTTTCATCGGCATACCACAACCGCGGTTCGTCCTACTACGCGCTGAAAAAAATCGCCGAGGCTGAATCCGATCTCAAGAAGGCGGCCTCTCTCGACCCGTCGCGCGCCTCGACGCGCAACACCCTCGGGGATGTATACTTCGATCTGAAGGAATATGAAAACGCGCTGCGCGAATACACGGCGAGCATCAAGCTTGATCCAGGCAACTACGTGCCGTATTACAGTATCGGGCTCCTGATGAAGGCCATCGGCGAGGAAGACCAGGCAGGCAAGTGGCTCAGGAAGGCCGAAGAGGTCAAGGCCGGTTCGAAGAAGTGACGGTGTTAATGTAATTGACAGCGGGAGACTGCGGTCATAATCTATGCCGTCATTTTTCAGGATCGCCGTTCACGGCAGCTGGCGGATCATCATTTAAGACTTTCCCCTTCCGGTCAAACACGGAAAAGATTCCTGAATAATTTTGTGTAAAGTGAGGACACGATGGATTTGAAGCGACAGCTCGGGCCTGTCACCGGCGTACTCGTCATCGTCGCCGACATGATCGGCACGGGGATTTTCATGACAACGGGCAATATCCTGGGAATGACGGGAAACGCTCTCCTGGTGCTCACGCTTTGGTGCCTCGGCGGATTAGTGGCGATCACCGGATCGCTCTGCTACGCGGAGCTTGCCGCGATGTGGCCTGACGAGGGCGGCGAATACCAGTACCTGAAAATGATTTTCGGCTACCTGCCTGCATTTCTTACCGGGTGGATATCGCTGATGGTCGGGTTTTCGGCGCCTGTCGCGACCGGTTCAATTTTACTCGTTGAGTACATTGACAGGTTCATAACATTCGCGGGGGTCACCGACCCGAACGTGGTTGCGCTCTTCACCGGTGCAGGCCAGAAAGGCATTGCAATCGGCATCATTGTATTTTTCACGATGATGCATATCGTGGGTGTCAGGAGAGGCGGCTACTTTCAGAACGGGCTCACCGTGCTCAAGATCGCCCTGGTGGTCTCGCTCATCGTTCTCGGGTTCTGGGCCATCGACTGGAGCAACGCCGGGCGGCTCACGGCGCTATATTCGCCCGCTGCCGATTCTCTCAACTTGAGGCTGACCGGACTCGCTCTCTTGATGGTGATGTTCGCGTATTCCGGTTGGAACAGCGCAACCTACATCGCGGGCGAGATACGGGACCCGGGCAGGAACCTGCCCAGGATTTTACTGGCCGGGACGTTGCTGACCACGGTGCTGTACCTTCTCATAAATGTCGTCTACCTGATGGCGGCTGACGGGCCTTCGATCATGGGCAAAGACGAGGTCGGAGCAATTGTCACATCCTCGCTTTTCAGCCCCGGTCTCGCGGGCTTTTTCACCCTGTTCATCGTGCTCATCCTCCTCTCCGCGGTTTCGGTGCAGATGATGGTCGGGCCTCGCGTGTGCTACGCGATGGCCCAGGACGGCATGATATTCAGGTCCCTGTCGGCGGTCAATGACCGTTTCGGAACGCCTCACCGGGCGATCCTTGTGCAGATGTTTCTCGCGATACTGTACATCGTTGTCGGCAATGCGATGACCCTTATCATATACATGGGCTTCGCGCTTAATATATTCCCGCTGCTTACGGTCATCGGCCTGGTCTATATGAGGATAAAGCGGCCCGATCTCGCGCGTCCGTTCAGGGTGCCCTGGTTCCCGGTGATTCCGGCGTTCTATATCGCGGTTTCTGCGTCGATGATGATCGCAGCGCTCATGAACTGGACAGAGACCTCGCTGTTCGCGATTGGCGTGGTCCTGGCGGGAATTCCGGTGTACTACCTGTGGAGGCGGTTCGTTTCGCGAGACGTGAAGGGCGGACGGGCGTGATTTTTCAATGTATCGAGGCGAAGAAATCCATCACCGGTTTTACTTCAGATGACCAGTAATTGAAATCGTGCCCCGCATCCTCCGGAGCGTTGAAGACTATATTCAGAGCGGGGTGCATTTTTTTGAGGGCGGAGTAAAACGATTCGCTCTGCGAGAACGGCACCACCTCGTCCTTTTTTCCATGGCCCAGGTACAGGGGGACGTTCCAGCGGCCGATGTTTTTCTGCGGGTTGTCGGCGCCTTCCCATCGATCGCGGAATTTTCTGAAGGGTCCGTACACCGATGTCATGAGCCTGTCCCGGGGCATAGCGCTCTGGTCGAAATCGCCCGAAAGGGCCGCGGCAGCCCTGAACACGCCCGGGTTCTGCAGGGTGACGAGCACGGCCCCCCTCCCGCCGGTCGAAAGCCCCATGACAAAGTTTTTACCGCCGTTCCTGAAAAGGCCGATCTCGCGCAACGCGGGCAGGAGCCTTTCCCTGATCCACCGGCCTCCCGGCATCGCGGACCATTTCATCTCGGTTTCTGGATAATAGCTCGATTCGTACAGCGTCGTATTCATCTCGGGAAAAACGCAGCGGAAGCCGAGCCTCTCAGCCTCCGAGATGATGGGGCTTTTGCTCTGCCATTCCCTGCGCGGGAATTTCCATCCCGGCAGTACGAGCACGTCCCCTGCATGGCGGCCCGATACCGGCATGTAAACGTCGACCGGTATGGTGCGCCTGTCAACCGATCCCTGCGGTAAGGCCGGGACCTCAATCGTGGAAAGGCCGCGGGGCGGCGCGGCCGGTGCCGCCGCACTCCTGTCGGCCTGGAACATGCAAAGGCACAGAACGGCCGCCGCCGCGGTTTTACATATCCCGCGTTTCAGGCGCCCGTCCATGATCAGTTCTTTATCCTCTCGGCGAGCATCAGGTTGGACTCGTTCTTTCTGTAATGGTAGCCGTAGCAGAAGGGAAGAGGCCCGGTGGAGCGCTTGAGCATCGAATCCTTGAAGTCAGGCTGGAACTTGTGCGTGAACAGGTCTATCGGTTTGTCGTAGGTCCCGTGAAGCGTCAGGTTCCACTGCTCGGGCTTGAAGTGTCTGAACGGGATCCCGGAGTCGTCCTGGAGGATGTAGTCGCTTGATGAAAGTATGAACGAACGGATCATGTTGAATTCATTCTCGAGGTACATCAGGTACGAGGCGGATTTCAGGATCGTGGTACAGCGGCCCTGCTTTTCGAGGAATCCGGTGAAATGAGGATTCGCCGCCAGCGACGGGTTGGACACGTCGACCTGGAAGTACCTGATTCTTTTCGTGTAGCCGCCCGGGGATGTGCGAAAGATGATTTCCGCGCCGGGAATCGGCTGCTCATCCGTGTCAGGCGTTCTGGTGACGATTTTTCCCCTGGAATTCAGCCAGATATTTTTCGCGCCAGTCACTTCATATCCCGATCGGGAGATGAACCACATCATGACGCTGACCGCGCCGGTGTACTCGCTGGTCCCGATCTCGACCCTCATGTTGTTGGTCCTGAAAAAATTCACCCAAATCACGGTGTTGAGGATTTTCTTGAGGTCTTCAAGTCCCTTGAACACCGCCTCAGGGTCGTCGCCGTTGAGCTGGGGAACGGCGCCCGGAGGCTCCAGCGCGAAAAGAATGTACTCTTCGCCGCGGGGAAAGAATAACAGGGCGTTCAGGATGTCGGGCCCGCTGAAAGGATAGAGAACGGTGGGGGTGAATTCCCTGTTCAGATGCTTCAGTTTCCACGCCTCGATTTTCTTCTGGTTCGGTTTCTGCAGGGCCGACCATCCATGCTCGATTTCTTTTTTGTACGCCACGTATCTTTTATCGAGTGTCATCCGGTAAAGTGGTGACGACTCAGGCACGTCCACGCCGGCAAGGAACATGGCCGTGTCATTTTCTATCGCGCAGGGCCTGAGGCCGCCTGAGACTTTGCCGCCTGCTTCAGACCTTCCGTAAAGCGACCAGACCAGTAGCACCGCGCATGCAGCTGCAGCGGCGACAAGAATCGGCATGGGGATTCGTTTTACGATTATTTTGGGTTCTGCTGAATATTTCATCGCTCGGTAATACTCCGGAAAAAATATTGAATTCGTACCGCTCATCTCATACGGAACATCATCTGTCAAGATATTATCGGAACGTGTTCATTTCCCGAAAAACCGAAAAATTCCGGTTGTCGAGCATGTTCAGTTGTTTAAAAAATGATTGAAATATCGGCCGTGCAGGCGGTGTAATAGCGTCAAAATTTTCATACCGGAGATATGCATGGGAAATAAAATCGTTTTTCTCGACGCATCCACGGTCGACTACGGCGACATCGATTTTTCTCCAATTGAAAAGCTGGGCGATTTTACGGCCCATGACCTGACCGCGCCGAAAGATGTCCCGGGCCGATGCGAAAACGCTTCGGTCGTCATCACCAACAAGGTCGTGTTCGACCGGGCTATGATCGGGCTCTGCCCTTCGGTCAAATGCATCGCCGCGGCCGCAACCGGCTACAATGTCATCGATGTCGAATTCGCCGCTTCAAGGGGCATCCCGGTGTCAAACGTCCCCGGCTACTCCACATCTTCCGTGGCCCAGCTCACCGTGACCTTCATCCTCGCCCTGGCCTCGAACCTGATGAAGTACAACGATGCGTCCCTGAACGGCGCCTGGAGCGCGTCGCCCATATTCACCATGGGGACATGGCCGTTCGCCGAAGTGCGCGGAAAGACACTGGGCATTCTCGGCTGCGGCGCGATCGGCAGCGAGGTCGCGCGGCTGGGCCAGGCCTTCGGGATGAATGCGGTAGCGCTCGCCCGTGAAGGAGAAAGATACGGGAACGGCATCGAGCGCCTTTCTCTGGCCGAAATCGCGGCGTGCTCCGATTTCGTGTGCGTGCACATGCCGCTCACCGATTATTCGCGCGGCCTGATCGATTCCCGCTTTCTGGGCATGATGAAACCGACCGCGTTTCTGATCAACATGGCGCGCGGCCCCATCGTGGACCAGGCGGCGCTTAAAAGCGCGCTTGAAAACGGCGTGATCGCGGGCGCCGCCCTTGACGTGATGGCCAAGGAGCCGCCCGACCGCGGCGAGCCCCTGCTTGCGGCGCCGAACCTCATCGTCACGCCCCATATCGGCTGGGCGAGCCTTGAATCCCGCAGAAGGCTCGTCGACGAGATCGCCGGGAACATAGCCGCATTTCTGCGCGGAGAGAGAAGAAACGTGGTCAACGGCTGAAGCCATAAACCGCCGCCTGATCCGGCGACAGATCCGCTTTTCAATCCTGCCGTAAAAAAAATTTCAGAAAATTGCTTGCTATGTGTAATGTTGCTCATTACATTGACCGCCGTTTTAGCGGGCAGGTCTGTGGTTCGGACTTGCTGTTTTTTTTTGATATTGTGATACAATTAAGCGACTTTACAGGGGTGAATCATTGGCGAATGGACAGCGGCCTGCGACACCGGGAGAGATTTTAAACGCGAAATTCCTGAAGCCGCTCGGCGTAACCCAGCAGGAACTCGCCGAGAGACTCGGGATAACCAGGGTCAGGCTGAACGAGGTCCTTCTGGGAAAGCGTTCCATATCGGTCGACACCGCCATACGGCTTGCGCGTTTTTTCGGCACAACGGTCGAATACTGGCTGAAAATGCAGAACGACGTGCTGCTCTGGGAAGCGCAAAAGAACAACGAAGAAGAATATCGCAAGATAATACCGCTCAAGGAACTCAACATTAAAAAGGATTAATCGACAGGAGAAGGGTGGGCAGATGGATTTAAAAATGAAGGACATAATCGATCTTTTCGACGTTCCGGAGAAGACGATTTTAGCATGGATAAGCGAAAAGAAGATGCCGTCCTACAGGATAAAGAACCAGTACTATTTCAACAAGGCCGAAATAAACGAGTGGATACTGAAAAACGATATCGCCGTTTCGGAAAAGATACTCGATCTCGCCCTGACCAACAGGCCCGTGTCTCTCCTTGACCTGATCAGAACCGGCGACGTTCACTACGATATCGGGGGAACGACGGTGCGCGAAGTCATAGACGAAGTGGTCGACACCATTCCCATACCGAAAAGCACTGATCGTGACACAGTCCGCGCGTCGCTTCTTCAGCGCGAGGAGATGATGTCCACAGCGGTAGGGAAGGGGATGGCGCTGCCGCATCCGCGAAATCCGATCATTTCCGACCTCGACGACGAATCGGTGTCGGTGTGTTTCCTGAAAAACCAGGTGGATTACGGCGCGCTCGACGGCGAACCGGTCTGGGCGCTTTTCATCATCATATCGTCGAACGCCAAACGGCACCTTGAGATACTCTCGAAGATATCCTTCCTCTGCAAGCAGGACGATTTCATGAAAACGCTCAGGGAAAGGCCGAAAAAGAAGGTCTTTCTGAACTACATTGAGCAAGTCGAAAAGGAATGGAATGGGAGATAGGCCATGGAACTGATTGATCTTTATATAGCCGGGATCGGCGTCATTCTTTTCGGAGGGGTGTTTTCCCTGCCGCTCCCGGACAGGATGAAAAGCCTGGTCGTTGCGCTTTTCACCGGTTGCGGCGCGGCGCTCGTCGTATATGTTTCGATCAACGTGCTTTTCCTGAGCGACCCGGTGTCCGCCCGCTATGTTCTTTCGTATCCGGCCGGAACGGTTCCGGTCGTCGTGGACAGGCTCGCGGCCTTCTTTTCGCTGATCGTTTCGGCGATGAGCTTTATCGGCACACTGTACGCCATCGGCTACATGAGGCCGTACTGCGGAACCGGCAGGCCGGTAGCGTCCCATTTCTTCTTTCTATCCGTGCTCGTCGCATCCATGCTCGCCGTGACCGCGGTGCAGAACGTGGTCGCCTTTCTTGTCGTCTGGGAAATCATGTCGCTTTCGTCGTTTTTTCTCGTGGCGTTCGAAAACGAGCGCGAGGATGTGTACCACGCCTCGATAAACTACCTCATCGCCATGCACGTCGGGGTGCTTTTCCTGATCGGCGGATTCCTGGCAGCGTCGCTTGAATCGGGGAGCTTCGATTTCAGCTCGTTCCCGCAGGCTTTCGGGGAGAACAGGACCCTCGCCAATCTCGTCTTCGTGCTTCTTTTCGTGGGATTCGGGACCAAGGCCGGTTTCGTTCCATTTCACACCTGGCTGCCAAAGGCGCACCCTGCGGCCCCGAGCCATGTTTCAGGCCTCATGTCCGGGATCATGATCAAGACCGGAATATACGGGATACTGCGGGTCATAGGGCTGATCGGGAATCCGGGCGCCGAAATAGCCTATATGGTGCTGGCGGTTTCTATCGTTTCCGGCGTGCTCGGCGTGGCGTACGCCATCGCGCAGCATAACATCAAACGGCTGCTCGCCTACCACAGCGTCGAGAACATCGGCATCATCGGCATGGGCATAGGCCTGGGCATGCTCGGCCTCGCTTACGGTAACATGCCGCTGGCGGTTCTCGGGTTCGCGGGCGGCACGCTCCACGTGCTCAATCACTCGCTGTTCAAGTCGCTCCTGTTCTTCGCCGCCGGAGGGGTGTACCAGAAAACCCATTTGCTCGACATCGAAAAGCTCGGCGGCATCGCGAAGTTCATGACTTTTACCGCCGTTTCTTTCCTCGTCGGGTCGATAGCAATCTCGGGACTTCCGCCCTTCAACGGCTTTGTCAGCGAGTTTTTCATCTACTGGGGAATGTTCAAGGGACTTTCCTCATCTAATATCCTTCTTGTTATTGTGATGGTGCTCTCCTTTTCGGCGCTGGCTTTCATCGGCGCGATGGCCCTGCTGTGCTTCACCAAGGTGTTCGGGGTCGTTTTCCTGGGAATCCCCCGCAGCCGTTACCATGAGGAGCCTGCGGAGGTTTCGTTGACCATGAAAGCGGCCATGGCGCTCCAGATGTTATTCATCGTCATGATCGGCATGCTGCCGCAGTACGCGTTCAGGGGCGTCAGCGTCGTCGTGCAGGCCTTGCTGCCCGGCGAATCGGGATTGTTCGATACATCCCCGTATATCGCGACTCTCGGCGGCGTTTCCGGGGGGCTCATTGCGTTCGTGGCGGTTTTCGCCGCGGTTTTTTTATTGCGGACCATGCTCCTGAGAAACAGGAGCGTCCAAGCCTATAAGACATGGGACTGCGGTTATCAGGCCGGGAACGCGAGGATGCAGTATACCGCGTCCTCGTACGCCGCACCTTTTCTCCGCGTCATGATTCCTTTCTTTTCATGGAAGGTCCGCCTGAAGAAACCCGCCGGGCTTTTCCCGGACGCGGCCCATTACGAAAGCCACGCAGAGGACCGTTTCGAAAGCGCCGTAATCAATCCGCTTGTGTCGCTCATCGAACGCTTTCTGAACGCTTTCACCTGGATACAGAGCGGGAGCACGCAGCAGTATATCCTGTACGGCCTGATATTCCTCATCGCAATCACTCTCTGGATCATGGTGGTGTGACATGCCTGAAACAATAATAAACATCGCGCTCCTGTTCGCGCTTCCCTTTTTCTTTCTGGGTATCATCAATCGCGTCAAGTCGTTCTGGGCGGGTCGGCAGGGCCCGCCGATGATGCAGCCGCTGCGGGATTTTGTCAAACTGATGAAGAAAGGCGAGGTGATCAGCACGACGTCATCTTTCGTTTTCCGCATCGCCCCGTCGGCGACATTCGCGTCGGTCATTGCGGCCGGGCTCGTCGTTCCACTCGCAGGCGGAAGATCGGCGCTTTCTTTTGAGGCGGATTTCATACTATTCGCGTACCTTCTCGGCATCGGGAAGTTCCTCACGATCATCGGCGCTCTTGACACCGGGTCGAGCTTCGAGGGCATGGGAGCGAGCAGGGAGGCGGCGTTCTCCGCGCTGGTGGAGCCGGCATTTTTCATGATCATCGGCTCGCTGGGGATCATATCCGGCGGCATGACCTTCGAGCGCCTGTTCGTGATCGCAAGAAGCGGCGGGCCGGCGGTTCTCGTGCTTCCGCTCGGCTTTATCGCGCTGTTCATAATGCTTCTCGCCGAGGGGTGCCGCGTTCCGGTCGACGATCCGAACACGCACCTGGAGCTGACCATGATCCACGAGGTGATGGTCCTCGACAATTCGGGTCCCGACATGGGCATGATCATGTACGCGGCCGGGATGAAAATGATAATCATCGGCGCACTCATCGCGAACCTGTTCATCCCATCGGGGATTCCATTCTGGGCCTCCCTGGGATTATTCGTTGCGGTCGAGGCCGCGCTCGCGGTCGTTATCGGCACGGTCGAGTCCGTAATGGCGCGGCTGAGGATGACCCATGTGCCGCAGTTTCTTCTTTTCATGACGGCGATATCAGTGGTAATACTGTCGACCGTCGTTCTCTTCATTTCCGGGGGCATACAATGATACAGATAGCGATCATCCTGTTCGGTCTCACCATGCTGTACGTTTCTGTCACGAGCCGTCTGGAAAGCTACGTCAAGGCCATCGCGGCCCAGGGGGCGATCCTGTTTTTTCTTGTGCTTTTAGATTACGGGACCACGAATCCGGGAAACCTCATCTTTCTGTCGTTCGAGACGCTCGCGGTGAAGGCGATCGCGATACCGATGTTCCTGATGTACGTGATACGCAAAAACGGCATATACCGTGAGGTGGAGCCGTCGGTGACCAATTACTCGTCCCTCGCGATAACCACGGCGATCTTCGCCGTCGGTTTTTACATCTCATACTGGGCGGCCGGAACGGTGAGCAACATGCGGCCGTTTTATTTCGGAATATCCATATCAACGATAGTGACCGGGCTTTTCATCATCATCTCCCGCAAGAAGATCATCACCCACGTGATGGGATACATGATGATGGAGAACGGGATATTCCTGCTGGCGCTTTCCATCGCGCGCGAGATGCCGTTCATAGTCGCGCTGGGGGTGCTTCTCGACATTTTCATTGCGGTCTACCTGCTCGGCCTATTCATCAACAAGGTGCAGGATTCGTATTCGGACACCCATATCGACTCGCTTGCTAAACTAAAGGATTGAACCCATGATTGAAACATTGCTCTTTCTCCCCGTGATACTCGCCGTTCTCGCCCTGGTGATGCGGAACAGGACCCTGAATATTATCATGACGTCGGCCTACGCCGCGGTCTTCATGGCGGTCGCCGTGGCCCTGTACCGGTCCCATGCCGCATTCACTCCGTATTTCCGGGTCGATGACCTGAACATTCTTTTTCTGCTGGTGCTGGCCGCGGTCTTCTGCGGCGTGGCCGTTTTCAATATTGATTACCTTAAAAAGAACGAAGCCCCGGCAAAGAGTCACGCGCTGTTCACCGCCAATCTGCTGATTTTCATCGCATCAATGACCGGGGTCATTTTATCGACGCACCTCGCGCTCATGTGGGTCTTCATCGAGGCCACGACGCTTTCGAGCTCATACCTGATTTACTTCAGCCATTCCGACGCCTCGCTGGAGGCCACCTGGAAATACCTGTTCATCTGTTCCATCGGTATCGCCATAGCTTTCGTGGGAATGATCATTCTTTCAATGGGCCTGAACCATTCCGATTCGCTTTTTTTCGACGACCTGTACGCCGGGGCGAAGAATATAAGCCCGTTCTGGCTGAAGCTTTCTTTTCCGATAATGCTTGCCGGTTTCGGCACCAAGGTCGGTTTCGCCCCGATGCATGCATGGCTCCCGGACGCGCATTCAGAATCCCCGTCGCCCGTCTCGGCGCTTCTTTCCGGTACTCTCCTCAACGCGGCGCTCATGGGAATAGTCCGGGTCAACAGGCTCATGACCCTGGCCGGGATGAAATGGTACGCCGAGAACCTTCTCCTGGCGATCGGATTCATATCGATTTTCGTGTCTGCCGTGTATATCATAAGCATCAAGAATTACAAGCGCATGCTGGCGTACTCCTCGATAGAGAACATGGGTATCATCGCGATATGCCTGGGGGTCGGGGGCGCGGGGATGTTCGCCGCCATGCTTCACCTGGCCGCACACTCGATTACCAAGGCCGCTTTCTTCCTCACCTCGGGAAACATTCTTCACCGCTTCAGGTCGAAGAACATCGACGACGTCCGCGGCCTACTCAGGTCCGATCCGGCCACGGGATGGCTCTGGATGCTCTGCTTCGCCGGCATCGTCGGAATCCCGCCGTTCCCGATATTCCTGAGCGAGTTCCTGGCCGCCAAGTCAATGATCGATACCGGCATGATAGCGCAGTTGATTCTTTTCCTGCTGCTCCTCACGATAAATATGGCCGGGATCGGAAAGGCCGTGCTCCGAATGAGCTTCGGCGCAGCTGTTGAGGCGGCGGGTGAACCCCGCGGAGGGCTGTTTTCGTATCTGCCGCAGTGGGTTTTTATCGCGCTCCTGCTGGTCATGGGAGTGTCGTTGCCCGGATTTGTCGAGGAGCTTCTGCATAAGGCCGCGGCCATGCTATAATACCGAGGATGTGTCGATTATGAAATGGATAAACACGAAAAACAACAGGCCGGTGCGGATTAAAGAGATACCGGAGATGGCCATGGAGGAGCTCCGCGCGCAGATCATAAGGACCTGCCGGGACGGGGCGCGCGTGATCTCATTCTTCGGCATGCCGCGCGGTTACAGGACCGCAGTGTACGCGGTGCTGGCCGATGACGAGGCCAGCCGCCTGTACCTGGCCTCCGCGCTGGTCGAAAATCACCGGAGATACCCGTCAATCACCCCGGAGGTTCCGCAGTTCCATATTTTCGAGCGGGAGCTTTACGAGGACACGGGGATCATGCCTGAAGGCCATCCCTGGCTCAAGGGAGTGCGTTTCGGCCATGAACGGGCGAATCGGGAAAGCACGATGGAGCGGTATCCTTTTTTCACCATGCAGGGGGAGGAGGTGCACGAGGTTGCGGTGGGACCCATCCACGCAGGCGTGATCGAGCCCGGGCATTTCCGCTTCATGTGCCAGGGAGAGGATGTGCATCACCTCGAGATACAGCTCGGGTACCAGCATCGCGGGGTCGAGGCCCTGATGGTGAAGAACTTCAGGCGATCGGGGATACATCTGGCCGAATCGATCGCGGGCGACACGGTGATCGGCCATGCCTGCGCGTATGCCGGGGCGATTGAATCCCTCACGGGAGTCGAGATAAGCCGAAGGGCGCAGTCGATACGCGCCATTGCGCTCGAGATGGAGCGCGCCGCAATTCATATCGGCGACCTGGGGGCGATCGCCAACGACGTGGCCTATCTCCTGGGGAACGCGGTGTTCGGCGTGACAAGGACCCTCGTGATCAACACGCTGCTGGCCCTGACAGGCAGCCGTTTCGGGCGCGGTCTCGTACGGGAGGGAGGGGTCGCGTTTGACTTCACTCCGGAGCTTATAAAGGAATTCATCGAGAAGCTTGCGAAGGTATACCATGACGTCAACCTGATGGGCGAGGCGATGTTCGAGATGGCGAGCGTTCTGGCCCGACTCGACCACACCGGCGCCGTGGACCCGGCCGCGGCCAGGGACATGGGGCTCGTGGGGCCTGCGGGACGGGCATCGGGGGTCGACCTGGACGTGCGGGCGGACCATCCGTTCGGCATATACCGCTTTTACCCGGTCCACAAGCGGACCATGGGAAGCGGCGACGTTTTCGCCCGCGCATACATGCGTTACATCGAGATAAAACAATCGATCGATTTTATCCTGGAACAGCTCGACAGCCTGGCCGATGACCGGCCGCTTCTGCAGAAGGCCGGCAAGCCCGCGCCTGACAGCTTCGCCGTTTCCATGACCGAAGGATGGCGGGGCGAGATCGTGCACTGCGCCATTACCGGCAGGAAAAACGAGATCGTGAAATACAAGATCAAGGACCCCTCGTTCCAGAACTGGTACGGACTGGCCTACGCCGTGCGCAACAACGGTATCAGCGATTTTCCGCTCTGCAACAAGAGCTTCAATCTTTCATATTGCGGCAACGACCTTTAGAAGGAGCGCGTCATGTTTGAAACACTTAAAATAAGAAAAAATCAGGGCGCACAAGCCATCCCCGACATTACGAAAGCCGAGATAAGGAAGCCTTTCAGGGGGCTTCCTTATCTCGACGGTTCGCGCTGCGGGCGGTGCGAAATTTGCAGGGAAATATGCCCGGTCGGCGCCATATCGCTGAAACCGCTCGCGATCGATCTCGGGAAGTGTATTTTCTGCGGCGATTGCCAGCGCCTGTGTCCGAAGGGCGCCGTATCCTTCACCAATTTTTTCAAAATGGCGTCGACTTCGCGTGACTACCTGGTCGTCGACGGCCGTAAAACCGGCGAGGAGTATCTGGAGAACGCCGTCAACGCGCGCAGGGAGATCACCCGCATGTTCGGTTCCTCGCTGAAGCTCAGGCAGGTATCTGCTGCGGGCTGCAACGGGTGCGAGTGGGAGCTCAACGCCTCGGGGAATCCCAACTTCGACATGGGACGTTTCGGGATAGACATCGTCGCATCTCCGCGTCATGCAGATGGAATACTGATTACAGGGCCCATATCTGAGAACATGGCGCCCGCTCTCGAGGACGCATACATGAGCACGCCCGATCCCAAGGTGGTCATTCTGGCCGGAACCTGCGCCATCTCGGGCGGCGTTTTCGAGGGTTCACCGGCTCTCAACCGCGAATTCCTCAAGAACCACCCCGTCGATCTTTATATCCCCGGCTGCCCGGTTCATCCCCTGACCGTGGTCAACGGCCTTATTCGTTTTCTTGGCAGATAAACGACGGTTTGATGCGGGGATCGTGTTTTGTTTTCAGTTAAAGATGAAGAATAATTATTGACAAATTTCAAAGAATTTTCGAAGCTTTTCACCAGTTTTTTTTTACCCATTCGCGCCTATCTGATCCAGACGTCACCCGATAACTGTTGGTTTTTTGTTTAATGGTTAATGTTCGGTGGTGAAGTATCGTCTGTTTGATGGTTGCGGTGGTTTTATCACCGGGTACCCTGCGCTATCCGGAAAATTGTATAATTATAAAAAGGAGCTTATTGATGAGTGATCAAAAATCGAGAACTGGATGGATAGTGACTCTATCCGGTACCGGAATCAACCTCGCTCTGGGCATTCTTTATGCATGGAGCTCTCTAAAGGGCGGAATTCCCGATTCCTGGGGATGGAGCAACGCCGATAAGGCGCTTCCATATTCTGTCGCTTGTATCGTTTTCGCCCTGTCGATGGTCGTTGCCGGCAAACTCCAGGACAGCATCGGTCCCAGAATAACGGCGACGATGGGCGGTATTCTGACCGGGGCCGGCTGCATAATCGCAGGACTGATGGGAACGTCCCTGCTGGGATTCGTGCTCGGGTTCGGCGTTCTTGCCGGCATCGGGATCGGGTTCGGATACGGATCTGCAACCCCGCCGGCTGTCAAGTGGTTCCCCGCTTCCAAGACAGGCATGATCGCCGGCATCGTCGTGGCCGGTTTCGGACTCGCGCCGGTTTATATCGCGCCCCTGGCGACCAAACTTCTCGACGTCTTCTCGACGACGGTAACCAGCCCGACCGGCGAGACGATTGTCGAAAAAGGCGTGTCCAGCACCATGATTGCGTTCGGTATCGGCTTCCTCATAATCGTAACCCTGCTGGCCCAGATGCTCAAGAATCCTCCTGCGGCTGCTCCTGCGTCCGCGGCGGCGAAGAAAGCCGACGCTTCCTCCGACAAAACATGGCAGGAAATGCTCAAGGGCGGGCAGTTCTATATCTGCTGGCTCATGTATTTCGCCGGTGCCGCAGCAGGCCTCACGTTCATAAGCGTGGCACAGGACCTCGGCAAAAAGTCCCTTGGCGAACTCGCTTTCTTCGCGGTCGTCGCCCTTGCCATCGGCAACGCGAGCGGACGCATCATCACCGGCATCGTTTCCGACAAGATCGGCAGGCAGTGGACCCTGTTCATCTGCTTTATTTTCCAGTCGGTTGTCGTCACTTCCCTCTATTTCCTTCAGGCGGGCGCTTCGTGGTATGTCATTCTGCTGATTGTAATTTTTATCGGCGCGAATTACGGGGCGAATCTGGCGCTCTTCCCCTCGGTGGCGAAGGATTTCTACGGCCTGAAAAACTACGGCCTCAACTATGGAATTCTTTTTACCGCATGGGGCGCCGCAGGTTTCGCGATGCCCTGGATCAACGGCAAGATCAAGGACGTTACCGGGAACAACGATCTCAGTTTCGTCATCATCGTCGGCATGCTTCTCGCCGCCGCGATGCTAACCTTCGTGAGCCGCTCAATGGTCAACAAACAGGCATAAACGGATTCAGATCGTCAGGCGGGTGTTGCAGTTTCAGGCTGCGCCCGCCTGATTTATTTCATCTTTCTTCTTCATCGGCCTTTTACTCTGCCGCCCCCATATTGTTTTCCTCCGGCGGGGTCCGTTCGCCCGATCTGGCGGCGTCTTCAATGATCTTCTTTCTCGCCAGGTCTCCGAAAGCCCTGGATGAAGCAGCCAGGTCATTGAGCTTTTTTATAGCCTGAATTCTTGTCTCGTCCGTGGACTCGTCGCTTTCCAGCCCGGCCACCGCGCGC
>ERZ795054.1554-NODE-1554-length-21284-cov-7.272881_pt1 | contig 21284 bp, 13 predicted proteins | sample MGYA00375138_ERZ795054 | MGnify/ENA primary metagenome ERZ795054 (study PRJEB30183, sample SAMN05720215) | anaerobic digester metagenome | isolation source: active sludge of municipal wastewater-treating anaerobic digesters | place: USA | collected 2014-12-23 ... | reverse complement strand
GCCGACACCCGGATGCCGAGATCACGGTAGTGCGCGATAAGTTTTTCGACCAGGGTGGTCTTGCCGGATCCGGATCGTCCGACGATGTTGATGATGCGCGGTTTTTTCAATCCCCCTCCCCCGGCCCCTCCCTTTCAGGGAGGGGAGCAACTCATTTGTTCAACAAGTTGTACATCTCACCGAATAATCAACAAAAAAATGTATTGCGCGCCGGGCATTTCCGGTGACAATTGCACTTTATGACAACAGTCAACAACGACATATGCGGATGCATAATAGCCGGCGGCAAGAGCAGGCGTTTCGGCGAGGACAAGGGACTTTACGTGTACCGCGGAAAGCCGATGATAGAGCACGTTTACGCGGCCATGAAAAACGAAATGGCCGACATCTTCATCTCCGGCGACGACGCATCCAAATATTCATTTCTCGGCCTTGAATCGATCCCCGACATCGTTCCCGGCAAGGGCCCCATCGCCGGAATATACAGCGCCCTGGTTCGCTGCAGAAAAAAGATATTCGCCGTTGCGTGCGACATGCCGTTTCTCGACAGCGGGCTCATGAGGCACATGATTTCGGCAAGCGACAGCCACGACGTGATAGTGCCCTTTATCGACGGGAATTACGAACCGCTCCACGCGATTTATTCGCCGTCATGCGCGCAGCACATAAAGAAACTCATAGATCACGACGACAGAAGGATTATCCATTTTTTCGACAGCGTATCGGTCAGAAAAATTACCGGAGACGAAATCCGCAGGTTCTGTGATCCGGAAAAAACGTTCAGGAACATCAACTACATCGAGGATCTGGACGAATCCATCTGACCGCGGGGCAGCAGACCCTGGACCAGCTCGGCCATCTGGTCGAGGGTATAGGGTTTCTTGATGACCGCGTCGAATCCGTAGTCCCGGTAATTGGACATCACCGGATCGTTGGAATATCCGCTCGATGCGACCACTTTTATCTCGCCGTCGATCTCCCTGATACGCGAGATCGCGTCCCGGCCGCCCATCCCTCCCGGTATGGTCAGGTCCATGATTATCAGGTCGAACGGGGCCCCTTTCTTCTTCGCTCTCTCGTAAAGATCCAGCGCCCGGACCCCGTCGCCGGCGATCTCGACGTCCATGCCGAGCCGTTTCAGCATCCTCTCGCCCACGTCCTGGATGATCTTCTCGTCATCCATGAAAAGCACTTTTCCGGTAAAAGCGGTTTCGACCACGGGCTTCTCCTGCGGCCTGACAGCGCCGCTCGACGCGGGAAGCAGCACCTCGAACGCCGCGCCTCCTCCGCCTTCGGACAAAACGCTTATGTGGCCGTCGTGCTTTCTGACGACGGAATAGCAGATCGAAAGCCCGAGTCCGTTTCCACCCGGCTTGGTGGTGAAAAACGGGTCAAATATTTTCGACAGGTTTTCAGGGGGAATCCCCGGTCCTTCGTCCCTGATCGTGATTTTAACATACCTTGACGCATTCAGGGGAGATAAGCCGCCGTCGTCATTCTCTACGTTTACGGCCGATACATGAACGATCCCGCCGCCGGGCATCGCCTGCACTGCGTTGATGACGAGGTTCTGGATAACCTGGCTGATCTGGCCCTCGTCGAAATCGCTGTTCCACAGTTCGTCGGGAATATCGAAATCCGCCTTGACGCTGGAGCCGCTCAGTACGAAATCCACCGTGTCCCTGAGGAGGTCGCGCACCGAGGCGGTCCTCTTCACCGGAGCGCCGCCCCTGGAGAAGGTCAGGAGCTGTCTCGTGAGGTCCGCCGCCCTTCCGGTCATCTTTTCTGCGTCCGACAGGTATTTGTAATGCTTTTCGCGCTTGTCCATGTCGAGCATGACAAGGGAGATGTTGCCCACGATCGCGGTGAGGATGTTGTTGAAGTCATGCGCAATCCCTCCGGCGAACACTCCGAGGGATTCGATCTTCGAGGTCTTGAATATCTCCTCCTCCATTTTCTTGCGCTGGGTAATGTCGTTCAGCACGAAAATCGCCCCTATCACCTCGTCCTTGCTGTTGCTTATCTCGGAAAATATCGGAAGGATGGATTTCCTCGAACCTTTTTTATCGATTAAAACGATGTCCTTCCCCAGGCCGAAATTGCTCGCTTTCTGGAACATCCCGCTGTTGAATCCTTTCAGCAGCTCGTCCAGGTCGGGGTTCTCGACATGAAGTATTTCGGATACATGCCTGTCGGCGGCGTCGAGATAGGCGTAACCGGTGATCCTCTCTGCAGCCCTGTTCATGATATCGATACGGCCGGAATTATCGACGGTAATGACTCCTTCCCCGATGGACTTGAGTGTGATCGACAGCTTTTCGGTTTCGCGAGCGAGCGTCTCGTTGATTTGCGCCATTTCGGCGTGAGCGATCTTCAACTCCTGGTTCACCGCCTCAACCTCGTCGTACTGGGTCTGAATTTCATGAAACTGCTGTTTGATGACCTCATGGGCCCTTTTAATTTCGGATATGTCGGTTATCGTTGCAACCACTCCCCTGCGTCCCTGTACCGTTATCGGGGCTGCCGATATTATCACGCCGATCGATTCCCCCCTTGAAGTCAGCATCTCGGCCTCATACTGCGGCTCCACATCGTTCCCGGCCATCCGCTCACGGTATCGCGACAGCACCCTCTCACGCCCGCTGGGGGATTCAGGAAAGAACCCGGAAAGATGATGCGATACGAAATCATTCTCGCCGAATCCGGTCATCTTCATCATGCTTTTATTCACATACACGACTATCTCGTCGATGACCATGATGATCCCTTCATGCGCGTTTTCGACCAGAGTCTTGTACTTTTCATCGGCTTCTTTGAGCGACTTGAGCGCGTTCTCCCTCTCGTTTCTGATGATGTTCATCCTGTCCGCTATGCCGAGAGACAGAAGGATGACCATGAAACCTGAGCCCGCATGATAGCCCCACGTGATCATTTCCGAATATGGTATGACTCCGAAGATGCTGAGGATTTTAAAGATGACGCCGATTATCATGATGATCCATGACGAGAAATAGTACCGCGCGGTTCGCGAACCCTTGAAAAGCATCATGACGGACACGATCAGATACAACAACATGACAAGGGCCATCAGCCACATAGAGAGCTGGGTCATGAAGTGGTAGTCGAAAAAGAATACAAAAACAAGGGACATCAGGCTGGCGGCCATAAAACCGATAAGTACCCGGTCCATGATCGGAATATATTCCATTGTATTGAGAAAATTTCTCGTGAAAAGCAGGCTGAAATAGCAGCTTATAAAAATGCTGAATGGATTCATGTAATTGGCGAACACCGGGGCGTCGGGCCACAGCAGCTGGAAGGCGAAACCGTACTGGACCATTGATGTCAGGATGTAGACAACCAGAAGCAGGCCCAGATATACATACGCTTTGTCCCTGACCGAGAAAAAAATAAACGTATTGTAAAAGGCGAGCCCGATAAAAATCCCGTACAGAATAAACATGATCATCAATTCCCGCGTAATGCTATCATTGAAAGCAAACGGGTTCCTGGCGTTGAGCCTCACGGGTATAGAACCGGTTGAAGAAAGAGACAAATAATAGGTGCGCTTTCCCGGCCTTTCAACAAGCGGGAAGAGAAAATTCCTGTATTCCATGGGACGGGTGTTGAAATTCGTCCTGTCTCCGGTATGTATGACGCCATATCCGCTTCCGGATGGAATATAAATGCTGATATTATCAATATGAGGATACCCGTATTCAAGCAGCCAGGGCACATCATTCTTCGTACGATTTTCTGTTTCAAGCCTGATCCATATGACGTCTCTGCTGTATCCGAAGGTGAGACCTTCATGGCCTTTTCCGGTGAATCGGGATTGGAAAACCGGAGAACTCACTTCTTCGATGGTCAAATTACGCGAGCGGTCGATGTAATAGCTGATTTTCGCCTCGATGTTCCGGTTTTCCAGATCGGTGTCAATTATCACCGGCGCAGCGGAAAGGCCTCTGACAAGCGATACGGCAAGAACAATAACTCCCAAAAAAACGATATGATTATTTCTTTTTATATTGATCATATGGAAGACCGGAAAAGCGATTAAAAACCGAACTTCGCTCATACTATATACGAGCATCCAGGTTCTTCAAGATAAAAATCAGTCGAAAAGCCCTCCAGAAAAAAAATATTGAACCAGATCGTTTCAATCATGTAAAATTAATTGCCATGCCGGAGAAAATGCTTTACAATAGTAAAACCGGTCTCTAAGCATGTTTGGGTGCGATAATCAATCCATTCCGGATATCCAGATGGACAATACCGATATTTCAGAGCATTATAACGACGGAAAACCTCGTGAAGAGTGCGGCATCTTCGGCATCTACGGGAATCCCAGAGCCGCCAACCTGACCTATCTGGGCCTGTATACGCTCCAGCACCGGGGCCAGGAATCTGCAGGAATAGCCTCATCGGACGGGGAACACATCTACCGCTACGCCGGAATGGGGAAAGTGCTGGATATATTCACCGAAGAGCATATTAACAATCTGGGCGGCCACATGGCGATCGGCCATAACCGCTACTCGACCACCGGCTCGTCATATCTTCGCAACGCCCAGCCTTTCAGGGCCACCTCCATCCTGGGGCCGATCGTCCTGGCCCACAACGGCAACCTCACCAACGCCGGAGCGATCAGGTCAGACCTCGAAGACCGGGGGCACATATTCCAGACGACGATCGATTCCGAGGTAATCGTGCACCTCATGGCGCGGTCGGGGATGAGGGACTTCAGCGAGGCCCTGATCTACGCGCTTGCCAGGGTCAAGGGAGCCTACTCGCTGCTGATCATGAACAGGGACGTGATATATGCGGTGCGCGACCCCCATGGATTCAGGCCGCTGGTCCTCGGCAAGCTGGGTGACTCGTATGTCGTCGCGTCCGAAACATGCGCATTCGACATCATCGACGCCCGGTACATCCGCGAGGTGGAGCCGGGAGAGATGATCGCCATATCCGCCTTCGGGATCAAATCGTATTATCCCTTCGAAAAAAAACGGGAATCGCTGTGCGTTTTCGAGTACATATATTTTTCCCGGCCCGACAGCATGATCTTCGGCGAATCGGTGCACGACATGCGCATCGAGATGGGCCGCATGCTGGCGCGCACCGAGCCGGTCGAGGCGGACATCGTTGTCCCGATACCCGACTCCTCGGTATCGGCGGCGATAGGGTACGCGCGCGAGGCCGGCATCCCCTACGAGATGGCGATGATCAGGAGCCACTATATCGGCCGCACGTTCATCGAGCCACAGCAGAAAATCAGGGACTTCGGGGTCAAGATAAAATTCAACGTGGTCAAGTCAAGCGTCACAGGCAAGCGCGTGGTGCTTGTCGACGATTCCATCATGCGCGGCACGACCATGCGCAAGATCATCAAGATGTTCAGAAACGCGGGCGCGACAGAGGTTCACGTGCGCATCGCATCCCCCCCCACCAGGTTCCCGTGCTTTTACGGGATCGACATCCCCACCCACAAGGAGCTGATAGCCTCGACCCACACGATAGAGGAGATCAAAAAGTACCTGCGCGTGGATTCGATCTCGTACATGACGATCGAGACCATGCTAAAATCGATCAACAGGCCGGGTAAAAAATTCTGCACAGCGTGTTTCGACGGAGACTATCCCTCGGAGCTCGACGGATGCACCGAGGACAACCAGAAGTATCTCTTCGAAGACTGCGGGATGAACGAATATTACTGAGGCAGGGACATGAACAACACTGTCCGCTTCATGGTTTTCATCTGTTTCGCGATCACGTTCTACAGCCTGATGAACTTCTACTTCATCAGAAAACACAGCAACGTGATGGCGCTCCGCTCCCTGCCCGGGATCCTCTTTCGCCTGGCGCTGGTCACGATCATCCTCACCCCGGTGGCGACGATCGTCTTCACCATGAACGAGCTCCCATACTGGGCGGCCCTCACCGGGTTTACAGGCTACAGCTGGATGGCTTTTCTGTTCCTGTTCCTGGTAATCCACGGTACCGCCGACATAGCTCTCTTCGCCGCCGAAAAAGCGGGCATCGCCCCCTCGAAAGCCACGGCCCGAACGGTGTTCGCAGCCACCCTTGCAATAAGCGTTTCGGTGATGATTTACGGATTTCACGAGGCCGGCGATATCGGGGTCGAACGGATAACCATACCGACCCTGAAACTCGATCCCGGATCGGCCAGGGTGCGGCTCGTCCAGATCAGCGACGTGCATTTCAGCCCGATAATCAGCACGCGGACCGCCGAAAAAATATGCTCGCTCGTTTCGAAAGAGCGGCCTGATCTCATTGTGTCGACCGGCGACCTGCTCGACCGCGCCATCAGGAACAGCGATGAAGTGACCGCTGTGATGAAGGGACTCTCCGCGCCCGGCGGCAAGTTCGCGGTAACCGGCAACCACGAGTTCTATTCAGGCATGGAATACAGCGAAAATTTCACGAAAAGGGCGGGATTCACCCTGCTGCGCAACGAATGGGCCATGACCGGGAGCGGCATCGTCATCGCGGGCGTGGACGACCCTGCGGGAGAGCATTCAGGGATCAGGCCCGACAGGACCGAAGCCGAGATGCTCTCATCAGCTCAGCGCGGCCCCTATGTGATTTTATTGAAGCACCAGCCGAAGGTCGCCCGTGAAAATACCCGACTGTTCGACCTTCAGCTTTCGGGCCACACCCATGGCGGCCAGATATTCCCTTTCACCGCGCTGGTCAGAATCGCGTTTCCGTTCATCTGCGGCATGTATCATATCGACGAGGGAACGGACCTTTACGTGAGCAGGGGTACCGGGACCTGGGGCCCTCCCATACGTTTCCTGGCGCCGCCGGAGATTACGGTCATCGACCTGGTGCCGGCCGAAACAAATCCTCAAAGAACCGCCGTGAAACGCTGAAAAAGCCCAATATAGGCTTTTTGACAATAAAAATACTTGACGTAGCGGGGATTCTTTTTTTAATACACACACGATTCATATACAGGTGACTAGCTCAATTGGTAGAGCAGCGGTCTCCAAAACCGCAGGCTGGGGGTTCGAGTCCCTCGTCACCTGCATGATAAAAAGGCGGGGTTGCACGACCCCGCCTTTTTATGCTTCGGCATGGCGGAATCCCCCTCCATGGCTCAATTTCATTTCTTTTTGATATACCCGTTCCCGATGAACCAGTCAAGAGCCTTCCCGATCGATTGCCTGATCGGAGTCTGGGGCAGTCCCAGTTCATTCACCGCCTTTGAGCAGTCGTACCACTCCTGCAGTTTGCCGATACGCACCTCTGACGCGGTGACCACGGGCGGCCTTTTGGTGATAAAGGCGCCCAGCTCGAACAGGTACCCCGTGGCAACGGCTAAATGATACGGTATCTTGATGCGCGGCGGTTTTACCCCCGCTATCTCGGCTATCAGGTTGAAGTATCCTGAAACCGTCATGTTCTGGTTTCCGAAAAGATACCGTTCACCCACCCTTCCTTTCTTCGCCGCGAGAATATGGCCCCGCGCGACATCCTCAACGTCTATGATGTTCGTCCCGCCTTCGATATATCCGGGCATCTGGCCCGTGGCAATGTCGATGATCATCTGTCCCGAGGGGGTCGGCTTGATGTCGCGCACGCCGATAACCAGCGTAGGGTTCACTATCACGACAGGCAAACCCATCGGGACAAACTTTCTCGCCTCGACCTCGGCCAGGTACTTCGAAATCGAGTAGTGGTCCCCGGATTTCCAGTGATTGAATTCCGCGCTCTCGTCGGCAGGCACCGGGCCGTGCGCGCCCATCGTATTATTTGTGCTCGTGTACACCACCTTCTGCACTCCCGCGTCGAGTGCGGCTTTCATCGACGTCTTTGTGCCCTCGACATTCACCTCGTAAGGCAGTTTTTTATCGGGTACCCAGTGCGCGAAAAACGCGGCTGTATAATAAAGCGTGTCGCAGCCTTTGAGTGCCTTTTTCACGGAGTCGCCTTCGCGGATGTCGCCGTAGGCGATCTCCACGTCAAGGCCGTTTATGTTTCGGGTATCACTGGTCTTTCTTGCAAGAACTTTCACCTCCTCGCCGTCCTTGAGCAGTTCTCTGACAATTGCCGAACCCATGAACCCGGTTGCACCGGTAACAAGTTTTTTCATCGCACTCCTCCAGCACAAAGGTGTCGAAATTCCCTCTTGCCGATTACACTATGACAAAATCGCATTTTGTCAAATGCTTTTAACTAAACCGGAAAACCGATTCCATCCGGCACCATTCACCTCATGCTATTTACCTAAATGGATTGACAGGGTTAAAAATACAGATACCATTCGTTCAATACGAGTCCGGCCCATGACAAAAAGAATCATTGCCTCATCATATCTGGCATGCTGCCTCATAATCACCTGCTTGTCCGCATGCGACCATGTATTCCACGGAAAGAAAAAGCCCCTTGCCGTTAAAGGGACTGTCGACCTCAGAGGATGGGATTTTGAAAAAGACGGCCCGATGTCTCTCGACGGAGAATGGGAATTCAGCTGGGGCCAGATCAAGGGGCCTGCGGATTTCGCAGAACCGGCGAATCAAAAAGAACCCGATTATATCAGCGTACCGTCGCTGTGGACCAGCCACAGGATCGACGGCGTCAGTCTTCCCGGCAAGGGCCGGGCAACTTACCGTCTGAGAATAATAAGCGGGGCTGACAAAAGAGAAAAGAGCCTGTGCATCCGCCGCATTTATTCAGCATACAGGCTTTTAATCAACGGCAAGCTGACCGACACACGGGGAAAATTCGAAAACAATCCTGAATCCCGTGAGGATTATATTTTCATTCACAACAAGAGATATTCATCGCTTGCCCTGAAGGAGGGAGTGAATGAAATAATAATTCAAATGTTCAATACCGAATATGAATCGGGAGGCATCGACCGTTCGATTCTGATGGAGGACAGGGTTATCACCGAACGAAACAAATCGAGACAGTACACGCTCTCCATGATTGTCTTCGGGATGTTGCTGTTCGCATCAATCTACAACATTGTTCTGTATTATTTCAGACGGCAGGAGATGGCCGCGCTGTTTTTCGGTTTCGCATGCCTTAGCATGGCCATCAACACGATAAATCACCACTATCCGGTATTGTCAGGCAATTTCTCCTTCCCGGGAAATCCGTATTTAATAAATTACTTAACCATCATCATTTCAATGCTATTATGCATATTGACCATCAAGCACCTGTTTCCCGATGAATGCTCAAAATTGTCCATCCGACTTTCACAAGGCATTACCATCGTATTAATGCTTCAGCTTTTCTTTGTCAGGTTCAAGACTGCCGAACTGCTGATGAGATTCTTTTTCCTTTCGATTGTCTTGTTTATCACATACTTTTTCTATGTCCTCATAAAAGCCATAGTTAAAAGGAGAAACGACGCTCTGCTTTTCTTTATAGGTTTCACCCCGATGTTTATCGGAGCCATCAACGACGTCCTGTATGCCTTGTGGATCATCAACACCGCCAATATCGCACAGTACGGACTCATCATCCTTTGCATCACCACTACGATCGTCATTTCCCGCAGGTTCGCACGGGCCCTGCGTACGGTCGAGAAGCTGTCCGAAGATCTCGCCGGGAAGAACATTGCCCTGCAGAAAATGGACGTTCTCAAGGACCAGTTTCTCGCCAGCACTTCCCACGAGCTGCGCACCCCGCTTAACGGAATGATCGGGCTTTCAGATTCCATGCTCGAAGGCTCCGCCGGAATCCTCAGTCCGAAGGCGCAGGAGAATCTTTCGCTTATTTCCTCCAGCGGCCACCGTCTTGCCGGTATGGTCAATGACCTGCTCGACATGGCGAAAATTCAGGACGAAGGACTCAACCTCAACCCGAGGCCGGTCGACCTGCATCCGCTGGCCGAGGCGGTCGTGAAGCTCTCGCTCCCGCTTGCAGCAGGCAAGCAGCTGAAAATCGTGAATGAAATCAAACCGGGCCTGCCGCCGGCGCATGCTGATGAAGACCGCATACGCCAGGTGCTGTACAACCTTGTCGGCAACGCGGTCAAGTTCACTGCCGGGGGAACCGTGGCGATATCGGCGTGCATGACCGACCGGTCCGATGCGGGTGATGGCGCAGATTCCGAAAAAATGATCGAGATCAGCGTATCAGACACGGGCATAGGGATACCGCCCGAGCATAGAAATACGATATTCGAGCCCTACCGGCAGATCGACGGGGGCGACACGCGCCGGTATCCCGGAATCGGGCTCGGGCTTGCTATCGCGAAGCAGATCGTCGAGCTGCACAATGGGACCATCGGCGTCGCCCGGGGTAGAAGCGGCGGATCGGTCTTCACCTTCACTCTTCCGGTTTCCAGGGGCGGCTTCACTGCATCCCGGAATTCCGACATCACGGGAGACATGGAAGATATTCAGGTCCTGGACAAAAAGTACGGCGACGTTTTCCAAGGAAAGCCGGTCATTCTCGTGGTCGACGATGACCCGGTCAACGTCAAAATCATATTTGATTTTTTCGAATCGAAAGGCTGCGTGGTGAAATCGGCCTTTGACGGCCCGAGCGCACTGGACATTATCGGCGGGGATGAATCCGTCGATCTTGTGCTCCTGGACATCATGATGCCGGCCATGTCGGGCTATGAGGTGTGCAGGCGGATTCGGGAAAAAAGAAATCCGCAGGATCTGCCGGTAATGATGCTCACCGCCAAAAACATGATGTCCGATATGGACGATGCATTCAACGCGGGGGCCAACGACTTTATCGTGAAGCCATTCAGGCTTGACGAACTAAGAGCGCGGGTAAGCTCGATGCTCAGGATGAAGGACGTGCGGATGCCCTCGACCGGAAGCGTTACCGTGCGCGACCGAAACAGGGCCTATTCGCTCAAATTCGGCGAGATCGTGTTCATCACGTCGCATGCTAAAAGCTGTGTGATCCACACTGAAGAACGCGATATTGAACTGCCGGTTCTGATGAAAGAGATCGTCGACCGCCTTCCCCCGGACATCTTTGTCCGCATCCATAAACAGCATGTGGTCAACATCAACCTCGTGGAGAGCGTTTCCCATGTGCTCTCCGGCCGCTACAAGGTGCGTCTCAGACACGAGGAAACCGAACTTCCGGTCGGTGCGGCATTTCTCGATTCCCTCAGAAAGAAATACGAAACCGGCGAACCCTGAGAGACACTGCAGTCGCGCTCCTCCCGATACGCAGACGAAAAAAGCCCCGCCGGAATGACGGGGCTTTTCATCGTTACCAGATTTAAGGGCGTTCAACGCTTACCTGCGGCCGCGCTCTCGGTCTTTCTTGTCTCCGCGCCCGCTGCTCCCTTCATCCCTGTTCCTGCCCGAGTGGCCCAGGTCGGTTCTTCCCTTCTCATGCCTGTCCCGGTAGGCCGGTCCGCTTTTGTCACGGTCACGGCTCGAGTCTTTGACCCTCTTATCACTCGTGTTCGGTTCCCGGCTCTTCGGCTGGTCCGATCTACGGTCCCTGTCGCGGTCATACGTGCGACCCGAACCGCGAGTATCGCGCACCGCTCCTCGTTCGCGGGTGGTACGATGCCAGGTGCGGTAGTGGTCCCTGCGCTCGTACATCGCCCTGACCCTCTGCTCGGGCACATGGCGGTTTCTCACTGCGACCCTCCGGTAATGGTAGGCGTCTCTCAGATACGCCGGGTGCTTCCGGTAAAAATCCCTGCTTCCGTACGCGGCCCTTGCAACCGCCGGGTGCCGGTGTATCCAGTCGCGGTGACGGTAATAGCGGTTGGCGTGCCTGGGGTGCCTTATGAAAAAGGCGTGGTGCAGATAAATTTCACGGGCAATCCAGGGGCGCGCGAGGAACCATGTATCGTAGGTATATATGCTGACGCAGACCCTGGGATACGCGTACAAAAACGGCCTGTTTCTTACTATGACATAGGCGATTCTCGGATGGGCCTGCCAGTACCTGTAATTCATGTATACGGGAATGATGATTTTCGGATGGGCCGCGACCCAGGCGAAATCGGAGAGAATGAGCCACAAGGCGGCCTCGTGCAGCGCCAGCCACTGCTCGTTCTGCAAGAGTTCCCTGTACAGTTCGGGGTGCCGCCTGATCTCGTCGGCCAGGGCCTTTGCCCGTTCGTCGGGAGTAAGCGGCTCAATGTCCTTTTTCTGTTCAGCATCCGCGGATTCATCGACGTCCTCGATGTCTTTCATGAGCTCATCTATGTCTGAATCAGAAAAATTCTCCGGATAGTCATCGGGCATCGCATCGAGTATTTCATCGGCTTCGCTGCCGCTGTTGGCCCACGCGTTTCCGGCGTTCCCGCCGTTGCCGTTCACCAATGCCAGGGCCAGGATAAACAAAAAGGCCAGACCAGTGAAAAAGAATTTTATCTTCATCTTTCCCTCCGTACAAGACCGTTGAAGATCGAAAAAACATCCGTTTCCGGAACAGGGCTTAGACCTGCTCATACATGAAACGGTTCCCGAATTTTATCGAAAACGCGGCCGTTTACTTCAGCTTGAACGTCCCGCTCTCTCTGAACGCGAGCTTCAGCGGTCCTGATTTTATCTTCTCCGGAAACCGTATGTTCGAATGCCCTTCGAGCCGGTAAGAGCCTTTTCTTCTGTCGAACATTTTGACCACCGACGAGCCCAGCATCTTCGAACTGAAGGTGTTGGTCACCCTGATAATAGAGCGCGCGCCCTCGTTGACGATTGCGCGGCTGGTCCCGCCGAAAACTTTGACGCCGTTGATAGTGAAATCATACGCCAGGTCCTGAAATTTGATCTGCGCCCTTGTGTCGTTCCTCACCTCTGCGTCAAAGCTTACGGTTATGGGGATGTCGAGCCCGGCCAGATCGACCGCGGATGACGTCTTGCGGCCGGAAATCACGCCCTTGACCATGGACAGGACCTTTTCCGGGTCAAGGTTTCTCCTGCCGGCCCTTGCCAGCGACCGCTTGATCTCGTCGACAGACGGCGCGGTCACGGTGAAGTCAACGACACTGAAGCCCGGCTTCAGGGCCGGGATTTTCTTGCGCACCGTGTAATCGAAGGTGATGTCCCTTTTGATCGACCGCACCGCTTTCGGAAGCGGGATGACTATGTCGACGTCGATCCGGCAGTCGAGATAATCACGGCTGGAATAATTTTTCACGAGCCGCATGATGTCTTCATAGACCAGGTTGACCAGCACCGGGGTCACCGTGCTGCCGCGCGCCTTGACAGTCAAACCCTTCGGGGTCCGTGTTTTGAAGACCTGGTTCCCGTCGATCTTGAACACGAAACCCACATCTTCGAGCCTGAGCCCGACCGGGTACGGGTTCTTCAGCTTGATTTCAAACAGGAAGGTGACATCACGGAGGCTGATTGAATCTATGTCGAAATTTTTAAGTCCCACGCCGGGTTTATCGAATATCGCGCTTTTCAGGGCCGCAGCGGACACGATCAGGACAAATAAAAACTGAAATACAATGCGTTTTTTCATATTCGGCTCCATGGGGAAAGCGGTTCCTAAACATGAATAATTATTGTCATTGAAGAAATAAAAATGCAAGTTATTTTTCAATCGATGGCATGCGCTCATAGAAGGACGGGCGCATCGCCGCCTGGTAAAAAACGGCAGCAGGCATTCTCATCTTTCAGCATGCCTGAACCCGGCATACCGATTGCGTGCGGATGAATTACCTGATTTCAACAAAGGTTTTTTCCCGGCAACAGCGCTGACAGCATCATCCGGATTCCGCATAGACCGCGTCTCGTGAACCCGGAAGGGGTGATTGTCAATCACCGTTATTTTGCGGGCAATCAGCTTATGAATATCGGAGAGACATGTTTTTTCATCTCCATCGCAAAATGAAAACGCCGTGCCGCTCAGACCCGCCCGGCCAGTACGGCCGATACGGTGGACATAGGTCTCGGGGACATTGGGAAGGTCGTAATTTATCACATGTGACAGCTCTTCAACATCAAGGCCCCGCGCGGCGATATCGGTCGCCACAAGCACCCTGGTGCGTCTTTCCTTGAAATTATTCAGGGCGCGCTGGCGGGCGTTCTGCGACTTGTTGCCGTGAATGGCCTCGGCGCGAATCCCCGCACGCACCAGATCCCTCGCGACCCTGTCAGCGACATGCTTCGTGCGCGTAAACACCAGAGCGGTTACTATCGCCGGGTCTTTCAGCAGGTGAAGAAGCAGGTGCTTTTTGTTCACCTTGTCGACGAAATAGACGGCCTGCTCGATGGAATCGACGGTAGACGAAACTGGTGTAACGGCGACCTTTTCCGGCTTCGTGAGAATTGTATCTGCAAGCCTGGAAATTTCGGCAGGCATCGTCGCTGAAAAAAACAGGGTCTGCCTTTTTTTCGGAAGCCCGGCGATTATTTTTTTCACATCGCGGATGAATCCCATGTCGAGCATGCGATCGGCTTCATCCAGCACGAAATGTTCGATTCCCTTCAGATCGACATATTTCTGGTCAATCAGGTCAAGGAGCCTTCCCGGTGTCGCAATGAGGATATGCACGCCCCGGCGAAGCGCGTCAGTCTGCGCCTTCTGGGACACTCCCCCGAAAATGACCGTGTGCCTCAACCGAGTGTTTTTCCCGTAACGGGTGAAACTTTCGCCGATCTGGAGCGCCAATTCCCGGGTTGGAGTCAGGACAAGAGTCTTGATGGCTGGCGTCTCTTTCTTCATATTTTTGTCTTCAGCCAGCATTTGGAGCAGGGGAACGGCAAAAGCCGCAGTTTTCCCGGTGCCGGTCTGGGCGCAGCCGAGCAGGTCAGCTCCCTTCAATATGATCGGAATTGCGCGCGCCTGAATGGGTGTCGGTCTGAGATATCCTTCTGATTTTAACGCCTCCAGAATAGGCGCGACGAGTCGTAAATTGTCGAATGTCATTGGTTATTTTTCTCCTTGTGAAAAGCCGGCTGAGACATGAGGCGAGTGAAACAGCGGGATAATCGTTTATTGAATTGGGACACACTGGCAGGGAATGATTATTTGTCAACGAATATCTTTGATAAAATAATTATCGGATCACGCAAAATGTAATTATCTTGACACCATCCCATTCCCGTGAGACCAGTAATATTCTTACATTAGCGGGATTGAAATCGCTGAAAGAAAAAGGCCCGGACATGGACATTTCGCTCCTGACTCATTCTACAATCTTTCTGAGCTTCCTGATGGCGCTCGGTCTTTTAATCCGCCCATGGCGATTCAGAAACGTGGTGCTCGCGTTATTCATCGCAGGCCTGGGATACCTGACCCTGTTCGTGTACATGTTGCACACCCGTCTCATCTTCAACCATCCGAACCTTTTTCTTCTGCTGATACCGGTCGAGATCAGCATCGGCCCACTGCTCTACCTGTATGTGCTGAGCTTCATCAAGAACAAGCAGAAATTCTACTATTACGATGTAGTGAACTTCGTACCGCTGATGGTCGTGGTGATCGTGCTGATTCCCTTCGCGTTCACCCCTGATGAAACCAAAAAGGACCTGGTTAAGATGTTCCTCCTCGAAGAGGAGTACAAGTTCATCCAGATACTGATTTCAGCGGTGGCAGCGGTCGTGCTGCCGATATTCTACCTCTCGCTCTCCATATGGCAGATGTGGTTCCGCAAGCCCAGTGAAAACCTGGTGTACCAGCCGCTGGTGCTGCTCATCTCGCTGCTCATCATATGGCTCACGCTGGGGATCGTGGGTATCGCCGGCGCGGTCACCCTTTCTTCATGGCTTCTCGAGATCGACACCCTGATCATCAGCCTGATCATCATCAGCTTTTATCTGATCTCGATCAGGTACCCGTACCTGATGCAGTACGGGACGATCCCGCCGAAAAACAAGAAATACGCAAAATCTTATCTGGACAAAATCAACCAGAAAACAATCAGCAGGCAGCTGAAGATCATCATGGAGGAGGAGAAGCTCTTCTGCGACGAGGACCTCTCGCTTGGCCGCCTGAGCGAGGCCCTCGAGCTCACCAAGAACCAGCTGTCCCAGTTCCTGAACACCTACTACGGCAAGAACTTCAACAGCTTCGTGAACGGGTATCGCGTCGACGAGGCGAAAAAAATGCTCCTCAACGAGCCCAAGCGGCAGATCATATCGATCGCTTTCGCGGTCGGATTCAATTCATACTCAGCCTTTCACATGACGTTCAAGAAGATGACCGGCCAGACGCCGGCCGAGTTCCGCCGCAAAAACGAGCGCGAGCTGCTTTGAATCACGCCGGTCAGGCGTCCATTCCCGGCTCGAAGTTGAATCCCTTGATCGCCTTGTAATTGTAGTAGTTCCAGAACAGGTTGATCGACGCGTTGACGAAGCTGCCGGTGTTCACGAACGTCTTCATGCTCCGCCTGATTGATGTACCCAGCGAAGAGGTCTGGTCGTACACGCTTCGCCATCCCTCCTGGAGCTCGTCGACAGTCATGTTTCTCGGCCTGATCACCGCCTCGTACGCGTTGTATTTGACCCAGTCGTCGGGATAGTTCGTGTACAGGAGCCGCCCCTCCTGCTGCACCTGGCTGTACAGCCTGGTCCCGGGAAAAGGGGTCATGATGGTGAACTGACATCCGTCGATCCCGGTCTCGTGTACGAATTCGATGGTCTTTTTGAATATATCCCTGGTGTCGCCGTCGGTTCCCAGGATGAACCCGCCGATGACTCCGATTCCATAGTCATGAAATTTTTTTATCGTGCTTTTATAATTTTTGATCATGGGCCGAAGGTTGATGTTCTTGTTCACGCTCTTCAGGGATTCCGCCTCGATCGATTCGAATCCGATATAGAACGTGTTGGCGCCCGACCGGGCCGCATCTCTCAGCAGGTCGTCGTGTTCCGCGATGGTGATGCAAACCTGCGAGCCCCATGATTTTCCCAGGCCCATGAGGTTCCTGAACAGTTCGCGGGCGTGTTCGATTCCCTCGGTACCCAGCCCGACGATGCTGTCGTCAGCGATGAAGAAACGTTTGTCCTCGATCTCCTCTATCTCCTCGATGACGTCCTTTATGTTCCTGAACCGGTACCGCGCTCCGTTGAATTTGGTCACCGAGCAGAAGCTGCAGTTGCACGGGCAGCCCCTGGAGGTCTGCACCGAATGGATCATGTATTTTTTCGAAAACAGTTTCCTGTTTATTTTCGGTATGCTTCTGATATCGGGAAAGCCCTGCGCCGCATACACTCCCCTGAGATTTCCGGCCTCGAAATCCCTGATCACTGTCGGCCAGAGTTCGTCAGCTTCACCGGTCACCACCGTGTCGGCGTACAGCGAGGCCTCGCCGGTCATGACCGAGGCGTGAATTCCGCCCATGACCGTCGGAATGCCGCGCTTCCTGAACTCGCCGATTATCTGGTACGCCCGCGGCGCCTGGCCGGTAGTGGCGGTCACCGCGACGAGATCGGCCGGGGTGTCGAAATCGATCTTTTCAATGTTCTCGTCTATGATGGATACACGGTATTTTTCCGGCGTCCTGCTCGCGAGAACCGCAAGGCCCATGGGCGGGAGCGCGAGCATTTTCATTTTTCCGAAAACCGTGTTGTTGATCGTCGGATTTATAAACAGGATTCTTTTCATGTTATGCCACCTCTATTTATTTGGATGGGCGGCATACTATCATTTTTCTCCCGGCAATTCTTCCCGGAACATAATTCTATATATTCACGGGGTTGCGGATGCAATTTTCAAGATATGCAGGATATCATTCTGGAAGAGCGTCACCGCGCATGTGTCCGTTGAAAGTTCCAGAATATCATTCTGGAAAAAATCTGCATGCATAAATTCAAGGTCAACAAAAAATAGTGGACTAATTCATCCTCCTGCAGTCTATGGTCACGATAGGAAACCGCCGCATCTCAGCGCTTCACTTGATGACCGAAGTCAAATTCCATGCATCGCATCAGATTTCCGGGCTACAGTGGTTTTTAAACGAAAACATGACAATATACGAAAAAATCATAAACAAGGATTGACAATGGCACAGATAAAATTCGACGAAATGGGACTTTCCCGCAATTCCCTGGAAGAAATCCGGAAAAAAGGCTTCGAGGAACCGACCGAGATTCAGGAAAAAATCATCCCGCTTCTTCTATCGACCGAAAAGGATATCATCGGCCAGGCGCAGACCGGCACGGGCAAGACCGCGGCCTTCGGAATCCCTATTCTCGAAATGATCTCCGAGGAAAGCCCTCACGTACAGGCGATAATCATCGTGCCCACGCGTGAGCTCGCGCTCCAGGTCTCAGAAGAAATCAACTCGCTGAAAGGATCGAAAAAGGTCCACGTGGTTCCTGTTTACGGCGGTCAGTCGTACCCCGAGCAGATCCGCAGGCTCAGGGCGGGGGCCGACATCATTGTGGGAACGCCCGGCCGCATACTGGACCACCTCGAAAGGAAAAATCTCTCGCTCGACCGGGTTTCATTCGCGGTTCTCGACGAGGCCGACGAAATGCTCAGCATGGGATTCATCGAGGACATCGAAAAAATCCTCTCGCGCACCAACCCGGAAAAGCGGACCGCCCTTTTCTCGGCGACGATGCCAGAGCACATCATGAACATCGCGCGTAACTACATGCGCGACTACCAGATCGCGACCGTGAAGAAGGATACGCTCACGGTCGAGCAGACGGACCAGATATACTTCGAAGTCGCGCCGAACGACAAGTTCGAGTCGCTGTGCAGAATCATAGACATCGAGAAGGAATTTTACGGCCTGATCTTCTGCCGCACCAGGGTCGCGGTCGACGAACTTACGACCAGGCTGATAGACCGGGGCTACGAGGCCGAGAGCATACACGGTGATTTTTCGCAGCAGCAGAGGGAGCGCTGCCTGGACAAATTCAGGAAAAAACATTCGAACATTCTCGTCGCGACCGATGTTGCGGCCCGCGGCATCGACATATCGGACCTGACCCACGTCATCAACTATTCCCTGCCCCAGGACCCGGAGGCGTACGTGCACCGCATCGGCCGCACCGGCAGGGCGGGCAAAAAGGGCATCGCCGTCACCTTCATCAGCCCGTCGGAGTTCAGGAAACTCACCGCCATAACCAGGGCGACCGGGAGCGGCATCAGAAAAGAACGTGTGCCGTCGGTCACGGACATCATGAATGCGAAAAAAGCCAGGATCGCCACGGAACTGCAGCGGCTGATCAGCCATGGAATCCGCAGGGACTTCATCGAAACGGCGGTTGTTTTGCTGGGAGGAAACGACCCGCTTGACATCGTCGCGGCCCTTCTCCAGCACTCGTTCATAAACGAATTGAACGCAGAGGGATACAGCGAGATCAGCGAGGTTTCGATCGACAACAAAGGCACAACGCGCCTGTTCGTGTCGCTTGGCGACAAGGACGGCATCACGCCCAGAAAGCTCGTCAAGCTGATACAGAACCAGTCGAAAATTCCGGCCGGGAGAATCAGCGATATCACGGTAAAGGACAACTTTTCATTTCTTACCGTGCCGTTTGATGACGCTGAAACAATAATCAGGGATTTCAAGAGCCTTGACCGTGATAACGCCCCGATAATCCGCCCCGCGACCCCCGAGAAGCAGAAGGAACATAAGCCCTTGAAAAAGAACAAGGTGATCGAACATGTCATCGCCACAGGCGGCCATCCGGGGAGGAACGACAAGAAGGGATTGAAAAAAGAGAGGCCGGCAAAAGCCGGCCGACGCATGGATAAAAAGACCTCGTGGAAAAAAGAAAAGAAATCCGGGCTGAAGAAGAAAACAATCCGCAAGCAGCGGCCGATGTAGTTATTCCGGGTACCCCGTCTTTTCCTGTATTTTTTTGAACAGCGGCCGCAATCTTCCGTAAATGTCCAGGTACACGCCGTGGTAGAGCTCGTTGTAAAGCTTCGTGTGCTCCGCGACCGGCTCGAACACCCGGCCCACGCGCGTCATTTCTTTTACCGCAGAAGGAAAATCCGGATGCAGCTTCAGCCCCACGGCCGCATCTATGGCCGCGCCGAGGGCCGAAGTCTCGAACGTGTGCGGCCGCTCGGCCGGCATGCCGAAAACGTCAGCGGTGATCTGCATGGCCATGTCGCTCTGCGAACCGCCGCCCGAGACCCGGAGCTCCTTCAGGGGAATGCCGGTGCGCTTCTGCGTGTACTCGGCCCCCTCCCTGAGCGCGTACACCAGGCCCTCGAGGATGGCCCGGTACAGGTATGCGCGGTTGTGCACGTCGCCGAACCCGATTATGGATCCCTTGGCGAACACGTCGGTATTGAGGCCCGGAGACCAGTAGGGCTGCAGCATGAGCCCCCTGCATCCCGCCGGGATCTTTTCTATCATGGCGTCGAAGAGTTTCTCGGGGATCATTCCCTTCCTGCTGGCGAGCTGCTTTTCCTGCAGTCCGAACTCCTCCCTGAACCAGCTCACCATCCAGAACCCGCGGTATATCATGATCTCGGTGTAGTATGAATCCGGAACCGACGCAGGAAACGGCGGCATCTGCGAAAAAAGCTCGACGTATTTTGTCATGGTGGTGTTGAAGGTCGCGGTGGTCCCGAAGGAGAGACAGCCCTTTTCAGGCGTCATGCATCCGGCGCCAAGAATCTCGCAGCCCTTGTCGGTCCCGGCCGCGATGACCGGAAGCCCCGCAGGGATGCCGGTTTCACGTGACGCCTTTTTGGTCACATGCCCGAGAATGCCCGACGGTTTGACCAGCGCCGGGAGCTTTTCCCTCTCGATGTTGAAGAGACGCCACTTGATGTCGAACTTTCCGCCCCAGTCATACGTCTTCTTGTCGAACGGCAGGTATCCCACATTGTTGCCGATAGAATCGGTGAATTCTCCGGTGAGCCGGTGCGTAAAAAAACCCGAGAGCAGCAGGTATTTGTGGGTTTTTTTCCAGATTTCTGGCTGGTGCTGCCTGATCCAGTTCGCCTCGCAGTTGCGCACGGCCTCGTCCACGGTCCCGTGCAGGCCGACCGCCTTGAGAACCGGACGCACGACATCAGGAACGATCCCGTGCGAATCGGCTTTTCGCTGGTCAAGCCAGATGATCGCCGGCCGCAGCGGCTTCCCGTCGGCGTCGACATTGATCATGGTCGCGCGCTGGGTCGTCAGTGTCACTGCAGCGATGCGTTCCTTTGCTTGCGAAGCCAGTTTTAACGCATTCCTGCATGACTGGCACAGCATCTTCCAGTAGTATTCGGGTTCCTGCTCAGCCCATCCCGGGTTTTCGGAAAAATAGGGCGTGATCGGGGTCTTGACTATATGGCGTATATTACCCTTTACGTCGACCTGGGCAGCCCTGATCGATTGGGTCCCGGCGTCGATTGCCAGTATCATTTCATTTTTCTGGTTCATGGCAGCCTCCCTG
>ERZ795054.1551-NODE-1551-length-21304-cov-5.554238_pt1 | contig 21304 bp, 19 predicted proteins | sample MGYA00375138_ERZ795054 | MGnify/ENA primary metagenome ERZ795054 (study PRJEB30183, sample SAMN05720215) | anaerobic digester metagenome | isolation source: active sludge of municipal wastewater-treating anaerobic digesters | place: USA | collected 2014-12-23 ... | reverse complement strand
TGAACGAGCGGTTCGATCCCAAGGACTTCACCGGCACCGGCGTGCAGGGCGGCGTCTCGGTCGGCGTGGTCGGCGGGACCGGCCCCGTCACCGGCGAGACCTACCTCGAGGCCCAGGTGGACGATCCGCCGGACCTCATCTCGGCGGGCCCGCGCCGCTACCCGCCGGTGCTCGAGCGGGCCGGCGTCGGTGGCCGTGTCATCGCCCAGTTCGTAGTGGACACCACCGGCCACCCCGAGACCAACGGGTTCCGGATCCTCAGCAGCACCAACCCGGCGTTCAACGAGCCGGCCAAGGAAATGATCATGAAGAGCGTCTTCCGGCCCGGCAGGGTGCGCGGGCAGGCGGTACGCGTGCAGGTGCAGCAGGCCGTTTCGTTCAACCCGTAGCCCCCGACCTTATCCCCGCCGCCGGCGCCGCCGGCGGCACGCAGCAGGCTCCCAGGAGGTTCGACCGATGAACGTTTCAATGCTCGAACTGTGGACCCAGTCCGGCGCCTTCGCCAAGGGCGTGGTCGTCGTGCTGGCCATCATGTCCATCTACTCGCTCACGATCGCGGTGACCAAGCTCATCCAGATCAAGCGCAGCACCAACGCGACGCGGAAGTTCGCGCCGCAGCTGTCCAAGGCCATCATGGAGGACAACCTCGAGCTGGCCATCAAGCTCTCCGAGCAGCACAAGATCGGCCACATCGCCCGCGTCCTCGGCGGCGCCCTGGGCGAGATGAAGCCGCTCATCAGCGACAAGGCCACGATCACCGCCGCGGACATCAACTCGTCCGAGCGGGCCATCGAGCGCCAGATGCTCATCCAGCTCTCGGAGTTCCGTCGCGGCCTCGGCGTGCTGGGCACGGTCGGGTCCACCGCGCCGTTCGTCGGCCTTCTCGGCACCACGATGGGTATCGTGAACGCCTTCACCGGCATGGCGGCCGCCGGCGCGTCGGGCGGCCTCGCAGGCATCTCGGCCGGTATCGCCGAGGCGCTCATCACCACCGCCTTCGGCCTCCTGGTGGCCATCCCGGCGGTGTGGTTCTACAACTACTTCACGACCAAGATCGAGAACCTTTCGGTCGAAATGACCTACGCCTCGAAGGAACTCATCGACCAGCTCATCAAGAACGTGGGCGCGGCGGCGGGCCGGTCGATCTTCACCAAGGAATTCCAGGCCCAGAAAGCGGTGACCGGCAGTGGCCATCTCCACGGGTAGTGGCAGGGGAAAGGTGAATGCGGACATCAACGTCACGCCGATGATCGACGTGATGCTGGTGCTCCTCATCATCTTCATGATCGTCACGCCGCTCATCGCGGCCGGCTTCCAGGCCACCCTGCCCAAGGGCAAGAACCTGGACCCGAGCCCCGAAGAGGACACGGACGTCATCCTCGGCATCGACAGGAACGGCAAGTTCTTCCTCGACACCAAGCCGATCGACGAAGCCGTGCTGGAGGACTACCTCCGCACGGTGTACGCGGCCCGGACCGAGGACAAGATCCTGTACTTCAAGGCCGACAACAACCTGAAGTACGGCCGGGTGCAGGACGCCGTCGAACTGGCCCGACGGGCGGGCGTGCGCGTCCTCGCCGCCATCACGGAGCCGCAGAACACCGGGCTCCTGGCGCACGAAGAGGAGAAATAGCCCATGTCCATGTCCGCGGGTGGAAGCAACCCCGGGGAAGTCTCCTCGGAAATCAACGTCACGCCGATGATCGACGTGCTGCTGGTGCTGCTCATCATCTTCATGATCACGCAGCCGCTGTCGCGGATGGCCATGGACGTCCAGGTCCCGCCGCCCGACACGCCGCAGACCAACCAGCAGCCGTCGTTCCAGATCGTGCTCGAACTGCGGGATGACGGCACCTACGCCATCAACTCGCAGCCGTACCCGAAGGACCAGCTCGACGCGCAGCTGCACGCCATCTACGACGCGCGTCCGGCCAAGCTGATGTTCGTCAAGGCGGGCCCGAACCGGATCTATCAGGACGTCATCGAGGCCATGGACATCGCGCGCGGTGCCGGCGTCCAGGTCATCGGGTTCACGCCGAAGGACGTGCAGTAGGAAGCACCCGTGCGGCAGGCCGGCTTCCGGACGTCTCCCGGGAGCCGGCCGTGTGTACGCCTCATAGCCTCTTCCGACGGGCGCCGGCCCCCGCCTCTGGCGGTGGTGCCGGCGCCCGCCGATGTATCATGGAGCCGTGACCCAGACCCCACCGTCCCTCCCACGGCACCCGCTGTTCGAAGCGCGGCGCGACCCGCGCCGCTTCCTCGGCGCGGCCGTGTCGCTGCTCTTCCACGTCGTGCTCCTGGTGCTCATCATCCGGGGCGCGGTGGATGAGTTCATCCAGACGCCGGCGGCCGGAAGCCTGTCGCTCCCGCCCGGTGGTGGTGGCGGCGGGGGTGGCGGGGGCCAGAGGCTCCGATATATTTCGCTCCCGCCGCTGCAGCGAGCCGCGGTACCGGTTGCGGCACAGCAGCCGACCGTCCGGCCACCCGAAGTCGCACCACCCGCAGTCGTGCCACCGACCCCCGCGCCAACGATCCAGCCACCGACTCCCGCGGCGGTCGTGCAGGTGGCGGACAGTGTGCCGGTGAGTGGAGCAGGCGCGGGGGCGGCGGGCGTCGGGCCCGGCAGCGGCGGTGGGAGCGGCGGGGGGTCCGGTGGCGGCGTGGGCACCGGCACCGGGGCCGGGAGCGGCCCGGGTACCGGGGGCGGTGGCGGAGGGGGGACGGGCCGCGAGCCGGAGTGGAGCTACGGCAACTTCCCCATGGACCGGCCGCCCAAAGAGCTGAGGGGCGTCACGCTCCAGGTGATCTTCCACGTCCAGGCCGACGGCCGGGTGTCGCGGGTGGACACCGATCCGGAAATCAGGGACCGCGAATATGCGCGCCGGTTCACCGAGCGCGCCATGACCTACCGCTTCAAGCCCGCGCGCAACGCTGAAAATGTGGCCGTACCGGGCTTGTACCGGATGACCTTCACCCTGCCTTCGAAATAGGACGCGATGAGCCAGCTCTTCCGACTCAAGTCGGTCCAGGATTGCGAGGACGATCTCGCCTCGCGCGGCGGGCTCCGCCGGACCCTCGGCAAGTGGCACCTCACCGCGCTCGGCGTCGGCGCCACCATCGGGGCGGGCATCTTCGCCACCACCGGCACCGCCATCGTCGGCGACGCCGCGCGGCCCGGCGCCGGCCCCGCCATCATCCTCTCCTTCATCCTCACCGCCGTGGCCTGCGGGTTCGCGGCGCTCTGCTACGCCGAGTTCGCGGCCATGGTGCCGATCGCCGGCTCGGCGTACACCTACGCCTACGCCTCGCTCGGTGAGTTCGTCGCGTGGATCATCGGGTGGGACCTGATCATCGAGTACGCGGTGGGCAACATCGGCGTGGCCATCGGATGGTCGGGGCACTTCCGGGAGCTGATCAGTCACTTCGGGTTGTCGCTGCCGGCGTGGCTGGCCACCGACTACCGGACCGCCTACGACGCGGTCAAGGCGCTCGCAGCCGGGGCCACCGACCCGAACACCGCCTACCTGGCCTCGGCGGTCACGGGCGCGCCGGTCCTCTTCGGCCTGCCGGTCATCGCCAACATCCCGGCGTTCCTGTCGGTCATGTTCATCACCGTCCTCCTCGTGTACGGCATCAAGGAGTCCGCCAACTCGAACAACGCGATGGTGCTGCTCAAGATCGGCATCATCCTCTTCTTCATCGCCGTCGGCCTGACCCTTCTCAAGCCTGACAACTGGACCAACCCCGCCACCGGCGGGTTCGCCCCGAACGGGCTGTCGGGCATCGGCGCCGGTGCGGCCATCATCTTCTTCAGCTACATCGGCTTCGACGCCGTCTCCACCGCCGCCGAGGAGTCGAAGGACCCCGGCAAGGACATGCCGTTCGGCATCATCATGAGCCTGGCCATCTGCACGGTGCTCTACATCGCGCTGTCGGCCGTCATGACCGGCATCGCCCCGTGGCAGACCCTCGGCACCGCGGAGCCGATGATCACCGCGCTTACCTTTGCGGACGGGCCGCCGCGGCTCCTCAGCGCGTCACGGTTCATCATCTCGCTCGGCGCCGTCATCGCCATGTTCAGCGTGCTGCTCGTCTTCCAGCTCGGCCAGCCCCGGATCTTCATGTCGATGTCCCGCGACGGGCTGCTGCCGCCCTTCCTGGCCAAGGTGCACCCGAAGTTCAAGACCCCGTACGTCGGCACCATCCTGACCGGCATCTTCGTCGGCGTCTTCGCCGCCTTCGCCAACATTGCGGAGGTGGTGGACCTGACCAACATCGGCACTCTCTTCGCCTTCGTGCTGGTGTCCCTCGGCGTGATCGTCCTGCGCTACAAGGAGCCCGAGCGGGTGCGCCCGTTCCGGGTGCCCTTCGTGCCGTGGACGCCGATGATCTCCATCGTCGCCTGCCTCTACCTGATGTTCAAGCTCCCCAAGGTGACCTGGGAACGGTTTGGCATCTGGCTGCTGGTGGGATTGGTGATCTACTTCCTGTACGGGGTGCGGCACAGCAGGCTGAGGATCAAGGACGGCGCGGCAGCGGCGGGGACGCGGGGACGCGGGGACGCGGGGCAGTCGTAAGCGAATACCCCCTCTCCATATCATGGAGAGGGGGCAGGGGGTGAGGTGAATACCGTGGGGCCAGGCCGAGGTTGACGCCTACAGCTTCGCCGCCTGCATCAACGCCCCCAGCGTCGCATCCACCACCGTGGCCAGCGGTCGCAGCGCGGGTTCGGTCCCCAGTTTTTCAAGCACCGCGCTCCGCAAGGAGCGCTCTTCAGCCAGCATTCCCCCCATCAGCGCCACCCCGACCCGTTCGCCGGTCGGGAACTCGTCGGCCAGCCGCAGGACGAGCGCGCTCAGCTCCCGCGCGGCGTAGTCCGCGATCCCCTGCGCCACCAGGTCGCCCCGTTCAGCCGTGTGCAGCACGTGCGGCGCGAGCGCGGCCACCTCGGCCGGCCCCGCCGATGCGGCCCACCGGACCAGGGCGCCGAAGTCGAGGCTCCTGGTCACCTCCATCAGCACCGGCGTGAGCGCCGTTTCCGGGCTGCGCCCGTCCTGCGCGCGGCTCACCGCGCCGAGCGCCGCCCGCCCGATCGCGTAGCCGCTTCCTTCGTCCCCCATCTGCCAGCCGTAGCCGCCTCGCCGGAGCATTCGACCTTCGGGGTCCCGGCCCAGCACCACGCTCCCCGTGCCCGCGACCACCACGATGCCCGGCCCCTCGCCGAAGGCGGCAGTGAGCGCGATCTCGATGTCGGTCGTGACGCGCACCCGGTCGGCCAGCGCCTCGGTGCGGAGCGCCTGTTCCAGCTCCATCCGTTCCGACTCCCGGCCCGCGCCCGCCGCGCCGACCACGAGCACCGACCCGCGCGAACTCCCGGCCGCCGCGAGCGCCTTCCGGACCGTCTCCGCGATGGTGGCCGCGGACGCGATGGCCCGCCCGGGGCGTACCGCACCGCCGGGGCCGAGTGCACGGCCGCGGACGTTGGCGGCGTCGCCTACCGACACGGCGGTCTTGGAGCCGCCGACATCGGCGCCTATCAGCGGGAGCGTCACCGGGCAGTCTCTCTGTGGGGGAAGGCGGCGAACAGCACTCCGGCCAAGATAGTCAGCCCGGTGCCGAGCGGCACGTACCACGGCCACGCCAGGCGGCCCACCGGGGCGAGCCATTCGAACGACGGCCGGGCGGCGAGCTGCGCGGAGAAGACGACCACCAGCATCACCGCCACCGACAGCAGCACCGCGCCGACGACGTCCCGCCCACGGGCCTGCGTCACCCGCGCGGCCAGGACGTAGGTGCCGAGCAGCGCGCCGTAGGTGATGGATGCGATGGAGAGCGCCAGGACCACCACCGGCGTGTCGCCACCCTGCGAGATCTGGTGGAAGAGGAGTGCCGCCCCGATCAGCGCCACTCCCCAGAGCGCGGAGAAGACCCGCCCGAGCTTGAGCAGGCGGACCGGATCGGTGACGCCGGTCCACGACGCGTAGAGGTCGTGGGTCACCGAACTGGCGAGCGCGTTGATGGAGGAGCTGATGGTGCTCATCGCCGCCGCGAGGATCCCCGCCACCATCAGCCCCGCGAGCCCGGTGGGGAGGTGCTCGAGTATGAAGCGCGAGAAGATCTGGTCGGCCGGCATCCCCTCGGGCGCGAGCCCCGCGGCCCAGATGGCGGAGCCGATCATCAGGAAGAGGCAGAACTGCAGGATGACGGCGATCCCGGACCCGACGACCGCCACCTGCGCGTCACGGAGCGACCGGGTGGCGAGGAGCCGCTGGACAATGAGCTGGTCGGTGCCGTGCGACGCCGCCGACAGGAGTGCGCCGCCGATCAGCCCGCCGAGCAGGGTGTAGGTCTGGGTAAAGCTGATGACGGGGTTGAGGACCTTGAGCTTGCCCGCGGCGGCGGCCAGGGCGAGCGCCTGCTCCGCGCCGCCCGCAAGGTGCCAGGCGATGAAGAGCGCCGCCACGCCGCCTGACACGTATACCGCCAGCTGGATCACGTCCGCCCACACGACCGCCTTGAGGCCGCCGAGCAGGGTGTAGAGCAGGGTGATGCCACCCATCGCCACGATCGCGGTCGGCACCGGCCATCCAGTCAGGAGAGCGAGCGGGATCGAGCCGGCGAAGATCCGCACGCCGTCGCCCAGGAGGCGGGTGAGGAGGAAGACCACCGAGACGAGCCGCCGGCTCGTCGGCCCGAAGCGGGTCTCGATCCGCTGGTAGGCCGTTTCCTGGTCACCCCGGAAATAGCCGGGGAGGAGCCAGAGGGCCACGGCAAACCGGCCGACAAGATACCCGAAGGTGAGCTGAAGGAAGGTGAGGTCGCCCCGCGCGCCGAGGCCCGGGATCGAGATGACGGTGATGGCGGAGGTTTCGGTCGCGACGATCGAGAAGAGCACGGCCCACGCAGGCAGGTTGCGGGCGCCGAGGAAGTAGTCGCCCGCGGTGGCCTGCGAGCGGGACACCCAGAGCCCCACGCCGATGGTGAGCGCGAAGTAGGCCACGATGACGGCGAGGTCGAGAGGTGCCATGACGCCTCAGTATGGAGGTGGCCGTGGGGCAACGAAAGAGGGGGGAACGATCCCCCCCTCTGCCCCGCTGCCCCGCTGCCCCGCCGCGGTTACGCCGTGAAGCTGCTCCCGCAGCCGCAGCCGCCCGTCGCGTTCGGGTTCGTGAAGGTGAAGCCGCTCCCCTGCATCGAGGAGACGTAGTCCACCGTGACGCCGGAGAGGTACTGGAGGCTGAACCCGTCGACGAAGACGCGCACGGCGTTGAGGTCGAGGACGACGTCGTCCTCCAGCGCCTTTTCCTCGACGTTGAGGCTGTACTTGAATCCGCTGCAGCCGCCCGGCATCACGGAAATCCGGAGCCCGGCGGTCTCGGCCGGGACATCCTCGGCGGCGATGAACTTCCGGACTTCGGCCGCGGCCTTGTCGGTGAGCGTGAGCTGGAACTGCGTGGACTGGGCGTGCGTGGTCATGTCGGTGCTCCTTGGGTGACGCTTGAAAGCTAGGGACCACGCCCTCCGCCTGTCAACGCGCCGCCGCTGCAGGACCTTGCAGCCCTGGGTCGAGCGCGAGCAGGACCCGGTCGCCCACGCCTCGTCGCACACCGGCGAAGCGTTCGTTGGCCCGCGTCGGATGGACCCGGTTGGCGAGCACGACGATCACGACCTGGCGGGCCGGATCCATCCAGATGCTCGTGCCGGTAAAGCCGGTGTGGCCCACGCTGCCCGCAGACAGGTACCCGCTTCCCGTATTGTCCGCGGTCGGCACCTCCCAGCCCAGCGCGCGGGGGGAACCGGGGGGCAGGTGCTGGGGGACGGTAAAGGCGTGGACCACCGAGTCGGAGGCGTGCGCCACCCACCACTCGCCGAACGTCAGCAGGTCGTCGCCGGTGGAGAAGATGCCGGCGTGCCCCGATACGCCGTCCATCCGCCAGGCGTTCTCGTCGTGCACCTGCCCCCGGATCATCCGGTTGCGAAGCGAGTCGAACTCGGTCGGCGCGACCCGCGGGAGCCAGGCGACTGGCGGGTTGTAGGCGGTGGACCGCATGCCGAGCGGCGTGAACAGCCTGCGGGCGAGCAGCGAGTCGATCCGCTCGCCGTACACACTCTCTACTGCCTGGGTGAGGAGGATGGCCCCGATATCGGAGTAGGTGAAGCGTGCGCCGGGCAGGGTGTCGAGTGGAGTCGAGTCCGCCACCGCGAGCACGGCGGGCCGCGAATAGGCCAGGAGGTACAGGGGCCGCCACGCCGGCAGGCCGCTGGCGTGGGCCAGGAGGAGGCGGATGGTGACGCTGTCGGTGCCGGGCCCCTGGAAGGCGGGGAGATACCGCGACGCAGGCGCGTCCAGGTCGAGCCGACCCTCCTCGACGGCCCACATGACCGCCGTCGTGAGTCCCACCACCTTGGTGAGCGACGCGAGGTCGTACACCGTGCGATTGTTGGGGCGGGTGCGGATGCCGACGCCGAGGCGGCCGGTCCCGTACACGTAACGATGACCAGGCCAGCTGACCGCAACCACGATGCCGGGTGCCGCCCCCGCGGCCACGGCGCTGTCGAGAAAGTGCCGGAGCGGCTTCCAGTCCGGCCGGTTCGCGAGGGGAATCGGACCCGTCGCCATCCTCGGCGCGCAGCCCAGCGCGGCAGCCAGCAGCAGGGCCGCCGCCGCTCTCACCTCGTGGCCCCGACCACCAGTCCGGTGCCGATCGGCAGGCTGTCGCCGATCGGGATCGGCAGCCGTCCCGAAATGTCCCCCCGCCCGGTCAGCGCCGCGCCGACCGCCATCTCATTGATCGGCCGGGCCGCCCAGGCGAGGAGATATCCCTGCACCGCGGGCGCCTGGCTGAGCAGGTAGGGTGAGCCGAAGGAGACGAGCACCGTCGGCTTGGCACGGGTGGTGGCGTTGACCAGCTCGGCCACCTGCGGCGGCATGCTGATCGTCCCGCTCCACGCGCTGACCCGGATGGACGCCGCCACCACCGCCGTCGGCGAGGCCGCGAGCGCCGCGCGGGCGGAGTCGAGACTGGCCGGCCCGCTCGACGGCCAGAGCCGGAACATCGTCACGGTGTACCCGCCGGCGCGGAGGGCGCCGGCCAGCGTGGCGCCGAGGGTGCTGGTCGGATCGTCGGCGTACACCAGCAATGACAACGGCTGCGGCCCGGAGCGGAGGCGCGTGAGGGCGCCGCCGCTGTCCCGCACCAGCACCAGCGACCGGGCGGTCACGTCCCGGGCGATGGCCTGGTGCTCCGCCGTGCCGACCGCCTCCATGACCTGGTCGAGCGGCACGGTGCGCTGCCGGAAGAGGCCGATCCGGTTCTTCAATTCGAGCACGCGCCGCACCGACTGGTCGAGCCGGGCCTGGGTCACGCGCCCCTGTTCAACCGCGGCCACCACCGCGTCGATGGCGACGGCGGGGTCGGTCGGCTGCAGCAGGATGTCGGCGCCCGCCAGCAGGGCCAGCACCGCCGCCTCGCCCGGCCCGTAGGTGTTGACGATCCCGCCCATGTCGAGCGCATCGGTCACCACCAGGCCGCCGAAGCGGAGCGAGTCGCGCAGCACCCCGGTCAACAGCGTGGGCGTGAGGGTGGCCGGGCGCACCTGCCCGCTGTCGATGCCGGGCAGCGCGATGTGGGCGGACATCACCGCGGCCACGCCGCTCTTGATGGCGGCGCGGAAGGGGACCAGCTCCACTGAGTCGAGCCGGCTCCACGGGGCGTCGATGACGGGAAGCGAAATGTGGGTGTCGGTGCCGGTGTCGCCGTGCCCGGGAAAGTGCTTCGCGGTGGCCAGCATGCCGTGTTCCTGCAGGCCGAGCACTTCGGCGGAGACGAAGTTCGCGACGGTGCGGGGGTCGGCGCCGAACGAGCGGGTGTTGATGATCGGGTTGGCGGCGTTGTTGTTCACGTCGGCCACCGGCGCGAACACCAGGTGGATCCCGACGGCCCGGCCCTCGAGGGCGGTGATCCGTCCCATTTCGTAGGCGTCCAGCTCCCGGCCGGTGGCTGCCACCCCCATATTGGTGGGGAAGGCGGTGCCGCCGTTGAAGCGCATGGCCGTCCCGCCCTCGAGGTCGGAGGCCACCAGCAGCGGAATGGCGGCGTGTGCCTGCAGCACGTTCAGCTTGGCGGCGATGTCGAGCGGCGAGCCGATCGAGGCGATGATGCCGCCGACCTCCAGGGAGTCCACCCAGGCGCGCGCCTTGAGGAAGCCGGGGTCGTCCGCGGCGGCGTAGGTGCCGGGAATCCACGGCATCACGAGCTGCCCGACCTTGGCGCGGAGCGGGAGGCTGTCGAGCAGGCGCTGGACGGGGTCCGGCGCACGAAGCGGCGCGACGGCCAGCGCCGCCGGGAGCGAGGGAGCGGGAGCCGGCGGCGGTGCCGACGGCGTCGGCGCGGCACAGGCGACGAGGACCAACGCGAACGGGGCGAGGCGGGCGTGATTCACCGGCAGATGATCCTGGTTGCGATGGTGGGTGTCGTGGCGGCGTGCGGTGGTCCCCGCGCCGCGGTGGCGCCCGCGCCGGCGCCCGCTCACGCGGTGCGCCCCGGCATCGAGGTGCTGCTGTCGGACTCACTCTCGCTGGTCCGCCATGCCCGGCTCGGGCTGGTGACGAACCAGGCCGGGGTGGATGCGGCCGGCGTCAGCGACGTGGACCGGCTGCGCGGCGGCGGGCTCGAGATCGTGGCGCTCTTCAGTCCGGAGCACGGGTTCCGCGGCTCTGCCGCGCCGGGAGCGGCAGTCGCCAACGCCGTGGACAGCGCCACCGGTCTCCCAATCTACAGTCTCTACGGCCAGAACACCGCCCCCACCGAGGCGATGCTCGCGGGGCTCGACGTCCTGCTGGTGGACCTGCAGGACGTCGGCGCGCGGTACTACACCTACCTCGGGACCACGGTGGCCGTGATGCGGGCCGCCGTGCGCAACGGCAAGCGGGTCGTGGTTCTCGACCGCCCCAACCCGATCGGCGGCACGGTGCAGGGCAACGTCCTCGACACGGCGTTCGCGTCGTTCGTGGGGATGCTGCCCGTCCCGATGCGGCACGGCATGACGCTCGGCGAGCTGGCGCGCCTGGCCAACGCCGAACTCGGCATCGGGGCCGACCTCACGGTCGTGCCGGCCCAGGGGTGGTCGCCGGCGATGGACTTTGCCGAAACCGGCCTGCCGTTCATTCCTCCCAGCCCCAACCTCCGCTCACTGGAGGCGCTCTTCCATTATCCCGGCGTCTGCCTGATGGAGGGGACCAATCTCAGCGTGGGCCGGGGCACCGACCACCCCTTCGAGCAGGTGGGCGCGCCCTGGCTCGACACGACCCGGGTACTGACGCGACTCCGAGCCGCCGGTCTCCCGGGGGTCAGGTTTGCCGGGGTCAGGTTCCGCCCGAAACGGCCCGGGGACGACAAATACCCCAACACCCCCGTGGCGGGGATCCGCCTGACCGTCACCGACCGGGACGCCTACGATCCGACGGCGACTGCGGTCACGATGATGGCGGTCATCCGTGCGGTGCACCCGGGCAAGCTGACGTGGACCCCTGGCCAGTTCGACCGCCTCGCGGGCAACTCCGCCCTCCGCGTCGCCTTGTCTGGCGGCGCCCAGCCGGGGGCCGCCATGGAGGGATGGCCCGCCGAACTCCAGAAATTCGTGGCCCGCAGCCAGTCCGCCCTCATTTACCCTCGCCCCGCCGACCTGGCCGGGGGTACCGCCCCGGCTCCATAGCGCATCCCCCCGTCCAACTGCCCCGCTGCCCCGCCGCCAAACGGCCCCGCCGAATTGCCCTAACGTCTTCTCCCGGTTAACTTTTCGCGCTCTGTTGGCACCGGAAATCGGGCAATCCACGAGGTCGATTCGGTCGGTGAAACTCCTCCCTGCTGGCGTCGAGCGCGGGTACTACACGGCCACCGGTCCGCTGGTCGGGTGGCTGGTCCGTTCGGGCGTCCGACCCAACACCATCACGACCGTGGGTACGCTGCTGGTGGTGGTTTCCGCCATCCTCTTCGGCTTCGGGCACATCCGGCTCGGCGGGGTCGTCCTCCTGCTGAGCGGCGGCATGGACACGTTGGACGGCGCGGTCGCCCGGCTCGGCGCCACCGCTTCCCGGTTCGGCGCCTTCTACGATTCGACACTCGACCGCATCAGCGACGGCGCCACCTTCATCGGGATCGCGGCCTACCTGCTGCATGCGCCCGACGTGGCCTACCGCAACCTCGCCGTCATCCTGTGCATGGTCGCCACCCTCGCCTCGCTGGTCGTCTCGTACGCCCGGGCGCGGGCCGAAGGGCTGGGGATCGATTGCCGGGTCGGGATCGCGCAGCGGGCCGAGCGGATCATCGGGCTCGGGCTCGCCTCCATGCTGGTCGGGGCGGGGCCCCGGGCCCTCGTGCTGGAGGGGATCGTCGCGCTCCTGGCGATCGCCTCGATCATCACCGTGGTGCAGCGTTTCGTGTTCGTGTATCGCGCAACCAAAGGCGCCTAGCGCCGCGGCGCGGCGGGGAGCGTTCCCCGCCGCGCCTGACACTCTCCTGAAAGGATGACCGCCGTGGCGACTCAGACTGCCCGGTCGATTACGCCCGCCAAGGGCAAGCTCGGAGTGCTGTGCGTCGGCCTCGGGGCGGTGACCACCACCTTCATGGCCGGCGTCGAGAACGTGCGCCGGGGTCGCTCCAAGCCGATCGGCTCCCTCACCCAGATGGCCACCATCCGGCTCGGCAAGCGGACGGAGGCCCGGACCCCGCTGATCAAGGAGTTCGTCTCCCTGGCCTCGCTCGACGACCTCGTCTTCGGCGCCTGGGACCCGATCCCCGACACCGCCTACGAGGCGGCGCTCAAGTGCGGCGTGCTCGACAAGCACGAGCACATCGAGCCGATCGCCGACTTCCTCAAGGCCATCAAGCCGATGCCGGCCGTCTTCGACCAGTTCTACGTGAAGCGGCTCGAGGGCACCAACGTCAAGAAGGGCAAGACCAAGCGGGAACTCGCCGAGGCGCTCCGCAAGGACATCCGCGACTTCAAGGCGAAGCACGGCTGCGACCGGCTGGTCATGGTCTGGTGCGCCTCCACCGAGGTGTTCATCGCCCCCGGCCCGACCCACCAGACGATGGCCACCCTCGAAAAGGCGATGGACGCCAACGACCCGTCCGTGGCGCCGTCCATGCTCTACGCCTATGCCGCCATCATGGAGGGCGTGCCGTACGCCAACGGCGCCCCGAACCTCAGCTGCGACGTGCCGGCGCTCGAGGCGCTGGCCCGGGAAAAGGGCGTGCCGATCGGCGGCAAGGACTTCAAGACCGGCCAGACGATGCTCAAGACGGTGCTCGCGCCGATGTTCAAGGCGCGGATGCTCGGCGTGGCAGGCTGGTACTCCACGAACATCCTCGGCAACCGGGACGGCGAGGTGCTCGACGACCCGGAGAGCTTCAAGACCAAGGAAGAGTCCAAGCTCGGCGTCCTCGAGCACACCCTGCAGCCGAAGCTCTACCCCGACCTCTACGGCAACATCTTCCATAAGGTGCGGATCAACTACTATCCGCCGCGGGGCGACAACAAGGAAGGCTGGGACAACATCGACATCTTCGGGTGGCTCGGCTACCCGATGCAGATCAAGGTCGACTTCCTCTGCCGCGACTCCATCCTGGCGGCGCCGCTCGTCCTCGACCTGGCCCTCTTCTTCGACCTGGCCGGGCGCTCCGGCATGTCCGGCATCCAGGAGTGGCTCTCCTTCTACTTCAAGAGCCCGCAGGTGGGCCCGGGCCTCTACCCGGAGCACGACCTCTTCATCCAGCTGACCAAGCTGAAGAACACCCTCCGGTACCTGAAGGGCGAAGAGCAGATCACCCACCTCGGCATCGAGTACTACGAGAACGGCTGATGAAATACTTCCACCGCACCAGCGTCACGCCGGACGCCGCCGTGGCCCGCGCCGCCGAGTTTTTCGGCGCGCGGCTCACCCCGATTGAGGAGGCTCCCCGACGGCGGCGGTTCGGCGGCACCCTCGGCCAGCTCACCGTGTCGGTGCAGGCCGAGGGAGGGCACTACACCCTCGTCACGATCGAGACCGACCAGCCGGGAGAGAGCGAGCTCGACAAGCTCGCCAAGCGCTTTCTCACGGTCGTGCACACCATGGCGGACCCCGCGCACGAGCCGCGGGGCGCCTACTGATCCGCCGCGGACACGCGGCACTTCTTCCGGAGATACCGAGTCATGCAACGTCTGGCCATGCGGTGGCGTAGCGCGATCCTCCTGCCGTTCCTGGTGCTGGCGCTCTTCGCCGGCCGCGTTGCGGCCCAGGAGGCCGCCGCGCCCGTGGAGCACCGTCCGGGCGGCGAGGTCAACCTCCTCCTGCCCGACCTGAACCAGGGCGACTTCCTCGGCTACACCGGCCACCAGATCCTCCTGTCGGGGCTCGTCGTCTGCGTGCTCGGCCTCCTCTTCGGCCTGTTGAGTTATTCGGCGGTCAAGAAGCTGCCGGTGCACAAGGCCATGGCCGACGTCTCCGACATCATCTACGAGACCTGCAAGGCCTACATGGTCCAGCAGGGCAAGTTCCTGATGGGGCTCTGGGTCTTCGTCAGCGCGGTCATCGTCGTCTACTTCCTGCTGACCGGGCTCGGGCTGCCGAAGATCGCCATCATCCTGCTCTTCTCGCTGATCGGCATGGCGGGCAGCTACGGGGTGGCGTGGTTCGGCATCCGGATCAACACCCTGGCCAACTCGCGCACCGCCTTCGCCTCCCTCCGGGGCAAGGGCTGGCCGGTGTCCGAGATCCCGCTCCGGGCCGGCATGAGCGTCGGCATGATGCTCATCGCGGTCGAGTTGCTCTTCATGCTCGGCATCCTGCTCTTCATCCCCGCCGACGTGGCCGGTGCCTGCTTCCTCGGCTTCGCCATCGGTGAGTCGCTGGGCGCGGCGGCGCTCCGGATCGCCGGCGGGATCTTCACGAAGATCGCCGACATCGGCGCCGACCTGATGAAGGTCGTGTTCAAGATCAAGGAAGACGACGCCCGCAACCCCGGCGTCATCGCCGACTGCACCGGCGACAACGCCGGCGACTCGGTCGGCCCGACGGCCGACGGCTTCGAGACCTACGGCGTCACCGGCGTGGCGCTCATCACCTTCATCGTCCTGGCGGTGCCGGACACGGCGGTGCAGGCGAAGCTGCTGGTCTGGATCTTCCTGATGCGCGTCATGATGGTCGTGGCCTCCGGGATGTCGTACCTGGTCAGCAACGCGATTTCCAAGGCGAAGTACGCCACCGCCGCCAAGTTCGACTTCGAGCACCCTCTCACCCAGCTGGTCTGGCTCACCTCCATCGTGTCGGTCGTGCTGACCTACGTCGTGTCCTACTTCATCATCCCCGAGCTGGGCGGCAACACCTCGCTCTGGTGGCAGCTCTCCACCGTCATCACTTGCGGCACGCTGGCCGGCGCCATCATCCCGGAGCTGGTGAAGGTCTTCACCTCCACGTCCTCGCGGCACGTCCGCGAGGTGGTGAGCAGCTCCCGCGAAGGCGGCCCCTCGCTCAACATCCTGTCGGGCCTGGTGGCCGGCAACTTCTCGGCGTACTGGCTGGGCCTGGCGATCATGGGCCTCATGGCGGCGGCGTACGGCGTCAGCACCATGGGCCTGAGCGGCGGCATCATGCAGGCCCCGGCCATCTTCGCCTTCGGCCTCGTGGCCTTCGGCTTCCTCGGCATGGGGCCCGTGACCATCGCGGTGGACAGCTACGGTCCGGTCACGGACAACGCCCAGTCGGTGTATGAGCTCTCGACCATCGAGCAGATGCCCGGCATCGAGGCGGAGGTCAAGCGCGACTTCGGCTTCGCCCCCGACTTCACCGTCGCCAAGGAGCTCCTCGAGGAGAACGACGGCGCGGGGAACACCTTCAAGGCCACCGCCAAGCCGGTGCTCATCGGCACGGCGGTCGTCGGTGCCACCACGATGATCTTCTCGATCATCATGGCCCTCACGCACGGCCTGGTGAGCGGCATGGAGAACCTCTCCATCCTGCACCCGCCCTTCCTGCTCGGGCTCATCACCGGCGGCGCGGTCATCTACTGGTTCACCGGCGCCTCGATGCAGGCCGTGACCACCGGCGCCTACCGCGCGGTGGAGTTCATCAAGGCCAACATCAAGCTCGAGGGGGTCACGAAGGCCTCCGTGGAAGACAGCCGCAAGGTGGTCGAGATCTGCACCAAGTACGCGCAGAAGGGGATGCTCAACATCTTCCTCGCGGTGTTCTTCTCGACCCTCGCCTTCGCCTTCGCGGAGCCGTTCTTCTTCATCGGGTACCTGATCTCCATCGCGCTCTTCGGGCTCTACCAGGCCATCTTCATGGCCAACGCCGGCGGCGCCTGGGACAACGCGAAGAAGATCGTGGAGACGGAACTGAAGGCGAAGGGCACGCCGCTGCACGACGCCTCCATCGTCGGCGACACGGTGGGCGATCCCTTCAAGGACACCTCGTCCGTGGCGCTCAACCCGGTCATCAAGTTCACCACCCTCTTCGGCCTCCTCGCCGTCGAGCTCGGCGTGTACCTGACTGCGGGGCAGGGGAGCCTCCTGCCGCACGTGATGGCCGTCGTCTTCTTCCTCGTCAGCGTGGTGTTCGTGTACCGGTCGTTCTACGGCATGCGGATCGAGTCGAAGTAACCGGCCGACATGACGACCACCGCCGCCTCCGCTGCGACGCCGGCTGCGCCTCCCCACGGGCTCAGCCGGGCGCAGTTGCACGAGCTGTACTACTACATGCGCCTGACCCGCTCGCTCGAGGAGCGGCTGGTCAACCTCTACCGCCAGACCAAGGTCATCGGCGGGCTCTTCCGGTCGCTGGGTCAGGAAGCCGACAGCGTCGGCAGCGCCTACGCCCTCGACCGCACCAGGGGCGACTTCCTCTCCCCCTTGATCCGCAACCTCGGCTCGATGCTGGTGCAGGGCGCCCAGCCGCTGGAGATCCTGCGGCAGTACATGGCCAAGGCCGAGAGCCCCACCCGGGGCCGCGAGCTCAACATCCACTACGGCGACCTCGACCGGGGCTTCATCGGGCAGATTTCCCACCTGGGCGACATGGTGCCCGTCATGGCCGGGGTCGCGCTCTCGTTCAAGATGCGGAAGCAGCCGCGCGTCGGGCTGGTGTACGTCGGCGACGGCGCCATGAGCACCGGCGCCTTTCACGAGGGAATCAACTTCGCCGCGGTGCAGCGCCTGCCGATGGTCATCGTCTGCGAGAACAACGGCTACTCCTTCAGCACGCCGATGCGGAAGCAGACGGCGGTGGCGCAGCTCGTGGACAAGGCGGCGGCGTACGGCATTCCGGGCGTCCGGGCCGACGGCAACGACGTGCTGGCGGTGTACGGCGCAACGAAGCCGGCGGTGGAGCTGGCCCGGAACGGCGGCGGCTGCACCCTGATCGAGCTGGTCACCTACCGGCGGAAGGGGCATGCGGAGCACGACAACCAGTCGTACGTGCCGGCCGGGGAAATCGAGGCGTGGGAGGCCAAGGACCCGATCGACCGCTGCATCCGCGACTTGACGGCGGCGGGATGGGCCACCGCCGGGGAGCTCGCGGACATCGACGCGCGCATCGCGGCGCTGCTGGACGAGGCGGTCGGCGCCTGCGAGAACGAGCCGATGCCCGAGGCGATGAGCGCGCTCGACGGTGTGCTGGCCGACCCGGCCCGCACCGAGCTCGAATGGTACCGGAGGATCGATGGCTGAAGTGACGTACCTCGAGGCGATCCGCCAGGGGATGCAGGAGGAGATGCGCCGCGACGAGAACGTCTTCATCCTCGGCGAGGACATCGGCGCCTACGGCGGGGCCTTCAAGGTGACCGAGGGGTTCCTGGCGGAGTTCGGCGAGCGGCGCGTCATCGACACGCCGATCGCGGAGGCGGCCATCGTGGGCGCCGCCGCGGGCGCCGCCCACATGGGGCTCCGGCCGGTGGCGGAGATGCAGTTCATCGATTTCATCTCCTGCGCCTACGACATGCTGACCAACTACGTGGCCACGGCACGGTACCGGGCCGGCCTGCCGACGCCGATGGTGGTGCGGGGTCCGTCGGGCGGGTACGTCCGCGGGGGCCCCTTCCACAGCCAGAACCCGGAAGCGGCGTTCCTCCACACGCCGGGCCTCAAGATCGTCTGCCCCGCCACCGCGCGGGACGCCAAGGGGCTCATCAAGAGCGCCATCCGCGACGACGACCCGGTGCTGTATTTTGAGCACAAGTACCTCTACCGCCGGATCAAGGAGCACCTGCCCGAGGGCGAGGAGATCCTCACCCCGATCGGGAAGGCCCGGGTGGCGCGCGAGGGGAAGGACCTGACCATCGTCACCTGGTCCGCCATGGTGTACAAGGCGCTCGAGGCGGCGGAACGGCTCGAGAAGGAAGACGGGTTGCAGGTCGAGGTGCTGGACCTGCGCACGCTGCTGCCGATGGACGACGAGGCGATCATGACCTCGGTCCGGAAGACCAACCGCGTGCTGATCGCGCACGAGGACACGCGGACCGGCGGGGTGGCCGGGGAAATCACCGCGCGGATCAACGACCAGGCGTTCGAGTGGCTCGACGCGCCGGTCCGGCGTGTCACGGCGCACGACGTGCCGCTGCCCTACGCGCCGACGCTGGAAGACTTCGTGCTGCCGCAGACGGACGACCTCGTCGTCGCCGCCCGCTGGCTGGCCGCCTACTAGGAATTCGGAGAGGTTCGCATGGCCAAGGTCGACGTGATCATGCCCCAGATGGGCGAGTCCATCGCCGAGGGGACGCTGTCGCGGTGGATGAAGAAGGTGGGCGACGCCGTCAAGCGCGACGAGCCGATCTTCGAGATCTCCACCGACAAGGTGGACGCGGAGATCCCGGCGCCGCAGGCCGGCGTCCTCGTCGAGATCCTGGTCCAGGAAGGGCAGACCGTCGCGGCCCAGACGGTCGTGGCGCGGCTCGAGACCGACGCCAGTGCCGCGGCTGCAGCCCCGGCGCCGGCCCCGGCTGCGCCGGCGCCCGCTCCGGCTCCGGCGGCGGTGCCGACTCCGGCTCCCGCGGCACCGAAGCCGGCAGCTGCGGCGCCCGTCCCTGCTTCCCCGGTGACAGCGTCCCCGCCTCCGGCGCCCACCGGGCCGGAAACGGCGGAGGAACGGCTGCGCCGGAAGAGCACGCCGCTGGTCCGCAAGATCGCCGCGGAGCACAACCTCGACATCAGTGCGATTTCAGGCAGTGGTCTTGCCGGCCGCGTGACCAAGAGCGATGTGCTCTCGTACCTTGAATCCGCGCCGACTCCCCCCCTGCCCAGCAGCCCCGCCGCCCCGCCGGCAGGCCCTGCTGCCTCGACTGGCCGCGGCGCGAGCCGACTCATCGAAGTCCCCGCGCCCGTCGTCGAACCGTGGGAAGGCGATCGCGTCGAGCCGTGGAGCAAGATCCGGAAGCTCACCGCCGACCACATGATCATGTCGCGCCGGGTGTCGGCGCACGTGAACAGCCTCTTCGAGGTGGACTTCACCCGCGTGGCGCAGGTGCGCGCCGCCCGCAAGAAGGAGTACGCCGAGCGCGGCGTGAACCTCACCTTCCTCGCCTTCATCGTGAAGGCGGTGGCCGACACCATCCGGAAGCACCCGGTCGTCAACTCCGCCGTCATGGGCGACGCCACCGTGTTCCGCCGCGACATCAACATCGGCATCGCCGTGGCGCTCGACTGGGGCCTCATTGTCCCGGTCATTAAGCGAGCCGACGAGCTCTCCCTCCTGGGCGTGGCGCGGGCCATCAACGACCTCGGCGAGCGCGCCCGGGCCAAGAAGCTCACCCCCGACGAAGTGCAGCGAGGGACGTTCACCATCACGAACCCCGGCGGCTTCGGCTCGTTCGCCGGCACGCCGATCATCAACCAGCCCCAGGTCGCCATCCTCGGCATCGGGTCCATCGAGAAGCGCCCGCACGTGGTGACGCTGCCCGACGGCACCGACACCCTGGCCATCCGGACCAAGGGGATGTTCACCATGGCCTACGACCACCGGATCGTGGACGGCGCCGACGCGGACCGCTTCCTCGCCGACCTCAAGGCCATGCTCCAGTCGTTCCCCGACACCGCGGCCTGAGCGGTGCCGCGGGCCCTCGCCGTCGGCCGGGTGCAGGTGCCCCCCGCGCGGGAGTCCGAGTATCTCGCCGCCGCCGGCCGGCTCGCGGCGGCGCTCCGGGTGCGGGGGCAGCACCTGTGGGTCTTCCGGCACCCGGACCAGCCGGGAGTCTTCCTGGAGTTCCGGGAGTCGGCCAGCGACGTGGCGCATTCCGCGGTGGCCCCGACGGACGCGGAGGAGCGACTCATCCGCGCCCTCCGCGCGCTGGGGTCGTACGCGCCGGGGGCGGACGACCTGTGGCTCGAGGTTTCTTTGACGGAGGGCCGCACCTTCGTCGACGGTTCAGAGTGAGGTTGGCATGCCGACGCGCACCATCGACGTACACGGCACGACCTGGAAGGTGACACCCACCGGGCACGTCACCCAGTTCGTGCGCGACGAATTCACCATGCTCTTCACCAAGGGGACCGGCCCCGACCGGGTCGAGCGGGTGGCCAAGTACGCCCCGCTGGGCGCGCGGAGCCGCGAGCTGTCGCTCGCCGAGCTCACCGACGCCCAGCTGCACGAACTCTTCGCCCGGTCGCAGCCCTCCTGGACCTCGCCCGAGACGGGGTACCGCCGCTGACGCCCCCTCGTTTCATCGACCTGCACATGCACTCCACCGCGTCTGACGGGTCCCTCTCGCCGTCAGCCGTGGTGGCCAGCGCCAGGTCCGCCGACCTCGTCGCGATCGCGCTGACCGACCACGATTCGGTCGCCGGCATCGCCGAGGCGGTCACGGCGGGTGAGGCGGCGGGCGTGCGCGTCATCGCCGGCTGCGAGTTTTCCGTGGCGGCGCCGTGGGGCGAGATGCACGTCCTCGGGTACTTCCTCCCCGTCGGCGACGATAGGGTGGAGGCCTTCCTCGACCGCTGCCGGGCCGACCGGCTCCGCCGCGCCGAGGTGATGTGCGGACGGCTGCAAGAGCTCGGCCTGCCGGTGTCGTTCGAGTCGGTGCTCGAGGAGGCGGCCGGCGGGGCGGTGGGCCGTCCCCACGTGGCCCGCGCGGTGGTACGGGCGGGCGGGGCGACCGACGTCAACGCGGCGTTCGACCTCTACCTCGGCCGCAACAAGCCGGCCTACGCCGACAAGGTGCTGCCGAGCTTCGCCGAAGTGGCGGACCTGGTGCACGCGGCGGGCGGAGTGGTCTCGGCGGCGCACCTCCGGGACCGCGCGACCCGCCCCTACCTGGCGCGCCTCAAGCAGGAA
>ERZ795054.1548-NODE-1548-length-21317-cov-26.607516_pt1 | contig 21317 bp, 15 predicted proteins | sample MGYA00375138_ERZ795054 | MGnify/ENA primary metagenome ERZ795054 (study PRJEB30183, sample SAMN05720215) | anaerobic digester metagenome | isolation source: active sludge of municipal wastewater-treating anaerobic digesters | place: USA | collected 2014-12-23 ... | reverse complement strand
TGCCGGTAGAACGCCTTCCGGGCTTTCGTGAGGGGCTGGTTTCGGTTCAGGATCCGGGCGCCCAGAGAGCGGCCTGGCTGCTCGACCCCGCGCCCGGGAGCCGCGTACTCGACGCCTGCGCGGCACCCGGCGGAAAGACGGCACATCTGCTCGAACGGGCGGATCTCGAGCTGCTGGCCCTCGACCTGAAGCCTGCGCGCTGCCGGCGTGTCGAGGACAATCTGCTGCGCCTTGGCCTGCGGGCGTCGGTCATGGCGGCCGATTGCACCCGGCTCGACCGTTGGTGGGACGGTCGCCCGTTCGACGCCGTGCTGGCTGACGTGCCGTGCACCGCGAGCGGCGTCGTGCGGCGCAATCCCGATGCCAAGTGGCTGCGCCGCGAAACCGACATTGCCGGCTTTGCCGCCGCCCAGGCGCGCATACTTGAGGTACTTTGGCAGGTTCTGCGGCCGGGGGGTAAACTTCTGTACGCTACCTGTTCGGTGTTCCCCGAAGAAAACGGGCTTCAGATCGGGCAATTCCTGGCCAATCGACCGGATGCCCGCCGCGCCCGGGAAGAGCAGATCTTGCCGACGACCGACCATGACGGATTCTTCTACTGCCTCCTTGAAAAGCATGCTTGAGCGCTTCCGCCTCTGGTTGATTGTGCTGTTGCTGAGTGTTTCCAGCCCGCTCCTCGCGGCCGAGATTGACATCACCAACGCGCAGATCGAGGCGAGTGACGACGGCTATGTCCTGTCTGCCGATTTCAGCTTCGAGCTCAACCAGCGCCTGGAAGAAGCGGTGACCAAGGGGGTCGTGCTGCATTTTGCGCTCGAGTTCGAACTGGTGCGGCCACGCTGGTACTGGCTCGACGAGAAGGTTCTCAGCCGGAGCATGACCTACCGGCTTTCCTATCATGCGCTAACGCGCCAGTATCGGCTGTCGACCGGCGGCTTGCACCAGTCCTTCGATTCCCTGGCCGAGGCCCTGCGCATGCTCTCCCGTCTGCGCAACTGGGTGATTGTCGAAAAGGGTGCCGACAATAGCGGCGTGCGTCCGGGGGAAGTGCTCACTGCCGCATTGCGCTTGCGCCTCGACGTCGCCCAGTTGCCGCGGCCCTTCCAGATCAGTGCGCTGGGCAACCGGGACTGGAGCCTGGCTTCGGACTGGAAAACCTGGCAGGTCACCGTGCCGGCGGAGGCCAAGTGAAGCGTTTCGTCGCCGTGGGCGGCGCGCTGGCCGCCACGCTGGGGGCGATTGTCTGGTTCCTGCTGCTGATGACGACGGCGGCGGATACCAGCATCTTCACCCGCCACTACCCGCTGCTGATCGGCCTCAATGTCGTTCTGGCGCTGGCCATGGTCGGCCTGGTCAGCTGGCAGTTGCGCTCGCTATGGCGCGACTATCGGGCACAGATTTTCGGCGCCCGGCTCAAATTGCGCTTGATGCTGATGTTCGGCGTCATCGCAGTGCTGCCGGGGGCGCTCGTCTATGGCGTATCGGTCCAGTTTGTGACCCGCTCGATCGAAAGCTGGTTCGACGTCCGGGTCGAGAGGGCCCTAGAATCGGGCCTGCATCTTGGCCGTTCGGCGCTCGACTCGCTGCTTGCCGATCTGACTGAGAAAGCGCGCGGCATGGCCAATGAACTCTCTGATGTCAGTGAGTCCAGCCGTCGTTCCGCCTTGCTGCGCCTGCGTGAGGAGAACGGGATGCAATCCGCCGCGCTTTTTTCGGTGGGCGGCCAATTACTGTCCAGCGCGAGCAGCGAGATTTCCGGTTTGCTCTCCGACTTGCCGACCCAGTCCCAGCTGAAGCAGGCGCGCACCACGCGCGCGGTGACGGCGGTCGATGGTGAGGGCGGCAAGCTGATCCTGCGCGTGCTGGTCCCGGTGTCCGCGCGCACCGTGCTCGAAGAGCCGCGCATCCTGCAGGTGATCCAGCCGGTGCCGCCGTCGCTTGCCTATGATGCTGATTCGGTGCAGGCGGTCTACCGCGATTATCAGGAGCTGCAACTGGCGCGCCAGGGGCTGACCCGCATTTATGCCCTGACTTTGACGTTGACCGTGCTCGTCGCGCTGTTTGGTGCTTTCGCGCTGGCTTTCGTGATGACCCGGCGCCTGTCGGCACCCCTGTCGATTCTTGCCGAAGGCACGCAGGCGGTGGCTCAGGGTGACTTTTCGCCGCGTCAGGCGGTCTATAGCCGCGACGAACTGGGGATGCTGACCCAGTCATTCAACCGGATGACCAGCCAGCTCAACGATGCACGCCACGAAAACGAACGGCATCGGGCCGAACTCGAGTCGGCGCGCGGCTATCTCGAATCGATCCTCGCCAATCTGTCGGCCGGCGTGCTGGTGTTCGACCGGCATTTCGTCTTGCGTACGGTGAATGAGGGTACGCTGACCATTCTGGCCGATGATTTCACCGGGCTGATCGGCGAGCAGGTGGGCACCTGGCCGCGCCAGAAGGTTCTCGGCCAGTTCATCCGCGACAATTTCGCCGCGTCGCAGGACAGCGAGTGGCAGGCCCAGATCGAGCTGGAACGTGCCAACGGCATGCCGCAGATCCTGCTGCTGCGCGGCTCGCGCCTGCCCGAGGCGAGCGGCGGCGGCGACGTGGTGGTGTTCGACGACGTGACGCGCATCGTCGCGGCCCAGCGCAGTGCGGCCTGGGGCGAGGTGGCGCGGCGTCTGGCACATGAAATCAAGAATCCGCTGACGCCGATCCAGCTTTCCGCCGAACGCCTGCAGTTCAAGCTGGCCGGCAAGCTGGCCAACGGCGATGCGGACATGCTGGCGCGCGGCACCCAGACGATCATCAATCAGGTGCAGGCGATGAAACGCATGGTCGATGACTTTCGCGACTATGCCCGCCTGCCGGCGCCGGAAGTGGCGCCGCTCGACCTCAACGAACTGATCGGCGAGGTCCTCGGCCTTTACGAAGCATCAGCGGCGCACATCGAGACCCGGCTGGGCAGTAACCTGCCTCCCGTGCTCGGTGATGCGACCCAGTTGCGCCAAATCATCCACAATCTGCTGCGCAATTCCGAGGACGCGCTGGAAGGGCGCGCTGCGCCGGCGATCCGGATCGAGACCGCGGTGGCCGGGCGCCAGGCGCAGCTGCTCATCGCCGACAACGGGCCGGGATTTCCGCCCGAGCTGCTGTCGCGCATCTTTGAACCTTATGTCACCACCAAGGCCCGTGGCACGGGCCTGGGGCTGCCCATCGTCAAGAAAATTGTCGAGGAACACCGCGGCAGCATCGAAATCAGCAATGCACCGGAAGGTGGCGCGCGGATAGACATCCGCCTGCCTCTGGTGTTCGAAGAGGAAGCACTCCATGGCAATCATTCTGGTCGTTGACGACGAAGTCGGCATTCGCGAACTCCTGTCGGAAATCCTGATCGACGAGGGCTACGACGTGCGTCTGGCCGAGCATGCGACAGCGGCGCGCCGGGTGCGCGGTGAACTGCGCCCCGACCTGGTCCTGCTCGACATCTGGATGCCCGATACGGACGGCATTTCCCTGCTCAAGGAGTGGCATGCGGCGGGCCACCTGAACATGCCGGTGGTGATGATGTCCGGTCACGGCACGATCGATACCGCGGTCGAGGCGACGCGCTTCGGCGCCTTCGATTTTCTCGAAAAGCCGATTGCCCTGCAGAAGCTGTTGTCGACCGTGCAGAAGGCGCTCAAGCATGAGAGTCCCAACCAGCGCCCGCCGCTGACCCTGGAGGCTTTCGGGCGCTCGCCCTTCGTCCGGGAATTCAAGCGCCGGCTGGAGCAGGCGGCGGCCAAGGCGCCCGTCCTGTTGCTGAAAGGGGCGACCGGCGGCATCGCCGAGATCTGTGCCCGCACCTTGAAGCCGCCGCGTGCGCCATGGCTCGATCTGTCCGGGGTGAGCAGCGCCTTGACCCAGGAAATGCTCGAAAAGGTCAGCGGTGGCGTGCTCTTCGTGCCCGACCTGGCGGTGCTCGGGAAAATGCAGCAGATGAACCTGGCATTTGCGGTTGACCGTCTGGACCGGCTCAATCTGCAGCTGGTTGCCGCCACCGTTGCGCCGCTCCCCGCGCTCGCCGACGCGGGCTGGGACAGCAAGCTGCTGGCACGTCTGGGCGAAGTCTGGGTGGCCATGCCGTCACTGGCCGGACACGCCGATGATTTGCCGGAAATCGCCGGGCTGTTGCTGACCAATTTTGTCGAACGCGGCGAGGTTCCGACGCGGCGCTTTTCGACTGGCGCGCTCAATGCACTACGCACCCAGCCGTGGAACAATCGGCCCGAGGCGAGCTGGAGCGATCTCTATGCGCTGGTGCGCAACCTGGCACTGACCTCGCTCGAGGAGGAAATCACCGCCGAGGACGTGCAGCGCGTGATGCCGCAGGAGGCCCAATCGGAGCACGAGCTGGCGTCACTGATCCCCCTGCTCGACCAGCCGCTGCGCGAGGCGCGCGATGCCTTCGAAAAACTGTACTTCGAGCACCATTTGCGGCTCGAGGGTGGCAACATGACGAAGCTCGCAGAGCGCTCCGGACTGGAACGGACGCATCTGTACCGCAAGCTCAAGCAACTCGATGTGAAACTGGGCAAGCGCTGCGAAGAATAGCGGCATGTCGGCGGGAGGGGGAAGCACATGAAAGTGATCATCATGGGGGCTGGCCAGGTCGGTGCCAGTGTCGCCGAGGGCTTGGTGTCGGAAGAAAATGACATTACCGTGGTCGATACCGACGGCGCACGTCTGGCGCAATTGCAGGATCGCCTCGACCTGCGCACGGTGGTCGGCAATGCAGCGACGCCCTCGGTGATGCGCAGTGCCGGCGCCGAAGATGCCGACATGATCATCGCGGTGACACAGAGCGACGAGAGCAATCTGGTGGCGTGCAAACTGGCGCAGAGCGTGTTCAACGTGCCAAAGCGGATTGCGCGCCTGCGTTCGCGTGATTTTCTCGAGGATGCGGCCTTGCTCGGCCCGGAAAACTTCGCTGTCGATTTCGCGCTCTGTCCGGAGCAGGTGATCACCGACTACATCCGGCGCCTGATCGAGTTTCCCGAAGCCTTGCAGGTTCTTGGTTTTGCCAAGGGGCGGGTCAGCCTCGTCGCAGTTCGCGCCTACGACGGGGGGCTGCTGGTCGGCAAGCAGATCAAGAGCATGCGCGAACTCCTGCCACCCGAGATGGATGCCCGCATCGCGGCGATCTTTCGCGGCGATCAACCCATTTTCCCCGAGGGCGAAACGGTGGTCGAGGTGGGCGACGAAGTCTTCCTGCTGGCAGCTGCCGAGCACATCCGGCCGGTGCTGCGCCAGTTGCGGCGCATGTTGAATCCGGTGCAGCGCATCATGATCGCCGGCGGCGGGAATGTCGGTATTCGCGTTGCCAAGTCGCTTGAAAAACGCTATGAAATCAAGGTGATCGAGGGCCGCAGGGAGCGTGCCGACTTGATCGCCAGTGAGCTTGACCAGGCACTGGTGCTGCTTGGCGATGCCACCGACGAGGAGTTGCTTGAGCAGGAAAACATCGCCGAGATGGATCTTTTCCTCGCCCTGACCAACGACGACGAAGACAACATCATGTCAGGCAACCTGGCCAAGCGCCTGGGCTGCAAACGCGTGGTGGCACTGATCAACCGCCGGGCCTATGCCGAAATGATCGAAGGCGGACCGATCGATATCGGCATCTCGCCGGCCCAGGTGTCGATCGGAACCCTGCTGGCGCACGTCCGTCAGGGGGACGTGGCGGAAGTCCATTCGCTTCGCCGGGGAGCGGCAGAGGCACTGGAACTTGTGGCCCATGGCGACGCCAAGTCATCCAAGGTCATCGGCAAGCGCATCGACCAGATCGACTGGCCGCACGGAGTCACCGTTGCCGCCCTGGTGCGCAATTTCGACCAGGCGGTGGTGGTCGGCCAGACCGACGACTGGACGGCGATCACCCGCCATGGCAACGTGGTGATCGCGCACCATGACACGGTGATCGAGGTGGGTGATCACGTCATCGTGTTCTGCACCCGGAAGAAACTGGTCAAGAAGGTCGAGAAATTGTTCCAGGTCAGTTTCCACTTCTTCTGACGGGGCGACCGTGACACGCTTCGCACCCGTCTATCGCGCGCTGGGCTTGATCATCATGCTCTTCGGCCTGACCATGCTGGCGCCGCTGATTCTCTCCTATGCCGTGAACGACGGTGCGCAGACGGCCTATGACGAGACTTTCGCCCTGACCCTGCTGAGCGGTGCCTTCCTCTGGTACCGCTATCGCAACTGCAAGCGCGAACTGAATACCCGTGACGGCTTTCTGATGGTCGTTCTGGTCTGGTCGGTGCTCCCGGTTTTTGCCGCGTTGCCCTTCATGATTCACCTCGGCATGTCGCATACGGACGCCTATTTCGAGGCGGTTTCCGGGTTGACCGCGACGGGTGCGACGGTGATGTCCGGGCTGGCCGACCTGCCGATGTCGATCAACCTTTGGCGGCATCTGATGATGTGGTTCGGCGGCATGGGTCTGATCGTGCTGGCCGTGGCCATCCTGCCGATGCTTGGCATCGGTGGCCGGCAAATGCTCAAGGCGGAAATTCCCGGACCGATGAAGGATGCGAAGATGACGCCGCGCATCGCCGAGACCGCCAAGGGTCTGTGGCTGGTCTACATCGGGATTACCGCCGCCTGCATTCTCGCCTACCGCTGGGCTGGCATGAGCTGGTTCGATGCGGTTTGTCATACGTTTTCGACCGTTTCGCTGGGTGGCTTTTCGACCCATGACGAAAGCTTTGGCTATTTCAATTCGCAGTTGATCGAAGGCATCTGCATTGCTTTCATGTTGTTTTCCGGCATCAACTACGCGACCCATTTTCTTGCCTTCAGCGGCCGTTCCCTGCGTGCCTATGTGCGTGACAGCGAGGCAGTCTGGTTCGTGGGTGTCCTCTTGCTCAGTGTCGTTGTCCTTGCCAACTACATCTGGAAGGACGGCGTCTATGACGACATGGATCTGGCGTTCCGCCATGCCCTGTTCAACGTGATATCCGTGGCGACCACAACCGGCTACTCGACGACCGACTACGGTCAATGGCCCCTCTTCGCCGCGCTCTGGATGCTCTTCCTGTGCAGCTTCGTGACCAGCGCCGGGTCGACGGGCGGCGGCATCAAGATGATGCGGGCGCTGCTCCTCTACAAGCAGGTTTATCGCGAACTGGTCCGCGCCATGCATCCCTCGGCGGTCTACCATGTCCGCCTGGGCGGCCAGCCGGCGCCGCAGACGGTGCTGTTCGCGGTGCTGGCCTTCGGTTTCGTCTACATGGTCAGTATCGTCTCGCTGACCCTCATCCTGTCCTTTACCGGCCTCGACATCGTGACGGCGTTCAGCGCCGTCGTTGCCAGCGTCAACAATACCGGGCCCGGGCTGGGCCTGGTCGGGCCGGCGAGCACGTTTGCCGCGCTGGAAGATTTCCAAACGTGGATCTGCATCTTCGCCATGCTGCTCGGTCGCCTCGAGATATTCACGCTCCTGGTCGTGCTGACTCCTGCCTTCTGGCGCAAGTGAGCGCCTGCCGACACGTGCATTCATGAGCCGTTTTTCCCCGGTCTATCGTGCGCTGGGCATGATCATCATGCTCTTCGGCCTGACCATGCTGGCGCCCTTGATTTTCTCCTTCGCGGTTGCCGATGGCGCCGCCACCGCGTTCGACGAAGCTTTCGCCCTGACCATGCTGAGCGGCGCATTTCTCTGGTTCCGCTACCGCCGATGTACCCGTGAGTTGTCGATTCGTGACGGCTTCCTGATGGTGGTTCTGGTGTGGACGGTTCTGCCGGCATTCGCGGCCGTGCCGTTGATGCTCCAGCTGGGCCTCAGTCATACCGATGCCTATTTTGAAACGGTTTCCGGGTTGACCACGACCGGGGCCACCGTCATCGAGCATCTCGATACCCTGCCGATGTCGATCAACCTGTGGCGCCACGAACTGGTCTGGGTTGGCGGCATGGGCCTGATCGTGCTGGCGATTGCCATCCTGCCCCTGCTGGGTATCGGCGGCCGCCAGATGTTCAAGGCGGAGACGCCGGGGCCGATGAAGGATGCCAAGATGACGCCGCGCATCGCGCAGACTGCCAAGGGCCTCTGGCTGGTTTACCTGGGCGTTACGGTGGCCTGCATCGTCAGCTACCACTGGGCCGGCATGAGCTGGTTCGATGCGCTATGCCATGGCTTTTCGACCATGGGCCTGGGCGGCTTCTCGACGCATGACGCGAGCTTCGGCTACTTCGACTCGCCCGCCATCGAGCTGGTCGCCATCGTGTTCATGCTGATTGCCGGGATGAATTTCGGGACGCTTTTCCTCGCCGTCACCGGGCGCTCCCTGCGCCCTTACCTGAGCGATCCCGAGGCGGGCTGGTTCATTGCGGTCTGTCTGGCAAGTATCCTGGCCATCGCCATTTACATCTGGAAGGACGGGGTCTATGCCGATCTGGACGTGGCGTTGCGGCAAGCGGCGTTCAATGTGGTTTCGATTGCCACGACGACAGGCTATGCCAGCGTTGACTATGCCCAGTGGCCGATGTTTGCCCCGCTGTGGATGCTCTTTTTGTCCAGTTTCGCGACCAGCGCAGGGTCTACCGGGGGCGGCATCAAGATGATGCGGGCGCTGTTGCTCTATCGTCAGGTCTACCGTGAAATCGTCCATGCGGTGCATCCGAGTGCGGTATACAACATCCGCATCGGCGGGCACGTGGCGCCGCAGCCCATTCTCTTCGCCGTACTCGCCTTTGCCTTCATGTACATGGTCAGCATCGTTTCACTGACGCTGATCCTGTCATTCACCGGCCTCGACATTGTTTCCGCGTTCACGGCCATCGTTGCCAGCGTCAATAACACCGGCCCCGGGCTGGGTGTCGTCGGGCCATCGACAACCTTCGCGGTGCTCGAAGATTTTCAGACCTGGGTCTGCATCTTTGCGATGCTGCTCGGCCGCCTGGAAATTTTCACCCTGCTGGTGGTGCTGACCCCGGCTTTCTGGCGCAAGTGACCTGCGCCGCGGAAAGGCGGATAATTCCGCCTTTCCGAATTTCTGGCGGAGTCCCCCCGTGAGCCGACCCAAGAACGATACCTTTCTGCGCGCCCTGTTGAAGGAGCCGACCGACTACACTCCCCTGTGGCTGATGCGCCAGGCCGGTCGCTATTTGCCGGAATACTGCGAAACGCGCAAGCGCGCCGGCAATTTCCTGAACCTTTGCAAATCGCCGGCCATGGCCTGCGAGGTGACCTTGCAACCGCTGGCGCGTTACGATCTGGATGCGGCCATCCTGTTTTCCGACATCCTGACCGTGCCGGATGCGATGGGCCTCGGTCTCTATTTCGCCGAAGGCGAGGGCCCGCGTTTCGAGCGGCCGTTGCGCGAGGAATGGGCAATCAATGATCTGAGTGCGCCCGATCCCTACGATCACCTGCGCTATGTGATGGATGCCGTGGCCGAGATCCGCCGCGCGCTCGACAATTCGGTACCGCTGATCGGCTTCTCCGGCAGCCCGTACACGCTGGCCTGCTATATGGTCGAGGGGCAGGGCTCGAGCGATTTCCGCCACATCAAGGGCATGCTCTACAACCGTCCCGACCTGCTGCACCGCATCCTGTCGGTGACTGCCGATTCGGTGATTTCCTACCTGAACGCCCAGATCGACTGCGGCACCCAGGCCGTGATGATTTTCGACACTTGGGGCGGTTCGCTGTCGGCTGCGGCGTATGAGGAATTCTCGCTGCAGTACATGCAGCGCATCGTGGCCGGCCTGAAGAAGGAGAAGGACGGCCAGCGCATTCCCAGCATCGTGTTCACCAAGAACGGCGGGCTGTGGCTGGAAAAGATCGCCGCCATCGGCTGCGATGCAGTCGGCCTCGACTGGACCATCGACATCGGCGAAGCCCGCCGTCGCGTCGGCGACAAGGTGACCTTGCAGGGCAACCTCGACCCGAACGTGCTATTCGCGCAGCCGGAAATCGTCGCTGCCGAAACCAGAAAGGTACTCGACAGCTTCGGCCCGGGAAATACCGGGCATGTTTTCAACCTTGGCCACGGCATTTCGCAATTCACGCCGCCCGAGAGCGTGACGGCACTGGTCGAGACCGTCCACGCGCACAGCCGCCTGCTGCGCAAGTAAGGCAAAAGAAATCGGGCGAGAAGCGTGACTTATGCACAGAATCGTGCATCTCGCCCGAAAAAATTCGAAGCCATCCTTTGATAGTTCTACTTTGTCGTAACCCAATGATTTAAAAACGTTTGTTGAATTGCCTAATATTTCGGCAAAGTAACAAAATCCTTACAGTGCCGTTACTTAGCGCAGTCATCCAAAAGCAATCCACAAAGTTATCCACAGTATTTGTGGACAAGCCGAAAACCCCCTGATTCGCAGGGGTTTAGCCCGGCATTGCGAGAAACTCTGGCCATGCCCGTCCTCCGTGTCGCCCTCGACCTGCCGCTGCATCGCCTGTTCGATTATGTCGCTGCAGCGGCGTCGACCGCAGATGTCGGCTACCGCGTGCGGGTGCCGTTCGGGCGTGGCGAACGCATTGGCGTCATCATCGAGGTGTCCGAAAGCAGCGACTGGCCATTGGAGCAACTGAAGGTGGCCAGCGAAATCCTGCGCGACCTGCCGCCGCTGCCCGCCGATTTCTTCCGGCTTTGCGAATTTGCGAGTACTTACTATCAGGCACCGCTTGGCGAAGTCCTGATGCAGGGGTTGCCAGCCGGTCTCAAGCGGGTCGCACCGCCAACCCGGCGTGCGGCCCGCGCCAGCCGTTCGCTGGCGCCCGCGCCGGTCCCCGAACTGACCGCGGAGCAGACGGTGGTACTTGCCGCCATCGATGTACAAGCTGGCTTCGCCGCCCATCTGCTGCACGGTGTCACCGGCAGCGGCAAGACCGAGGTCTATCTCCGTCTGATCGAGCGGGTCCTGGCTGCCGGCCGCCAGGTGCTGCTGCTGGTGCCGGAAATCAACCTGACGCCGCAACTCGAAAGCCGGGTGCGCGCGCGCTTTCCCGCGGCGGGCGTTGTCTCGCTGCACAGCGAGCTGGCCGAGGCGGCGCGCGAACGCAACTGGCGCGCCGCCTTTGCCGGCGAAGCCAGCATCGTGCTCGGTACCCGGCTGGCGATTTTCACGCCCATGCCGCATCTCGGCCTGATTGTTGTCGATGAGGAACACGACCCGTCGTTCAAGCAGCAGGACGGCATGCGCTACTCGGCGCGCGACGTGGCAGTGTTCCGCGCGCGCCAGCTGGGCATTCCGGTACTGCTCGGCTCGGCGACGCCGGCGCTGGAGTCCTGGGCCAATGCCCAGGGCGGCCGTTACCGCCTACTCAATTTGCGCGAGCGGGCGAATCCGGAGGCGACGCTGCCCGCCGTCAGGTTGCTCGATACGCGCAAGCTGGTGCTCAAGGAGGGTGTCAGCGAGCCGCTGATCGCCGCCATCAACGAACGCCTGGCGCGCGGCGAACAGAGCCTGATCTTTCTCAACCGCCGGGGCTACGCGCCGGTGCTGGCCTGCATGGCCTGCGGCTGGGTGTCGCGCTGCACCCGTTGCGCGGCCAACATGGTGGTGCATCTGGCCGACCGCCGCCTGCGCTGCCACCACTGCGGTTGCGAACAGCGTGTGCCGAAAGCCTGCCCGACCTGTGGCAATCAGGATATCCACCCGTTCGGGCGCGGTACACAGCGCCTTGAAGGCTGGCTGCAGGAACAATTTCCGGAAGCGCGTGTCCTGCGTGTGGACCGCGATTCGGTCAAAAGTCGCAAGCAATGGGAGGCGATGCTCGAGCGCATTCATGGCGGTGCGGCGGATATCCTGGTCGGCACGCAGATGCTGGCCAAGGGACATGATTTTCCCAAGCTGACCCTGGTCGGCGTACTCGGCGCCGATGCGGCGCTGTTCGCCGCCGACTGGCGTGCCCCCGAGCGCCTCTTTGCCCAGCTGATGCAGGTTGCCGGACGCGCCGGGCGCGCTGCCCTGAAGGGCGAGGTGCTGATCCAGACGCAATACCCGGACCACCCGCTCTACTCGGCGCTGGTCAGCCACGATTACCCGGGATTTGCCGCCGCACTGCTGCGCGAACGCGAGAGTGCCGGCTTCCCGCCCTATGCTTTCCAGGCGATGCTGCGTGCCGAAGCGCCGGCGATGGCCGACGCCATCGCCTTTCTCACCAGCGCCAGTGCCCTCCCGGTGGTGCGTGAGCACCCCAACGTGGCCCTGTACGATCCGGTGCCAATGAAGCTCGCGCGGCTGGCCAATCTCGAGCGCGGCCAGTTGCTCGCCGAATCCGCCTCGCGCCCGGCCATGCAGGCATTTTTGCCGCGCTGGCGTGAGGCGATCGAAGGCATCAAGGCGCCGTCAAAATTGCGCTGGCACCTCGAGGTCGACCCGCTGGAGTTTTAGGTCGGGTTAACGCGCCGGCCGGAGACGACCAGCCAGGCGAACGCCGCCAGTTGTCCGGCGAGCAGCGTGAACAAGGCGGCACGATAGGCGCCATCAGCGGCCAAGCCACTTGCCTGCAGGATATCGACGAGCGCCCCGAAGCCCCACTGCAGGCCGAATGCTCCGGCAAAGGCAAGCAGGTTGAGTGCCGTGTTGGCGCGCCCCGAAAGTGCGGAAGGAAAGGCGAGGGCGACCAGTGAATAGGCGATGTTCGACAGCGAGAAACAGGCGCCGAGCAGCGGCCACAGCCAGTTGCCGCCATGTGTCGGGAACAGTGCCAGCGAGGCCAGGCTGGCAATTGCGGCGACCATGGCGAACAGGTAGACACGTTCCAGCTTCACCCCGCGCCGCACCAGCGCCGTGGCGAAAAAGCCCATGAACAGGAAGCCGGCGAGCATGGCGCCGCTGATCCAGGTGAGGCGGGCAGCGATGGCGGCGCCATCCATCTGTTCGATGACGCTCATCCAGCGGGTTGCCCACAAGCCCTGAACGGCCATGAACCCGCCGGTCACCCAGAACGCCATCGGCGCATAGCGCCAGAAGTGGCGGCTGACGAAGACCTGGCGGACTCCCGCAAGTTGCTCGGCAAAGCCGGCGCCCTTGCCGTCGCTCGCCTTGTCCGGAACGAACCAGGCGATGGTGGCGGCGACGCACAAGGTGACGACGGCCAGCGCCAGCATGATCTCGCGCCAGCCGGCGAAGCCGAGCGCCATCTCCAGCGGTTTGGCGGCGGCCAGCGCGCCAAGCCCGCCTGATGCCATGATCCAGCCGGTGAGCGAGGCCTGGCGTTCGGGCGGAAACCATTGCGAGAAAGCCTTGAATGAAGCCATCAGGCAGGCCGAGACACCCAGGCCGATCAGCGCGCGGCCGGCCGCCAGGCCGGCCAGGGTATCCGACCAGGCAAACGCCGCGGCGCCGGCTGCCGCCAGCACCAGCAGTGCGGCCTCGACGCGGCGCGGGCCGAAACGGTCGAGCAGCATGCCGAGGGGCAACTGGGCGGCGCCAAAGGCCAGGAAATAGGTGCTGGTCAGCAGTCCCAGTGCGTTGTCGCCGAGCCCGAGTTCGCGCGCCAGCACGGGTCCGATGACGGCGTTGGCGGTGCGGAACAGATAGGAAAGGAAATACCCGGCGGCAAAGGGCAGGAACAGGCGGACCCACAACTGGCGGCTGTCTGACGCGCTGCTCATCGTGCCTCCGGTTTCACGTGGAACGCCGGGGGTGAGGTCGATTCCTGTCCGCCATGGCGCTCCAGCCAGGCCGCGCGTTCATTGATCTTGCTTTGCCAGCTGCTGGCAATGCCCGGCGTGGCGGCCAGCGCTTTGAGCGCCTGCAGTGGCGGCCGATGTGTCTGCCAGAGCGCCAGTGCGGCGGCGAGGGTGGGGCTGTTTTCGGCGATCTGGTCGATTTCCAGCGGGTCGTTGGGCGTTACCGAACCCGGCTGCAGGACGCGAAAATACCAGCCGGTCAGGCGATGTTCGGCAATGTACCCAGCCATGCCGTCAACGCCGAAGCGCTCGTCGATCTTCCAGCATGGACTGCGCGGCTGGCAGACCTGCAGACGGGCGCCACCGAGACGGAAGATGTCGCCGACGCGGATCAGCGTTTCATCGAGTTCGGGGCTGGAAATGTTTTCACCCAGGCTGCCCGGCTGCAGTTGTGCCGCCGCCTGCGGGAACTGGCGGGCGAGGTGTGCGTAATGGGCGGCCGGATACAGGTGAACCGCTTTTTCCGGACCGCCGTGGACGCGGCGGTCGGCCTGTTGGTCGCCATTGAAGCCCTCAGGGCCGAGGTTCAGCGGCCCCTCGACCGGGTGCTTGTAGATACCGGTCGGTCGCCCGCTGTCGGGCAATGCGGCGATGCTGCCGATGAAGAGGGAAATGTTTGCCATGGTGGGGTGATTTTGCCATCAATCCCACAGCCATGCCGCACCGCGCACCCCCGAGGAATCCCCATGTGCGGGCGGCAGGATTTTTGTGTAGAAATCATCAGAAAAAACGTGTGGACCGCAACAGGCGGGAAGGTTGCGGTAAAGGCGCTGCAGGTTCGACAGGCCGCCGCCGAGAACGATCACTTGTGGGTCGAGCAGGTTGATGACGCCAGCCAGCGCCCGCCCGAGGCGCGCTTCGTAGCGTTGCAGCGTTGCATCGCAGGCGGCATCGCCGGCGCTGGCGCGTTGGGCGATGAGCGCAGGGGTGAGATTCTGGCCGGTATGGCGCGCGTGGTCGCCAGCCAGTGCCGGGCCAGAGAGATAGGTTTCGATGCAGCCGTGGTGCCCGCAGTAGCAGGTGGGAAGCGGCAGATCGGCAGCGTTCGGCAGCGGCAGGGGGTTGTGCCCCCATTCGCCGGCGATGGCATTGGCGCCATTCAGCAGTTGTCCGCGTACGACGATGCCGCCGCCGACGCCGGTGCCCAGGATGATCCCGAAGACGACTTCGGCGCCGCGGCCAGCGCCGTCGGTCGCCTCGGAGAGGGCAAAGCAGTTGGCATCGTTGGCCAGGCGGATCTCGCGCTGGAGCAGCGTTTCCAGATCGCGGCGCAGCGGCCGGCCGATCAGGCAAGTCGAATTGGCGTTCTTGATCACGCCGCCGGGCCGTGCTTCGGCACCTGGAATGCCGATGCCGAGCGAACCGCGTTGCCCCAGTTCGGCTTCCGCTGACTCGACCAGCGCAGCCACCGCCCTCAGTGTCGCCAGGTAGTCGCCGCGCGGCGTCGGAACGCGCCGGCGCAACAGCGCAGTGCCGTCTGCCGCGAGTGCGATGATTTCGATCTTGGTGCCGCCGAGATCGACGCCGATGCGCAAGCGACTCAAACCCGGACCGCGACGCCTTTCACGTTGCCGTAGGTGGTGGTCATTGTGCGCAACACGCTGCCGCCGGCCTCGAGCAGGAGCATGAAGAGGTTGCGCTCGGTATACAGGCAGACCGGGCCGGAAATGCCATATTTTTTTACCATGGTCGGCGAAAGCTCGGCATAGCGCTCCTCGATCCGGCTATCCACGCCGGCATAGCCTTCGCCCAGTTCCGAATGCAGGCCGAGGATCGACACGTACAGTTTGCCGCCTATCCGCAATTCGAGCAGGAGCCGTCGCACGATCCGGCGCGCCTGCTCGTAGGGCAGCCCGCACAGTCCGCCCCGCAGCACGATGATGTCGAACGGTTCGCCGGGGAAATCTTCCGGCAGGCTGGCGACTTCCCCCGGCACGAAGGATATCGCGTTACCCAGTCCGGCAGCGCGAATGCGTCCCTCGATATCCTGTTGCCGGGAGGGGTGGTCGCAGAGACTGACCGTAGCGCCCAGACGAACGAACTTGACCGTCAGTTCCCAGTCGCCCGCAGGTGCGATCAGGACGGTCACCTCGCGATCGAATCGCTGACGCTTGACGCACTCCTCTAGCGCGTAGCGCTCGAGCTCGTCATTTCCTGCCTCGAAGGGATTGGCGTTACCATTGCCGAGCAGCGTCATGTGTGTGTTCCCCCTGAGCCCATTCTGCATGAAGCGCAGGCCGTCTGACAACCGGCCGAAAGAACTAGCCAGAGGAAATCAATCATGTTGGTGACATTTGTTTCGAGCGAGAGCGGTGAATTGATGATGTTCGCCGAAGTGGCCGGCACGCTGCTGCGTGCCGCCGGCAAGGAGGCAACCCGGCGTGGCACCTTCACCCGGGACGAGATGCAGCCGGCTGCCAACCGGCTGCGCCAGGCAGTCGCGCGCAGTGGAGGCGAAGGGTCGGACGGCGCGGCGGCTGCAGAGGCTGGTGAAGAGCCCCCGGTGGCGCTCGGCCCGCGTGCCTGGCCGCTGATCGAGATGCTGGAGCGAACTGCCAAAGGCGGCGCGGGCGCCAACATCGTCTGGGAAGCGGCGGCGGATTTCTAGCGCCCGCTCGCCGAGCGTTCAGCCCTTCGGCACATGAGCGTCTTGCGCGCGATTGTTTTCTGCCTGTTTTTGCCGTCGACCGCGACCATTGCAGCGATGCCGCGCGTCGCTGTCGACGTCGGGCACACGCTGGCCGAACCCGGGGCGACCAGTGCCCGGGGACGCAGCGAATTCGAATTCAATCGCATCTTCGCCGGACTGCTGGCCGGGCAGCTGACTGCACGCGGGATTGCCGTGCAGGAAATCAATTTCTCCGGCGTCATTGGCAGTCTGGCCGAACGTCCGGCACAGGCGAACGGCAGCGACTTCTTCATCTCGATCCACCACGATTCGATCGCTGCCGAATACCTGCAGTTCTGGGACTGGGACGGATTGGAGACGAGCCACACGACGGTGAAACGTGGCTTCGGGCTGTTCGTGTCGCGGCGCAATCCGCACCCCGAAGCCAGTTTGCGCTGTGCCTCGGTGGCGGGCGCCAGGCTGCGCCGGGCCGGCTTCGAGCCCACGCCCTGGCACGGGCGCAAACACCAGCCCGCCGATGCCGTGAACGGTGTCTGGTATTACGACAATCTGGTCGTCCTGCACAAAGCGAATTTTCCGGCCCTGCTGTTCGAAGCCGGGGTCATCAAGCATCGCGAGGAAGAGCTCGAACTGCTCGAACCCGAACGCCAGTCACGGATGGCCGACGCGTTGGCGACCGGCCTTGCCGGGTGCCTGGCGGTCAGAGAAAAACCGGCTCGGGAGTGAGGTCGACCGCGAACTTCTCGCGTACCGCGGCCTGCACGGCGGCCATCGTGCGCCGGACATCGGCACCCGTCGCGCCGCCGCGATTGACCAGGACCAGCGCCTGTCGTTCATACATGCCGACCGGACCGAGGTTCCGGCCTTTCCAGCCGGCCTGCTCGATCAGCCAGCCGGCGGCCAGTTTGACCCGTCCGTCGGGCTGCGGGTAACGGGGCAGGGTGGGGTAGTCGGCGCCGAGTCGTTCGGCCGTCTGATGGTCGACGACCGGGTTGTGAAAGAAGCTGCCGGCGTTTGGCATCAGTGACGGATCCGGCAGCTTGCGCCGGCGCAGGGCAGTGACGGCAGCGGCCACATCCTGCGCCGTCGGTGCTGCGATCCTGCGTACCTCCAGTTCCTGCGCCAGGTCGGCATAGCGGGTCGTGGCCGACCACGCCCTAGGCAGCCGGAAAAGGACCGAGGTGATCGCCATGCGGCCGCACAGGTGCCAGCCTTCCTGCTTGAACAGACTGTCCCGGTAGGCGAAGCGGCACTTCTCGCGGTCGAGCTCGAAAAAGCAGCGATTTTCGAAATCCCAGGCGGTCAGCGAGTGAAAGCGCTCGGCAATTTCCAGTCCGTAGGCGCCGATATTCTGGATCGGCGCCGCGCCGACCGTACCGGGAATCAGGCTGAGGTTTTCCAGCCCCGGCCAGCCGTTGGCCAGCGTCCAGTGCACGAATTCGTCCCAGTTTTCGCCTGCGCCCGCCTCGACATACCAGGCGTCGCTGTCTTCCCCGAGCAGTCGCTTGCCGGGAATCGCCATGTGCAGGATCAGACCGGCGAAATCGCCGGTCAGTACCAGGTTGCTGCCGCCGCCGAGGATGAAGCGGGGCGCTTGGGCGAGCGCCGGGTCGGTGAGCTGGCCGGGTGTTTCGATGTGCGCGTACAGCGCTGCGCGGCCGGGCAGGGCGAGGGTGTTGCATGACGCGAGGTCGATGTCGCGCCGGAGCATCAGAGTAGCGGCGCCAGCCAGTATTCGGCGTCCTTGATCGACATTGCCTTGCGGGCGGCCCAGTCTTCCAGTTGATCGCGGCCGATCTTGGGAATGGCGAAGTACCCCGCGCCGGGGTGGCCGATGTAGAAACCGGAAACCGATGCGGCGGGGGTCATTGCACAGGATTCGGTCAGGTTCATCCCGGCGTTGTTCGGCGCGTCGAGCAGGGCGAACAGTTCGCGCTTGGCGGTGTGGTCGGGGCAGGCGGGGTAACCGGGAGCGGGGCGGATGCCCAGGTATTTCTCGGCAATCAGGGATTCATGGTTGAGGGTCTCGGCGGGCGCGTATCCCCAGTAATGGGTACGCACCTGCAGGTGCAGCCATTCGGCCGCAGCCTCGGCAAAGCGGTCGGCCAGGGCCTTGAGCATGATTGCCGAGTAATCGTCGTGCGCCGCTTCGAACGCGGCCACCCTCGATTCGATACCGTGCCCGGCAGTCACGGCAAAGGCACCGACATAGTCGCGTTCGCCCACAAAATCGGCCAGCGCCAGGTTGAAGCGGCCCGGCGGCTGCTTGTGCTGCTGGCGCAGGCCGACCCAGCGCGTCAATTCGGTGGTCCGTGACTCGTCGCTGTAGATGACGATGTCTTCGTTTTCGCCGCGTGCCGGGTAAAGGCCGAAAACGGCGCGCGCCGTCAGCCAGTTTTCGCAGAGGATTTTTTCCAGCATCGCTTTGGCATCGGCAAACAGTTGGCGCGCTGTTTCGCCGACGGTTTCGTTTTCCAGGATGGCGGGGTAGCGTCCGGCCAGATCCCAGCTCTGGAAGAAGGGCGACCAGTCGATCAGTAATGCGAGATCCTCGAGTTCGAGGTCGATGGTCTGCAGGCCCAGGGTATCGGGGATGGTCGGTGCGAACGGCTGGTTCCACGTGAAACGGTTGGCGCGCGCTTCTTCCAGCGTGACCAGCGTCGGGCCCTTGCGGCCGGCGTGTTCGCTGCGCACGGTTTCGTATTCGGCGACGATCTCGGCCATGTAGCTGTCGCGTTGCTCGGTGGACAACAGCTTGGTGGCGACGCCGACGGCGCGCGAGGCGTCCGGCACGTAAACCACGGCGCCATCGGTGTTGGGGGCGATCTTGATCGCCGTGTGGGCGCGGCTGGTCGTCGCGCCGCCGATGAGCAGCGGCTGCTTCATGTTCAGGCGCTGCATTTCGCTGGCAACGTGCGCCATTTCCTCGAGCGACGGCGTGATCAGGCCGGACAGGCCGATGATGTCGACGCGATGCTCGAGCGCCGCCTTGAGGATGTTGTCGCAGGAAACCATGACACCGAGGTCGACCACGTCGTAGCCGTTGCAGCCGAGCACCACGCCGACGATGTTCTTGCCGATGTCGTGCACGTCGCCCTTGACCGTGGCCATCAGGATCTTGCCCTTGCTGCCGAGGCCGGTACGGCTTTTTTCCGCTTCAATGAAAGGCAGCAGATGGGCGACCGCCTGCTTCATGACGCGGGCCGATTTGACGACCTGCGGCAGGAACATCTTGCCGGCGCCGAAGAGGTCGCCGACGACATTCATGCCGCTCATGAGCGGACCTTCGATGACGGCGAGCGGCGGCTTGCCCTCGGCTTCGAGCTGGGCGCGCACTTCCTCGGTGTCGGCCACGACGAAGTCGGTGATGCCCTTGATCAGAGCATGCTCCAAACGCTTTTCCACGGGCTGCTCGCGCCACGACAGATCGGGGCCAGCGTCCTTGGCCTTGCCTTCCTTGACCGTCTGGGCGAACTCGACCAGCGCCTCGCCGGCACCCGGGTGGCGGTTCAAGACCACATCCTCGACCTTGGCGCGCAACTCCGGTTCGAGGTCGTCGTAGATGCCGAGCATGCCGGCATTGACGATGCCCATGGTCATGCCGGCCTTGATCGCGTGGTAGAGGAAAACGGTGTGGATCGCCTCGCGCACGGCATCGTTGCCGCGGAAGCTGAACGAGACGTTGGAAACGCCGCCGGAAATGTGGGCGTGCGGCAGGTTGTGCTTGATCCAGCGCGTCGCTTCGATGAAATCGACGGCGTAGTTGTCGTGTTCCGGGATGCCGGTGGCGATGGCGAAAATGTTCGGGTCGAAGATGATGTCTTCGGCCGGGAAGCCGATGCCGGTCAGCAGGTCGTAGGCGCGCTTGGAAATCTCGGTCTTGCGCGCGAAGGTGTCGGCCTGGCCCTGCTCGTCGAAGGCCATGACGATGACCGCGGCGCCGTAGCGGCGGGCCAGTTTGGCCTGTTCGATGAACTTGGCCTCGCCTTCCTTCATCGAGATCGAATTGACGATGCCCTTGCCCTGGATGCACTTGAGGCCGGCCTCGATGACTTCCCATTTCGACGAGTCGATCATGATCGGCACGCGCGAAATGTCGGGTTCGGAGGCGATCAGCTTGAGAAAACGGTCCATCGCGGCGAGCGAATCGAGCATCGCCTCGTCCATGTTGATGTCGATGACCTGCGCGCCGTTCTCGACCTGTTGGCGGGCGACGGCCAGTGCATCGTCGAAGCGACCTTCCAAAATCATGCGGGCGAAAGCCTTCGAGCCGGTGACGTTGGTCCGCTCACCGACGTTCACATAGAGCGAATCGGCGCCGACGTTGAACGGCTCCAGCCCGGACAGGCGCAGTTTCCTTTCGATTTTCGGCACTTTTCTCGGGTTCACCGTGGCAACACGTTCGGCAATAGCCTTGATGTGTTCCGGCGAGGTGCCGCAGCAGCCGCCGACGATATTGACGATACCGGCCTTGGCCCAGCTCTCGATCTCGTCGGCCAGCATGTCCGCCGTTTCGTCGTAGCCGCCGAAGGCGTTGGGCAGGCCGGCGTTCGGGTGGGCGGAAACGTAGCAGTCGCAGACGCGCGACAGTTCCTCTACGTACTGGCGAAGCTCCTTGGCGCCGAGCGCGCAGTTGAGGCCGAAGCTCAAGGGTTTGATGTGGTTCAGTGAATTCCAGAACGCCTCGGCCGTCTGGCCGGACAGCGTGCGGCCGGACGCATCGGTGATCGTGCCGGAAATCATCACCGGCCAGCGCCGGCCGGCGGTGTCGAAGAACTGCTCAATGGCGAACAGTGCGGCCTTGGCGTTCAGCGTGTCGAACACCGTTTCGACCAACAGGATGTCGGCGCCGCCCTCGACCAGGCCGGTGATCGCCTCAAAATAATTGGCGACCAGTTCGTCGAAGGCGACGTTGCGGTAGCCGGGGTCGTTGACGTCCGGCGAGATCGAGGCGGTGCGGCTGGTCGGGCCGAGGACGCCGGCGACGAAGCGCGGCTTGG
>ERZ795054.1536-NODE-1536-length-21479-cov-4.911454_pt1 | contig 21479 bp, 12 predicted proteins | sample MGYA00375138_ERZ795054 | MGnify/ENA primary metagenome ERZ795054 (study PRJEB30183, sample SAMN05720215) | anaerobic digester metagenome | isolation source: active sludge of municipal wastewater-treating anaerobic digesters | place: USA | collected 2014-12-23 ... | reverse complement strand
GCTGGATTGTGTGCCCTGCTGGCCTTCTTCGGTTTCAGGAGCTTTGCAAATTTTGAAGCGGAACAGATAATGACCTACGACTACCTGGTGAGGAATGAAAGGTGGAAGAATGTGATTAAATATGCTGAAAAAAAGCCCCCCAAAAACTACCTGTCGCTTTCAATGCTCAACCTGTCGCTTGCAAAAGCGGGCGAGCTTGGAAACAGCATGTTCAGATACAACCAGCATGGCGTTAACGGACTTTTTCTTGCATTCAACAGAGAATATGTGACCGCCCTGATGGGAAGTGAGATCCTTTACCATCTGAGCCTTACAAACGCCTGCCAGGAATATGCATTTGAAAGCATGCAGACCATCCCCGACATGGGGCAGTCGGCGAGGGTAATAAAGCGCCTGGCAGAGACGAACCTGATAAACGGTCAGTACAAGGTCTCGGAGAAATACCTTAAAATTCTTGAGAACACCTTGTTTTACAGGAAATGGGCGAAAACTTCGATGACTTATCTCGGTAATGAGGATAAAATCAACAGTCATCCCGACTGGGGTGAAAAGCGGAAATTCAAAGTGAGGGGAGACTATTTCTTTCATATAAAGAACATCGAGGCGGTCCTTAACAGGATGGTAAAGGAGAATCCGGGCAACAGGGTGGCCTTCGAATACCTGATGGCCTTTTACATGATAAACAAGGATCTGCGGAATTTCGTCAACCTGATCCCTGCAATGGAAAAGATGCAGTACAAGTCTGTTCCGGTCTCGTACCAGGAGGCGATAATGTACATTATCGGCCTTAACAGCGCGGATCCGGCAAGTAATGCCCCTTCTTATATAAGCAGTGAAACTAAGGCCAGGATGAAGGCATATGCCGGCATATATACATCGAGACCTGACGCAGAGTCGCGACTTGCAGAAAAATACGCCGCCACGTATTGGTATTACCTGCATTTCGGCGATGCAGAGCTGAGCCAGGTGGAGGAGACCAGGGATAACACAGGATCGACATGACAAATTCATTAAGATATATTCTTTTATTTTCGGCGCTTCTGCTGGCTGCTTCATGCGGAACAGGATGGAAGGATGCGGAGGAAGCCGGTTCGAAGCCGGTTATCTTTCCCGACTATTGCGATGTTGTGATACCTTCGGGAATAGCTCCTCTGAACTTCAGGATTGAAGGTGAGCCGCAGTCGTCAGTTGCCATGATAAAGGGCACATCAGAGACTCTCAGGATCAGGGGGAAGGAAGAAATAATTATTCCCGTGGCGAAGTGGAAAAAACTTCTTGCGGGCAACATGGGAGGAAGTCTTAAGGTAACCTTGTATGCCGGATATAAAGACGGCTGGAAGAAGTATGAACCATTCAGCATCAATATCAGCGACGATCCCATTGATCCCTGGATCGCCTACAGGCTGATTGCCCCGGGTTATGAAACATGGAGTGAAATGGGAATTTATCAGCGGGAGCTTTCATCCTTTAAACAGGCAACCATAATCGACAACCGTCTTCTGCCGGGCGCCTGCATGAATTGCCACTCATTCCAGGCCAACAGTCCGGATAAGATGATGTTCCACCTCAGGGGCAACGTAGGGGGAACCATGCTTGTAAAGGATGGAGAGGCAGTGAAACTCAATACAAAGACCGGAGAAACAATCTCCAATTGTGTTTATCCTTACTGGCATCCCTCGGAGGATTATATTGCATATTCGGTGAACAACATCCAGCAGGTGTTCCATTCGGTGAGCGACAAGCGGATAGAGGTGTTCGACTCGAAATCGGACATTGTCGTATATGATATAAAGAATAACAGGCTTACATCAACCTCCGGGCTGATGAGTGAAGACAGTTTCGAGACTTTCCCCTGCTTCTCGCCCGATGGCCGGAAACTGTATTTCTGCAGCGCCAGGAAGGGTAAGCAGCCCGAGGAATATGACAGAATTAAATACAGTCTGTGCAGCATTGATTTTGATTCTGCAACAGGCCGCTTCGGTGAAAAGACCGATACATTGGTGAGTACGGAGCATACAGGCAGAAGCGTTTCATTTCCGAGGATATCCCCTGATGGAACGACACTTGTGTTCACCTTGTCTGATTATGGGAATTTTTCGATATGGCACAGGGAGGCCGACCTGTACAGGCTCGATATGAAGACTGGAAATTATCAGCTCATTGATGTGATAAACAGTTCCGAAACGGAGAGTTACCATTCATGGTCATCCAACTCGCGATGGATGATCTTCAGCAGCCGCAGGGTTGACGGTTTGTATACACGGCCTTTTATTGCCCACATGGATGAATACGGAACATTCAGCAAACCATTCATGGTGCCGCAGAAGGACCCCGGATTCTATGACTCGTGTCTCAGATCGTTCAATATTCCTGAATTTGTAACCGGCAAGGTGGTCACTGATGGGAGGGCTATGCTGAAAATAATTGGTTCTCCGGCAAAAGATGTTAATTTTGCCCTTTCAGATTGAATTTTTTATGGTGAAGGAATACAGGATATACACTCCTGCAGTGAAAGGAAGTGTTGAGAATGAATGGGAACAGTGCAGGAAGCAGATTTCAGCGGACATTTCAGAAGGCCTAAGGCCTGTTAAGCTGAATATTTTCATCAGCGTTCCCGATTATTCAGCTTATGCTGAGAAAAAACAATTCATTTCAAGATCGGTCATTGCCGGGTTCAGTGATCACTGCCCAGCATTCAATGTTTCAATCCATCCTCCTCAGGAACCATTTCGTGTGGCTGTCGAGGCCCTTTTCCCGGCCGGAAGCAGGTCGGGTATCACTACACGATTCCTTGGCGAATTCCCCTATGTCGTTATCGAATCAGACAGCGGCAAGGAAGTTTGGTCAGCGGGACTGGGTAGGGATCAGTACGCGGATGATACCAGGAAGGGGGCAGAAGCGGCTTTCGACATAATGGGAGAGATACTTGAAAGGGAAAATCTCAATTTCAACCATATAGTACGGCAGTGGAATTTTATAGGGGATATTCTCGGGATCCATAATGGATTCCAGAATTACCAGGTATTCAATGAAGTAAGAGCTGAATACTACAATAAATACAGAACTATACACGGATTCCCGGCAGCAACCGGTGTCGGCATGAAATATGGCGGTGTTTTTCTCGATTTCTGTGCAATCAGATCGGATGAAAGGGTTCAGATTAAGCCCGTAAGCAATCCCAGTCAGGTCAATGCCTATGAGTACGGTCAGGAGGTGCTTAAGGGACAGCCCCTTGGCCTGAGTTCTGCAAAGAATCCCCCGCAGTTTGAAAGGGGTCTCCTGGTAGTCAATAAAACCGTCAGCACTCTTTTCGTTTCAGGAACGGCATCAATAATCGGACAGGATACGATAGGCAGGGGTGATGTTGCCGAACAGACCATGGTAACCATTGAAAACATAAGGAAGGTTGCTGACAGGGTGCGTATCAGTTCACTCACCGGAAAGGATGAACCCGGCAGATTCTCGCTCCTGCGTGTCTATATTAAGCGGCAGGAAGATTTCGGTGTGGTCAGGGAGATCTGCAATGAGCAGTTCAAGGGATCGCCGATAGTGTTCATAGAAGCCGATATTTGCAGGGATGACCTGCTTACTGAGATTGAGGCAGAACTGTCAGTATAAATTTTAAGGAAATCCTTCCTGAGTAACCAGCAACCCTATCACAATCTGCGGTTGCTGTAATTTGTTGTCTTTACTAAATCCTTGTACCTTTAGCTCGGCTGGTTTAACGGATAAAAGTGGAAGGATAGTGCTGAAAAGAGCTCATGACGGGACTAATGTACTTAGCGCTTATTATGTCTATGATGATTTTGGACTGTTGCGTTACGTTATTCCTCCTCAGACTACAATTTCACTTGATGGCAGCAATAACTCAATAGTGACTGCCACCGAACTGGCACTTTATTGCTATTCATATAAGTATGATTCACGGAAAAGGATGGTGAGAAAAAAGTTGCCAGGAGCGGATTCAGTTCTTTTAGTTTATGATAATCGCGACAGACTTGTTGCTACCCAGGACGGAGTTCAGCGGAGCAGCGCAACTGCTTCAAACAGGGACTGGTCGTTTACAAAATATGACAAATTAGACAGGCCTGTTCTGACCGGGACAATCAAATCATCCAATACCAGAGTTCAGATGCAGACTGCAGTAAATACATATTCAGGTGTTAATCTCTATGAAGACAGGACAAGTAGCTCAACCAACCATTATTTCACGGATAAGTCATTCCCTGATTCAGGATACTCAAAAACTTATCTGTCTGTAAAATATTATGATGATTATGACTGTAATTATGATGCTTCACACATTGCTGATTACAACTATATTACAGACTCTGATTTTCCATCCAATTCAGCTCTGACACGTGTGGCAGATAAACCTACAGTAAACAAGCTGAGACAGCTCGACCCGGCTTCCTCAACAGAAGCATGGTTCACAACTGCCAGCTTTTACGACAAGTACTACCGGACAATCCAGTCGCAGAAGTCAGGTGTTCAGGGCGGAAGCGTTAAGACTACCAGCGAGTATAATTTCCCCGGATGGCTCATGAAAAGCAAGGAGACACAGACTGTAGTTCAGGGAACGACCACACTGACAAACAGTGTTCTGACAAGAAACGGCTATGACCACCAGGGCAGGCTTCTGAACACATATCACAAGATCAATTCCGGGAATGAAAAAACACTTTCAACGCTTTCTTACAATGAGCTGGGTCAACTTCTGACAAAAAAGCTGCACGTCACATCGGGAGCGGGGTTACAGAAGATGGATTACACCTATAATATCCGGGGCTGGCTTAAGAAGATCAACGAACCGGATCTGAGTGGCGGAGAGAGTGATTTTTTTGGAATGGAACTGCTGTATAACGAGGGTTTCGCAGCTTTAAACGGATCCGTCCAGTGGAATGGCAATATCTCGGGTTTGAAATTCAGAAACAGTACCTCGGGAGCGCCACAAAAAGGTTATGGTTTTATTTATGACCAGTTGAACCGTCTGACGACTTCCAAATACGGCGAAGGAACATCATACACGAGCAATGTGGGCAGGTATGATGAGAATCTGACATATGACAGGAACGGGAACATAAGAAAGCTTTACAGAAACGGACAGGTAAGCACTGGAGTTTTCGGAAATATCGACAGTCTCGCGTATAAATATACCGGAACGGGCAACCAGGTGCGGGCGATAGGTGATATTGTCACAGATGTGGCAGGCAGAGGTGATTTTCACGATGCCACCAACGGATACACCAACAAGGAATACTATTACGATCGTAATGGTAACATGTGGCTCGACCGCAACAAGAGGATGAAGAAAGTGTATAATTATCTGAATCTTCCTGCACGCATAAGCGACACTGTCAATACTGCAAACAAGATAGAATATGTTTACACATCGGCAGGGGAGAAGCTGAAGCAGAGGCTTTCGACCGGAACTACGTTTCTGTACCTGGGGAACTTCGTGTACATTCTTGATGGCACGGCAAATGGCATTGCAGTGAAATGCATTCTTACACGTGAAGGGAGGGCGACAAATTCTGCAGGCACATACACTTACGAGTATTTCATGAAGGATCATCTGGGAAATACAAGGGTAAGTTTCAATGTGCCGGGCAGCACAGCCGTGATAGTTCAGCAAAGCGACTATTACCCTTATGGGATGACACATAAGCCACAGGCTATTACGACTAGTGATAACAGGCACCTGTATAATGGGAAAGAGTTACAAAATAATCTGTTAGGAGGTATAAATCTTGACTGGTACGACTTCAAATGGCGTTATTACGATCCGCAAATAGGCCGATTCTTTACGCAAGATAGACTTGCAGAGAAATTTGCATATATGAGTCCATACCAATTTTGCAGTAATAATCCAATTTCGAAAATTGAATTGGATGGCCTCGAAGGTATATGGTTTCAAAAGAAATTGGAAAATAGTAAAGGTTGGCAACAAGTTCAAAATGTTGCATTTAATACAACTTCTCATAGTAAATTTGAAAGTTTAGTTAAGAGCCAGACTAAGTTTGATGTATATTACTATTCTTTCGGTAAAGAGGCTTGGGGTACTGGTTATGAAAGAGTTGTTAACAGTGCTAAAGAATATAGATCTCTTAAATACGAAAATGACAATGGAAGAATTATTCCCAACCAAAGCGGGACTGGTTTTTTGTTTAAGGATTTTAATGACAAGGAAATTGAACAAATGTTTTCTGGCGGGAAGAGAGTTATCTTTATTGGTATAAATGAGAATCAATTAGACTATGAAAACTCCACTGAGCTTTCAAATGCAGCTGCTACTGTTCTACATGAAGAAGGTTCTCATGCGGTAAATGATATTAATGGGAAAATTACTACAACAGCAGAGGATCATAAATCATATTATAACTATAATGTTGGAAATTGGTCTCCAGATGATAATGAGGTGAGAAGTGATCCAAAATATGCAGGATCAAAGGCAAAGAAAGACATTACTGAAACGGATAGAAATGCAAAAAAAGAGTATATACCAAAATTTTAGCAGGCTTTTAATTATATTGCTATTTTCTATATCTATGTTTTCTTGTGAGAACGTTTTTAATAAGAATCCCGACTTTTTTAGAAAACAAACAAATCCGCTAGGCCATGGACGCGATATGAGTGTTTTTTTTATAGATACTGATTCTATTATTTCATCAAAGAACATAATAACAGGTTATTACTTCAAGTCATTAATTTTCTTGGACGAAGCAAGAGTTACAGATGGTATAATTTTTTCAAATAATAATTGTCTTTTTCTGCATCTAAAATATGCTTTATCTGATTTTAAATTAATTGATTTTGATTTAGGGATAGGGGATACAGAACCAATTAATTATAAGATAATTACTAAGGGAGATACAATTAAGAAACAATTTAATATACTTATTGAAGATAAGTTTCTTGATGCAACATTATCTGATACTATTTACCAAGTCAGACTAGAAGATTTTGGGATTAATCTTAGTAATGACGACATTGTTCTTTTTGTTGGAAAAGAGGTTGGGTTACAAGGTTTTTATCTTGGCGATATAATGTATAATGAAAATAATACTAAAATTTACTATGGGCAGTTAGGGAATATTTATAAAGACCGACCCTATTTTAAGTATTTGTTGTTGAAAAAACTTCAATAACCCTATTGGATTTTTTAATTAGGAAAATTTTTTACATAGCAAAGCCCGGTCTATCACACCGGGTTTATTTTTTACACCGTATAAGCCTATCTTGCCTTACTGTCACAGATGTAAGTATCAATCAGGTCCAGCAGAGTTTTTTTCTTATCCTCATCGAGGAGTTCAAGATCCTGAAGCCGCTTTAGTGTACGCTTATCAAATTTACTGTTTAAACCTTCCCCTACCAGGTAATCGAGTGAGACCTCGAAAGCATTAGCAATCTTTTTAGCAGCTTCAATGGAAGGCACAGCTTCACCGCACTCATTTTTACCGATCATCTCACGGGAGACTCCGCTTTTGCCAGAGAGATCCGTTTGAGACCAATCCTTTGCCTTTCTGAGATCGGTAATTATCATGCCTGTATTAAAATTCATCCAGTAGCGTCAATGCCGTTTTTAAATCAGGCGATCTGGCCAATTTATGCTATATTTACAAGTACGATAAGAGGCAGCGAATGGTAGTGAAAAAGCTTCTGGGAGCAGATTCGGTGTTGATGGGTTATGACCTACGCGACAGACTTGTTGCTACCCAGGACGGAGTTCAGCGGAGCAGCGCAACTGCTTCAAACAGGGACTGGTCGTTTACAAAATATGACAAATTAGACAGGCCTGTTCTGACCGGGACAATCAAATCATCCAATACCAGAGTTCAGATGCAGACTGCAGTAAATACATATTCAGGTGTTAATCTCTATGAAGACAGGACAAGTAGCTCAACCAACCATTATTTCACGGATAAGTCATTCCCTGATTCAGGATACTCAAAAACTTATCTGTCTGTAAAATATTATGATGATTATGACTGTAATTATGATGCTTCACACATTGCTGATTACAACTATATTACAGACTCTGATTTTCCATCCAATTCAGCTCTGACACGTGTGGCAGATAAACCTACAGTAAACAAGCTGAGACAGCTCGACCCGGCTTCCTCAACAGAAGCATGGTTCACAACTGCCAGCTTTTACGACAAGTACTACCGGACAATCCAGTCGCAGAAGTCAGGTGTTCAGGGCGGAAGCGTTAAGACTACCAGCGAGTATAATTTCCCCGGATGGCTCATGAAAAGCAAGGAGACACAGACTGTAGTTCAGGGAACGACCACACTGACAAACAGTGTTCTGACAAGAAACGGCTATGACCACCAGGGCAGGCTTCTGAACACATATCACAAGATCAATTCCGGGAATGAAAAAACACTTTCAACGCTTTCTTACAATGAGCTGGGTCAACTTCTGACAAAAAAGCTGCACGTCACATCGGGAGCGGGGTTACAGAAGATGGATTACACCTATAATATCCGGGGCTGGCTTAAGAAGATCAACGAACCGGATCTGAGTGGCGGAGAGAGTGATTTTTTTGGAATGGAACTGCTGTATAACGAGGGTTTCGCAGCTTTAAACGGATCCGTCCAGTGGAATGGCAATATCTCGGGTTTGAAATTCAGAAACAGTACCTCGGGAGCGCCACAAAAAGGTTATGGTTTTATTTATGACCAGTTGAACCGTCTGACGACTTCCAAATACGGCGAAGGAACATCATACACGAGCAATGTGGGCAGGTATGATGAGAATCTGACATATGACAGGAACGGGAACATAAGAAAGCTTTACAGAAACGGACAGGTAAGCACTGGAGTTTTCGGAAATATCGACAGTCTCGCGTATAAATATACCGGAACGGGCAACCAGGTGCGGGCGATAGGTGATATTGTCACAGATGTGGCAGGCAGAGGTGATTTTCACGATGCCACCAACGGATACACCAACAAGGAATACTATTACGATCGTAATGGTAACATGTGGCTCGACCGCAACAAGAGGATGAAGAAAGTGTATAATTATCTGAATCTTCCTGCACGCATAAGCGACACTGTCAATACTGCAAACAAGATAGAATATGTTTACACATCGGCAGGGGAGAAGCTGAAGCAGAGGCTTTCGACCGGAACTACGTTTCTGTACCTGGGGAACTTCGTGTACATTCTTGATGGCACGGCAAATGGCATTGCAGTGAAATGCATTCTTACACGTGAAGGGAGGGCGACAAATTCTGCAGGCACATACACTTACGAGTATTTCATGAAGGATCATCTGGGAAATACAAGGGTAAGTTTCAATGTGCCGGGCAGCACAGCCGTGATAGTTCAGCAAAGCGACTATTACCCTTATGGGATGACACATAAGCCACAGGCTATTACGACTAGTGATAACAGGTACCTCTTTAACGGAAAGGAACTCCAGAACAACCTCCTTGGCGGAATTAACCTTGATACCTACGATTACGGAGCGAGGTTTTATGACCCGCAAATCGGACGGTGGAGTGTTGTAGATCCGCTTGCTGAGAAAAGGATTTGGATTAGCCCTTACAATTATTGTCAGAATAATCCTATTATCAGAATTGATCCTGATGGAAACTTAGATGATATTGAGATTACAGGCTCAAACAATTCCAGTGTAACTATAAAAACTGATTTAGTTGATGTCAAGTATAAAACAGAGGTTGATTTTAAGGGTAACCATACAATAAATGATCTATCAAATGTTGCAATTGGGTTCCATGAAGATTTAACTGGTACTGCAGCAGCAATATTTGGTACAAATGGCAGCATATCAAAAACAAGTACAATGTTTCTAGGAGGAGATTATGCTGGGTATTGGTATGATTACCTAGGGGCAGAAGGACAGATAACCGGATCATTGTCTGGTGAGGCATCTCTTGGAATAAGTAAAAACTTCTTTGTTGCTTTCAATTACGATGCGGAAACATATAACCCTGAAGGATTTGGCGGCAAGTATGGAATAGGCGGAGGTTCTGCTTCGTTGAAGGGAATTGTTGCTGGTCTTAATTTAAATGGTCAATTCTTTGAGTCAGCAGATAAAACTTGGCAAGGTTTTAATGTAGGCTTATCAGTGTCAGCTGGACCCCAAGTAGGAGTTGTTGCTGGTGGCAGTGGCTCATTAGGTAGTGGCGTTGGGACACTAAAGCTCTTAAACAAGCCTGTTCCAACTAAAGAAAGAACAAACTTAAATATTGCTACGAATTGGATCATACATGCATTAAGTGGCTTATAAGTTGAAATTATGAAAGCTTTATTTAAAGTAATTATTATTGTTATATTGGTTGTGATATCCATTTGTGTTGCGTTCATTCTTTTACAAATAGACTCAAAAAATACACAGCAAGAAATTAGCGAACACATTGAAAATACTTATGGTAGTATATGTTTTAAAGGTAAAGTATTAGCTATTCATAGAATACGGCGAGATGGGAGAACGTATGGTATAATGTGTGTTAAAGTTGATTATTCTAATACCGGATCTTTTTATCGATTTGATGAAACAACTTGTTTAAAAATCCAAGATAGCATTGCAACAATGCCGATCGGCTTTATAGGCGAACATCCGATTGAGCCGAATAAATCAATCTTGAATTCTGAATATGTCGAAGTAAATATGAATAAGACACGGAAAATGATATTCTATGACAATAAAGGGAACACCAATTCCAAAAGTTTATATTATAGAAACAATAATCTACGTGAAAGCGATTTGTCTTTATGTGATTAACTTGGTAGTCTTGGTCTGGTTATGAGAAAGGATCAACCTATACTTAGCATAATGAATTTTTTTATACAGCAAGCTTCTGAATCTTTCTCTTAGTAATGAAAGCATCGATAAAAGTTTTAACCAGGTGTTTATCCTTCTGATCGAGCTTCTCTACTTCCCGGAATTGTGTCAGCAGCTCCTTGTCAGTGAGCTGGGCAGAAACCACTTCATCATTACTGCCGTTCATGAGAAAGTCGGTAGTTGTATCGAGAGCTGCAGCGAGTTTTTGTAACACGTCTGCGGATGGTGATGATTTACCGGTCTCGTACCTTCCTATCTGAACATAAGTCAATCCCACCTCTGCAGCCAGGTCAGACTGAGTCAGCTTTTTACCTGTTCGGAGTTCCTTTAAAAGGTTCGCTGATGGCCATGTTTTATAATCAATTTGTTGCTTGTTTATTTCAATCCTAAGCTCATATTCGCATGCGTTTCCGTCAGAGAGTGATCAAAATCTGGTTAAAGCGATAGGATCTTAGGACGATTCAATATTTGGCCGGTCACAACCGGATTAGCTTGAGAGCGAAGTAACAGGTAGGAATGAGGCCGCACTATTTTAATGATGAGTCACAGGCCAGGGAGATATGTAATGAGCAGTTCAAGGGATCGCCAATGGTGTTTATAGAAGCCGATATTTGCAGGGATGATCTGTTGACAGAGATTGAAGCAGAACTGTCGGTATAAATTTTAAGGAAATCCTTCCGGTTATTCTTCTTAGTTCTCCGATATTCAACTATTTTTATTACTGATTTTTCCTGGCCGGCCAGGCAGAATTTGTATTTTACACCGGCACGATTGTCTAATATTATCCATATACCCTATGCTACGGATCAGCCCGAAGGAGCGGTACCAGGTCGGATATCTTGAGGATCTGCAGAACCCCATAAATAAGTGTCATCCTCTGGGGCAGTTTTAAGATCACAGTTTGTGACCTTAAAGGCGAGTTTCGATAAGAAAATAGCTGTAGTTTTGAATCAGATAACAACAAAATGGATAAAAAGGTAGTTCCCTCACTTGAAAGACTATACAATGATGTAAGAAGCATTATTGAGACTGCCAGGGCTAACGCCTACAGGGCTGTAAATTTTACCATGGTGCAAGCTTACTGGAACATTGGCCACACCATTGTTGAAGAAGAGCAGAAAGGCGGTAACCGGGCAGAATATGGTACTTACCTGGTAGAAAATATATCAGCCACATTGGCTAAAGAATATGGAAAGGGCTTTGATAAGACCAATTTATGGAACATGATCCGGTTCTATCGCTCTTTTCCGATTCTCGACTCACTGCGTCAAGAATTATCCTGGACACATTACAGGATACTGATGCGTGTAGAAGAAGACCCGGCAAGGGAGTTTTACCTGCATGAATGCGTTGAGGGTAACTGGAGTACACGTCAGTTGGAGAGGCAGATTAACAGTCTTTATTTTGAGCGCATACTGATGAGTAGTAAGAAAGACCGACCACTTGTAAGAAAGGAGGCTGATGGCAAAAAGGAAGTTATGCAGCCCGCACATATCATAAAGGACCCTTATGTATTGGAATTCCTGAACCTGAACCCCAATGTGAGTTTTTATGAAAGGGAAATAGAACAGGCCCTTATCGATAAGCTGCAGGGCTTCCTGCTGGAACTTGGCAAAGGCTTTTCTTTTGTAAGCAGACAGTACAGGATATCTGCAGAGGAAAGTCATTTTTATGTAGACCTGGTATTTTACAATTATATCCTTAAATGTTTTTTACTTATTGATCTGAAATCCGGGGAACTGACCCATCAGGATATCGGCCAGATGGATTTTTATGTCAGGTACTTTGAAGATCAGGTACGAAAGGAATCTGACAATCCCACTATAGGACTGATACTCTGTACAAAAAAGAGCAAAACAATAGTTAAATACAGTCTTTTAAGTGAGAGCAATCAGATCTTTGCTTCCAAATACAAGCTTTACTTGCCAACTATCAAGGAACTGCAGGAGGAGATCACCAGGGAACGGCAGGTTTTAGAGCAGGAAAAAGGACTGAAAGATTTTATTCCCTGATAAGAGCAAACTGCCTTTAATGATTGACTTCTTCTCGTCTTCCGGTATGTGTTCGAACCGCTTAAATTGTTTTTTCGGCCCGGCATCTTTGTGAATCTGCTCCACCTTATCGGATTTATTGCCATTTACCAGTTAATCAATAGAAAAATCAAATACTCCGGTAAGACGTTGCAAATTCTTTGCGCCTTAGCGCCTTTGTGGCTTTTTTTTTAGCCACGAAGACGCAAAGACACAAAGATATCGGCAGGTTTGTGAATTGCTCAGATTAAATTTTAAGGAAATCCTTCCGGTTATTCTTCTTAGTTCTCCGATATTCAACTATTTTTATTACTGATTTTTCCTGGCCGGCCAGGGAGAGTCCGTATTTTACACCGGCACGATTGTCAAATATTATCCATATACCCATGAAAAGGCTATTACTGATAATTTCAGCGGCGGTCATTCTTTTCCCTTCGTGCTCTGACAGCGCCTGGGAACAAACGGATAACGGGGTGATAATTAGACTTAAATCAGAAATTCCGGATGTTCCGGAACTGGTGAGGATCGAGGTTTTGGACGAAGGCATAATCCATGTTACTGCAACTGCTCACGAAGAATTTTCTGACGATTCAAGCCTTTGCGTCATAGGTCCTCAGTCAGGGGTACCATCATTTACGGTCAGGGAGGACCCCGACACTCTGGTGATAATTGCGCCGAAGGTAACGGCAAAAGTGGCTCTCACCGACGGGCAGGTTACATTCCTGGACGAAAACGGGAAAATTCTTCTGAAAGAAAAGCCGGGAGGCGGCAAATCATTCAAACGGATTACCGTTGAGGGCACACAGGGCTACGCGATGGGCCAGACCTTCAGTTCGCCCCCCGATGAGGCCTTTTACGGGCTTGGACAGCACCAGTCAGATGAGTTCAACTACAAGGGGCTGAACGAGGTCCTTTACCAGTACAATACAAAAGTGTCAGTCCCCTTTGTTGTATCGGGCAAAAATTACGGGCTGCTCTGGGACAATTATTCCCTGACCAAGTTCGGTGATCCGCGGGACTATTCACAGCTTGATCTGTTCACCCTTTATGATGATGACGGAAAGGCTGGAGGTCTGACGGCTTCTTATTATACTGACGGTGACACATCGAAATTATTTACCCGAAGGCCAGAATCGGCAGTTGACTATGAAAACCTGGAAACCGTCAAAAACTTTCCGGAGGGATTTCCCTTTTACAATTCTAAAATTACCTGGACCGGCGAGATAGAGCCCGAAGAAACGGGGACTTATCATTTTAAGCTATATTATGCAGGGTACACGAAGCTTTATTTCGGTGATGACCTTGTTGTGCCGGAAAGATGGAGAACCGCCTGGAACCCGAATACTTACAAGTTCTCAAGAAAACTGGAGCAGGGGCGCAGGTACCCTGTCAGGCTTGAATGGAAACCCGACGGAGGGGTTTCATACATAGGACTTAAGGCTTTAAGTCCGCGCTCAGCCGAAGATCAGGGAGACCTTTCCCTTACTTCGGAGATGGGCGACCAGATAGATTATTATTTCATAAGGGGTGATAATCCCGACGAAGTAATAAGCGGTTACAGGAAACTGACCGGCAAGGCTCAGATTATGCCAAAATGGGCAATGGGTTACTGGCAGAGCCGCGAAAGGTACAGGTCACAGGATGAATTGCTCAATGTAGTCAGTGAATACAGGAAAAGGAAGATCCCCATCGACAATATTGTGCTCGACTGGTCGTACTGGCCCGTTGATGCCTGGGGCTCGCATGAATTTGATCCGAAGTACTTTCCCGATCCAAAGGGAATGGTTGATTCGGTGCATCAGATGAATGCCAGGATAATGATCTCGGTATGGCCGAAATTCTATCACACTACCGGGCATTACAAGGAGTTCGACAGCAGGGGCTGGATGTACAGGCAGGCTGTGGCCGACAGTGTCAGGGACTGGATAGGGAAGGGATACATAGGTTCGTTCTATGATCCCTACAGCGAGGGAGCCCGCAGACTCTTCTGGGAACAGATGAAGGATCATCTTTATATCCATGGATTTGATGCCTGGTGGATGGATGCCTCAGAGCCTGATATCCTTTCCAATGCCAGCGTGGAATACAGGAAGAAGCTTTCGACTCCCACGGCGCTCGGACCATCAACCAAGTATTTCAACACCTATGCCCTGATGAACGCACAGGCAATTTATGAAGGACAAAGAGAAGCAGATCCCGACAGGCGTGTTTTCCTTCTTACCCGAAGCGGATTTGCCGGTCTGCAGAGGTATTCGACAGCCACCTGGAGTGGTGACATCGGGACCAGGTGGGAGGATATGAAGGCCCAGATACCGGCAGGCCTTAACTTTGCCCTTTCGGGGATCCCTTACTGGACCTTTGACATCGGAGGATTCTGTGTCGAGAACAGGTACACAAGGGCAAAGGAAGGCTCGGAGGACCTTAACGAATGGAGGGAGTTGAATACACGCTGGTTTCAGTTCGGTGCATTCTGTCCTCTTTTCAGAAGTCATGGGCAGTATCCATACAGGGAGATATTCAACATATCGTCTGCCGGAACACCTTCGTACCGGAGCATGGTTTACTACGACAAGCTGAGATACAGGCTGATGCCGTATATCTATTCCCTTGCCGGGATGACATGGTTCAACGATTATACCATAATGAGGGCCATGGTGATGGATTTCGGAAGCGAACCAGCGGTCAGGAGCATCGGCGACCAGTATATGTTCGGGCCTTCGATACTTGTTGCACCGGTATATGAATACAAAGCCAGAAGCCGGAAGGTCTACTTCCCTTCTGTTTGCGGATGGTACGATTTCTATTCCGGCCAGTTCATCCCAGGCGGAAGATATCTCGATGTGAATGCCCCCTATGAGCGGATCCCCCTTTTCATAAGGGAAGGATCGATAGTTCCCTTCGGGCCTGAGATTGAATACACATCACAGAAACCTGCAGATCCCCTTACCCTGTTTGTCTATACCGGCCGAAACGCCTCCTTTACCCTGTATGAGGATGAGGGAGTCAACTACGGTTATGAGAGGGGAGAATTCAGTTCAATCCAGCTCAGCTATGATGAGACTTCGGGAGAACTTACAATAGGGGAGCGCAAGGGTCAGTACCCCGGCATGCTCCAGAAAAGAACCTTCAATGTTGTGTGGGTGACAAGGACGAACAACATTGAATTTGATATAGATATGGATCCTCATACAACCGTTGCCTATGATGGCAGTCGGATAGTGGTAAGAAAAACTGAAAAATAAAGACCCAAAAACCTAAATACAATGAAAAAAACACTTTTCTATTTTGCTCTGATTGTTTTAGTCTGTTTTAACAGTTCACTGGTGAATGCCCAGGTGTATTCAGCCTCACTGAGGGATTCCCTGGGAGGCGCTCCCGTTCCGGCTGAGATTGAGGATCCTGAAGTCTTTGCAATAAACAGGGAGCCGGCACATGCCATTCTGATGCCATATGCCAACCTCTCTGAAGCGCTGGCTGCTGACAGGCACGAGTCGTCTTTCTGCAGGAGTCTTAACGGCATGTGGAAGTTCAACTGGGTCTCCTGGCCCCAGGCACGGCCTGTTGATTTCTACAAACCTGAATACAATGTTTCGGGATGGAAGGAGATACCCGTTCCGTCGAACTGGCAGCTGCTGGGTTACGGCACTCCTTATTACAGGAACATAGGTTATACTTTCAAAAGGGATTTCCCGAAGGTGATGAGCACTCCTCCGAAGAACTATACAGCTTATGAGGAGAGAAATCCGGTAGGCAGCTATCGCAGGGATTTTGATGTTCCGGCCGACTGGGATGGCCGGCAGATTTTCATTGCCTTCGACGGTGTTGATGCAGGTTTTTTCCTCTGGGTAAACGGACAGAAGGTCGGCTACAGCGAAAACAGCCGGAATGTGGCTGAGTTTGACATAACAAAATATGTAAATCCGGGTAAGAATATGGTAGCCGTTGAGGTTTACAGGTATACAACCGGAAGCTATGTGGAGGACCAGGATATGTGGAGGCTCAGCGGGATTTTCAGGAATGTGACTGTATGGAGCGCTCCCGTAACTCATATCCGTGACTTTTTCATTAAGACGGATCTTGATGACAATTATATAAATGCCACACTTGATGTTACGGCAAAAATCAAGAACTACGGCAGCAAGCCTGCCAGAGCCTCAAAACTTTTTGTTACTGTTTATGATGGAGATAAGGTAGTTGCATCATATTCGGCAATCGATGGTGTTCCTGCATTGAAACCGGGAGAAGAGGTTCCTGTACGACTCTCCTTTCCTGTTTTAAATCCTGTCAAATGGACAGCAGAGACTCCAAAGCTCTACACGACAGTGCTTACGTTAAAAAGAGGAAAGAAAGTAATTGAAACACTGTCGGCCAGAACTGGTTTCAGGGAAGTTGAAATAAAAGACAGGACCTTCCTTGCGAACGGTGTGCCGATCAAGCTAAAGGGAGTCAACCGCCATGAGAACTGGCCCGATGTAGGCCATGCCGTTACCAGGGAGCAGATGATCCGCGACCTTGAGCTTATCAAGCAGGGAAATTGCAATCACATAAGGACCAGTCATTATTCCGACGATCCCCTCTGGTATGAACTATGTGATGAATGGGGAATCTGGCTTGTAGGCGAAGCAAATGTGGAGTGCCACGGTAACAGCGGGAAATTTGATGAGGAACCCAGGATGAAGGCTGCCATCATCGACAGGAATGTTGCCAACACTGAGAATTTCAAGAATCATCCGTCCATCATAATCTGGTCGCTCGGAAATGAGAACGGAAGGGGAGGATCGAACTTCAGGGCCGCAATGGCTGCGGTTAAGGAAATTGACAGGACAAGGCCGGTTCATTACGAGGGATTTGGCATAGGAAGGGCTAATCCTGCTGACCTTGACAGCCGGATGTACACCAACGTTCCCCAGGTTGAAGCCATTGGGCTCTCCGACACTGCTTACACAAAACCCTTCTATATGTGTGAATATGCCCATGCGATGTTCAATTCTATGGGAGCTATCGGGGAATACAATGATATTTTCGATAAGTATGAATCGCTTCTCGGCGGAGCTATCTGGGAATGGCAGGACCAGGGGATTTGGAACAGACGTGATCCCAACAGGGTTATTCTTGCCTATGGAGGAGGATTCGGAGAATTCCCGAATGACAAATACTTTATTCATAAGGGTGTTGTAGCTTCCGACAGATCGCTCAAACCACATTATCCCGAAATGAAAAAGGCCTATCAGTGGATAGGGATAACGGAGGAGGATCTGGCTTCCGGAACGATAAAGATCAAAAACAAGTACCAGTTCACCGGTCTCAAGGATTTTAATGCATCGTGGACCCTTTCAGAAAATGGAACAGTTGTCGGATCAGGCGATTTTACCTCTCCTGATCTTGATCCCGGTAAGGAAACAGTTGTCAGGATACCTTATGAGGTTTCTTCTCCGAAACCGGGAGCTGAATATTTTCTGCGCATTTCATTCAAACTGGCAAAAGACGAGATATGGGCAGGAAAGGGTTATGAAATCGCATCTCACCAGTTTTTATTGCCTGTTAAATCGCCGGTCGTTGCAGCCGCTCAGCCTGCAGGACCGTTAACTTTGACACAGGATGAAAAGTCAATCACTCTCACCGGAACCGGCTTTTCACTGGTTTTTGACAAGGAATCGGGAACCTTCTCGAAGATGAAAAGGAACGGCGTCAACCTTCTCAGGGAGGACGGAGGTCCGAGGCTTCATCTCTGGAGGGCTGCACACAAAAACGACGATATGTATGCCGACCGGTCATGGGTCAATACCGGACTGAAAGAACTCAACTGGAAGGTAAATGAGGTAACAGCTCTTCAGCCTTCAGCTTCAGAAGCGACAATATCGGTTAAGCTGACCGGAGAAGGAAAGAACGGATTTTCTGTCGGCCATGATGTCGTTTACAAAATAACCGGAGATGGGGTTATAACTGCCGAAAACAGTATCACTTCAAGTAACCCGGGCATGGTTGCAGGAAGGATAGGAGTAAGGATGTTCCTTGAAAAACAGTATGACCAGGTTGAGTATTTCGGACGCGGGCCGATGGAGAACTACTCCGACAGGAAGAGGGGATTTGATGTCGGGGTTTACAAAGCCACGGTGAGGGAGCTTATGACACCTTACGAAAAACCGATGGATGCAGGAAACCATGAGGATGTCCGCTGGGTGAAGGTGACTGATGCTTCAGGAAAAGGCATAAAGGCTGAATGCGTCTCATCGCTCCTTCAGTTCACAGCCCTTCCGTACAGCGATGAACAGATGGATCCTGTCGAATACAGGGTCGACCTGCCTGTAAGCAGTTCAACAGTATTCTGCATAAGTCACCTTACACTCGGGGTGGGCTCCGCCAGTTGCGGTCCAAGGCCGCAGCCTCAGTATATGGTTTATCTTGCGCCCGTGGAATTTTCGTACAAGCTTAACCTTATGGATTAATTACTTTATGATAGTTAGATGGGAATCAATGTTTTATCATTTCAAAAAATAAAAAGATGAGGAAGTTTTTATTGGTGTCGCTGATCTTTGTTTTAATGGGATCCGGTGCATCATTTTCACAGATTGAAAAAGGATATGACAATTTCGATGTGTCGGTCTATGCGCGTTCTTATGAGGTAAAGCAGATGGACGACCTTAATTGGCTTGAGCCGATCTGGGACATGATCTCAAGTCAGGTTCATGTAGACAAGATCTACCTGGAGACACATCGCGACATGGTGATTGTTGATGAAAAGACACTGGAGAAGGTTAAGAAGTTCTTCAACAGCCGCGGGGTGAAAACGGCAGGCGGAATTACCTTGACTGTAAGTGAGATGAACAGGTTTGAGACATACTGCTATTCCAATCCGGAACATCGCAGGAAGGTGAAGGAGATAATTGAACTCACTGCCAGGCATTTTGACGAGATCATTCTCGATGATTTCTTTTTTACCGACTGCAAGTGCGAACTATGCATCAGGGACAAGGGTGAAATGAGCTGGACCGATTTCAGGCTGAAGCAGATGACGGAGGCGGCTCAGAACCTTATCATTGGACCTGCAAAGGCAGTCAATCCAAAGGTTAAGGTGGTTGTTAAGTATCCAAACTGGTATGAGCATTTTCAGGGTCTCGGATTCAATCTCGAGACTGAACCTCCTCTCTTTGACGGGATATATACGGGTACCGAGACCAGGAATGCCAATGCACCCGGGCAGCATCTTCAGGAGTACCTTGGATACCAGATATTCAGGTATTTTGAGAACATCAAACCGGGCGGAAACGGAGGAGGATGGGTGGATACTGGAGGCATGACCTCCGCGGACAGGTATGCCGAACAACTCTGGCTTACTCTTTTCGCAAAGGCTCCCGAGATTACCCTTTTCGACTTCAGGCAGATGCAAAGGGCCTTAAGACCGGCAGACAGGGCAGCATGGCAGGACCAGAAACCGAGCTTCGACTATGATGATATGATAAAACCATATTCAGTAAAAGGAAAGGAAGTAAAGCCGTCGACAGTTGCCAGGGCAGCAGGCTGGACCTTTGAAAAGGTGGATGCATTTCTTGGAAAACTGGGAAAGCCTGTGGGCATACAGGGTTACAGGCCTTACCATTCGACCGGCGAGGATTTTCTTCATAACTATCTGGGCATGATCGGACTTCCAATGGATATGAAGCCGGAATTCCCAAATGATCCGAAAATGATTATCCTTACAGAATCGGCCAAATTCGATCCGGATATAGTTAAAAAGATAAAGGCAAGGCTTATGGCAGGCAAGGATGTGACCATCACTTCAGGGCTTCTCAGAGCGCTCAGCGGGAAAGGCATCGAGGATATTATTGAACTGGAATATACCGACAGGAAGGCCCTGGTTACCGATTTCTCGGCCGGTATGTTCGGTTCTGCGGACAAAGCATCCAAAGAAATACTGATCCCGCAGATAATGTATCTTACAAATGATTCCTGGACTGATGTTGAAGCTCTCGGCGGACCTGTGGGATGGCCTATGCTTCATCAGGGAAGGTATGGTAAGGCTTCACTTTTTGTACTGACTATTCCCGAATCTTTCGGCGATCTGTATGAACTGCCGGAAGGCGTTCTTAACAGGATAAGGGAAGTGCTGAGTTCAGATATGAAATTCCGTATCCAGGGACCTTCAATGGTAAGTCTTTTTGTTTACGACAATAATACATTCATCACTGAATCATTTTTGCCGGCAGAGACTAAGATCAAAGTGATTGCCGGTCCGGGGATCACAAAGATCACAGATATGGTTTCAGGGGAGGTCGTATCTTCAAGCGCCAGGACAGCGGGGATGGTCTGGGGTCGTGACAGGACTGAGGGCGAAACATTTGAGGTCACCATTAAACCTCACAGTTACAGGGTTTTCAAGGCAGAATAAAATTCTTAATAATCATAAAGATGAAAATCAGGATTAGCGTATTGTTGTTTCTTTTCCTGTCAGCAGCCTGCGGCAGGGAAGAGCAGGGCATTGAACTTCCTTCAATAATCGGCGACAACATGCTTCTTCAGCAGAATGCCGACATAAAATTATGGGGTAAGGCCGGGCCGGGCGAAACTGTAGTTGTCTCGGCAGGTTGGCAGGCTGAAGGCCGGACGGTCGCCGGCGATGACGGGAAATGGACT
>ERZ795054.1535-NODE-1535-length-21484-cov-5.140184_pt1 | contig 21484 bp, 13 predicted proteins | sample MGYA00375138_ERZ795054 | MGnify/ENA primary metagenome ERZ795054 (study PRJEB30183, sample SAMN05720215) | anaerobic digester metagenome | isolation source: active sludge of municipal wastewater-treating anaerobic digesters | place: USA | collected 2014-12-23 ... | reverse complement strand
CTTCACAATCCCTGCTGAAAAACCCTACGCCCTTCACCAGAATCAATAGTTGACAATTGGCGTTTCCGGCATTGGGTTTAGGCCCGTATGGCCAGGCCGTGACGGGCATGGAAACTCTCCGGGTCCGGAGCGATTGCAGGCTTCGCGCTGAACCTGATCCAAACTCGTTGGCGAGCCGAGCCATCCCGGTGAACTTCAGTCGATTGAGTGTCGGTGGCGCCCTCGAGCTGTCGGTCGTTCTTCCAGTGCTTCATTTCTCGTCAAATGCCGTGAGCACAAGGCACTTATAGCCTCGCGCGGCAAGCGCATCCGCAGAAATCCGTCGGCCGCGCTAACAGTGGCGGCATACCAGGGCTTTCGAGTACAAACTGCAATCGCTCCGAATGTTGTTCGTGCACAAAAGGATGAGCAGTTGGACGTCGCGATTCGCACCGAATGGAATGTGACATGCTGCCTTTAGGAGGATTGGAGGCGGAATCAAGAATCCTCCCTGAACAGTTGCACATCACATGCAACGTCGTTCAGAACTTCAGAAAGGAGAAGCTATATGAAAACTAGCTGTTCCACGTGGTCGTGTGTCACCCTGGGCGCGCGCCTCTTGGCACCGTTCACCCTCGCGGTCGCATTGCAGACTGCTTTGACCGCAGGCCCACCCGCATCACCAGGCTCAGAGCCGGTTGTGGTGGTCTACCCAACCGGCGATGGAGCGGTGGATGCTGAGACAGGCTGGACCGAGGATTACGCGAACCTCCGTGCGGCCGTCAACGGCGGACCGCCTGGGCTTCGAACCGTGATCCTCAAGGCAACGAATCTTGAAGGGCAATACACCGCATTCAACCTGGGCGAACCCTATTGGGATTCTGTTCCCTGGCCCATTTTGCTTTTAGGAAGGGAGCTCGAGCTGACGCTCGATAACCCCGTGAAGATCATCGGCGAGACCGTTGATCCCCGCTTCGCGCCCAAGTTCAACAAGAAAACGGGGACGGGATTGATCGATGAGTCAAACAAGCAGGGGTTTGTCTACTGGGATGCTGAGGGCGGCGAACACCAAGTTGCAGCCGACAGAACCGTCCTGCGCGGCGGTCCGCAGCCGTTGTTCAAGACGGCCGACAACGTGAACTCATATACCATTAAGAATATCTGGTTTGAGGGCTATTCTTTCCTTGGGGCTTACGGTGCCAATGACTTTGAATTGGCAAACAACGTTCTGCGAGGGGGGCAGCCCGATGAAAGTGGGTTCTGCCAGATTGGCCTCGGGGGAAATTTCCGGCAATGGTGTTACTTCTGGCCAACATGGAGAGATGAGGTACCCGAAGTCAGCCGCTGGGGGCTGCGTGGCAACATCCTGGTCAAGAACAACGACATCGAGTCGTGCGGACCGTATCTTGGGTATGTAATGGGTTATGCATGGGGGCTCTGGCCGGACATCGAAGCGAATTGCCAGACTCTGTTTGAGGAGAACCGCTTCCACGCCTACGCCACCGACTGCAGCGGCTGGAACTACGGCAACTGTCTCGTACTCTATAACCCGAGCCCGACGTTCATCGTCCGTGATAATTACATGCTCACCGGTGACGGTCCCGATCCCGGCGCGACGCTCGTGAATAGCGATGTTGTCGATCTATGCCACTTCGGCGCTGGTCAGGCGGTGTTCAGGGGCAACACGCTTATCAAGGCAAACAGTGAACAATATTCTGATGCGAGTGTCTTCTGGGACTTCCGCAACCAGTTTCTTCCTTTGTTGTCGGAGGCGGAGATCTGGGCGCCATTCGCGCTCGACATCGTCGATAATGACATCACGGTCACCGAGTCGGCTGGGAACGCGTACACGGTGTTTCTCCTGGAGGATTTCCTGGTGATGGGCCGCAACTATGAGGGAGGCGCGGTGAAGAACAATCGAGTCACGGGATTCGTGGGGGGATTTGGCATGTGGATTGGGCCAAACTGCAGTCTGAATACGATCTCGGGAAACGACTTCAGCGGGTTGGTTCCTGGGAAAGCCGCTATCTACTGCAAAGGAGACAGGAACAATTTCGTGGCAAACCGGTTGTCAGGCTTCTATAGCGAGCCCTGGAAGCCGTTCGTATTCAATGTAACCTGGGGCACGGACGAAGACGGGAACGCGACGATTATCGACTTTAGCGAGTACAATCGTGTTCAAGCGCTGAAAGTTGAGCCGGCACCCTATGGCGACGACATCTGCAATTACCTGGTTGACTTCAATTGGGATTACGGAAGCACGGCCAACATCATCCCTGGATACGAGCGGTGCGCTCATCAAACGCCGGCTATCGAAGCGCTCAGAATCGGATTCGCCCAGCAGGAAAGCGTTGCCTATAGTCACCAGGGCATACGCCGTCCGATGCCGCTGTGGCCAACTCAGTGAGCGGGGGGGCGAGGATAGGGATTCCAGCGGCTTGCGGGTCAACCGCGGCGGTTGACCCGCCAGAGGAGGGCGGCGCCCACGGCCTGGAAGAGCAGGTTCGGCATCCACAAGACCAGGTGGGGCAGGCGCTCGGGCCGCGTCTCCCAAGCCTGGCCGAGGATGATGAAGCTGTAGTAGAGCAGGACCAGGACCAGGGCGAGGGCGACGCCGGCGCTCGTCTCGCGCCGATGCGCCCGCACGCCCAGAGGGATGCCGATCAAGGCAAATCCGATGCAGGCGAAGGAGAATGCGACCTGGCGATGCATCTGGACGGCGACGGGCGTTGTGTCGACGCCGCGTCGGCGGTAATCGTAGTACTCCTGCATGAGCCTGGCGAATGTCATTTCGGAGAGTCTGAGCGTCTCGCGTCGAGGGGCATTGAGGCGGACGGGCAGGAGGATGGCACGATCTCGAGCTCCGCCCAACTGCCAGGAATCGCGGTAAACGCCCTCGACCTCGGGAAGGAACAGGCGGACTTGTCCGTTGGTGGGATCGATGCTGACGGTCGCCTCCGGGGCGCTGAGCACGAGTTCAACCCGCGGTATGGATGGGGAGAGGTTGCCGCGGGGCGGGGATTCGGGCGGCGCAGGGGGTTGGGCGTCCAGATCGGGAGCGGCGTTCGTGGCTTCCGCGCTGTCCGGTGACGCATTTGTGGCGACTGGGCTGTCCGGCGCCTCATTCGTCGCGATTGGGATGTCCGACGCCGCATTCGTCGCGATTGCGATAGTCGGTGCCTCATTCGTCAGGGCGGGGATTTCGGGGAGGATTGCCGGGCTTTCCGTGTCGTCGGGCGATGGGGGCGGGCGGTTGGTCTCCATCTGGTAGATGACGACGTTTTTGAGCGTGTTGCCGTGGGCGCTGCCGACATAGATGACATAGCCGGGGAAATCTTTGATGAACTGGTTCTCGGCGAGCAGTGTGGTGGGTTTCTCCATGCCCAGGCGATAGAACAACTCCTTGTAGGCCATGCGGCACTGGGGGGCGAGGTGGAGGTTGAACCAACCGCTCAACCCGGAAAGCATCAGGCTCAAGAGCAGGACCGGCGCCGCCAGGGCGATGAGGCTGATGCCGCTGGCGCGGGCGGCCGTCAACTCCTGATCGGCGCTGAAGCGTCCGAAGGCCAGCAGCGTGGCGGTGAGCAGGCCCATGGGGAGGGCATAGACCAGGACATAAGGCACGAGGAGGGCGATGGCTTCGAGGACGATGCCCAGGGTGGCCTGCCGGTTGACGAGGAGTCCGAGGATCTCCTTGAGGACGTTGCCCAAAAGGAGCACGAAGGTGAAGACGAGGACCGTCATGACGACACTCGCCATCACCTGGCGCAAGAGATACCAATGCAGCGTTCTCATCCGGCTTGCGGAGCGCGGCTACCTTGGCGCGGTTTTCGGCAAAAGAAAAGGGCCGCCTTCTCGACTGAAGGCGGCCCCGAGAGGGGCGGGTCCGGCCGCCGCCTCGAAGGGCGGGCGCGCCGGACGTCCGCATCGGGTTAGTAAACCGTCGTGCTTTCGAGCTCGACGATCGGGTTCTCCCGGTTGCGCGTGGTCACCTGGACTTCGAGCCGGTGGTCACCGGCGGCGACGCCCTTGGCTCGGAGCGTGTAGGTCACAGAGGCCTTGGGCGCCAGGGTGGGCAGGACCGGCCACGAGACGTTCTTGCCGCTGACGGTTCCGCCGCTCGATGCGGTGACCGGATCGGCCTGCGCCTGGAACATCGCTTTGACATTGATGTCCTCGATGTTGCGGGTCGAGCCCTGATTGGTCACGCGGATGGTGAACGTGGTGAATTCACTCACCTGGATGGGGTCGGGATCGTCCACGACCTCGACCAGGACGCCCGTCACGCCGATCCACTCGGTGCAGGCCTGAGCGGATTCACGCAGGCCCTGAGCGGTCGCCACAGCGACGCCGTTGCAGTAGTTGCCCGGCTCCGGGGATGTGAGCGAGACGGTGAAGGTCTTCTCGGCGCCCTTGGGCAGGGTGCCGACATTCCACGTGGCGGTGTTTCCGCTCACTGTGGCGTCCTGGGCGGCGACGATCGCGGTTGGCGACGGCGCCGTGTCGGTCACGACCACGCCGGTGAGGTCGGTATCGCCCACGTTGCTGACCTTGATCTGGTAGTTGGCCGTCTTGTTGATCAACTGCCGCTCGTCGCCCGTCTTGACGATCTTCAGGCCGGGCTGAACGACGGTTGTGCAGGCGTCGTCGCTGACTTTCGGGACGTTGTCGGCTACCGCGGAGGCCGCGTTGCAGAACTTGCCGCGCTGGGTGGCTTTGAGCGTGACAGGGATTGTCTTGGACTGGTTGGGGGCCAGCTCGCCCACATTGAAGGTCAACTGCTTCTGGCCGCCGGGATGCGTGAGGCCTTCAGGGATGTCATCGGTCACCACCACATTGCGGGCCACGGCGTTGCCGCGATTGGCCACGACGATATTGTAGGCGACATCGGAGTTGAGTTGGGCCATTTCAGGTCCCGTCTTTTCGATTGCCAGGAGCGGCCTGCCGACGAGCGTTTTGGCGCAGAGGCGCGGGTCGGCTGAAACCGTCGCGCAGGACCCCACTTCGCCTTCGCGATCGGCGCGCACCCAGACCTTCAACGGGACGATCTGTCCCGGGTCCATATCGCCCAACTTCCACACCAAACGATCGCCAACCACCTCGGCCTGGGGCTCGCTTCGGACGTAGGTCGTGCCGGGGGGAATCTGGTCGGTGACCACCACGTTGCCCACGCAGGCCATTGCGCGCGGATCGAGTTGGTACATAAACTCCTGGCCCAGAATAACTTCGCGCGGCATGGTCTTGGTCATGTGCACCCAGCCGGTGTCGATCACCTGGCAACCCCCGGTCGGCTCGACCGGAGCGGTTGGGGCCGCGGGGCGTTCGACGACGCGGGCGGGTCTGGGCGCCGCCGGGGCCATCTCTCCCCCTGTGAACGGGGAGCGGCCCGTGTAGAAGTCGCCGGGAGGCACATTGAAATGGCGGCGGCCGTGCAGCGGATCTTCGACAGTCGTCGATTGCGCGTGAGCCGGTTGTTGGAAAGTCAGGATGAGCGCGGTCAGGGCCATCGACAGCGCCAACGACATGGTATGTATTGGAGGTTTCATTTGTCGCATGGAGTTTAAGCCCATACTGGTCAACGTGTCAAACTTCGACATCGGCTTCACAGACACACGGAAGCCCGTGGGTCCTTTCGGACCCACGGGCATCCATTCGGGCCTTGTGGGGGAGCTTGAGTTCAATCCGTGACGGAGATCCTCCGCGGTTTGATCTCTTCCGCCTTGGGCAGGCGCACGCAGAGGACGCCGTTGTCGATTTGAGCCGTGACGCGGCCGGCATCGATCATCGGATCGAGCACGAAGGATCTTCGGAACGCGGCGGGATTGGACTCGCGATGCAAGTACTCGCGGGTCTTCGGCGCGGGGCGCCGCCCCACAATCGTCAGTTCGCTGCCTTCGAGAAGAACCTCGAGGGTGTTCTTTGTCACCCCGGGCATATCGGCCTCGAGCACGAATTCATCCTTTGTTTCCGTGATGTCGACGCTCGGCACGACGTAGTGTTCTTCCGATCGCGCGGGCGTCCGGGCAGTTTCAGGTTTGGATGCGATGTTCATATTGTCTTGTTTTGATTTGGCTCAACGCTGGTGGAACCGGCCAAGCGGGTGATGGTTTCGGGTCAGCCCACGCTCACTGCGATCTGCCTGGGCTTGGCCTCTTCAGTCTTGGGCATCGTGACGGTCAGAATCCCATCCCGATACATTGCCTTGATCGAGTCGCTGTTCACCGGCTTCGGCAGCGAGATCGAGCGGTGGAAACGTCCGTAGACGCGTTCGCGGCGGTGTGCCTGGGCGTTTTCATCCTGTTTCGACTCGGACCGTTCTCCGGAGATGCTGAGCACCCCTTCATGGACGGTGACGTCGAGATGTTCCTTGCTCAGGCCAGGAATCTCCATCGTGGCGATCAGGTTATCCTTATCCTCCGTCAGATCGAGCGGAGGCGCCCATCCGTTGAAGAACTCCCCCATCCGCGAGATGTCGGCAAACGGAGCATCGAACAGTCGATCGATTTCCTCGCGCAGTTGGGACAGTTGCTCGGTTGGAGTCCAACCCCAAGTCTCGGGTCTGCTGTATCGTATGAGTCTCATGTTCAGCCTTTCGTTGTTCTTGTTATCTTGTCACTCTCGATGCAGACTTAACAGCTAACAGAATGCCAAGTTAAGCCGCGCAGTGGGCTCGAGTGTGAATTGCTGTGTAAACACTTTAATTACAATGACATGCGAATGTGAATCGATATAACGCCAAGAATTTTGAAGAGCCATATTGTCCCTTTTACGGGTTATGTGCGTGGATTGGAACAGTGCCATAATGGCACATTTCAGTTGCTGGGAGTCGTTTGGCGGGTGGGTTGCGGACAGACCTCAGGGTTCCGACAGCAGACGGACAAGAACCAACGATCGACCCGTAAATCTCACTCGCGGACCGTCAGGAATGCCGCGACCGCCCCACTGGTGAGATTTCCGGGTTAGGGTTTGAAGTCGAGGGTGCGGACAAGAAACGCCAAGCGATCAGCGGCTTCCTCGATGATTTTGGCTGTGGGTTTGCCGGCGCCGTGGCCTGCGCGCGTTTCGATGCGAATCAGGCTTGGGTTGGGGCCGACGTTGTACTCCTGAAGGCGGGCGGCGAACTTGAAGCTGTGGGCCGGGACGACGCGGTCGTCGTGATCGGCGGTCGTGATGAGGGTGGCTGGGTATCGGGTGTTGGGGCGGAGGTTATGGTAGGGCGAGTAGGCGTAGAGGGCGCGGAACTCGTCCGGGTTTTCGGATGATCCATAATCGCTCTTCCAGGCCCATCCGATGGTGAACTGGTGGAAGCGGAGCATATCGAGGACGCCGACGGCCGGGAGGCAGGCGCCGAAGAGATCGGGGCGTTGTGTGAGGCAGGCGCCCACCAGGAGGCCGCCGTTGCTGCCGCCGGCGATGGCGAGGCGCCGGGGTGCGGTGTACCGGTTGTCGATCAGCCACTGGGCAGCGGCGATGAAGTCGTCGAAGACATTTTGTTTTTGGAGTTTTGTGCCGGCCTGGTGCCAATCTTCGCCGTACTCGCCGCCGCCGCGCAGAGTGGCGACAGCGTAGATGCCGCCCATGTCCATCCAGGCGAGGTTGGCCGGGCTGAAGCTCGGGGTGATACTGATATTGAAGCCGCCGTAGCCGTAGAGGAGGGCGGGCGCGGCGCCGTTTATGGGGAGTCCCTTGCGGTGGGTGATGAAGATCGGGACGCGGGTGCCATCGCGGCTTTGGGCGAAGACCTGGTGTGTCTCGAAGTCGTCGGGCGCAAAGGCCACCTGTGGCTGGCGCCAGAGCCGGCTTTCGCCCGTGGGAATGGAATACCTATAGATGCGGCCCGGGACGCTGAAGCTGGTGAACGAGTAGAAGGTCTCGGTGTCTTCCCGGCGTCCGGAGAAGCCGCCGGCCGACCCGATGCCTGGCAGGTCGAGTTGGCGTTCGAGCGAGCCGTCGAGGTTGAAGACCTTGACCTGGCTGTGGGCGTCCTTGAGGTAGCTTGCGATGAACCGACTGCCCACGAGGCGAATCCCATCGAGGGTCTCGGCGGCCTGGGGGATAATCTCCCGCCAGTTCGCGCGTGCCGGATTGCGGGTGTCGATGGCGATCAGGCGTGCGCGGGGCGCCTGCAAGTCGGTTTTGAACCAGAAGACAGCACCGTCGTTGCCGACGAAGTCGTACGACGCATCGAACTCGTTGAGCAACTCGATGACTTCCGAGTTCGGCTGGGCCAGGTCTTTGTAGAAGACGCGGTTTTTGGGGTCGGTGCCGTGGGTGACCGTGATGATCAGGTACTGGCCGTCGTCGGTCGCGTAACCGCCGAATCCCCATTCTTTGTGGTCGGGCCGATGGTAAACGAGGGTATCCTGGCCCTGGTCGGTGCCGACGCGGTGGTAATAGAGCTTTTGGAATTCGTTGACCTTGGTGAGCTTCTGGGCCTCGGTCGGTTCATCGTAGCGGCTGTAGAAGAAGCCGCGATTGTCCTTGGTCCAGGACGCCCCGGAGAACTTGACCCACCGGAGCAGGTCGGGCAGGTCCTGGCCCGTCTCGATGTTGCGGACCCGCCATTCCTGCCAGTCGGACCCGCTGGCGGCCAGGCCGTAGGCCAGCCACTGGCCGTCTTCGCTGACGGCGGTGCCTGAAAGGGCGATGGTGCCTTCGGCCGAGAGCGTGTTCGGATCGAGGAGGACGCTCGGCTCGGCTTCGAGTGTTGCCGCCGTATAGAGGACGCCCTGGTTCTGGAGCCCGCTGTTCCGGCTGAAGAAGTAACGTCCGCCCCGCTTGTATGGAACCGAGAATTTCTCGTAGTTCCAGAGCTCCGTGAGGCGTTTCTGGATCGGGTCGCGCTCGGGGATGGCGTCGAGGTAACGCCGGGTGAGTGCATTCTGCTCCTCGACCCATGCGGCGGTCGCCGGCGCCCGGTCGTCTTCGAGCCATCGGTAGGGATCCGTGACCTCGACGCCGTGATAGACCTCGGTTTGGTTTGTTCTGGCCGTGAGCGGATAGGAATCCCTGGACAACCCGCGCTCGCGAGATCCTGTCGCGCATCCGGCGACCAACGCCAGGGCTGCGGCGACGAGCATGAGAAGGAGCGCTTGCGGGCGCTCGGGCGGGCACAGTTGATAGAGCGAATGCATACTGATTGTTCCGTTTCTTCTATTGTCCGGCGGATTGAACGGCCTGGCGCGAGGGCTGGCAACGGGAAAAGACTGGCAGTGAACAGTGCATCTGTCGTTTGTCGGTTGGGATGGAGTATGCGCCGCGTGGGGGCACGCGGCCTCCACCGAGAGTATCCATCCGGTGCAGGCCCGGTGTCCTCACCGGGGGACAGAACACCGACGACAACCAGATGCAACGGGCAGTGAACAATCGCGGGTTGCCGGCTTGAATTCGCACGTGCGGAGGGTAGACTGGCGTTCATGAAAAAAAGAGCCAAAGACTTGCTGGGCCTCGGAATCCTGACGACGTTCCTGGCGGTTGGGGCCGCATCTATTTCGGCGCAGACACTGACCCATCGTTACAGCTTCAGCGATCCCGTGGGGAGTTGGACTTTCAGCGACTCGGTTGGAGGCGCCGCCTGGACCGGGGATCTGTTGGGAAGCGCATACCTGGACGGATCGAGCCTGCAACTGGACGGCTACGGTTCGTTTGGGGCTTTGCCGGCGGGGATTGTGAGTGGCTACGGCAAGGTCAGCATCGAGTTCTGGGCCACCTTCTCGGATGCGAATCCGGTCTGGACACGCGTGTTCGCGTTCGGATCGCAGGATGGCGCCGGCAACATGGCGACCGGGCTGGACTACTGCCACTACGCCGGAGGCGACTGGCAGAATCTCGGCCTGCGCACGGCGGCGGCCAACCTGTGGGCGAACAACCCGGGCGGGCTCAATGGGCGGGCGAATGTGCACGTGACGGTCGTGGTCGATCCCGACGCCGACCTCATGTACTACTATAACGGCACGATGGTGGCCTCGAATCCGGGAGTCAGCGGCGACAGCGGCCAGGTTCCGTCGTTGAGCGGCATCAACGACACGCTCTGTCTCATTGGCAAGTCGCTCTACGAGGTCGATGCCACCCTGCAGGGCGCGATCGACGAGTTCCGCATCTACGACGGTGTGGTTTCCCCCGCCCGGGTGGCGGTCAACGATGCCGCCGGGCCCGATCGTTACGTGACCGACGAAGGCGCCCTGGAATCGGTTCACTTGACCAGCCCGGTCAATCCGCTCTCGGTCGGCCAGGAATCCCGGCAGGTTTTTACGGGCGACTTCGCTAATGTGACCGGGGTGAATCTTGTCCTCTACGGCGGCGCGACCTTTAGCTCGACCAACCCCGATGTGCTGACCGTGACCCCGGAAGGCCTGGTGAAAGCCGTGTCGCCGGGGACCGCCGATATCGAAGCCACCTTTGGCGGCATGACGGCCAGGAGCAGCCTGACCGTGCTTTCGGTTCCGGCTGTGCTCGAGCACCGGTACAGCTTTGCCAGCGACGCATCGGACTCGGTTGGCGCGGCCCACGGGACCTTGGCGGGCACTGCTTCGATTGCCGGCGGGAAGGCCGTTCTCGACGGGGCGCCCGGATCGTCGATCGAACTTCCCGGAGGCACGATCGACGTCCCCGGTTACACGTCGGTCACTTTTGACGCCTGGGTCGATTTTGGGGATGTGCCGCATTGGTGTCGGCTTTTCGATTTTGGCGAGGAAGGCGGGAGCAACGAGATCTACCTGGCGCCCCGGGTGAACAATGGCGGGCAACACTGGATCAGCCAGAACATCCCGGGGGGGCGGACGACGCCCTGGCGCGGCGCGTGGGCCAATCTCAGCGCCCACGTCACGGTGGTGATCGATCCCGCGGCATCGAAGCTGGCGGTCTACCGTGATGGCGCGCTCGAATACGCCCGGTACGACGCCAGCGCGCCGTTGTCTCTGGTGTCTTCGAGTGCGGCGACATTGGGGCGTTCGCTGGTGAACGTCGATCCCTTCATGCCCGGCGCGATTGATGAGTTTCGGATCTATCGCGGGGCGCTCTCTCCGGCCGAGATCGCGCTTCTGCATCGGAAGGGTCCGGATGCAATCGGCCATGACATTGGGGCGCTTGTGTCGATCGATGTCGAGCCGGCTGAATATCCGGCGTTTTCGGGGATTGTGCCGCCCCGGGTTCTTGCGAACTACGCGAACCTCGAGGGCTTCAGCCTGTTGCCCAACAACAGTGCCGTAGTCAATGGACTGGTCCTCACTTCGAGCGACCCGACGGTTGTCGAGGTGCTGCCCAACGCCATGCTCCGCACGCATCGTCCCGGCACCGCGGTCCTGACGGCCAGTTACCTTGGCAAGACCGACTCGGCCACCGTGGTCTCGCGGAATCTTGCGGTGCTGGCGCATCGCTACACCTTCGAGACCGATGCGAGCGACGCGGTCGGATCGGCGCACGGCACGCTCCAGGGCGGCGCGCAGGTCGCCGGCGGGAACCTGGTTCTCGATGGATCGCCCGACACGTATGTCGAGCTGCCGCCCGGACTTCTGAAGGATTACGATGCGGTGACCATCGACGCCTGGGTGCAGTTCAACGCGGCGGCCACCTGGGCCCGGCTCTGGTACTTTGGCGACGACCGCGAGAACGAATTCTACGTCGCGCCCTCGGTCAACGGCGGCACGGCGCATCGTTACAGCACCGGATTCCCGGTCGGCGGCAGCACCATGGACATCGGTCCGGCCTGGGAGAATCAGCGCCTGCACATCACGAGCGTCTATGGCAACGGGGCCATGGAACTCTACATCAACGGCGTGAGCGAACGGAACCTCAACGACGTTACCGGGCGTCTGAGCCAGGTGGGCGATTGGCACAGTTGGATCGGGCGGTCCCCCTATCCCGATCCCTTCATGAATTGTTCCGTCGAGGAGTTCCGGGTCTACCGGGGACGGCTTTCGCCCGAGGAGATCCGGGCCGCGGATGTTCTGGGGCCGGAGGTTTTGCCCAGTGCCTCGGAGGCGGCGATCGAGGCGACTCTGAGCGGGGCGGACCTCGTGCTCACCTGGCCCGTTGCGGCCGCGGGCGCGGCGGTCCAGGCGACCGGGACCCTGGCGGGCCCCTGGACCACGTTGTCGCAGGTTCCGACGCTCGAAGGCGATGTGTGGCAGGTGACAGTCCCGGCCGAGGGCGAAGCGCGCTTCTTCCGCCTGTGGCGGTAGGAACCGCGGGCCGGCCTAGCCGGTCCATCGAGTCGGAAATCAGGACCTCGATCGAGTGGTCAGAGCGGCTCCTCGATCGAGTTCAAGCCGCTCGAGAGGGGGCGTCGCGCGCCCGAGGGCATGATCGCCTGGGCCGCGATGCCCTCGGGGATTTCGGCTTCGAGGCGGAACCGGGCGGTGTCCTTGTGCCAGCGGCTGACGATGCGTCCGCGGGGTGTCTGGAGCGTCGCTTCCGCCGCGGTCAACGGGCCTGGGCAGGGCGCGATGAGCGCCTGTTGCCAGCCGACGCTGCCGGGCGGCTGCCGGATGCCGGCGACGTATCCATGGAACCACTCGACGACATGGCCCAGCATGCAGTGGTTCAGCGATTGGCTGCCGTCCATCATCGCGTCCCAGGTTTCCGGCAGCGCACTGAGGCCTTTGGCCAGGATCCCGCCGTAGCTGCCCTTGTCCTGTCGGCTGTAGACGCGGTGGAGAATGTCCGAGCGCCCTGCCTCGGCGAGTGCGCGGATGAAATAGACATGGCCGACATCGCCGGGCGTCTGCTGCCAATCGCGCTGCCGCAGGTCCGCGATGATCTCCTCGACCAGTGCGGCGCGGTCGTTTGGCGGGACGATTTCGGCGCAGAGGGCCATGGCATTGGCGCATTGCGGGCTGCCGGTGTGGCGCAGTTTGCCCGTGCCCGGATCGCGGAAGCGCCGCTGGAAATCGTCCGCGATGCGGGCATGCCGCTCCCGGTAAGCGGCGGCTTCCGTGGCGCGATCGAGCGCTTCGGCGGCGCGCGAGACGGTGAGCGCGCAGAGCGCCCAGGTGGCGGTGGCTGAGAGGTCGGTGGGCGTGTACCGCGATTCGCCCGGCGGCTGCCCGTGACCGTAGTCGTACCAATCGCCCAGGCCGCCCGCCGCGATGCCATCTTTGGCCGTGGTGGCGACGAAGTCGGTGAACCGTTTCATGGCATCGAAGTTGTCGCGGAGGATCTGCGGGTCGCCGTAGGCCTGGTAGTGGTGCCATGGAAGCATCACAGCCGCCGCGCCCCATTCGAGGGTGTAGTCGAATCCGCCGCCGAACCGTCCGCCCGGGTAACTGGGCGCCACCGTGAGAACCTGGCCGTTGGGTTTCTGGGCGTCGCGGATATCCCGAGCCAGTTTGGCCATCCAGTCGCGGCAATCGTAGCGGTACTGGAAACTGGGGGCGAGCAGGTAGGCGCACTCGAGCCAGCCGAGTTTTTCCCGATGCGGGCAATCGGTGAGCACGTGGCTTGTGTTTGCGCGCATGGCCCAGTCGATGATCCGGTGCGTGCGGTTGTAGAGCTCGCTCGAGCAGTGGAACGTCCCGGCCTCGGCCAGCGCCGCGCGTACGTGCCTCAGTTCGAGGGACTCGAGAATCGGGCGTCCGTCCGGATTCGGGCGTCCGGCAGGCACGGCGCCGGTGACCTCGACGAACTGCATGCCGAGGTAGAAGGAGACCCATTGGTGTTCGAAAGGCTGGCCGTCGGTCACCGCGTCGCATCCGACGACGTAGCCGCCAAAGAGGCGGTCCTGGTTATTCTTGTGCTCCCCGCACCGGAACGACACGCGATCCCCGGGCTTGCCGCCCGTCATTCTGAACCGCATTTGGGCTGAGCAATTCTGCGCGAACTGATAGAGAAAAACGCCCGGCGCCGGCTCGCTCACCGACACGGGTTGGAATCGGTCCAGTTCCTGGAACCCAGGCCAGAATTGACGTTCCAGGGCGGCCGAAACCGGCGAGAGCGCGCGCGCCGGAGACCAACCGCGGTCGTCAAAGCCGGCCCGGTCCCAACCCGCAAGCCTGCGCCGTGCGTCGTAGTCCTCGCCGGCGAAGATGTGCGAGAAGACGATCGGCCCTTCGGTAGTCCGCCAGGCGGCATCCGATCCCACGCGTTCGAGCGTGCCGTCTTTGCCGCGCAGAATCAGCTCCACGCAGAGCCGGAACGGCTCGTCGGCGGCGCGCTGGGGGCCTCCCTTGTTGTAGCGGCCCGGAGGCGGGTTGGGATTATCCCAAAAGGAATTGGCCAGCATCACGCCGATGCAATTGGCGCCCGGCGCCAGCAGGGATGTGACGTCGAAATCGCGGTAGTAAATTGTCTTCTCGTACTGCGACCAGGGCTGGTTGATGCCTGTCTCCGCAACCCGCCGTCCGTTGATGCGCGCGTCGTAGTCGCCCAAGCCGACGATCCGCAGCGTCGCCTGGTCAGGGAGGGCGGCGATCGAGAACTCCTTGCGAAAGATCGGCAGCGCGGGGCGGTTGGTGGCGACGGGCGGGGAGATCCACTGGGCGATCTCGAATGCCGGGGCCGCTGCGGTCGGGCCGGCAGCGGTGAGGATGGCCGCCAGGCTCGCGATCGATCGGAGAATGGTCTTCATGGGCTGCATGGTGAGCCCGGACGGCGAGACTTGCAGCACAAAAGCGCCGCAGAAGAGGCTGGCCATACGGGTCGGGACTTCTAGAATGGCGAAGAATTGTAAGAGAATACTGACACTTTATGAATCGATCCTCTTGTCGTGTTGTTTGCGGCGCTCGCGGTGCCGCGTTCGCCACCCGAATCGTTGCGCTGGTCGCGCTCTATTGCCTGCTCGCATTCAATCTGGCCCTGGCTCAGACAGCGCCGAAGGTTGTCTCGGTCACACCGGCGAATGGGGCGACCGACGTATCTGTCACGACGGCTTTGGTGTTTGTGTTCGACCAGCCGATGCAGACTTGGGTGCCCCTTATTCCCAGTATTCCGGACGCGTTTGTTGGCAACCTCGACCTCAGCCCGGCGGAGTCTGTGCCGTCGCTGGACGGTTTGTGGAGCGAGGACGGTCGGACGCTGACGTGCGTGCCTTCGTCGGATTGGCCGGCGAACACGCTGATCCGGTGGGGGCTGAACCCAACGGGTGTGCTTGTGCCGATCACAAGCGAATCCGGCGTGCCTCTTGCCGGGGTCTCGGGCAGCTTCACCACGGGCGCTGGCGGCGGCGGCGGCACCGAACCGGCGCTTGTCGCTTCGACACCCGCAAATGGCGCGATGGGGGTGTCGGTCGAAACGCCGGTGACCTTTCTTTTTGACCAGCCGATGAAGAAGATGGCGCTGATTGGAGATGCGGTGGATTGGCAGGGGAGCGGCGTCGATCCGGGCAATTTCGTCTGCTCGTGGAGCGCGGATGGGCGGACGCTGACCTGCCTTTACACGGGTGGATTCCCGGCCAACACGGTGATTGCCTGGACGCTCAACCCGGAATCGTCCTCAGTCCGATTCGAGAGCGAGACGGGCGAGGCCCTGCCTGAGGACACCTACTCGGGCTTCTTCATGACGGCCGAAGGCGGCGGAGGCGACGACTGCACGCCCGACGGCATCCCTGAGAGCTGGGGTGGCTATTCGCTGATGAAGAGCGCCCAGTACGAACAGACGTCGTCGGCGGATCCGGCGCCGGCGTCCGAGACGCCCTTCCACTTCCATGCGATGGTTTTGAGCCCGAGGAACGGCCCGACAGTCACATCCGGTTCAGTGACGCTGCCCAACGGGACCACCAAGGACCTCGAAGGCGAATCGATGATCGGTCTTCTGATGTACACCGAGGATTTCGGCTCGGATGCGGCCCTCGAGGCGGCTTATCCGGCGGGGAAATACACGCTGCGTTTTACGCAGACAGGGCAAGCCGAGCGCGCGATCGCGATGACCATGCCGACTGTCACCGTGCCGGTGCCGAAGATCGCCAATTACACCGAGGCGCAGTCGGTCAACCACGCACAGGATTTCACGCTGCGCTGGAATGCTTTCGCCGGCGCCGGCGCCAATGACCATCTCTCCCTCATCATCGTCGACAGGAATATGGGGGGTGTGGTCTTCCAGGCGCCCGATCTCTGCGTGCCGAGGGAGCTTCCTGTTTCCGCGCCTTCGATCGTCCTTCCGGCCAACACGCTGCAGAACAACCGAACGTACGAAGCCACGCTCATGTTCGGCCGAATGTTCTACTTCTCGACAAACGCGGTGCCGGAGATGTCCGGCAGCGGGCACATCGGGCGCCAGACGACCTTCACCGTCAAGACTGGCACAGGCGGCACGGGCGCGGCCGCAACCTTCACCGGGTGCCGCATGTTGCCCAACGGCAACCCGGAGATGACGCTGATGGGGACGCCGCTGCGCACCTACACCATCCAGCGCGCGGGCACAGTCGGAGCGGCTGCCTGGACGCAGGTCGGGAGCGTCACCATGAACGGCGCCGGGACGGGGGTGTTCGAGGACGCCCAGGCCGGCAAGAGCCTGCCGCTGTTCTACCGGGCTGTGGCGAACTGAGTCGGCCCGTTATCCGCCGTCGTGAACGGGCGCGCCCGAGATGGGCGCGCCCACAAGCCGATGATACCCATTCTGTAGGCCGCGTGCCCTCACGCTGTAGGCCGCGTGCCCTCACGCTGTAGGCCGCGTGCCCTCACGCTGTAGGCCGCGTGCCCTCACGCGGCGCAAGGACAGACATCGCTGCGGGCGCCGCCCGGGAACGGGCGCGCCGCTTCAATCCAGCTTCTCGATCCAGATGTTGCGGTAGCGGACCGGGTTGCTGTGGTCCTGGAGGAGAATGCCCGCGGGCTGGCCTTCCTTGTCATCGACGGCGCCGCCGGTGATGCGGGGCAGTTCGAGGTTGTCGTGGATCACCACGCCGTTGAGGAGGATCGTGGCGCGCGCGTTGGCCGTCTTTTTACCGGCGGCGTCGAGCTTCGGCGCGGTGTAGGTGATGTCATAGGTCTGCCACTGGAGCGGCGGGGCGCACATGTTGAGGATGGGGCGGGCGATCTGGTAGATGCCGCCGCACTCGTTGTCCTCGCCTTCGAGTCCGTAGCTGTCGAGCACCTGCACCTCGTAGCGGCCCTGGAGGTAGACGCCGCTGTTGGCGCGGCCCTGGCCGCGCGCCTCGGGCATGTAGGGCAGTTGGAATTCGAGGTGGAGCCGGAAGCTGCCGAAGTTCTGGCGGGTGATGATGTCGCCGCCATTGACCTGCATGGCGCCTCCCTCGACCAGTTTCCATTTCACCTCGCCGGCATTGGGATCGCGCGGGCGCCAGGCCGCCAGGCTCCGCCCGTCAAACAGAACGAGCGCGCCCGCGGGCGGCTGTTTGCCCAACGTGGGCGAGAGGCGCTGGATGCGTTCGATTTCGAAGCTGCCCTTCCTCCGGCCCGCCACGGTGCCAAAGGCGCTGTCGCCTTGCCCGCCGCCCGACCAGAGCGAGGCGCCGATCACGACGCCGTCGTCCGTGGCTCGAAGGACTCGATTCGCCTCGAACGGGATGGCGTCGACGAACTGAAAGCCGCTGTCGTCGATGCGGCCGCGGAGCTGGAACAGGGTGGGGACCCGTTTGTCGAACGTGGAGACCAGCTTGGCTTCGTAGCGCTGCGAGCCGTGCGGAATGAGGAAGAGACAGACCGGCTGCGTCTTGCCGTCGATGGTCATCGTGCCTTTCCAGTCGCCCATGTACGGGTCGGGGGATTCCTGGGCCAGGCAGGCGGCGGTGCTGAGGAGGAAGAGGAGACGGAATGTGGATTTCATAATCAAACGGGATATCGTGTCGCGAATTGTGTTATGGAATTGGAGGTTAGAGTGCCGGGCCAGGGGGTCAAGCGCGCTTTCCTCGGCCGAACTTGGCGGCTGGAGTGCGTCCTGGTAGACTCCGGGCTATGACTGGCGTGCGAACGGGCCTGGACGTGCTGGTGGCTGAGGAATTCAAGCGGCTGCGCGGGCAGCGCGTCGGATTGGTGGCGCATCCGGCGTCCGTGGACGCCCGATTGCGCCATGCCGCCGACCTGCTGTTGGCGGCGCCCGGCGTCCGTCTCGAAGTCCTTTTCGGCCCTGAACACGGTTGGATGGGCCAGGCCCAGGACCTCGAAGCGGTCCCGAGCGCGGCCCCGGCGCATCCGGCAGGCCCTCGAGTGGTGAGCCTTTACGGCGACACGGCCGAGAGCCTGCGCCCCGCGCCGGACCAGATCGAGGGACTGGACGTTCTGGTGATTGATCTGCAAGACGTCGGCGCCCGCTATTACACGTTCCAGGCCACAATGCTCTACGCGCTCGAAGCCGCCCACGCGCTCGGGCTGCGCCTGCTCGTGCTCGACCGGCCCAACCCGCTGGGCGGCGTTGTCGTCGAAGGCCCGCGCCTGATGCCCGGCTACGAAAGCTTCATCGGCGCTCACGACATTGCCATCCGGCACGGCCTGACGATCGGCGAACTGGCCGCGCTCTATCGGACCGAGAAGCGGCTCGAGAATGTGGGTCTCGAGATCGTGCGGTGCGAGGGGTGGAAACGACCGATGAGCTACGACGACACCGGACTGCCGTGGGTGCTGCCTTCACCGAACATGCCGACCGTGGAGACCGCCCTGGTTTATCCCGGCCAATGCCTGCTCGAAGGCACCAATCTCTCCGAGGGCCGCGGCACAACCCGTCCGTTCGAACTGTGCGGCGCGCCCTGGATCGACGCACCGGCCCTCGAAACGCGGCTCAACGGGCGAAACCTTCCCGGGGTCGGTTTCCGGGCGGCATGGTTCCAACCCACCTTCCAGAAGCACGCCGGATGCGTTTGCGGCGGCGTCCAGTTGCACGTGCGCGACCGCGCAACCTTCGCATCGGTGCGGACGGGATTAGCGATGGTCGAAGCGTTGCGCTCGGCCTCGGGTCCGCGGTTCGCCTGGCGCACGGAACCGTACGAGTTTGTTGCGGACCCGATCGCCATCGATTTGCTCTTCGGCAGCAGCCGCGAGCGCCTTGCACTCGAGGCCGGCGCGTCCTGCGACGACATTGCATCCGCCTGGGCGCCCGAGGAAGCGGCCTTCGCGGAACGGCGTCAGCCCTACTTGCTGTACTCCGAATAAGCCCCCCCTGTCCGGCGGGCGACCGAACCTGTCGCCGTGCGTTTGGCGGTTGTCGGCGGGAATCGAGTTTGCGCCGCGTGGGGGCACGCGGCCTACAGAATGGGTATCATCGCCTTGTAGGCCGGGTCGCCTGACCCGGCGCCCGCAGCGATGTCTGTCCTTGCGCCGCGTCGGGGCACGCGGCCTACACCCGCAATCTCCATCCGTTGTAGGCCCGGTGCTCTCACCGGGCGACAGAACACCGACAACAACCAGATGCACCGGTGTTCCTGGGGCGCATCTGACGGTTTTCGCTCTGGCATTCTCGTAATCGTAATCGTAATCGTAATCGTAATCGACATGAGCCGCATATTCGATCACGAGAAACTGGAAGTGGATCAGACATCTTTGGCCTTCATCGCCTGGCAAGGAACGCCTCTGGAGCATCGTTTCGATGCTGGTCGGCTTGATCAAGTCCAACTCGGATGACCGGGTTCACGAAGGCAGCTCGAAATAGAGAGCGCGATTACGATGACGATGACGAGTGCGAGTGCGAGTGTGACACGCCGGGAAGGCTGAACACGCTGAGATGCCCTCATCTTGACCTATCCGGGGCAGTTGCCAAAGTCAGGAATTCGCCGCTACTGTTGTTTTCAACGCCTATGAAGAACATCCGATTGGTGGCGCCGGTTGTGGCGCTGGCCGTCCTGTGCGGACTCGGCTGCCAGACGGCCAAGGTCACCTCTGACGTCGCGCTCGCCGCGCCCGCATCATCCGCCCCTGTGGCCGTTTACGTGGCCGACTTCGAACTTGGGGCCGAAAGCATCCAGCATGAAGAGGGAGTCCTGTCCGGACGCCCGGGTCCGGTCGGACGGATTGGAGCCCGCCTGTCCGGGGCCTCGAAGGATCCGGCTGGCCGGGCGCGGGAGCTTGTCGATCTGATGGCCGATGGGCTCGTCAAGGAGCTGTCGAAGGCCGGCCTGAACGCCAGCCGTCTTTCCGAGCGCGTTCCTCTCGCGACCCAGGGCTGGCTGGTGCGGGGCGTGTTCACCGAGGTGCAGGAGGGCAATCGCATGCGGCGGGCGATGATCGGTTTTGGCCAGGGCCAGACCGACATGCAGGTGGTTGCCACGATCCACGATCTCTCCCAGGGAGAGCCCAAGCCGCTGTACGAGGTCGCCACGGACGCCAGCAGCGGCTCGACACCCGGTGCGGCCCCGACGTTGGTCTTCAGTCCATACGGCGCGGCCGTTCGGTTTGTGATGGCCGGCAAGGATCTCGATCGAGGGGCGAAGCAGACCGCCGCCCGGATTGCCCAGCAGGTCCTTGCGCACATCCGGCAGGCCGATGCGAAGTGATGGCCTCGCCATACGCCCGCGACTCGAGAACGCACGGGCAGTTTGAAGGCGACGCGCCTTTGACGATTCCCGGCGGTGGATTATCTTAGCTGGCATTCAACGCGTATGCAGGGCGAAGCAGACCACTCACGGGAAACGGCTTTCGATCGGGCTCCGCATTGCCCCGGCGGGGTGCTGACGCGGCGCGCGTTTCTGGAACGTATGGCGGGCGCAGCGACGGCCGCGGCGGGGACGGGGATGGCGTGGGCGTCCGGCGCGTCGGAGGCCGAGGGTCCGGTGGGGCGGGCGCCGACCAGCATTGGCCTGTGCAAGCGCTACGAGTATCGCGAAGTGCGGCGCGCGCTCGGGCGGATGCTGGACGAGATCGGCGGGGTGCGGTCGTTGGTGCGGCGACGGCATGTCGTGGTGAAGTTGAACCTGGTGAACACCTCGGCCGAGGATGTTGGGGGGGTGCCGCTCTGGCTGACGGTGACAACGCATCCGATTGTGGCGATGGCCTTGGGGAGTTTGTTGGTCGAGTCCGGGGCGCGGCGGGTGACGTTTTGCGACCAACTGCCATTCCGTGCGCTCGATGAAGAGGCGTTTGCCGGCTACGGCTACGACGCCAGGGCGTTCAACCAGGCCCTCGACGGTCGGGCGCGTTTCGAGAACACGCGCAACCGCGGGCGGCATCGCCAGTACGCCTGGGTGCGGGTCCCCGGCGGCGAGCTGGCCTCGGCCTGGGAAGTGAATCGAACCTACGTCGAGACGGATGTGTTGGTGTCGCTCGGCAAACTCAAGAGCCACATTTCGGCCGGCGTCACCGGCGGCATGAAGAACCTTTTCGGGGTGCCTCCGAGCAGCCTCTACAGCGAAGACCTCGATGATGAGCCGGATGAGGATGCCGTCGGCTACCGGAGCACGACGCTGCACAGTTGTGTGCGCCGGCCTTTCACCTCGGCGGAGTCGGTGACCGGCCGGTCAATCGAGGGCGATCACGGCTACAACGTGCCCCGATTCATCGTGGATCTGGCGGCGGCCTTCCCCATCGACCTCGTCGTCATCGACGGAATCAGCACCCTCCAGACCGCCGAAGGCTGGTGGATCGGGTCGATGGTCTCGGTGACCCGGCCGGGCCTGCTGATCGCCGGG
>ERZ795054.1534-NODE-1534-length-21503-cov-6.185845_pt1 | contig 21503 bp, 17 predicted proteins | sample MGYA00375138_ERZ795054 | MGnify/ENA primary metagenome ERZ795054 (study PRJEB30183, sample SAMN05720215) | anaerobic digester metagenome | isolation source: active sludge of municipal wastewater-treating anaerobic digesters | place: USA | collected 2014-12-23 ... | reverse complement strand
GCTTCGGGAAAACGCGAATCCGTTCGGGCTGACGCCGTGATCTTCATGCCGGATGCCGTCATCGCCATTGATTCAAAATTTCCGTTTTCAGCCTATTCTCAATTATTTGACAAAAATCGTCCGGATCCCGAAACCGAAGAAAAACTGATTTCCCAATTCGGGGCGGAAGTCCGGAAACACATCACCGACATTTCCAACAAATATATCATCCCGGGGTTGACGGCAGATTTCGCTTTGATGTTCGTGGCATCCGACGGCATTTTGGCGATGGTCCACTCCCGTCTGCCCAATGTAGTCGAATATGCGCATCAAAAACGTGTGACCATCGTATCCCCGACCACCCTTGTCCCATTGCTTTCTTCGCTTTGGGCGGTGTCGTTGGATCACAAACGCACACAATACACCCGCGAAATCATCAAACAATTGCTGGCTCTGACCAAAGACTTTGACAAATTCGCGGAAGAATGGACCCGATTGAACGACAACATCGGCAAACTTTCCCGTCAAAGTTCGGAAGTCAATTCTCGGGTGGAAAAAATCACGAACAAGTTCGAAAAAATCGCCAAAGTTGAACTTTTGGAAGAGGGTTCCACCTCATCGCAAGAATCGCTACCGGCTTCCGATCACGTTTCTGAAGAGGCCGAATGACCCCTCCCGCCCCGTCTACGGGGCGGGGATAAGTTTTTGAGGAAATATCTTGCATTTTAAAAAAGACAGTTGTATAATTAATTCAGCATCAAAAATAAATTAAGGAGAAACACATGAACGGAACTGTAAAATGGTTTAATGCAGAAAAAGGCTACGGATTCATCACTGGAGAAGATGGGAAAGACATTTTCGCACACTATTCAGCGATCCAAGGCGAAGGCTACAAAGCTCTGGAAAACGGACAAAAAGTAAGTTTTGACGTTACCAACGGCGCTCGTGGCCCGCAAGCTGCAAACATAGTCAAACTGTAAGAGAAGACCTTGTAAGCCGGTAAAAAGAGCATTTCAGAGCAATCTGATGCTCTTTTTTTGTCCCCATCTCCCGGGAACGACCCGTTGCCTTCCGATGGTTTTCGCCCTTCGCTCTTGAAAACCGCGCGGCTTTTTCATATAATGGATTATACGTAAAAGGATGTGAAATCATGAGAATCTATAATTCCTATACCAATGCTTTGGAGACCTTCATCCCGCATCACCAAAATCAGGTATCGATTTATGTATGCGGACCGACGGTCTACAATTACATCCATATCGGGAACGCCCGCCCCGTCATTTTTTTCGACGTCGTGCGCCGTTATTTTGAATCAAAGGGATACACGGTCCGATTTGCTTCCAACTTCACCGACGTCGATGACAAGATCATCGCCAAAGCCAAAGAGGAAGGGGTCTCAGAAACCGCCGTCAGCAACCGCTACATCGAAGCCTTTCTTGCGGACTTGGAACGTCTCGGTTGCAAAACGGATTATTGGAAACCTCGGGTCACCGAATGCATGCCATCCATCATCGCTTTCATCGCTGATCTCGTAGAAAAAGAGTTTGCCTATGTAGTTGACGGCGACGTATTTTTCCGAGTTTCCCGGATTGAATCCTACGGGAAGCTTTCCAACCGGAAAATCGACGAGTTGCTTTCCGGTGCTCGGATCGATGTTAATGAAAAGAAAGAAAGCCCATTGGATTTCGTTTTATGGAAACGGACCGGAGAAGGCGTTCGCTGGGAATCGCCATTTTCCGTTGGTCGGCCGGGATGGCACACCGAATGCGTCACGATGATCGACAATTTGTTCGGAGAAGAAATCGACATTCATGGCGGCGGAATGGACCTATTGTTTCCGCACCACGAGAACGAAATTGCCCAATCCATCGCCTGCCATCAACATCGGCTCGCCCGGTATTGGATGCATAACGGCTGGATGAATATCGACGGGGAAAAAATGTCCAAAAGTTTGGGGAACTTCGTTTTGGTCAAAGACTTGAAAGTCGATCCCAAAGGGTTCCGTATGTTTCTGCTTGCCACCCATTACCGCGGCCCCATCAATTACAGCGAAGAGGGTTTGGAAGGATATCACAAAGAGTGGCAACGCTTGGAAAAAAGCGTCAGCGCCCTGCATCGCGCGTTGGATCTTCAAAGCGCCCTCGATCCGACCGCCCTTCCCGTCCTCCCGGAAATTCAAACCGCGTTGGCGGATTTCGACGAAGCCATGGAAAACGACTTCAATACCGCCAATGCTTTGACCGCTTTGAATCAGTTGTGGAAAATCGTGAACCAATTCGCTCGTCAAAAAAGCGACCTTTCCGGGATGAATCAAGCGTTGAATGCAATGAATCGTATGTTATCGGTTCTTGGTTTGGAAGTCCGGCAAACACCGCTGACCCTCGATGAAAAAGACTTATTTTCCCGCTGGGAAGCGGCCCGGAAGAACAAAGATTTCGCCGCCGCGGACAGTCTTCGCCAGCAATTGACAGAGAGGAACCTGCTCTAGATGAATATGTTTAACGGCTTGACTTTGGCCTATCTGGGCGACGCGGTTTGGGAACTTCGAATACGGAAGTATTTGCTGGACAAAGGGCTGACCAAAGTCAACGACCTTCATTCCGCAGCGATCCGTTACACCTCCGCCGGTGGTGAAGCCCAAGCCATCCGGGTTTTACTGGAAAACGGGTGGCTTTCCGAACGGGAACAGGACATCTTCAAGCGTGGTCGCAATGCCGAATCCACTCACAAACCCAAAAACGCCGATCTCGGGACCTATCACCAAGCCACCGGATTTGAAGCGGTCATCGGTCACCTCTTTTTGGAGAATCAAAACACCAGATTGGACGATTTGGTGGCCGAGAGCATCCGATTGATTGAACAAAACGCCGAATGAACCCGGGATTTCGATCAAAAAAATGGCTTTTTCTTTCCAAACGATTCTAATCCAATCCATGATACAATGAAAGTGGTGACAAGATGTCAGTGCAAATTTATGGAAAAAACGCTGTCCGCGAGGCCCTGGAGTCGGGGAAAAAGATCCTTCAAGGCTTTGTCGTCCAAGGCACCAACGAGGATCTTTGTGAAACCGCCAAAGAAATGCGGATTCGCATGACGACTTTGGATAAAGCGCTTTTTGAAAAACGTTTTTTCGGAAACACCCAAGGAATCGTCATGGAAGTCGAAGAATACAAAACCTGGACGCTTGAAGAAGGGCTTGTCCGCATCCGTAACGTGATAAATCCGTTAGTCTTGATGTTGGACGGAATTGAAGATCCCCACAATTTCGGAGCCATCATCCGCAGCGCCGAGGCCGGAGGCGTGTCTGCCATCATCATTCCGAAAAACCGCAATGTGGCGGTCACCGGAACGGTCGTGAAGGTCGCTTCCGGAGCCATCGAGCATTTGGACATCATCGAAGTCACCAATCTCAACCAAACCATAGAGAAGTTAAAAAAGAGCGGATTTTGGATTGTGGGCACCGACCTTCGGGCCGAAAAATCCTATGATGAAATCCAAGTCGAGGTTCCGCTTTGCCTGATCCTCGGCAACGAAGGAAAGGGCATCAGCCGCCTGGTGAAAGAAAACGCCGATTATAATGTCCGGATCCCGATGGTGGGAAAGACCAACAGTCTCAACGCTTCGGTGAGCGCGGGCATTTTGATCTTTGATATTCTGCGTAGACGAACAAGGTGAGAGAATGGACTTTCGCAACTACAACGACTTTGAAATCATCGATCTCATCAACCAAGGCAACGAAGAAGCTTTGGAACTGATGTTCGAGAAATACAAATACCTAGTTGCGAAAAAAATCTCCAGTTTCAACCTGACGGACGAATTTGACGATTGTTTTCAAGAAGGAATGATCGTTTTGTATAAATCCGTCCGCAAATTCAACGATTCCCATAATAAGTCGTTCACTCGTTACTTTGAAACCAACTTGGAACATCACTTCATTACGATCGTTCGGTCGCGAAGACGACGAATTCGTTTCATGGTCGAAAAACTTCCCCGCCTTGTGGAATACGATGTCGAGGAACGGGAACCGGATGTATACACCCCCGCCGAGATCGAGAGCGCCCTGGCCTTGCTCTCGGAATATGAGCGCGCCGTCTTTCAGGCCCGTTTCATCGAAGGCCGTGACATCGACGCCACTGCAGTGAAAACGGGCTCCACGGTCAAAAAAGTCTACAATGCCGTGGACCGCATCCGCAAAAAGATCAAAATACATTTGCAATGAGGATTTTCTTGACAAAACGGGTGAATTTTGATACATTTAATAAAGCAAGCGAGTTGATAAAGATGAAAGATAAAACCGTATTGATCTGCAGCGAATGCTTGTCACGAAATTATGAGATCAAAAAAACGACCGGACACACCGTCCGGCAAGAGTTGAACAAATATTGCCCCAAATGCAAGAAACATACCTTGCACAAGGAAAGCAAGTAGGAGGATATCATGGCTGATATCGAAATCAAAAAGCCCACCAAAGAAGAAAAGCTCGCCGCCAAAGCGGAAGCTCGCAAACAAAAAGCCCAAGCCCGCGCCAAAGCCCGGGAAGCCCGCTTGGCGATGACTCCGGAAGAAAAGAAATCACGGGTCATGGAGATTTTGAAAAAGGAATACAAGATTGAAAACATCCTCCTGATCATCCTCTCCCCCGTCCTCATCCTTTACGGCGTTTATATCGTCATCGGAAAATTCGGTTCCACCGATTTGACCAAGATCCTTGGTCAGTCCGAATACGAGTTCATCAACTGGTTCTTCCAGACCGATTTGGCCCGCATTCTCACCGGTTCGTTCTTGATTTTGGTGGGAGCGCTTGTCATTGTTTTCTTGATTTGGCCGTTGCTCCGTCCGAGCATCGCCGAGATGAAGAAAGTGACTTGGCCCACCGCGAAAATCTTGGGAGTCAACTCGATCCGGGTTTTCGGTTTCTTGCTGTTTTTGATGGCCATCTTCATTATTTACGGTCTCGCCCTCGATCCGCTGTTCAAGCTGATTGTCAAGAACTGATCGTGACGGGTTCCCATGATGGAAAATAAACGTTTGTGGTATATCGTCCAAACCTATTCCGGTTTTGAAAATTCGGTCAAAGAGAATCTCCTCCGCCGCATTGAAACGATGCAGATGGAAAACCTGATATTTCAGGTGATGATCCCCGAAGAAATGAAAACAGAAAAAAAGGCCGACGGTTCCACCAAAGAGAAAATGGTCAAAATGTTTCCCGGTTATGTCTTCATTGAGATGATCGTTACCGACGATTCGTGGTTTGTCGTCCGGAACACCCCTGGAGTTACCGGCTTTTTGGGAAGTTCCGGCGGAGGAACCAAACCGATTCCGCTGCTTTCGGAAGAAATCAACCCGATTCTAAAGAAATGCGGCTTGTTGCAAGTTCAGAAGCTCAACGCCAAAGTCGGGCAGACCGTTAAAGTCGCTTCTGGTGCATTGATCGGCCGGGTCGGCACGATCGAAAGCATCAACGACGAAAAAGGAACCGTTAAAATCCTTGTCGATATGTTCGGACGGAAGACCCCGATCGAACTCGATTTCGCCGAAATCGAAGTCCAATAATCAACCATTCAGTAAAGTCAGACATGTTCTGACTTTTCTTTTTTTACAAAATACCCGCGAAAATCCCAAGACATCGCCCTTCTTAATGTGATATAATGGCTTTTACAAGTGAGGTGGCCGACTTGATCAAACTTGTCAATGTTTCAAAATTCTATAGCACCAACAACGTTATCGCGATGGGGCTGCGGAAAGCCAATTTGGAACTACATGTCAACGAGTTCGTTGCCATCGTCGGGGAATCGGGTTCTGGCAAAACGACTTTGCTGAATGTCATCTGCGGAATCGATTCCTATGAAGAAGGCGAAATCTACGTCAACGGGGAAGAAACCTCGTATTTCAGCACGGAGGATATGGAAAATTTCCGCAAGAAATACGTTGCCTTCGTGTTTCAAAACTATAATTTGATCGATAGCTATACCGTTTTGCAAAACGTGGAGGCCCCGATGTTGCTGGCGGGAATTCCCCGAAAGGAAGTCAGGCGGCGAGCCCTTGAAATTATCGGTCGCGTCGGATTGAGCGAACACCTTCGCCACCGTGCAACCCGGCTTTCCGGGGGGCAGAAACAACGCGTCGTCATCGCCCGGGCTTTGGCTAAAGACTGCCCGATCATTGCTGCCGATGAGCCCACGGGGAACTTGGATTCGGAATCCGGTCGGCAGATTTTGGAACTCCTTCAGGAAATATCAAAAGACAAACTGGTGATCCTGGTCACCCATGATTTTGACCAGGTGAAGCACTTTGCCACCCGTAAAATCCGGATTTACGACGGTGAAATCGTTGAGGACATCGCGCTTCGGAGGGCGGACAAACAACCCCTCCCGATCATCGGCGATGCCCAAGCCAAGATTAGGTTTTGGCAGATTGTCCGAATGTCGTTCAACAATCTTTTGGCCACTCCCAAAAAGACTTTCTTTCTGTGGTTCACTTTGTTCATTGCCACCTTTTTTGTGGCATGGACCTATGGGGCGTTCACGCGATCCCTCGATGAAAACCGCGAAGGGTACGACTTCAATTATCAAAACGCCCAATTTCTCAATACGAGCAGCAATCGCCTTGTCATCCGTCGATCCGACGGATTGGCGTTTACTAACGATGACCTTTCCCTACTAGAAGGATTCTCCGGAACGCGTTCGGTCTTAGTCCATGATTATTTTTTGGATGACGAGGTGGCGTTTGTTACCGGGGCGGACATTAACTCCTATTCTGACTACAGTTTTGGGTTGTTATCGGTCTCTTATGTCGGATCGTCGAATCCGGTGATGCTGCGAGGGGTTCTTCCCGACGAAGACGACGAAGTCGCCATCGTGTTGCGAACCTCCAGCGGGTTGGATCCCGATGATTTGATGGACACCTTTATTTCCCAAGCCGAAGATTATAAAGATCCCAGCGATTGGCGCAAGTTTTCCGTGGTCGGAGTTCTTTCAGCCGAGGAAATCGGAATCGACGGAGCGAAAGGGACCTATGGCGACATCAATCATTTCGTGTTGATGACCGATTCCGTGGCTCGTGAGTATACGCGGAAATTGTATTTCAATCACATTACCGCTGCCTCTTTTTCGGGAACCGATGCGGATAGCGAACCACTCGTCATTCCCGCGCTGAATTTTCCGCTTTTTGAAATGTATTCCGGGACTTCGGGCGTGATCATCGATGCCACTTTACCCGCAAAAACGCTGAAAGTCGAAGGATACTATTCCGCCTTTTACAATTCCGGATGCGGCGGGTTGGGCGCCTGTAATCTCGAAGCGACCGGGGATTTGCATATCCAAGATTTCTACACCGAAACCGATCTGACCGGGATCAGTATCGATTATGTGTATGATGGCGGCTGGACGCAAGCGACCCAATTCAAAATCAGTGCCGATCTGGCCGATTCGATCATTTACGATGAAGTCTATCAAGTGTCGTTGATTGCCAATGACGAAACCGCGGCCAATCGAATTACGACGAACCTCGAATGGCTGCATGCGGGACGATTCGTCGTCGTGTCCCCCGCCCAACTGGTCGATTCCTCCATGTCCATCTCCGGAGTACTCGAATATCTCTTCACCTACTTGGCCGCGTTGATCGGGTTGGTCGCCGTTATGGGGTTGTCGTTGCTGATGACCAATCTGGTGACCAAACTGGTGTATAACACCAAAATGCACGATTATGCCATTTTCCGCACCATCGGTGCTAATCAGTCGATCATTCGCGCCTTTATTTTCACAGAAAACTTTATGAATACGATCGGGTGTTTCGTTCTATTTCTCCCGCTGGCGATTTACCTAAAAAACATCGCGTTGGCCGACACCCCGTTTATGGGATTTCAGTTTTATGAAGTCGGTCATTATTTCATCCTCTTTTTGATCCTTTTGACCCTTTCGGCACTCAATTCCAATCGTTATTGCCGTCGCGTCTTCAAAGAAACCGTCAATAAGTCCCTCAAGGTCAGCGAGTAGGGGGTGGAAAAATGATACGCATTGAACATCTTCAAAAGTATTTCAACCGAAAACGCCCCAATGAAATCCACGTGATCAACGATACATCCCTCGAATTTCCGGAAAAAGGACTGGTCGCTTTGACGGGACCCTCCGGATGCGGGAAAACAACCCTTCTCAACGTTCTTGGCGGGCTGGATCGATTTGATTCGGGTTCTATCGATTTTAATGGACATATGATCCGTTCATATCGCCCCGCGGAATGGGACGTTCTCCGAAACGAGTCCATCGGCTATATCTTCCAAAACTATTACCTCATCGAAGACAAAACCGTTTTTGAAAACGTCGAAGCCGCTTTAAACCTAGCCGGGCTTTTCAAAAAAGAGGAAGTGGAAGAGCGGGTCCACTACGTTTTAAAGAGCGTCGGAATGTATAATTTCCGCCATCGCAACGTTCTGGCTCTGTCGGGCGGGCAGCAGCAACGCGTCGCCATCGCCCGAGCCATCGTCAAAAATCCCAAAGTGGTCCTTGCCGATGAACCCACGGGCAATCTCGATGTCAACAACACATTCGAAATCATGGGCATCATCAAGAAGATCAGTCAGACATGTTTGGTCATCTTGGTCAGTCATGAACGGGAACTCGTCGATTTTTACGCCGATCGGGTCATCGAACTGCTTGACGGAAAAATCGTCAATGATTATGAAAATTCCGGCAATCGAACTTTGGAACACATCGATGACCGCAACATTTACCTGCAGGATCTATCGCTCCAACAAATGACCGGGCCGGCGGAAATAAAGTATTATTCCGAACATCCCGGAATGATTCCTCAGTTGACGCTCGTCCATCTGAACAACACGTTATTCATCAAGGCGGAAGGCGAGGCCAAGATCAAGTTTCTGACCGACGAGTCGGAAATCCGGTTGTTGGACGAACATTATAAAAAACCGGAAACCGATGATGTCACCAAATACCTTTTTGACCTCAATCAGTTTGGGCCGATTGCCCGCGACACCAAACGCAAATCTTTCGTGCGGTTGGGAGATTCGCTGCGGAAAGGGTTCAAGAAATTCCTCACCAGTCGAAAACTGGTCGGGCGCTTTTTCCTTTTCGTCTGTTTCGTCGTCGCCGCCCTCTTGGCTTTCAACATCGCCCGCGCTGCGGCGATGACCCGAGATCAAGCCTTCCTGACCGCCGGACGCGGGTTCGTCCAAGTTCAGATCAAAGCGGACATGGACATGGCTGCGGTGCAACAACTGATCGACAATACGCAACTTGATTCGGTGATCCTCGAACACGACAGTTTGAGTACGGTCGTCTTTTCCTATGAAAACTATTATCAGGGAAGCGGATCGGGAGCGGCGCAGATGACGATGTACCGATTCTTTTCCCAAAGTCTCTTTCCCGTGCCGGTGGCGATCGGTCAAGCCGACACTTCCGATTTCGTGGTCGGCGGTCTTCCGACCGACAACCGTCAGGTCGCCATTGACATGTGGTTGGCCGAGCGGATCCTCAGCGAACCGTCTTTCCAAAACCTGGGAATTCTTACGGTTGAGGATTTGTTGAACGTCACGTTGTCCAGCGGGACGATGCTGGATGGGTTGAAAATCGTCGGTGTGTTCCGTTCGGAATCTCCGGTCGTGGTCTTAACTCCCGATAACCGTTCCTATTTTCTTTCCATTCCTTCCATGGCGGCGTTCGGGACGATGGAGGGAAATATAGAGTTGACCCAGGGACGGCTCTTACAGGCGAACGATGAGGTTTTGGCCTCTTCGCTCTCCGGATACGATATCAACGACTGGGTCACCATTGAAAGCGAAGCCTTCAAGGTGGTGGGGCTGTTCGAAGGACTGCAACCCAATTTCATCCTCACCAACGATACATTTCAACGCATCAAGATCGAAAACGTCCTCCAAACAGGGGCGGCGTGGAATGAATACAACACTCAAAACCCGATGTATCTTTCATTCTACTCTGAAAATCCCGAAGCCGCGGCAACGGAATTGACGGCGTTAGGCTATGTTGCCTTCGGAACCTATCAGCACTTGAAAGAAGCAAATACTCTCGCCGTTTTCGAACAGATGATCTATGTTTACGTCGGTATCGCCGCCGTTTTGGTTTACATTATTCTGATGATGCGTTCGAGCATGCTTTCCCGTATCAAGGAAATCGGAATCTACCGTTCGATCGGAACCACCAAGACGGATTTGTACAAGATTTTCTTCTCGGAAATCTTTGCCTTCACCAGCCTGGGATCGCTGACCGGATATCTTTTCATGACATATGCCATCAACTTCGTGCAGGATCAGTTGTCTTCTTTGGGGAACGTCTTCGGGGCGAACGTCTCGGTTTTCTACTTTCCTTTCCATTACGCGGCGGCGGGTTTGATCGGCATCTTCATCGTCAACATCTTTTTCGGAATGCTTCCCATCTTTTCATTGCTCCGAAAAACCCCGGCCGAAATCAATACCAAATTCGATATTTGATTCAATCCGTGACGGTCTGCGGATTTCCGTTTTCCGAATTCTGAACCCGCCGGTTTTAGTAAATAATCATTGACATCCGCGCGGTCTCTATTGTATAATAATTCAGCGTGTGTGCGTACACAGGCTTGAGTGGGAGGATTTATCCGATAACCACATCACGAAATAAGGAGGTGTCTTTCGTGGCTAGAGAAGTCAAAACCGTCGTCAAACTGCAAATCGCAGGTGGAAAAGCAACACCAGCTCCCCCCATCGGTCCGGCATTGGGACAGGCAGGAATCAACATTCAACAGTTCTGCGTCCAATTCAATGACCGTACGAAGGAACAGGTCGGCTGGGTCATTCCGGTCATCATCACCGTCTACGATGACAGATCGTTCAAATTTGTGACCAAAACCCCGCCCGCCAGCGACTTGCTGAAAAAAGCAGCAGGCGTGCAAAAGGGTGCCGGAAACTCGAAAAAAGAAACGGTCGGTACCATTACCCGCGCAAAATTACTGGAACTTGCCGCACTCAAATTACCCGATTTGAATGCCAATGATGTCGAAGCGGCATCACGAATTCTTGAAGGCTCAGCAAGAAACATGGGAATTAAGGTTATCGACTAATCATACTAGTTGTTCAATACAACTATATATGGGAGGACATTTCCGCTAATACCAGATATAGGAGGAAAAAAACATGGCCAAAAAAGGAAAGAAATACCTCGCGGCAGAAGCCAAAGTCGACGCCGCCAAACGATATGAATACCTTGAGGCTTGCCAATTGGTCAAATCGATCGCGTTCGAAAAATTCGACGCTTCCGTCGAATTGGCGATGAATCTCAACCTCGATCCGAAGAAAGCCGAACAAAACCTGCGCGGCGCTTTGGTTCTGCCTCACGGCACGGGAAAAGAGAAACGCGTCGTCGTCTTTGCCAAAGGCGAAAAAGCCAAAGATGCGGTTACCGCCGGAGCCGATTTTGTCGGCGACGACGACCTAATCCAAAAAATTCAGGGCGGATGGTTTGACTTCGATGTCATCATCGCGACCCCCGACATGATGGGCCCGCTCGGAAAACTCGGACGCGTCCTCGGACCGAAAGGCCTCATGCCGAACCCGAAAACCGGTACCGTCACCCAAGACGTCGCCAAAGCCGTCACCGAATCCAAGGGCGGAAAGATCACCTACCGCGTTGACAAGGCCGGAAACATCCAAGTCATCGTCGGAAAAGTATCGTTCACCCCGGAAAAATTGGCGGAAAACGTCAAAGCCGTCGTCGATTTGATCAACAAACTCAAACCATCGACCGTCAAAGGCGTTTATTGCCGGAACCTCGCCATCTCTTCAACCATGGGACCCGGCGTCAAACTGGTTCTGTAATCATTACCCAAAAAATTCCATCTTTATCGAAGACAGCAGGGGCTTACGCTTAATCATCCTGCCGAGATGAAAGAAGAAAGAAACACGATTTTTCCTCTTTTTCTCGCGAGAAAGAGGTTTTGTTTTTTTCACGACATTCCATAGGAGGTGTACCGATGTCCAGAGAAGCTATCATCAGCGTCAAACAGGAAGAAGTCAACCAGTTGGCCGGCCGGATGCAAGGCGCGAAAGCCGTCGTCGTGACGGAATACCGCGGCCTCACCGTTCAAAAGACCGAAGAACTGCGCCGCGCTCTCCGCAAAGAAGGATGCGAACTCGTCGTCGCGAAGAACAATATCGCCAGACGGGCCGCCACCGCGTGCGGATTCGGAGCGATCGACGGAGACCTGAAAGGCCCGAACGGAGTCGTCATTGCGAGCAAAGAGTCCGTCGCTGCCGCCAAAATACTCCACGAATTTGCCAAGAAAAACCCGAAACTGATCGTAAAATCAGGAGTCGTGGACGGATCGTTCTTCAATGCCGTCCAAATCAAAGCCATCTCGACCTTACCGTCGAAACAAGTGCTGCTTGCCATGTTGGCCAGCCAGCTTTACTCGCCGCTCAGAGATCTCGCCGTGGGTCTCGACATGATCAACCAACAAAAAACTAATTAACCAATGGAGGAAAATAAAATGGCAAAAATCAATGCAAAAGATTTTATCGAATCGCTAAAAGAAATGACGATTCTCGAAGTCAAAGAACTCATCGACGCGATGAAAACCGAATTCGGTGTTGATCCGTCCGCCGCTGCCGGTGTCCCCGTTGCCGCCGTCGCCGCCGCTCCCGAAGAAGAACAAGGACCCAAAGAAGTCAACGTCGTTCTGACTTCCGTCGGCCAAAGCAAAGTTGCCGTCATCAAAGTCGTCCGCGAATTGACCGGACTCGGACTCATCGAAGCCAAGAACCTCGTCGATGCCGCTCCGAAGGCCATTAAAGAAAAAGTCAAAGAAGACGAAGCCAAAGAAATCGCCAAGAAACTTACCGACGCCGGAGCCACTGTCGAAATCAAGTAAGGATCCGTTTGAACCATAAACCTGAGTCCGTCTCAGGTTTTTGTCGTTTCAAAGGAGGCGGGTTTCATGCGTCATTATTTCACCAAAGACAATGACCAACTCTCCAGCAATCGGAAAACCATCCGTTTCCATCTTCGGGACCTTCTCTTCGAGTTGGAAACGGACAACGGCGTCTTTTCCAAATCCGGGCTCGACTTCGGTACCCGGGTGCTTTTGGATGCCCTGCGTTTGGAACCAGGTTCAACCGTGTTGGACATGGGGTGCGGCTACGGTCCCATCGGCATCGCCGCCGCCCGCATCTTCGGGGCCAAGGTCACGATGGCGGACGTCAACCAGCGTGCGGTGGAACTGGCCCGCAGCAACGCCGAGAAATACCGTTTGGACATCACCGTCGTGCAAAGCGACGGTTTTGCCAACGTTTCCGGATCCTTTTCGGTTATTTTGATGAATCCTCCCATCCGGGCGGGAAAACAAGTCATTTACGGTTTGTTCGCTTCCGCCAAAGACCATCTGGTCGAGGGGGGACGGTTGATTCTCGTCATTCAAAAAAAACAGGGAGCCGAGTCCGCGCTCGGATTTTTGCGGTCCTTGTACGGGACGGCGGAAATCATCGAAAGAAAATCCGGTTATCAGGTCATTGCCTGCGAAAAACATTGACGATTTGACACCCTTGTGATAAAATATTTAAATGCGATAGAATGCGCATTTTTGCATTTTTCACGTCCCATCGAAGGTTCACCCGCCTTTATCGTTTCTTCCAAGTCAACATTTGAGGTGATTCTGTGGATTACAAAACTGTAAAATACGGCAAAAAAAGAGAAAGAAGAAATTATTCCCGCGTCAAATCCAACGTCGAACTTCCCAATTTGATCGAAGTTCAGACCCAGTCCTTCGATTGGTTCATGAATATCGGTTTAAAAGAACTCTTCAAAGACATTTCCCCGATCACCAACTTCATGGAAAACCTTGAAGTTTATTTCGGCGAATATGAGTTCGGGGATCCGAAGTATTCCGTCTTGGAGTGCAAAGAAAAAGACATGACCTTTTCCCGTCCCCTTCGGGTCGCCGTCCGTCTGCTCAACAAGGACGCCGTCGACAAGGAAACCGGCGAAGTCATTGTCAAAGATTATATTAAGGAACAAAAGATTTTCATGGGCGATTTTCCCGTAATGACCCCGGTCGGAACCTTCATCATCAACGGTTCCGAGCGCGTCATCGTCTCGCAGATCGTCCGGTCTTCCGGTGTTTTCTTCTCGGAAGAAGTGGATAAGAAAACGCTCCAGCGCCGGTATCTTGGGCAAGTAATCCCCACCCGCGGCGCTTGGCTTGAATATGAAATCGGCTCCAAGGATTTATTGTTTGCGAAAATCGACCGCTCGAAGAAAATTTATCTTTCCACGATGATCAAAGCCCTCGGATTTTCGACCAAAGATCAGATTATGAATCTTTTCGGGGAAAACCCTCTTTTGGCCAACACCATGGACAAAGACCTCACCGCCAACGCCGAAGAAGCGATGAAGGAAGTCTACGCGAAGATCCGCCAAGGCGAAACCGCCACAAGCGAAGGCGCGCGGTCCTTTTTCGTTTCCCGGCTTTTCGACGATAAACGCTATGACCTCGCTGAAGTCGGCCGCTTCAAGATCAACCAGAAACTCGATGTCATCACTCGTTTGAAACAATTGGTGGAAACCGGCATCGAAGTCCGCTTTGCCGCCGACATCGTCGACCCGGCGACCGGGGAAATCGTGTTTGCGGAAAAGGCCTTCATCGACGAAGCCGCCTTGAACCATCTGTCCAACCATCGGAACCTGATCACCTCCAGGGTCCGTTTTGACCAAGCTCTCGAAGACGAACTGGAAATTCACCTCGCCCGCGAAGCTCGGAAAGAAGCTGCCACCGAAAACCCCAACGAAGACTTCATCGAACGCGTCGTTCGCGACTGCTATGTCGAATCGCTGTTAATCGCCGTGGGTCAAAACGGCGAACAGAAGACCGTCAAACTTCTGGGCAACAATTCCTTTGAGACGCGGCTGCACATCACCGCTTCCGACATCATCGCTTCCATCTCTTATTACCTTAACCTTTTCGACCGCATCGGGAGACTCGATGACATCGATCATCTGGGAAACCGTCGTCTCCGTTTGATCGGAGAATTGCTGAAGAACCAATTCCGCATCGGTTTGGCCAAGATGGAAAAGAACGTCAAAGACCGGATGTCCACCAAAGAACTGAAGGACATGACCCCGCAAAACCTCATCAACATCCGTCCGCTCACTTCCTCGCTCAAGGAATTCTTCGGGTCCAGCCAATTGTCGCAATTCATGCAACAGACCAACCCGTTGGATGAAATCACCCATAAACGCCGCATTTCCGCCCTCGGCCCCGGCGGGTTGACTCGCGATCGCGCTTCTTTCGAAGTCCGCGACGTCCATCAATCCCACTATGGCCGCATCTGCCCGATCGAAACCCCGGAAGGACAGAACATCGGTTTGATCAACTCCCTTGCTTGCTATGTCAAGGTCAATAAATACGGATTCATGGAAACCCCCTACCTCAAGGTCGACAAAGCCACCTGCCGAGTCACCGATGAACTCCATTATCTTTCTGCCGACGATGAGATGAAATATGTCATCGCCCAAGCCAACGTCGAACTGAACGACGACATGACAATCAAAGAAGACCGCGTCGTTGCCCGTTCTCAAGGCGAAACCAAGATTTTCGACCGCGAGAAATGCGATTATATGGACGTCAGTCCGCAACAGATCGTTTCGATTTCGACCGCCTGCATCCCCTTTTTGGAACACGATGACGCCAACCGCGCCCTCATGGGAGCCAACATGCAGCGCCAAGCCATTCCGCTTTTGAAACCCGAAGCCCCATTCGTCGGCACGGGCATCGAATATAAAACCGCCCATGACTCCGGGACCTGCGTCATCGCCGAAAACGACGGGGTTGTGGAATCGGTCGATGGGCTAGCGGTCAAGATCCGTCGCGAAGACGGAAACCTCGACACCTACACGCTCGCCAAGTTCATGCGCAGCAATCAAGGCACCTGCATCAACCAAAAACCGATCGTCGAACTCGGGGAAGTCATTCACAAAGGTGACATCGTCGCCGACGGTCCCTCGATGGATCTGGGCGAAATGGCCTTGGGCCGCAACGTCGTCGTCGCCTTTATGACGTGGAACGGTTATAACTTCGAAGACGCCGTCATCATGAATGAACGTTTGGTCAAAGAAGACGTCTACACTTCGATCCATATCGAAAAATACGAACTCGAAGCCCGTGACACCAAGTTGGGCAAAGAGGAAATCACCCGCGAAATCCCCAATGTCGGCGAAGACGGACGGAAATACCTTGATGCCAAAGGCATCATCATCCCCGGCGCCGAAGTCAAGGAAGGCGACATCCTCGTCGGCAAAGTCACCCCTAAAGGTCAGACCGACCCGACTCCGGAAGACCGCTTGTTGCTGGCGATTTTCGGAGAAAAATCTCGTGAAGTTCGTGACACCTCTCTCCGTGTTCCCCACGGCGGCGGCGGAATCGTCCACAGCGTCAAAGTCTTCTCGCGCGAAAATGAGGATGAGCTGGCCCCCGGGGTCAACGAAGTCGTCCGCGTTTACATCGTTCAGAAACGGAAGATTTCCGAAGGCGACAAAATGTCCGGACGCCACGGAAACAAAGGCGTCATCTCCAAAATCCTGCCCTCCGAGGACATGCCGTACATGGCCGACGGAACTCCCGTCGACATCATGCTCAACCCGATGGGCATTCCCTCCCGTATGAATATCGGCCAAGTCCTTGAAATCCATTTGGGAATGGCGGCCAAGAAACTCGGTTTGCACATCGCCACCCCTGTTTTCGACGGTGTCACTCAACACGATCTCGCCGACATCATGAAAGAAGCAGGAATGGATGACGACGGCAAGATGGTCCTCTATGACGGCCGTACCGGCCAACGGTTCGACAACCGCGTATCGGTCGGTGTCATGTATATGATTAAATTGGACCATATGGTCGACGACAAACTGCATGCTAGAAGCGTCGGCCCCTACACCCTGGTCACGCAACAGCCGATGGGTGGAAAAGCCCAAAACGGCGGTCAGCGTTTCGGAGAAATGGAAGTCTGGGCGTTGGAAGCTTACGGCGCCGCTTACACCCTTCAGGAAATGCTCACGGTCAAATCCGACGACATCATCGGTCGCAATAAAGTCTTCCGTGCGATCGTCGACGGTCAACCGATTCCCGATCCGAGCCTGCCCGAATCCTTCCGTGTCCTCACCCGGGAACTGCGTTCCCTCGGTTTGTATGTCGAACTGATTTCCAAAGATACCGGCATCAACGAAGTCAATCGGAGCCTCGTCGAGGATGATGTGGAAGATTACATCACCAAGTACGGGTTCCAGTCGTAAGAAAGGCGGGATCAACGAATGAGCCAAAAATATCAGCATCTGAAAATCCGCTTGGCCTCCCCCGAAGAAATCCGCAGCTGGTCTTACGGAGAAGTCAAAAAACATGAAACCATCAACTACCGTACGTTGAAACCGGAAAAGGACGGACTGTTCTGCGAAGTCATTTTCGGTCCGACCAAAGACTATCAATGTGCTTGTTCCAACAAAGCCAAACGCAGCACTCACCCCGGCAAGAAATGCCCGGTTTGCGGTGTCGAATACACCGAAAGCAAAGTTCGCCGCGAGCGGATGGGACACATTGAATTGGCCGCCCCGGTCGTTCATGCCTGGTATCTCCGCAACACCCCTTCCCGTTTGGCGATCCTGCTGGACATCAAATCGAAAGAACTGGAAGAAGTCGTCTATTTGGCTTCCTACATCGTCGTCGACCCGGGCGACACCGGGTTGTTCTACAAGCAGATCATTTCCGAAGCCGACTATACGAAATACTACTTCGAATTCGGCAGTCGTTTCAAAGCCCTTACCGGCGCGGAAGCCGTGAAATATCTGCTCCGGAAGATCGATTTGGAAAAAGAAGCCGTCAATCTTCGTAAGGAATTGAAGACCGCTTCCAAGCAACGCCGCGAAAAGATCATCAAACGGCTGAACGTCGTCGAAGCTTTTAAAAATTCCGACAACAAGCCCGAATGGATGGTTTTGGATGTGTTGCCCGTCATTCCTCCGGATCTGCGCCCGATGGTTCAACTCGACGGCGGCCGGTTCGCCACCACCGATTTGAATGACCTCTATCGTCGAATCCTCAACCGCAACAACCGCCTGAAACGGCAATTCGAACAAGGCGCTCCCCACTTGATCACCAAAAACGAGAAGCGGATGCTTCAAGAAGCCGTCGATGCATTGATCGACAATTCCAAGCGGGGTCGCAAAGTCGTGGTGGAAAAGAACCGCGCCCTCAAATCGCTTTCCGACATGCTTCGGGGAAAACAGGGACGTTTCCGTCAGAACCTGTTGGGAAAACGCGTCGACTATTCCGGCCGTTCCGTCATCGTCGTCGGACCGGATTTGGAAATGTACCAATGCGGTCTTCCCAAAGAAATGGCAATCATTCTCTTTAAGCCCTTTGTCATCCGCGAATTGATCAGCCGGAACATCACTTCCAACATCCGCAGCGCCAAACGGATGATCGAAACCCTCGATCCTCGGGTCTGGGGCGTCCTCGATGACGTCATCCGCGAACACCCCGTCCTTTTGAACCGTGCTCCGACCTTGCACCGTTTGGGGATCCAAGCCTTCGAACCGAAACTCGTTGAAGGCAAGGCCATCCGTCTGCATCCGCTGGTCACCACCGCGTTCAACGCCGACTTTGACGGCGATCAGATGGCCGTGCACGTACCGTTGTCCGAAGAAGCCCAAGCCGAAGCCCGCGTGCTAATGCTTGCCTCCAATAACATCTTGAACCCCAAAGACGGAAAACCGGTCGTCACTCCTTCCCAAGACATGGTTTTGGGCAACTATTACCTGACTTTGGAACGTGAAGGAGAACCCGGAGAAGGCAACGTCTATAAGGATTACAACGAAGTGCTAATGGCTTATGATAATAAAGTCATCACGCTTCACACCCGCATTGCCGTCCGTGTCGTCAGCATGAACCGGTCGCTCGGTGAAGAACTGAAAAACCATTATTTGATCACCACCCCCGGCAAGTTGATTTTCAACACGATCCTGCCCGAGTCATTCCCCTACATCAACGAAGCCACCCGAGACAATTTGGAAAAAGCGACTCCCGCGAAATATTTCCTCGCTCCCGGAGCCAACATTCCGGCCGAAATCGCCAAACGGCCCCTCGTCGAACCGTTCAAGAAGAAGTTTCTTTCCATGATCATCGCCGCGATCTTCTCGCGCTACAAGATCAATGAAACCTCGAAAATGCTCGACAAACTGAAAAACATCGGGTTCCATTATTCGACGATTTCCGGGATCACCGTTGCGGCTTCCGACGTCAAGGTCTACACCCACAAGGCCGAAGTTTTGGCCCGTCACGACGCTCAAGTCGACGAAATCCACAACCTCTATGACGAAGGGCTCCTGACGGATTCCGAACGGGCCAAACTCGTCATTAAGGAATGGGAAAAAGCCAAGGACGAAATCCAAGAAGGCCTTCTCAAAGAACTCAAGAAAGACAACCACATTTACATGATGAGCGATTCGGGAGCCCGTGGTAACGCCTCCAACTTCACTCAGCTCGCCGGGATGCGCGGCCTGATGGCCAACCCCTCCGGCGGAACGATTGAACTGCCGATCAAAGCGAACTTCCGCGAAGGACTGACGATGAGCGAATTCTTCATCTCCACCCACGGCGCTCGAAAAGGGTCGACCGACACCGCGTTGAAGACCGCCGAATCCGGCTACCTTACCCGTCGTTTGGTCGACGTCAGCCAAGATGTCGTCATCGCCGAAGAAGATTGCGGAACCGACAAAGGCGTTCGCGTCAAAGCGCTCTTGGACCGCGACGGAAAACCGATCGAAACTCTGTTCGACCGCATCCACGGCCGCTATGCCTCCTGCGATTTCGTTCACCCGGTGACCGGAGAAATCCTGGTTCGCCGCAACGATTACATCAACGAAGACATCGCCAAATCGATCTATGCTTTGGACCGAGACGAAAACGGCAAGGACAAAGGCACCCTGACCGTCGGCATCCGCACCTGCCTTACCTGCAGCGCGAAAGTCGGTGTCTGCCGGAAATGCTACGGCCGTAATATGGCCACGGGCGACCGTGCCGAAGTCGGCGAATCGGTCGGAACCATCGCCGCTCAGTCGATCGGCGAACCCGGCACCCAGTTGACGATGCGTACCTTCCATACCGGCGGCGTCGCCGGAGACGACATCACCCAAGGTCTTCCCCGTGTTCAGGAACTGTTTGAAGCCCGGACGTCCAAAGGCAAGGCAATCATCTCCGAGATCAACGGCACCGTCAAGGAAATCACTCCGATCGAAGAACGTTATCTCATCACCGTTTCCAATGACATCGAAACGAAGAAATACGAAACCAACTCCAACGTCCAACCGCTCGTCAAAAAAGACGACGACGTCGCCGCCGGCCAACAGTTGACCGAAGGCGCCATCGATCCCAAAGAACTCCTGCGTGTGGGCGACATGGAAGCGGTCCAGCAATACATCCTGAAGGAAGTCCAAAAAGTCTACCGTTCCCAAGCGGTCGAAATTTCCGACAAGCACTTGGAAATCATCATCCGGCAGATGACCCGCAAGGTCAACGTCATGCTGGAAGGGGACACGGATCTCCTCCCGGGATCACAGATTTCCGTCAACGAGTTCATCGAAGCCAACCACGAAGCCCTACTGACGGGCAAACGTCCCGCCGTGGCCAAACCGGTGCTCCTCGGCATCACGAAAGCCTCGCTCCGTTCCGACTCCTTCCTGTCGGCGGCCTCCTTCCAGGAAACGACCCGCGTCCTCACCGACGCCGCCATCCGCGGAAAGAGCGACCCCCTCTTGGGGCTCAAGGAGAACGTCATCATCGGCGGCTTGATTCCTTCCGGAACGGGCATCCTCCGGCATACTTCCCTGGATTACGAACTGCCCCCGGTCGAAGAAGACGACCCCTACGCGGATTTCGAAGAATGACAGACTCTGGAAGAGGGTATTTATACCCTCTTCTTTTTTTATCCCCGAACCCAGATTTTTTATGCGCAAATCCCGGTCAAAAACAGTTGACATCCAAAAAGAGGTATGTTAGAATATAAAAGCGCGCGAAGAAACAGGGAAGTGCGCAGCGGTCTTTGAAAACTGAACAGAAGCTAACGTACGAACAACAAAAACCAAAAAGTCAACTTATAATGAGTCGATAAAAACTATTCATAAAAAATGGAGAGTTTGATCCTGGCTCAGGATTAACGCTAGCGGCAGGCCTAATACATGCAAGTCGAACGCACGTAGAAATACGTGAGTGGCGAACGGGTGAGTAACACGTAAGTAACCGACCTCAAAGACGAGGATACCCTCTGGAAACGGAGGATAAAACTGGATAGGACGAGAGACCAGAAGGACTTTCGTTTAAAGGTGCAACTGCACTACTTTGAGCCGGGCTTGCGGCGCATTAGCTAGTTGGTGAGATAATAGCCCACCAAGGCAACGATGCGTAGCTGCGCTGAGAGGCGGAACAGCCACACTGGGACTGAGACACGGCCCAGACTCCTACGGGAGGCAGCAGTAGGGAAT
>ERZ795054.1533-NODE-1533-length-21503-cov-7.049282_pt1 | contig 21503 bp, 18 predicted proteins | sample MGYA00375138_ERZ795054 | MGnify/ENA primary metagenome ERZ795054 (study PRJEB30183, sample SAMN05720215) | anaerobic digester metagenome | isolation source: active sludge of municipal wastewater-treating anaerobic digesters | place: USA | collected 2014-12-23 ... | reverse complement strand
ACAGGCTGACCAGAAACCTCGAAGGAAAGATTGGCCACAGTGAAATCCTGCTCATCCAGATAGCGCTGCAGGAGATGCTCATCAACGCAATAGAGCACGGCAATCTGGAAATCGACTATGAGACGAAGACAAAGCTTAAAAGAGCCGACTTGAACTACCTCGAGGTCCTGCTGCAGAGGGGCGACGAGCCCGATAAAAGGGACAAAAAGGTGTTCATAACCTACACGCTTGACGACAGAAAAGTAGCATATACCATTGCCGACCAGGGCAAGGGATTCAACTGGAAAGACTACGTGTCAGTCGCCTCGGAAAATTTCAGCGACGGCCTGGCAGAAACCTACCACGGGGTCGGAATCCAGATGGTTAAAAACGCATTTGACGAAATATCTTACAATGACAAGGGAAACGAAGTCACCCTGATCAAATACCTTAAGGCGGCCGCGAAATGACCAATGAATACCGCAACCCCGTCCCAACGGTCGACATCATCATCGAAATCGATCAGCCGGGAGGCCGACAGGGCCCGGGAACCGCGATCGTGATGATATCAAGAAAGAATCCGCCATACGGATGGGCGATTCCCGGAGGATTTGTCGATTACGGCGAATCCCTCGAAGACGCGGCCGCAAGGGAGGCGCTGGAGGAGACCTCTCTCAGTGTCGAGCTCGTCAGGCAGTTCCATTCCTACTCCGACCCTTCCAGGGACCCGCGCAGGCACACCATCACCACGGTATTCATCGCGCGCGCAACCGGCACGCCGAGAGCGGCCGACGACGCGAGGGAGGCCGGTATTTTCACCAGGGAAACGCTGCCGGATAATATCGCATTCGACCACCGCAAGATTTTGATGGACTATTTTGACGGCAGGTATTAAACTACCCCAATCAAGAAGGGAGAGATTTAATGGAAACACCCCAGTGGCTCCTGAAAACGCTATCAGTCGCCCTTGACGGCATATTCAAGGCGTCCGGCGCAGACATACGGCTTCACGGTCTGGAAGACGTACCGGACCAGCCGGTACTGTTCGTCATTAACCACTTCACCAGGATGGAGACGGTCTTTTTCCCGTATATCCTGAGAAAAAAAACCGGCAGGTATCCCATATCTCTCGCCCACCATTCGTTCTTCCACGGCAAGTTCGGCGAGCTCATGGGAAAGCTGGGCGCAATATCGACCAACGATCCCGACAGGGACAGGATTTTTCTGAGAAACCTCCTCACCGGAGAAATGCCCTGCGTGATATTCCCCGAGGGCCAGATGCTGAAGGACAAGAAGATCATCGAAAAAGGGAAGTACATGATCTATAATTCCGGCATCAGGCGCCCTCCGCACACGGGCTCCGCGAGGCTGGCCCTGCTCTCGCAGTTCTATCGGGAAAGAATCGAATATTTCCACACCCACGGGCGCATCGTGGAGCTCAGGGAATACCTGTCGTATTTCGGCATCCCCGACAAGGACGTCAAAAAGGTCATCTTACAGCAGACCGTCGTCGTTCCGGTTAACATCACCTACTATCCGATACGGGCCCACAAGAACGCCATCACGAAAATCGCCGAAAGGCTCCTCGGGAAGATGTCCGATCGGTTCGAGGAGGAGCTCGAGGTCGAGACCACGATGATCGCCGACGGCGTCGATATCGACATCAATTTCGGCGAGGGCATTTACGCGCGCGACTATCTTTTCCGGTACAGCAAAGCCGCAAAGTTCATCCCCTCGACAAAACGCTACCTGGAATTGAAAGAGCTGAAAAAAGACCTTTCCCTGAAGAAAGCGAGCCTCAAGCTGATGTTCAGCTACATGGACGGCATATACGGAATGACCACGCTCAACCACGACCATATCTTCGCGTACTTTCTGACCATGGACCCGCGGAGCAGGATTTCTGAAAAGGAGCTGAAAAACAGGGCATTCGTCGCGATCGAGGGGATCAAGGAAAAGAAAATGGCGAACATCCATTCGAGCATGAATAAAAACCAGTTTCACCTGATCACCGACGACGAACACGATAAATACACCAGCTTCATCCAGGCGGCCCTGGAAGACGGCCTGGTGAGGGTCGAAAAGGGGACCATTATAAAAGACAGGGGCCGTTTCGACATGCCGTACCAGTTCCACCGGATCAGAAGGGACAATATCGTGGCCGTTTTAAAGAACGAAGTGGAGCCCCTCAATGAGGTCATGAAGGTCCTGCACAAGACAATGATGACCCCGGCAAGGCGCCACAGGAAAATAATCCGGAACAGGTTCCTCAACCTCGACAGGGCGATGTTCGAGCAGGATTACGAAAAATACGGCATCCCCGGCGAATCGAAGCCCCGGGAGATCGGGCGCCCCTTCTTTCTGAAAAGGCCCTTCAGCAGAAAACGGGGGATAATCCTCGTTCACGGATACATGGCTGCGCCGGAAGAGATAAGGGTTATCGGCGAATACCTCTATAAAAAGGGTTACAACGTCTACGGTGCGCGCCTCAGGGGACACGGTACGGCGCCGGAGGACCTGGCGAAAAGGGAATGGATCGACTGGTACCATTCGGTCAACCGGGCATATATAATAATGGAAAACTCGGTGAAAGAGATTGCGATTGCGGGATTTTCGACCGGCGCAGGAATCGCCCTGCTTCAGGCGGCGAACAAGGACGGAAAATACCGGGGTGCGATTTCAATCAACGCTCCCCTCAAGCTCCAGAACATCGCGTCCAGGGTGACTTCTGTGGTCGTTCTGTGGAACACATTCCTGAAAAGGATCAACCTGAAAAAAGGCGCCATGGAATTCGTAACCAATACTCCGGAGAACCCCGGGATCAATTATTTCAGGAACCCGGTGCGCGGCGTGCGGGAGCTCGGGAAGCTGATGGAAGTGGTCGAGAAACGGCTCGCTGACATCGAAATCCCCGTGCTCATAATCCAAGGCTCGAATGATCCCGTGGTGAATCCCGAAAGCGGGCCGCAGTTGTTCGAGAAAATCGGGACCGCAGACAAAGAAATATACAAAATTTATGCCGGCAGACACGGCATAGTCAGGGGCGCCGAATCCGAAAAAGTCGCGGCACGGATGGCGGAATTCCTCGACTATGCCTTTACGAAAAAAACGAAATGAGCGGCCCGGGGGCCGTCAATCGTAGAGAAAATCAAGGTCAACACCCTCTTTGACGCTCAACAGAACTATCGGCAGCACCCTGGATCCCGTAGCCTCGTCGTGCGAAAGCGTTTCAAGATCCACGGGAACTTCTTTCTCCACGAACTTGGGGTGGCTGAAGCGCATCGTAAAGGTGTGGGTCTTCGCTTTTCCTTTTTTTTCTTGCGGCAGCGTCGGCCAGAAGTGATAATATCCCTTGGTCGCCCTGTGGGTCAGACACGGGTTTTTCCAGCTGCCGTCGATCATCTCGGCCTTATTGCCGTTGTAAAGCAGGGTAACTTCGACATTGGGGATGATTGAAAACGTCGTTTCCTCGAGCACTTCTCCGAGTATATGCGGAAAAGCGCTGATGCCGGCCTGAATCCCGGTTTCACCGCCGCTCTGGCTTTCACGCCTGTTCTTTATGACCCCGACCGCTTCATAAACGAGAAAAAGGATATCGGACCTCTGCTGAGCGATGAACTTCCTGTCGAGCATGCCGTGAATCACCCCCCGTTCACTGGTGACATATTTAGGCTCCACGCGATTGAGAACATACGCGACGATGTCGTCCTTGCTCGTTTTCTTGATCTGCAGGTCCTTGTCGTTTCTGACGATCTCACTAACGACATCGGCGACGATTTCTTCCATCAGGTTCTTAATGGACATTTCATCCCTCCTTTAAATCTGTCTTCTTTCTCCGGTCAGGAAACGCAAAATTGATCACCTCGTCGGCCTGGCTTACCGGGTGAAACACCAGCCCTCGCTTGATGTAATCAGGGATATCGACAAGGTCTTTTTCATTCTGTTTCGGCATGATTATATACTTTATATTGGCCTTTTTCGCCGCTATCACCTTTTCCTTTATACCGCCGACAGGGAGGACCCTGCCCGTCAGAGTCAGCTCGCCGGTCATGGCCAGGTTCGGGCGAACAATCTTCCCCGTGGCCATCGAATACAGCGACGAGAAGATCGTGACGCCGGCCGAAGGCCCGTCCTTGGGAGTCGCGCCTGCCGGAACGTGTATGTGCACGAGCTTTCCGTTGAAAACCTGGGCCGCGCTCGGATTGCCGTGAAGCACATGCTGCACGTAACTGTAGGCGATATTCGCCGACTCGATCATGACATCTCCGAGCTGCCCCGTGAGCTTCAGTTCGCCGTTCTGCCTCGGACCCACGGGAATTGATTCGACCTGTAGAGTCTCCCCGCCGTATGAGGTCCATGCGAGGCCCGTTACCAGGCCCGGTCGCCCGGTTTTGTCGAGCTCATCGTCGGTGAATATCACCGGGCCGAGATACTCAAGTATGTTCTTGAGCGACAGAGCCCCGCCGGGAATCTTCTTTCTCTTGGCCACACTTGTCGCCGTCTTCCTGCAAATCTTTTCTATCTGGCGTTCCAGGTTTCTCACCCCGGCCTCTCGCGCCCATCCATTAATTATATACAGGAAGCCTTCCTTGTCAATTTTAACCGCATCTTTTTTCAGGCCGTGCTGCCTGAGCTGTTTCGGGAGAAGGTAACGCCTCCCTATTTCGTATTTCTCATTGGCGATATATCCGGACAGGCGGATTATCTCCATCCTGTCGGCAAGGACCGGAGGTATGGTGTCGAGAGCGTTGGCCGTCGTTATGAACAGAACGTCGGACAGGTTGAACGGCAGGTCGAGATAATAGTCCCTGAAATCGACGTTCTGCTCGGGATCAAGGACTTCCAGCAGCGCCGAAGCGGGGTCGCCCTGAAAGCTCTGGCCCATCTTGTCGATCTCGTCGAGCATGAAAACCGGGTTGCGGGACTTGCATATCCTGATTCCCTGGATGATCTTGCCCGGCATTGCCCCGATATACGTGCGGCGGTGGCCCTTGATCTCGGCCTCATCGCGCATCCCGCCCAGCGATATCCTGAAAAATTTCCTGTTCAGGGATGCGGCAATCGATTTGCCAAGCGAAGTCTTGCCGACCCCCGGAGGGCCGAGCAGGCAGATTATCGAGCCGCGCGAATCCGGCTTGAGCTTCTTCACCGCGAGGAACTCAAGTATTCTCTTTTTCACGTCTTCAAGGCCGAAATGGTCGCGATTGAGTATCTTCTCGGCGCGATCAAGGTCGATAGAATCCTCGGTGCGGGTGTTCCAGGGAAGGGCGAGGACGGTGTCGAGATAGTTTCTGGTCACGGTGTACTCGGACGAAGTTGAATCCATGAGCGAGATCTTCTCGATTTCGTCATTCACCTTGTCAAGGACCTCGCCCGAAAGATCGAGGTCCTTCACCTTTTTCTTCATCTCCTTGAGCTCACGGGAGCGCTCGTCCTCCTCGATGCCGAGCTCCTGCTTGATAGCCTTCATCTGCTCCCTGAGGAAAAACTCCCTCTGCTGCTTGTCTATCTTGTCGTTGATCGACGTCTGTATTCTCTTCTGGACGACGGCGACCTCCATCTCCTTGTGAAGCAGGCGAAGGACCTTTTCGAGCCTCTTTTTCACGTCGAGCGTCTGAAGCACGTCCTGGTACTCGTTTTTCTCGAGGCTCAGGATCGAGGTCACGAAATCAGCTATCTTGCCCGGCTCGTCGACATTGAGCATGGTGAGCTTCATTTCCTCGGTGAAAAGGGGATTGTTATCTGACAGCATTTTCAGCTGACCGAGGACTTCCCTTGTCAGGGCCTTGACCTCGGTGGAGTTTCTGTTGGCGACCCGGTCATCGAGATAATCGACGTCGGCCACGATGAAACGCTTGTCCGAAATCAGGTTCCTGATCCTGAAACGCTTCACGCTGTTGATCAGGACGTTCACACCTCCGTCGGGGAGGTTTATCCTCTTGAGTATTTTCGCCGCAGTGCCGAAATCGAAGAGGTCCCTGAATTCTATCTCCTCCTTGTCGTCATCCTTGATGAGAACCAGGCCGATGGTCCTCGATTCGTTGATTACGCGGTCGACCACATCGGAAAACCGGCCCTGGGAAATGATCAGGGGGGTGATGATTCCCGGAAAAATCGGCCGGTACCTGATCGGAATGATGTACAGGGTCTCGGGCAGGACCTGATCGATCGATATCAGCTCCCGCTCGAACAAGTCCGTGTCAATGGGAATATCATTGTTGTCAATGATTATGTCGTCAATTTCCATCAAAATCCTCGCATGTGAATTGTCGAAATGTACGGTCGATGCCGATTTTTGTCAATTTAATAAGGAAAGCCCCGTCAATTAAAATAGGGCGAACGGCGAAAGAATCAGTGGCTCTGCGAACCCGGCCCTTCCATAAGAGGGGCGCATGCTGCAACTATTTCGCTCTTGCCGCCGATAATCAATTTTTTTTGCTTGAACAGCACACTCATATCTATAATAGTAATCCCATTCCCGGCGTTTGCCAAAAATAGTTCCGGCGAACGAAAGAATAGCGGCCCGAAAGGGCCGAAAAGTCCGCACTGCAGCTGCGGGATTATACTAAACCATTTGATCTGATCAGAAATGTCCATACTTGAAAAAATCACCGGCAATCACCAGCATTTTCTGGACTACAACAGATTGAAATACGAACGTTTCCAGCAGCTGATAACGAACAACACCGTCAGAAAAATAATCAACTCGATCCCATTTCTCCTGTGCGTCAACGAAAAAAAACTTCCCGGTTACGTCGAAGGCGACGTTCCCTGCGGCATCGCCAATTACGAGACCGACGAGGACACGAAGAAATTCCTCCAGGGGAAGTTTCATCTGCACACGATAACGATCAAAAAAAGCAAGCCATTCATCGAGATGCTCGCGGTCATGGGCAGCGTCGGCACGATCGCCTATTCTAAAAAATCCGACTTCGACTACTGGGTCTGCGTCGACAAGCAGAGCGTTTCGAAAAGCATGCTCGACAACTTCCAGAAAAAAATCGAGGAAATACAGAAATGGGCGATCAAGGAGATGGAGCTTGAGGTCCACCTCTTCGTCAACGACATTGAAAGCATAAAAAACGACATTTTCGCCGAAGACGAGGACGAGGCCTTCGGGTCAACGGTCGGCGCCGTGCTCAAGGACGAATTTTTCCGCAGTTCTATAATAATCGCGGGCAAGACGCCGTTCTGGTGGGTCCTGCCGCGCTTCGTCAGGGACAGCGATTACGAAAAGCTGTACCATGAAATCCCCGAAGACATGAAAAGCAAATTCATCGACCTGGGCAACCTCTACGAGATATCGAAGACCGATTTCCTCGGGGCCGCCCTTTTTCAGATCATCAAATCGCTGGGCAACCCCTTCAAATCGATCATAAAGATCGGCGTGCTCGAGAAATACCTCTTCGGCCCCGAGGAGTCGCCGCTGCTGTCACAGAAGGTCAAATCCTTCATCCACCGGGGGGATTTCGACAACAAGATACTCGATTCCTACATCCTGATGTTCGAAGAAGTCTATGATTATTACGAGTCAGTGCTCGAAGACAAGTCGCTGCTCAGGACGCTCAGGCAGAACCTCTATCTGAAGATCGACCCGCAGCTCTCCAAGTACGCCGCGATCAAGAACAGCCAGAACCTGCCATACAAGGTAATGGTCATGTTCAAGTACGTCAGGGAGTGGAAATGGGGCGGCAAGGAAATCCACGAGCTCGACAACTTCGACAACTGGGACTACAACAAGATAATAGCGTTCTGGAACCAGGTACAGAAGTTCATGCTCCTGAGCTACCAGAAGATCGCGGTCCAGCTTCCGAGCATCAACCTCGAGAAAAAAATCTCGGACTCCGACTTCAAGCTGCTGAGCAGGAAGATCAAGACATATTTTTCGTCAGAGGAAAACAAGATCGACCACTACATCACGTTCAAGGACACGCCGTTCGAATCGATCATATACATCGAGCCGTCCGACAAGAGCATCGACACCCACGAATGGAGGCTGTACAAGAGAAACACCGAACTGACCGACCAGTTCGCCACGACCACGCTGAAGACCGACGCCAGCCTCATCAAGCTCCTCGCATGGACCGGCATCAACCAGATATTCAACCCGACTTTCAGCAGGCTGAAAATACAGTCGGGCTACAGCAGAATCAACCCGAATCTCGTGGTGGAGCTCCTGACGAAGATATCGTCGCTTTTCTCGGGCAAGGGCATATCGCTGCGCAACGATTATTTCCTGAATCCGGCATTCAACCTGGTCAACATGGCGATCATAAATTTCAACATGGAGAACACCGATGCGATCAGGAACATCCATTACATCTACCGCACGAGCTGGGGCGAGTCGTATATCGAGGAGTACCATTCAGAAAACGACCTGATCGGCATCCTCACCAGGGTGCTGAACGACGGCCTCAAGCAGAAAAGGCCCTTCGAGGAATACATCGTCATAGACACGCCCGAGCCGTTCAAGAAAATCTACAAGGACATCGAGCGGCTTTTCAAACACGCCTACGAGTTCATCATCAGCGGCGACGAGCGGTTGTCGCTGCGGCTCCTGTCACAGCTGGGCAACCAGTACATACTCATCAACCGCGACAGGGGCTCCCTTTCGATAAAACCGTACAACAACTACATCCAGTTTCTCACGGCGAACTCGCTGACCCCCCGGAACAGGATCGGCTACTCCTTCTTCGGGGACAACATCCACGTGCAGATTCTCAGCGAGATATACGAGCTGCGCAGGCCACGGACACTGACCGTCGTATACCAGGAAAACGGAAACGCCCTGTTCATCTACGTGATCAACGAAAGCGGCAACATTTTCTCCTTCGTCAAGACAAAGACGACCCTTGAAGAAAGCCTGGTCTACATGTACAGTTTCTGCCGCAACGTCATAGCCCAGATGAACAGCCGCGCATCCAGGCCCCTCATAAACGAGATGGTCAACTTCAACAGGCTGAGCGTCGACAAGTTCGGAAAAACCGCCGTGGTGAACGAATCCAAGAGGATCGAGGACGTGTACCTGCTGAAATACCAGACAAAGAGATCGCTCTCGGCTGAAATATTCAAGCACAAGGCCGAGCAGTCGCTTTACCGGCTGAAAAACTCGGACGGGACCGCATCTGATCCGGTTACGATTAAAGGCATCGCGGAGCGCGTGCAGGAAGGAAAAATATCCCTGCAGCCGGGCCCGGTAATCATCGATGAAATTGTGATAATGGACCGCACCGAGGAAGACCGCGAGGTCGGGTCAACGCTTTATTTCGTCGAGAAATACCGGCTCGAGACGCTGCTCGAAAAAGGCCAGTGACGGTCACTCAACCGGAAAATTCTCCCTGAAAAAGCGAACCTTCTTTTCTTTTTCCCTGTCGATGTCCTGCTTTTTGAGGCTGCCCTTTTCGAGCGCGATGTCAAGCAGCTTGACATGCTCGTCGCCTGCAGGGCTCTCCTCCCCGGAAAGAATGGTTTCCTTGTTCGGGGATTCCTGCTTGGCCGCCTTTTTGGGCGCGGGGGGAGTTTCGGACTTGATCTTGTTTATCTTTTCGTCGATGAGGTCCTGGGTGAGCATCTTGATGTCGGCGTCCTCGTCGTCGAGGTCGAAATTTTTTTCCTGGGACGCTTCGGGTCTGGCCTTGGCCTTTTTCTGGGGCTGGGTCTTTTTGAGCAGCTTTTTTTCCTCGACCGGTTTGGGCCCCTCTATCTCCTCGACCAGGTTTTCGGGCGGATTCTCGATTCTCAGTTCGAGCATCTTTATGCGCTCGCCCAGAAGAATGTTTATCTGTTTCTCGATGGACATGAAAATCGGCGTGGAAAACGATTTGTCCCTTGAGATGGTCTTCTCGAGCTTGCGTAAATCTTTTATATCGTTGTCAAGAATTTCTATTCTCTTCAATACGTGTACGACCTTCATAGCGCTCCCCTGAATGCTGTTTTTTGGTGAATTGAATGGTGAATATAGTATTAATTATGTGACATTAGTCAATACATTTTTACCGGTTCCCGCGTGAGTGCGTACAAATCCTCGGGAATATCAGGGATTTCCGTCAGGCAGCAGCGAAGCAAGCTTCGCTGCTGCCTGACGGTATTATATTCTCACCTGCGCGAATAGGCGCCCACCAGCTCGCCCTGGCCGATTATATGCCCGTCCATCGCCTTGAGCAGGGCGGCCTTTGTCGCGCCCGGCCCCAGATTGAGCATCGCGTCAAGGGCGTAGACCTTGAAAAAATAACGGTGAGTCCCTCCGGGAGGGCACGGGCCTCCGTACCCGATCTTTCTGAAATCATTGACGCCCTGCATGGACCCGTCGCCCAGGGTCTTGCTCGCGGGCACGCTCTCCGGGAGGGATGTCGTTTTCGGGGGAATGTTATACATGACCCAGTGGACCCACGTGCCCCCGGGAGCGTCGGGGTCGTCGCAGATCAGGGCGAACGATTTCACTCCGGCCGGAGCCCCCTTCCAGGCGAGCGCCGGGGACCCGTCATTGCCGTCGCAGGTATACGCTGCCGGTATACTCCCTCCCTGTTTGAATGCGGGACTTGAAAGCTCGATTTTCATGGTCGTACCTCCTCTTGTATCGGTTAAACCGGGAACGGAAAGGAATAAAGGCTGAACGAAAAACGCCATACAAAGCACCGCATAACGCTTCATTTACACCTCCACGAAATTGACCCCGGGGCCGATTTCGACCGTAAGCCTGCCGGCGCACTGGTAAAGATCTCCGTCAATGGTGTACGAGAAGGGTTCGTCGCCTGCAATGTCGATACGGCTGCCGAGCCCGTTGAAATTAAGCTCTCCTTTCATCGGCAATCCTCTTTTTATGCGCAGGACCTGGGCCGCTATCTGCGGCGGCCTGAGTCCCGAAACCAGCGCATGGAAGCGCCCCTTTTCCTCATGCGCCCTCGGAAGCAGCCTGAAGCCCATGCCCCGGTGCTCGACCGTGGCCGCGAGAACGCCGATGATGTCGGTGAACGGTATCTCGGCGCCGTCGATCGCCACCCGCGCCCTCATTCTTCTGAAAATGCGCGAATCGGGCCTGTCGAGGAATCCGTCCCTGAGCGCCCTTGCCGCCACCGCCAGGTTGTGCATTACGTTCGGGTCGGGGACATTGTACGCCTCGTCGAGCAAGTTCGTTATGATTCCTGTTCCGAAAATGAACCCGTGGCGGCCCTCGATCGTAATGGTGTCCCTTGACGTCGTGGGCACCGGACCGCCGCACGAGAGGGCCGAGACAAGCCGCTTGAGGATGGCGGGCCCCCTGCCCTTGACCGAAAGGTCCCTGGATATATTGTCCATGGTCCCGCCGCGGAGAAGAACCACGCGGGGAAGTTTCCCCTGGCCGTAAACATCGAAGAGCCTGGTCATGACCTGGTGGATGGTCCCATCGCCGCCGGTGATGCCGATATAGGGATATCCCCTTGATTTGAAATCCCTGCAGGCTGTTTCAAGCTCGCCGAAATCGGCGGTCATCCGCACATCGGCCAGCTCGCCGCCTATCGAGGCATAGAGCTTCCCCATGTCGCGGGGGCTTTTTTTTACGCTTTTCGATCTGGGATTGACGATGATTCCTATCTGCTGCATGACGGGCACACTCGTGAAAATCAATTTTAAATCCGAATTATCAAAGACTACCGCAAATCCGGCCTGCGTCAATTAAAAATAGACGCCATGCCCTTTTCAGGCGGCCCGGACGGCAATTAATTATTGACAGATAAACCGGCAAAAAACCTATTATATAACCCATCGGGAAAACCGCCCCGGGAGAAGACCATGTCATCAGTTACAGACAACACAAACGCAAAATTCATCAAGAGACTCGAATCGACCAACAAGATGGACTCAATCGACGAACTGGCCAGGGTCTTTACCGGTTCAGGAGTGTGCGAAGACATCGACGGGCTGATAAAAGCGCTCAAGGAGCGCGAGGAGATAATGAGCACGGGCATCGGATTCGGCATAGCGATTCCCCACGCCCGTCTGCATGGAGTTAAAAAATTGACCTTCGCGGTCGGGATATCGGAAGCGGGCATCGATTTCGACTCTATGGACGGGCAGCCGGTGCACCTGATAATACTGGTTGCTGCCGGAGAAAAACAGCACAAGGAATATCTGCGGCTCCTGTCGACGATCATGGCCGTTCTGAAAAAAGAAGGCACTAAAGAAACCATAATCCGGTCGAAGACGCCCGAGGAAACGCTCAGGGCCCTGAGCGGCGAATAGGCCCTCCCGCGGCAAGAAGCGAACAAGGCCCGTACCGAATCCAGACGGGCGGCAACATCACGAGGTACTGCAATGGCTGAAAGAGACTACAATTTCACCGAGATCGAACGCAAATGGCAGAAGAAGTGGGATGACGAGAAGGCCTACCTGACGAAAAAGGACGACTCGAAGAAAAAATTCTATGTTCTCGAGATGTTCCCCTATCCGTCCGGCAGGCTCCACATGGGCCATGTGCGCAACTACACCATCGGAGACCTCTACAGCCGTTTCCTGAGGATGAACGGCTACAATGTCTTCCATCCCATCGGATGGGACTCTTTCGGGCTCCCGGCCGAAAACGCGGCGATCAAGAACAACATCCCCCCCCTGAAATGGACCGCGGACAACATCGACCACATGAAACAGCAGCTCAAGCGTCTTGGCTTTTCGTACGACTGGACCAAGGAGCTCGCGACATACCGGCCCGAGTACTACAGGTGGAACCAGTGGGCCTTCGTCAAGATGCTCGAAAAGGGACTGGCCTACAAGAAAAAGGCCCTGGTCAACTGGTGCGGCACCTGCAACACGGTGCTCGCCAACGAGCAGGCCGAGGGCGGCGTGTGCTGGCGCTGCGAGACCGAGGTCGTGCAGAAGGAGCTCGAGCAGTGGTTCTTCAAGATAACCGCGTACGCCGATGATCTGCTGAAGGGGCACGCCGAGCTCGAAAAGGGATGGCCGGAGCAGGTGCTCACCATGCAGCGCAACTGGATCGGCCGCTCGACCGGCGTGATGATAAATTTCAAGACCGAATCCGGCGAGGACTTTCCCATATTCACGACCAGGCCGGACACCGTGTACGGCGTCACGTTCATGGTCATCGCGCCCGAGCACCCGTTCCTCGAACGCGTCAAAGACCCGAAGGTGAAGGCGTTCATCGAGAAGCTCAAGAACCAGTCGATGATCGACCGCACCTCGGATGACAAGGAAAAAGAAGGCATCGACAGCGGACTGAAGATAATCAACCCCTTCAACGGCGACAAGGTCCCGCTGTTCGTCGGGAACTTCGTGCTCATGAACTACGGCTCGGGCGCGATCATGGCCGTTCCGGCCCACGACACCAGGGACTTCGCGTTCGCGAAGAAATACGGCATCCCCGTGAAGATCGTCATCGACAACCCGAAAGCGCCTCTCGACGTGAAGACCATGACCGACGCCTATGTCGACAACGGCGTGTGCGTGAACTCCGGCCCGTTCGACGGCGTTTCCAACCGCGACGCCATCGAAAAGATCGCAGACTACTGCGAGAAGCAGGGCATCGGCAAACGCGAAATAAACTACCGCATTCGCGACTGGGGCATATCGCGCCAGCGCTACTGGGGATGCCCGATACCGATAATCTACTGCGACAAGTGCGGCGCGGTGCCCGTTCCCGAGAAGGACCTGCCCGTGGTGCTGCCGACAGACGTCGATTTCAAGGGGGATTCCATATCGCCGCTGACCCGCATGGACAGCTTCGTGAAGACGAAATGCCCCAAGTGCGGCGCCGACGCCCGCCGCGAAACCGACACCATGGACACGTTCGTGGATTCATCGTGGTACTTCGCCAAGTTCACCTCGCCCGGATCGAAAGAGATGTTCGACAAGGAAATGGTCGACTACTGGATGCCGGTCGACCAGTACATCGGCGGCATCGAGCACGCGGTGCTGCACCTGCTGTACGCCCGGTTCTTCACCATGGTGCTGAACGACCTGGGGATACTGAAATGCCGCGAGCCGTTCACGAGGCTTTTAACCCAGGGTATGGTCATAAAAGACGGCGCGAAGATGAGCAAGTCCAAGGGCAATGTAGTCGACCCGGATGAAATCATCGCCAGGTACGGGGCTGACACCGTACGCCTCTTCATGCTCTTTGCGGCCCCGCCCCAGAAAGACCTCGACTGGTCCGACAAGGGCGTCGAGGGATCGTACCGCTTCGTGAGCCGCGTGTGGCGTTTCGTCAACCGGCACGCGGACAAATACGTGAAGAACAGCGCGGTCGACGCATCTGCGCTCACCGACGGCCTGAAAAAGATACGGACCGAGCTGCACCGCACGATCAAGATCGTGACCGGCGACATCGCTGAAAAAATGCAGTACAACACCGCTATCGCGCGCATGATGGAGCTCGTGAATACGTTATACCAGGCGGATGAAAAAGAGTTTGATACCGAAGCCGGGAAAAAGGTCATATCCGAGGTGTTCGACAAGCTCATCCCCATGCTCTCGCCGTTCATGCCGCACGCCGCGGAGGAGCTCTGGGAGACCCTCGGCAACACCGACATGCTCGTGTTCAGGGCGTGGCCCGGCTACATCGAGGAGCTCACCAAACGCGGAGAGATCGAGATCGTGTTCCAGGTCAACGGCAAGATACGCGCCAAGGAGATGGTGCCCTCGGACATCACGAAGGAAGACATGGAGAAGATGGCCAGGGAGCACCCGCGCATGAAGGAGATCACCGACGGCAAGCAGATCGTCAAGGTCGTGGTAATTCCGGGCAAGCTGGTGAATATCGTAGTCAAGTAAGGATCTAAATCTCTGTGGCCATGTTTTTTATATATACGGCCACAGAGGCTCTGAAGACGCAGAGACAAGAGGATCTGGCGACAGGCCCGCGCTGATGCGCGGGTTTTTTAATTACCGGTCTCACCGAGGATTTGACTCAGCCATAATCCCCTTCCCCTTGAGATGCCGCACTGCCGCAAAATATTTGTTGCGATCGGCGCAGGGGGGCCTATAATCATTGCAGATCAATCAACACCGGAGCAACCGCATGAACGAACCGTCCCTGCTCGAACGCCGCCAAGAACGGATCGCGGACATCACCGCCGAAATCAGCATGATCAAAACCGCTGACGGCGCGGCGCTCGCGCTCACCCGCATCCCTACAAAGCAGGGGGCGAATCCCGCGGGGCCGGTGATACTGCTGCACGGCAACTATTCGAAGCGCAATTTCTGGATATCGCCCGGCGGCGTGGGCCTGGCCCGTTTCCTTTCCGAGTCAGGCTGGGACGCGTGGATCCCCGAACTGCGCGGACACGGCCTTTCGCCGAAAACCCAGGCCTATGCGAAAATCACGGCCGAGGACCAGATTCGCCATGACCTTCCAGCGATCCAGGATTACGTGATGTCGGCAACCGGCCGGAAACCCTTCTGGATCGCCCACTCCTTCGGCGGCGTATACCTGTATTTCTCGCTCGCGGCAGGATGGATCCCGCCTGACGGGATACGCGGCATGGCCGTGCTGGGGAGCCAGTTCACCGAGGGCGAAAAATACCTCAAGGTCCCGCCCCTGGAATGGATCTGCCGCGGCATTCTGCGCGCGATCGGTCATTTCCCCGCGCCCCGTTTCGGCATGGGGCCCGAGCCTGAACCGGCCGCGACCATGATCGAGATCATCAAATGGAAAAGTCTTTTCGGCAGCCCCGTAAACTCCGAAGGGTTCGATTACCGGCGCGGATTCCCGCGCATCACCGCGCCCATACTCGCGCTCGCCGGAGCGGCCGACGACAATGACCCGCCGAAGGGATGCCGCTTCGCCGTCGACCTGGCGGGAAGCGCGGACAAGCGCTTCATCGTGCTCGGACGCGCTGAAGGGTTCTCGAAGGATTATGATCACACGGGCATGATCATCGCGAAGGAGGCGCGCATCGAAGTCTGGCCGCTGATCGAGGGATGGATGAGAGAAAGGACAAAGGCCTAAGGAACCCGTTGCATGGGCATAATATGGGGTTATTAACAGGGGTTACACCCCTGTACCCCGCTAAACACCATATACTCTTTCGATAAAGCTGCATCAGGGTGTTGATGAATCTGCCGGACCTGATGTATTCGCCGGCATCGACGGCTTAATCACGTTGAAGGCATAGCCTATGGTGAAGGTGAACTTGTTCTGGCGTATTTCTGCGTATTCCCAATAATCCATGAGATACGGGGTGAACGTACAGCCGATTTCAATCGTGCCCTGGTCGAACTTGAAATCATAGCCGATACCGATACCGAGACCCACTATCACATCCGTTCCAAGACTTTTTATTGTACCCGGGTAAGGGTACTTCGAATCTTTAAGTTTTAAATTTTCCTCTACACCGCCAATGGGAATAAAAATATCGGGGCCGAAGAGAATATATAAATCACCATTTCCCAGAGTGAATTTTGGTTTTAGATAAATGGATATATCGGCGCCTTTAACAGTATCAGTGCTGACAAACGTATTACCGCTGCTTCCCCCGCCGGTAAAGGTCAGGAGCGCTTCAGGCTGGAGGCCAAAACCGAAAATGCCGGTACGAACGAACGTCATATCAAACAGGAGGCCGCCAGAAAAAGTGAAAACATATTGATTATCAATATTGTTATCGTCAAGATGATCCTGCCAGTCGTCGCCTGAATAAAAACCCATGCCGAGCTCGAGTTTCGGACCGACGGACAATTCAAAGGTCATGGCCCTGGTTTGCATTGCGGCAACCGTAACGGCAATCATCATGGCAGCGACAGCGGGAAGGATTCTTTTCATGCGGACCCCCGGGATTTATATTATAAATTTAATAACATTATTTAAGAGTATCGTTATGTCAAATGAATTTCAAGACGTGGTCAAAGACAGAAATTTCGGATAAGGTAATTAAACGCGTTTTAATTGATAATGACCATAAATATGACTGGACAATTTATTGGACAACATTATCTTTATATCATGAAAACGATAAATGCATCGAAATTTAAGGAGCAGTGCCTGCACATACTGGGGACGCTCGACAGCGAAGGCATAATTATCACGAAACACGGCAGGCCAATGGCAAGGCTTGTTCCCATCGAAACTGAATCGGCGCTGTTGATCGGATCGCTAAAGGGTAAACTGGAAATAAAAAACGACATATTATCAACCGGTATTACATGGGATGCTGAATCTTGATACGCACATTCTTCTCCATGCCCTGAACGGAACAATAACGAAAACCGAACGCCGTCTGCTGGAAAATAACAGATGGGGAATATCCGCCATAGTTCTATGGGAAATCTCCAAACTATACCAGCTTCAGCGCATCTCGCTCGATCCAGCTGATCCCGAATTCAAGAGAGCGCTGTCAGGAATACACATGATGCCCATAACCCTCGATATATGCCTTGCAACCTACAAGCTCGACATAAAAAGCGATCCGGCCGATGAAATCATCTGCGCCACCAGTATCACCCATAACATACCCCTGATTACTCGAGACAGGAGACTCCTGAAATCGAAGGTAATACCCCTGGCCCGAATATAGGCGTCAATAAAATCCCATCCATGCAGGCATTTTTTCACCATGCATAAAACAAACGCCATCAGGATCCTCGAATCGCACGGGATCAACTTCAGCACTTCGGAATACGAAGTAAACGAAGACGAGCTCGACGCGATCAGCGTGGCCCGCAAGATCGGCGCTGACCCTGAAGCGGTATTCAAGACGCTCGTCACCGTCGGCGACAAGACCGGGCACACCGTCTTCGTCATCCCCGCAAACTGCGAGCTCGATTTAAAGAAGGCGGCGCACGCGAGCGGCAACAAAAAAATCGACATGATAAAGATGAAGGACCTTTTCACCGTGACCGGCTACATCCGCGGCGGATGCTCGCCGATCGGAATGAAAAAGCATTTCCCCACATTCATCGACGAGACCGCACAGCTGTTCGATGAAATACACGTGAGCCCCGGCGTGCGGGGCATGCAGGTGAAGCTGTCACCGCTCGATTTGAAAAACGTCGTCAATGCCGAATTTGCCGATTTGATACTATAAGGAAGGATAAACATGAACATCAAGCTCCCCCCGAACTGCTTCGCGTTCCTGAACGCCGAGCTTATTTCGGCCTCGAACGGCGTAGCCTCGGTGCGCTTCACTCCGACCGAGGAGATGGAAAACCCCTACGGCAACATCCAGGGAGGGATTCTCGCGGGCATGATCGACAACGTGCTCGGTCCTGCAGTGGTTTCGCTCGCGCCGGACAAGCCGACCGCCACGATACACATGTCGGTGAACTTTCTGGGATCGGTCAGGGCGAACGAGCCGGTCATCGGGACTGCCCGGGTCGTGCGCTACGGCCGCACCCAGATATACCTGGAGGCGGAGATGACGCGCGAGTCAGACGGCAAGCTCGTGCTCAAGGCGACCGCGACCAATGTGCTGCTGGACAAAAAATAACCTTCACTCTCCCGCCAGCTGACCGCATGCGGCCGAGATGTCGCGGCCCCTGGAGTTCCTGACCATGGTGCGCACCTTTCGCGCGACCAGCATCGCCTTGAAAGCCGCGACGCGCTCCTCTCCCGGCCGCTTCCACCGCATGCCCGCGATTTCGTTGAAGGGAATGATATTCACGATCGAACTGAATCTCCTGGTTAGCGCGGCCAGGGCCGCAGCGTCGTCCTCGCCGTCATTGAAATCGCCGATCAGCAGGTACTCGAAGTTGATAAACTGGTTGCGCTTCAGGCGGATTCCCGCAAGCAGCGGAATGATCCTGTCGAGGCCCGAAGTTTTTTCGAGGGGTATGAGGACCGCGCGCTTTTCGGGAATGGCCGAATGAAGCGACAGCGCGAAATTGACCGGCGGCAGCTCGCTGATGCGCTCGAGGCCGGGCGTGTATCCCACGGTGGAGAGCGTGATCTGCCGCGGACCCAGGCACACGCCTTTTTCTGAAAGCAGCACCCCGCACGCTGTTTTTACGGCGTCGAAATTATGCAGCGGCTCGCCCTGTCCCATGAACACGATGTTGGGGCTCGCCACGGTCCTGTCCGGGTTTGCTTCCATGAGATATCTCCAGCAGGAGAGATACTGGCCCGCGATCTCGTGCCACGAGAGGCTGCGCGCGAGGCCCATTGACCCGGTCTTGCAGAAGGCGCAGCCCATGGCGCAGCCGGCCTGGGTCGACAGGCACACCGTGTGCCTGCGGGCGTAGGGCATTATCACCGATTCGACCCGGTTCTGGTCGTGCAGGCCGAACAGGAACTTCACGGTGCCGTCGGCCGATTTCTGCGCGCGGAGGATTTCGGGGTTGTCGCACGCGAAATCATGGCCATAGTTCGCGTGGATCTTGGCGATTGTTTTATCGAGGGTGCTCATGGGTAAAAAAATTTCCTATGCTTACCAAAAAACCATCAATCATAATAATTCATCAATCCAAAAAAGTTACAGGGCAATTTTAATTAAATATAATTTGATATCTGGAGTATAAAAAAGAGTGCCACCGATGGTGGCACTCCGTAAATCAATAATGTTAAAAATTGATTTAACTATTCATTAGTTTCTCTATTTGCAGATGACAGAGTCCATGTGTATACTCCACCTGCAGAAAAAACCTCATCAAATAATCCCCAGCCATATGGATTATCATCCCACATCCAAAAATCATAGGTGCCGGCAGTAATATAGAAATACCATGTACCCAGTGAATAAGATGTTGCGTAGTTATAAACATCGGAACCGACCCACGAGGTCGAGGTTCCAGGCCTTCTCAAGAGGGAACCAACTCCATTTTGATAATCATTCACTATTTCCAATACTGCCGTGTTTGGTTCAAGGACATGGATAAGATTTACAACACCATTAGCGCTGGTTGTAATATTGTCAGTCTCATTAGATTCGAGAATAGCGCTATAACAGTCAACTATGTATCCGATGTAGTATCTGCTATTTGTAAAACCCGCATCAACCACAACGTTATTAACTGTTATTTCAACATACTGTCCATTCAAAAGACCTGACGAGGTACCAGTCGATGTTAGGAGAGTATCTGAGGCGGTTATAGTATTGTCGGATGACAGGTAAACATCAACATCGATCTCACCCGATCCAGAAGAGCCCACGTTTTCGACCTGAAGGGTTATCGTTATCGATCCATTGTCAAGAACTGATGCCGGAGTCACCAGAGCCCGAGGCCTAAGATTCGGGAGGTCCCGATCAATGATGATCTGCTGAACCACACCGCCGGTACTGACATTGTCTGTTTCATCAGACTCGCTGATACTATTCATATGATCAACTATACTTCCAAAATAATATGTTCCAGCCGGCATGTCAGCGGAAACAGTAAAAAGCCCACTTACAACACCGCTTGAGTTACCATGTGCCACGGGACCGACCAACACAGTGCCCAGATAAATGTCCGCCGCGCTGATGGTTTGATCCGTCGAAATGTAATAGTTAGCAACAACTCCCTCAGCATCGGCCTCGCCGTTATTCCCAATATTACATGAAAATGTAATATCATCCCCTACTGTTACATTTGAAGGGCAGGAAAGTGATACGAAATAGAGATTGGGCTGCAGTTCTGCAGGTTCAGTAACTTCCATAGAATCGCTTATTGTATTATCATCCTCATTAAACTCAACAATAGCGTTGCTTGAGTCTACTATTATGCCGATATAATATGTTCCAGCCGCTACGGCAGGCAAAGTAATATCAGCAGTATCCGGTTGATTTTCTAACTCATTCATGTCAACATTGGAAAAAATTTCTTCTCCGATAAATGTGTCCGAAGAATCGATACTTGCATCACCGGAAAGATAGAACTGAACCGTAAATGAATCATAATATGCATCAGCATATACTATCCAGTCCATATACAATGTATAATCAATGCTGATGACCTCTCCCGCATCCGCTGTTGATGGAGTTTCCATCTCCAATATCCTTAAATTAATAGTAGGATCATTGACAATAGGGCCATCGTTATCCCCCCCGCCTCCTCCGCCTCCGTCATCACAACCGTACAATGAAAAAATGAAAACCCCCATGCATAGTGTAATAAAAAACCTCTTCAAGTTATTCAGTGCCATTGACATCTCCTTTAAAAAATAGCATCAAATGCATGCTCTATATTATTTTAATTTCATTGATTACAATAATTTTTTAGAGTCAACCACTATTTTATTTATAATATGGACGGTGGGGAGGGGTAAAACCCTGTTACATATTACTTATTGTGTCATTTCCGTAATAGACAAAAAATGATTGTAATCCCCGCCTGAAATAATAGAATTCCCAGGCACTTGATTCGAATACACACATAAAAGCATAATTACAGGAGGATCCATGAAAAGAGAAATATCAATCAGCATGCTGAGGCTCACGTTGGGCGCGTTCTTTCTCGTGCTCGGATTAATAGGCGTGATCCCGAGGGTCCAGGAAACGGTCTTCACGCTCAACGACCACCTCGGCCTTGAAATCTTCTTCGGCCTGGTCGAGCTGATCTGCGGGATACTGCTCGTGGCCGGGCTCTTCATGACAAAGGGCAGAAAGGCGATCCGCACCGCGAGCCTC
>ERZ795054.1528-NODE-1528-length-21566-cov-4.154619_pt1 | contig 21566 bp, 21 predicted proteins | sample MGYA00375138_ERZ795054 | MGnify/ENA primary metagenome ERZ795054 (study PRJEB30183, sample SAMN05720215) | anaerobic digester metagenome | isolation source: active sludge of municipal wastewater-treating anaerobic digesters | place: USA | collected 2014-12-23 ... | reverse complement strand
ACTGCCTTTTTTGTCTTTATCTTTGGCCATTTACCCTATTAAGTAAGATTTGAGCCTACTTTTAATAAACCTTTTGCCGTATATTGTCTTTAAGTATTTTCACGCCGAGTGGCGTCTTCTTGATCTAAGCAAGCCTCAAAATAGATTAGCTCAAATGGTTTTCTATTTCTTGTGGACTCGACAAGCCCTTTCAAGTGATGCTCAAATCTAGATTTTCTAGTGTAAATTTTATCATATTGAGGACAATAAAAAAACCCCGAAAAGCAACGAATTGCCTTACGGGGTATGCATCACAACAAAATGCTCATTTCTGCAAGTTGAGCCTTATTTTGTGATTATTTTTAACGCTATTTACCAAAGATTTTTTGCCTCATAAATGCCTCACAAACGGAAAGAAATTGATTTCTAATGCCGTCCGGAGGATTTGAGAAAAAGGACAGGTCAACGAAGGCGGCGCCCGAAGAATTATCCTTCGCTCCGCCGTTCTTTTGCCCGAACATTCTCTTGAGCTCGGAATCAAGCGAGATACTCTTGTCGTAATTACGGGCCTTGATGATTATTTTATCTCTCTGGATCATCCATGCAAAAAGTGTCTGGACCTCACCGATTCTCATCAGAAATTCGGCCGCTTTCAGAATATTGTCCTCGCTCGAACCGCGCAAGTGCGGCTCATCAACACGGAACAATAAGACCGTTCCCCTTCTCTCCCACCTGTCCCTGGAAATGCCGAGGGCATCCAGAAACGATTCGTCATATTCTGAGAAAGAAACATCATTGATTGCTTCTTGGTCGGCATATCTTCGAAGAAACGCGACCATGTCGTAATCGAAAGATGTGGTATGTCTTGAGGTAAGCTTTTTCGCATCACCAAGAATGCCGAGCACCCCAAGTGTCGCGATGATTTTAAGCTCTTTGTCTTTTATATCCTTAAAGACCCCGAGCATAATCATGAGCTTGGTCACCATGGAGGCACAAGCCCCACAAGAGGCGTACCAAAACCACTCTTCGTCCTTTTCTACCATTTCGGCGGGGCGAGTGTGATGGTCAATCACGATATTCGGGTGAAGCGTGCCGGCCGGGAACCTTGCGTCATTCACAGACGGGGTATCCACAAACACAACAAGATCCTCAGGGTTTATCTTTTTGATCATTGCTTCGTCGAGAAGCGTAATATCTCTTTCGAGATGATACTTTTCCACGATTTTGATATTCTGACGATAGTTATCCGGCTTACCGGGAAGACAGATCTCCACGATAAAACCGAACGATCTGAGCAATGTGGCGGTCATCATAACGCACGCGATAGAATCAGGGTCGTAATGCGAGCTTACAACATAAGCGCGGCGACCGACATTCTTCGGGTCGCGCAACAGGGTTTCAAATTTTTTCAACCTATCTTCGCAAAGATCCGCAAATTCTTCCATATTCCCTCTCCTTCCGACAATGTTAAATAGCTTTTATTTCACAACTATTACAATGAACATTTTGCAAAATAATACCAAAAAATGGCCGCCTCGTCAACGACCATTTTTATTTTAAGTTTTGTTTTAAGCCCCAGTAGGAAAGTTCATATGACTTTGTTCCACCAAAGACAATATTCTGAGGCTCGGAAACCGCCTACGGCTTATCTTATTTATTAATTATAGTTCTGCTAGAAACTTCCTACGGGGCAGGCCATCTATCTTATTTCGTAGCTTAATTCAGACTTAAGCGCCTCAGTTATCCTAGACATAGCGGCATTTACATCTTCGTCCTGAAGAGTTTTTTCATAAGATTGAAAAACGAGCCTGAATGCGAGAGACTTCTTTATCGGTCTGCCGTCGGCGTCTTTCTTTTCAAAAACATCAAACAATACCGGTCCATAATTAAGAAGCGGCCCGGCAACGTTCGTAATCTTTTTTACAACAGCGGCAGAATCGGTCTCGGGCGGAACGAACAGCGCAATGTCTCTAACAGATCTCGGGTATTGAGAAATCTTTTTATAAGAAGCTTCTTTATTTATGATTTTGTCAGCATCAAACGACACCTCAGAAACTGCGTTTAATATATCTTGTAAAGGAAACTCTAATATCGTCAAAGTATCCCTTTCTGTAATAGAAAATTTTGGAGCATTTTTTATGCCGAGCTCTGCAAAAAGAGACGAAAAGACCTCCATCACCTGTGCCTTGCTCTTGTTCTGCTTCTTTGTTTTGTAACCTATACCGATACAAATATTCTTTTGCTCCCCTTCTTTTTTAAATACGTTACCTATCTCAAAGATTGATACAGGGTCCTCTACAAACAAGCTGTTTCTCAAATTAAGATTTATTTTTTCTTCCAATTGTCTTGAGAGGTTTTCTCTCATAAAAGATTTGTCGGAAGCCAGTGGGTTATCTAATTCAACCTCTCCACTATCCGTGAGAGAATATCCGTAAATTTCCGAAAAACCGGCGGAAGACAAAAATTGTTTAATTTTATTCACAATCGGATATTCCTTATTTACAATATCCGGAGAAACTTTTTCGGGAAGAATGTTTGGTATTTTTTCGTAGCCATAAAGCCTACCAACCTCTTCGGCAAAATCGGGCACGATGGCGAGATCCAGTCTCCAGGCGGGAGCGGCCGCCTCTATTTTTCCGTTCTTTATTACCGCCGAAACAAATGTCTTGTCTAAAAGTTTCAAAATCTCATCTTCACCTATCTTTACGCCGAGCAGTGCAGATATTTCTGCCGCTGAAAAGACGACGGGTCGTGGTTCTGTCTTACCGGGGTAAACGTCTAAAACATCCTCAAAAACGGCATCCGGCCCGCAGGTTTCCTTCAAGAGGCCCGAAAACAGCCGTATGGCCTCCATGGCCAAAACCCTGGAATAATCGTTCTCAAACCGTTTAGACGCGTCTGTGCGCAAATTTAGCCTTGTAGAGGTCCTTCTAACACTATATGGCTCAAAATTGGCCGATTCCAAGAATATATTTTTTGTTTGTTCTGTAACCCCGGCCCTTTTCCCTCCTTTTACCCCCGCTATTGCGAGCGGCCCCTCTTCGTCGGCGATAACAAGAATGCTTTCTGAAAGTTCTAAGTCCTTGTCATCCAGGGTCCTCATCTTCTCTCCCTTCTTGGCATTTCTTACATAAATATTCCCGACGATCTTATCCAGGTCAAAAGCGTGAAGAGGCTGGCCCATTTCGAACATTACAAAATTGGCGGCATCAACAACGTTATTGATTGATCTTTGTCCTATACCGGCCAGGAGTTCCTTTATATGCTCCGAAGTTTCTCCGACTTTAATATTTTTAACTACGCGTCCGACGTATCTCCTGCACAGATCTTTGTTCTCTATATTCACGGAAGGGCCGCTGTGTTTAATTCCGGCGTCTGCAAGCTCTTTTACAAACGAGGCCGGCTTACTGAGACCGCACAATGCCGATATCTCTCGTGAAATTCCCAAATGGCACAAACAATCATGTGCTCTGTCGGGCAAAATTTTTATTTCCAAAAAAGTATTCCCCTTTTCATCTTTTTCTATTCCCTCGACTTCAAACGAATGAAAAATAAGCGCATCGGCAATCGCCTCAGGCGCGGGAATCTCTGTATTGAAATGTGTTTTAATCCAATTGTATGAAATTCTCATGTGATTAGTTTATAGTTTGTAGTTTTTAGAAACTACCAACTACTATCTATCTGCTACTATCTAACCTAAAACTGATCTATGAACCTAAGGTCTCCTGAATAAAGATGTCTAATATCTTCCACTCCATATTTGAGCATAACCAAACGATCTAATCCCAATCCAAAAGCAAAACCTTTCCACTCCTTCGGATCCAGGCCGACCGCGCTCAAAACATTCGGGTGGACCATTCCTGCTCCCATTATTTCTATCCAAGTGGTGCCCTTGCACATAGGGCAACAGCCTCCGGCCTTTTCATTCTTTATACATCCTGTGCAAGACATATCTATTTCAAATCCGGGCTCAACGAACGGAAAATAACTCGGCCTTAATCTTATTTCTACTGACTCACCGTAAAGTTTTCTTAAAAAGTGCTCCAGTGTGCCCTTGAGATGAGCAACACTCACATTCTTATCAACCAAAAGACCTTCTATCTGATGAAATTGGGCTTCGTGCGTAGCGTCTGTCGCCTCATTCCTGAATATCTTACCTGGAGCGATAATGCGAAGCGGCGGCTTATGCACCTCCATGAACCTTACCTGCACAGCGCTTGTCTGGGTGCGCAAAACACGCCTCTCTGAGAGTGGCTTAAGCCAAAAGGTGTCCTGCATATCTCTGGCGGGATGGTCTGCGGGAACATTCAAAGCGTTAAAATTATAGAATTCTTTTTCTATTTCCGGACCATCGGCGACAACGAATCCAAGGCCCCTAAAAATCTCGACAATCTCGACGATTGTTTGCGTTATGGGGTGTATATGCCCTTTCTTTAATAGATTATCCCTGGTCAAAACTTCCATTCGGATAGTATATCGGAAAATGGCGTTTTTTCCAATAAGTTGGGGGGGGACCAACCATTGGCTCCATATAAATAAAAAGTCCCCTTTTAAAGGGGCTTTTTATATGGAGCCAATGGTCGGGTTCGAACCGACGACCTATTGTTTACAAAACAATTGCTCTACCAACTGAGCTACATTGGCAACTTTACAACAAAAACTATAATAGCAGATAACTTATTTTCTGTTAACCCCCTTTTTATAATCTGCAATATCTCTTATAAAAAGTGACGTTGTCCCTGTGTTCTTCTTTAGGGTGCCTTTTCCGTGAACCATATTTGATAACTGAAGGAACTGATGCGAGGCGGATGATGTAAATCTGTAAAGCTTAGAAGCCGCAAGACCTATCGCTTTCTCAATATGAGGGGCGAGAAGGTTGTGCACTATCAAATAAACTTTTCTTACAATGCCTCGAACGTAACTCCAAATAACATTAAGAGGCCAGTATGCATCATGTGAATGATCGCCCGAGACCCCGACAGTTCTGTTTTCGTGCACCCTCCTAACAAGAACGTAGAGGGCGCCGAAAAAAGAAATTAAAAATGTAGAAACAAGATAATTCATCCTTTATTTATCCAGAACAGAAAATCTGGCGAATCTAGCTATCTCTATCTTCTCTCCAAATTTCTGAATATGGGCCTTTATAAGATCCTCGATTGTTTGATCAGGGTTCTTAATGAACGGCTGTTTCAAAAGAGTTCTCTCTCCGACGTAAGAAGCGATCTTTCCTTCGAGCATCTTCTTCTTTATGTCTTCAGGCTTATTCGACTTTTCTACCTCCTCTGCGAACATCTTACTTATTTTATCCAAAGCATCTGCGGGAACATCGCTCTCTTTCAAATATTCAGGCTTAAGGGCAACTATGTGCATAGCAATATCGTAAGCAAGAGCTTTGAAAGCTTCATTCTTTGCGACGAAGTCAGATTCGGAATTCAATTCTACAAGCGCACCCATAGTGGCGCTAGAGTGAACATAAGCCTGCACAATTCCGGCTCCTAGAGTTCTCTCCTGTTTTTTTGCGGCAACCTCGGCGCCTTTCTTTGAAAGAAGCAATAAGGCCTTGGCCTCATCTCCTTCGGCGTCTTCGAGCGCCTTTCTGCACTGCATAACAGAAACCCCTCCAGTAAGATCCCTTAACTTCTTAATTTGTTCGGTTGTAATAGCCATTTACCCTGTTAAGTAAAAATTTGTTTAATTGTTTTTACTTGATAATGTTATTTTTACTAAAATATCCTGACCTACCCGTCTCGTTCTTTATCTTAAACAAATTTTAAATTTTTTAAGAAAATTTTACTTAACAGGGTGAATTCGTAATCAACTTCCTCTATTTTACCTCGGGGGCCTTAGCTGCTGCAACAGGTGCTACAGGCTTTGGAGCATTTTTGATGCCGTCCTTATATGCCTCAACGATCTTATTTATGAACAGAGAAATGCTTGCTCTTGAAGAATCGTTGGCAACTATAGGGAAATTAATTCCCGCTATGTTGTTGTCTGTTCCCGACAATGAGATTACCGGGATATTTGCCATCTTTGCTTCAGCTATAGCTGTTTCTTCGTTTCTGCTATCTACCACGACAACAGCGGCGGGAGCTCTCTTCATACTTACAACACCGCCGAAGTGTTTCTGAAGCTTTGCAACCTCTCTGTCCAAGAGAAGTCTCTCTTTCTTTGTATACATATCAAGACCTCCAACCGCTTTCTTGGCGATAAGGTCCTCCATTCTGGCAACCCTCTTTCTGATCTCCGGCGCGTTTGTGAGCGTGCCTCCCATCCATCTCAATGCTACCCAAGGCATATTCAATTTTTCAGCTCCGGCCTTAACAGCATCCTGAGCCTCTTTTTTGTTTCCGACAAAAAGTATCTGTTTGCCCTCGGCTCCAAGCCTTCCTACAAATTCAAGAGCGGCTTTCAACGACTTGGCCATAGGCTCAAGATCAATGATGTCCATTCTGTTCTTTGAACCGAAGACATAGTTCTTAACGGAAGGGTGTCTCCTTGATCTGGAATATCCGAAGTGGGCCCCAGCTTTGTGAAGCTCCTCAACTAAAGCGGCGAGACTCTTATCTTCCAATCCTGAAAAATCTAATTTTTGTTCTATTTCTGCCATATTTAAAATGAATTATGAATAAAGAATTAAGACGTTTCCGTCTTTAAAAATACTGTTTATTTTCGTTCCGCCGGTTTGAATACTTAGCGAAACAATCGTCTGGTTATACTAGCAAAAATGGGGCTAAATAGCAACCAAGAAGGCTCCCCACACGTCAAAAGAGCCCCGGAAGGGGCTCTTTTCTATTATATGGCCTATTTTATTCCTCTATGTAGGTTCCGCCGCCACCGGTAGAGGATATTTTAAGGGCGGCATCACGATAACGATCCCCTCCACAAGCGCCACCTGCAGGCGAAGCTTTTATGTTGACCGAATATGTTCCGTCAGAAAGTCTTGTCGTTCCAGCCGGCTGTCTTATTATGTTCAAGGTCAAATTAGATGAGCTGCCAACAGATATTAGGTTTTTTGGAGAAAATACTGGAGACTGGTTGGGCGCAGTCGATTTCTTCCAATGAACTTCTGGTATTGGCACGCCATTCTTCGTTATTTTTTCCACAGATAAAGTAATTTGCGCGCTGCATGGAGAACCCGTGGCATCAATTATTGTTATTTTAGGCAAAACTCCAGAAATATTTTTTGCCGTTACCGGAATCGCGCCCTCTGGCAAGATAACGCTCATATTCATTAGATTGAGGTCAGAGAAGGCGATTAATGACGCAGTAGGAGAAGCGGCAACGGTCAATCCTCCTGGCGTGCATGAAAGGGTCCTTACAGCAACGCCCCCAGCTGGGTTTGGGACCACACTGACAGTTATATTATGGCTTGGAACCGAAGCGCTTGTAGTTAAGGTATAGCTTCTCGTTGTTTGGCCCGGTTTTTCAACTCCATCATCAAACCACCTTATTGTATAATTGTCATTATTACCAGGACCCTCTGGATTAACAGAGAATGTCAGAGTCTTGTTGGGCTCCACTACTGTTACCCCCTCCGCCAATTCCGATAAACACCTAGGAACAAAAAACGTCTCCGGACCCACGCTAGGAGGCACAACTACGCCACCGCAGTTCTCGGTGCATCCTGCCTGGCAACTTTGACCTACACAACCGGGTGTAACAGGCGTGCCGTCCGGATTTGTCTTATAGTCAAAATTTATCCAACCCGGAAATTGTGCCGAGCTAGACATTGCGGGATTGCTCCCTCCACCCCAAGCAAAACCTCCGAATATTTTCTGGCCATTGGTGGCGATATCTTTTATGTAAGCGCCATACTTGATTGTGCCGGCGTCATCGGACATCTTTATCCAACCATCCCAATCACCTCTTTGTATATTGCTTTTAAGCGCGCCGTTACACCCGCTTGCAAAAACCGAACACGCTCTAGCCCAACCCGTGATTTGGCTGTTTACTGCGTTGCCGCTTAAGCGAGCCCACGTCTTTGGAGCCTCAGGGGCGCTTTCTATTCCGCCCGCGTTATCAGAATCTCCTCCAAAATAGATATATCCGAGATCCGGATTCCATGCATAACCGACTAGATTATTTGAGCTGTCTAAGGTCACTCCGTAAGTTATTGGCGTTCCGCTTGAATCTACCAATTTCTTTATACCGTTACCTCCACAGGCATTATTTATGAAGTTGGCGGAAGTGGTGCAATCGTCTGAGTTAAAACTAATCCAGCCCACATTCGAGCTCCATGCCCAGCCGGAAAGCTTGTTGCTTCCGCTTTGCGCGATAGCAGGTATCGGATCGTTGTGAGAAAAATATAGTCCCGGCGCGAAAACTATGGACAAAAGCGTCAAAAGCAGTAGGTGTTTTTTATGAGACATAATAATTAGATTAACTTATACAAAACTATTATAACACTCTTTGCTAAGCAAAATCTATGATGGGCCATGTGGAAAAACCACCAGATATTGTATCTGGTGGTTTTTAAAAATTAAGATTATTCTTCGTCTGAAGATCCGACGGTTCTCTCCCCTTTATCGAAAGCGATAAGAGCATCAATGATGGGGTCTAAGTCGCCGGCCATCACTTTCTCAATATTGTGCCACGATTCTTTTATTCGGTGGTCCGTAATTCTGTTTTGCGGGAAATTGTAGGTTCTTATCTTTTCAGATCTGTCGCCTGTGCCGATCTGACTCTTTCTTTCGCTAGATAATTTTTTCTCCTCCTCTACCCTCTTCAGCTCAGCCACCTTCGCCGCAAGAATGCTCATGGCCGTTTCTCTATTCTTGAGCTGACTTCTCTCGCTGGTGCAACGAACCATGATACCGGTAGGCTTGTGCACAAGACGAACGGCCGTCTCTACCTTGTTTACGTTCTGGCCACCCTTTCCTCCGGCACGAGAAAATTCCATCTCTATATCGCTTTCCGGAATTGCAATCTTCTTGCTTTCAACAATCGGCAATACCGCGACAGAAGCGGTGGAAGTATGAACCCTGCCCTGCTTCTCTGTGGCGGGGACTCTTTGAACTCTATGCACTCCCATTTCGTATTTCAAATGAGAGTATGCCCCCTTCCCCCTTATTTCAAAAGAAGCTTCTTTGTATCCGCCAAGTTCTGACTCAGATTCATCTATCGGTTTCCATGCCCAGCCCTTCAGCTCGGCATATCTCATATATGCCTCGGCAAGCTCTCTCGCGAATATGGCCGCTTCATCTCCTCCGGCTCCGGCTCGCACCTCCAGAATCATCTCTTTCGGATCAAGAGCCGCCGCCTCTTCTTCTTTTGCTATCTCCTCCATCTGAGAAAGAAGGGATGATTGGCTTTCTTCGAGTTTCTTAATGTCAGCCTCTGCTATTTCTTTAAGCTCGGGGTCACTCTCAACTATTTTTTGATTTTCTTCTATCTCAGCCAAAATACGCTCATATCCTTTGAAAAGATATGTGGTCTTTGGATTGTCTTTAAGTTTTAATAGTTTTTCGTCCATAAAAAATTTTCAATTTCTAAGCGTAGTCGTAATCTTATTGTAAATTAATAATTGCGCAAATCAAAACGCCCTCTAAAAAATCAAAGGGCGTTTCAAGAGATTAAACTATTTCTCCTTCTTTGTGCCGGTCTTCTTCGCGGCTCTTGCCTTGAATTTCTCAACTCTTCCGGCTGTGTCTACAATCCTCTCGTTACCTGTAAAGAATGGGTGGCACTTACCGCAGATTTCAACTCTGATCTCAGGTAGCACAGAACCAACCTCAAACTGGTTTCCACATGAGCAAATAACCTTTGCTTTATCGTTATATTTTGGATGAATTTTATCTTTCATAAGGGATAGATTATCAAATAGTTTACTGCGAGTCAAGGACGTCAATATCCTTCTGTAATTCTACGGCCCTATTTGCCACCTTGGCTCCATAGCCGTTTAGGTGCTTCTTCCAGTTAGCTCCGGCGTAATACTTGGCGGCCGCACATTTTTCCTGATTATATTTGCTTGTATAGGTCTTCTCACAACCCTCCAACGCATCGCTGAGATACAGTGCGGTAGCGGTAAATGCATCCAGATTATTGAATGGAGATGCCGGCACGTTACCGGTGACCTTTTCCACCCTCTTTTTATATCCGGTTCCCGCCGCGCCGTCCCACCAAGTCTTTGGCATAAACTGAGACGGACCCATAGCTCCTCCGTATTGACCGTCTTTGCTTATCGGACAAGATACCGGTGTAGTATTAGGATTCTTTCCTATTTCAGAAAGCAAAGCCAAATATGCGGGTTTCTGTGTGTCGCTCATAACAGTTCCGGATTTATTGTTCCACGGGGTATTGTAGAAACACTTTCCCAAATTAGCTCCTATCGCTCCATCCATCCCAGACTCTTGGGTTAAAATAGAAAGAACAAAAGCTGCTCTAACCCCTATCGCCTGCTCGGCAACACGGACCAAACGAAGAGCCTCGGCAAACTTAAGTTCACCTCCACCCGTTAGCTTCAACATCATGTTCTTTATTTTATTCACAAGGGCCTGCTTTTCCGCAAGCATCGCTTTATATTTTATTTCTTCCCCCTTAGTCTCCTTCAAAATTCTCGCCTTCTCAGCCTCTGCGAGCTCAGTCTTTCTTTTCTCTATTTCCTGAAGAGATTTAAGTCCCCTCTCCTTTTCTTTTTTACCAGCCAAATCCTTTTTGGCCTCCTCTTCACTTTTCTGTATGTCTTTGTATTTGTTTAGGGTCTCCTTCAAAGAAGCCTCTACCGACTCAAAAGAAGCAAGGTCGTTGAAAAATTCCGAAATATTTCTATTGTCCAAAATAACTTCAGGCAAAGTAATAGACTCTAAATCTTCTGTTTCTCGAATAAGCTCGGCCGTAGATGTCCTTATATCGTCCATTTTTACATTCATCTCCTCTATATTTTGGTTTTTCTTGTCTATCTCCCTTTCAATGTTAACGATGGCAATATTTCTCGCCTTAATCTCCGACTTAGTTTTTTCCACCTTCGCGGTTATAAGTTTAAGATCTCTTTGCAAGCTCGCGGATTCTTTTTCTTTTTCCTGTATAAGTTGCTGATGCGCCAAAATTTCTTCTTGGCACTTCAAAAATTTCTTATCGAGCACCTCGGGCCGCTCATTTTCATTAACAGTATCACAAGAGATACTTGTATCTTCTGCGAAAGAAACAACAGGGAAAAAGGTCAAGAACAATAGTCCCAAAAAAATCGTCTTTTTCGTTTTGAGAGACGTTGATAAATTCATACTATTAAGTATATCTAAAATTATCTTTTTGAAAACTAAAGGCCCTCATATGAGGGCCCCCGGTTTTCAAATTATTCTTAATTCCTAATTCTTTCTTCCTGACTCTTATCTTATTTCTTTGCAGGCTCTGCTCCCTCTTCTCCTTCTTCAGGCTTCTTACCCTTCTTTTCAACTTCAATCTTGGAAAGATCGGCAGGCTCTTCAACTTTCTCTTCTTTTTCAACAACCGCCGAAACAAGAGCGATAACCTCATCCGGTGATGTAACAGCTCTTACCCCTTCTCCCAGTTTCAAATCCTTAACAGTAACTCTGTCCGAGAGGGTCTCAAGAGAGGAAACATTAACGACAATTTCCTGAGGAAGTTTATCGGGCTCTGCCTCAACCTCAACGTTGTGCATAACTCTTACCAAAATTCCTCCAAAAGCCTTGATAGCAGGAGCATCTCCTTCGAATCTGAGCGGGATGTTTACGGAAACAGTCATACCCTTCTTAACGGCATAAAAGTCGGCGTGGATAGGAGTCCCTGTAATTGGATTTACAACAACGTCCTGTATAAGAGTATTCTTTACGCCGTCAGAATCGGTTTCTATGGCTACAACGACTGTCTCTCCGGCCTTTTTCCAAACTTTAATAAACTCGTTTAATTTTACCGAATAATGTGCAGTCGGCTCTCCCGGGCCGTATACAACGACGGGAATAAGGTCCTCATATCTAAGGGATTTTACCTTTTTACCCAACGTATCTCTCTTTTTTGCGGTTAAAGTTAACATGGACATATATTATACATATAGAAGATAGAATTGCAAATCTTTAATAGCCTTTATTTGGGGCTTTTATGGGTAGACAATAATTGGCACCCTAAACAAAAAGTTTGTAGATAGTAGTTGGTAGTTAATCAACAAAATAAAAACTACAAACTATTAACTATAAACTAATTAAACTTATAGAAGATTTTTTTGCCGAAACGCAGGTCTATATACTCTAAATTTTTAAGCGGTTCGGTCTTGTTATCGGCGCTTCCCCTAAACGCCTCTGAAGACAAAATAACTTTCAGGTTAGCCTCCGCGCTCTCCAAATCTCCTCCAAAACCGGCCCAAGTCGCCTCAGTTTCCGGCTTAAGTAGGCCGCTCGAGTCATTGCCCTTGAAAGAATATCCTTCTTCTGTTCTTGGGGACATCATAATTTTCCACTTGCCCCCTATTCCATTCTCAAAAAATAGATCTATATCACTCCCCTCACCAAGAAAATAATATGAAGCCTTCCAATTATCTGAAAAATTTTTTTTCAACAATTCCTCCGCCCTCTGTCTGAAAGTTATAAGCATTTTTATATATTCAGCCGGAAAAATATTTTTTCCAACATAATATGAATCACTTTCCTCGGAGGGAAGACCGCCCTCAAACCTCAAAAATACTCCGTCAGAAAAATGCGGCGCCCTATCAAAGATGAGCCCGTTTCCGTCTGCGTAATAACACGTCTTTGGGTCATTTTTGCACCACAAAAGCCGAGCTTGCCTTTCTGTGATATTTATTGAGAGAGTATTGAGGTCATCAAGAGACACTTCCGCTTCTTCGATCTTTAAAATATTAGTCTTAAGAAAATCTATCATCCCCCGCCTCCCATATATAAAAGCATTATTTTTTGGGAAAAGACCAAAATACCTTCCCTCTAGTCTTGGTTTTATCTGATTGGCCAGAACTGCGCGCGAGATAGTCCTTTCTCCGGATATTTTAATTTTTTTTATCAGAAATCTGTCTATTTGAGACAAGCCCGCGAGAGATAACGTTATAAACAAAAAAGTGCAAAGAAAAATGGAAAAAGTATTGAACTTTTTCTTTCTCCTCAATTTGGCAGAAGATTTTAAGGCGTCCCGTTGCAAACTCACTACTTAATTGTAGTTCAAAAACGAATTTATTTAAACCTGTGGTTTTTCTATCTTTGTTCTTCCTCCCATATATGGCCTCAAAACCTCCGGGATTGTGATGGAACCGTCGGCGTTTTGGAAATTTTCCACTATCGCGACAAGCGCTCTAGGCGTAGCAAGAGCTGTCCCGTTCAATGAATGCGCAAACTTCAACTTTCCGTCTTCATCCTTGTATTTGGTATTCAGTCTTCTCGTCTGGAAATCGTGAAAATAAGAAATAGAGTGTGTCTCCCGATACTTCCCCTCACTAGGCACCCATGCTTCTATATCGTATTTTTTGACCTGACCCAGGCCGAGATCGCCTCCGCAATTTATAACCACTCTGTATGGAATACCGAGCTTCTGCATTATCTCTTCAGCGTTTTCACGAAGTTCCTCGTGGAGTTTTACACTCTGCTCGTGGCTCGCCTCGCAAAGTATAACCTGCTCAACCTTGTAGAACTCGTGCAGTCTAATAAGTCCTTTTGTATCCTTGCCGTGGCTTCCGGCCTCCCGTCTGAAACATGGAGAGAAAGAAACAAATTTCTTAGGCAGAATTTCTTTCGGAACTATCTCATCCATATAGAAACCCATTGTGCCCACCTCAGCGGTACCGGCCAAATAATCGGCATCTTGAGTCTTGTATAAGTCCTCCTCCCCCTGTGGTAGATAACCTGTTCCATAAAAAGGTTCTTTCTTAACCAAGCTCGGAGCAAGAAGCGGTGAATATCCTTTTTTAACCAAACTGTCTATGCAGAATTGCCAGATGGCCATCGATAACAAGAATCCGTCATTCTTCAGGAAATATCCTCTGAAGCCGGAAACTTTTATTCCTCTGTCAAAATCAACCATATCGAGGTCCAAAAGAATTTCGTGCTGGCTCTTTGGTGTGAAATCAAACTTCGCAATATTTCCCCAAGTTTTTATTTCTTTGTTGTCGGCATCGCTCGCACCCTCCGGCACAGACATATCAGGAACATTGGGCACCTGTACCATGAGTGACCTCCACTTTTTCATAACTTCTTCAAGTCTTGCCTCTTTTTTCTGAAGTTCATCTTTTATTTCCTTCATCTGGAAAATGAGGTCATTCCTTTCTTTCATATCGGACGTGCTGGATATCTTTGGATTCATAGCGTTCTGCTTGGCGCGTATTTCGTCCACCTCCTTGATCAGGGCAACTCTGTCGCCGTCGGCCTCAATGAGCTCCTCAACTTTAAAATTGCTGTGCTTTTTCCTGGCCGCCTCTTTTATGAGGTCCGGATTTTCTTTTATAAATTTGATATCTAACATTTACCCCGTGAAATTAACATTATTAAACCGCGAAGTTCGAATTTGTTTCTTAAAAATTATTTAATCTCTATATTCCCAGCAGACTCCTATTTCACTGGGGTACATGGGAATCATAACATAATTTCAGCAGTTCTCAACCACGTCTCCACAAAATCTTCCGTCTGACTTTGAGAGCAAGCGTAAAATGAAAATCTAAAAATACAAAACAACAACTCAAAATTAAAAACATTACCATATATTTATCTTATTATTTTTTGTTTTTAGCTTTTCGCTTTGCGCTATATCCTATGCTATATTACGCAAGATGAAAGACTCAATCAGAAAATTAAACCAAAACGAGTTCCCTAAGGCCCTATTAGAGATTCCGCAACCGCCCAAACAACTTTATGTTGAAGGCGAACTCCCTGACGAAAATGAATATATCTACCTCACCGTTGTCGGCTCAAGGAAATTTTCAAACTATGGCAAAGACGCTTGTGAAAAACTTATAAGCGAGCTCGCGGGATATAATATTGTGATAGTCTCCGGACTCGCGCACGGGATAGATGCCATCGCACACAAAGCCGCCATGAAAGCGGGTTTAAAAACTGTCGGTGTACCGGGCTCAGGACTTGATAGAAAAGTTCTTTATCCTTCGCTCAATAGAAAAATTGCCGATGAAATAGTCAGCAAGGGCGGCGCGCTACTATCTGAATTTGACCCAATGCAAAGAGCGACCCGTTACACTTTCCCGCAGAGAAACAGGATAATGGCCGGACTCGCAAAAGCGATACTTGTTATAGAAGCTGGAGACAAATCCGGCACGCTCATAACCGCACGACTTGCGACCGAATACAACCGAGATCTTCTCGTCGTCCCCGGCTCAATATTTTCACCGAACGCGGCCGGCTCAAACAAGCTAATAAATCTCGGCGCGACTCCCGTCTCATCCGGCGAAGAAATATTGAAAGCGCTCGGCATCGACGTAGAAACAAAACAAAAAGCGCTGGACCTGAAAGACCCCGCGCTATCGGAAAACGAACGAAAAGTTCTTGAAATTTTATCTATCGAGCCGCTCCCCCGCGACGACCTCATCCGCGAATTAAAATTGCCAATAAGTGAATCAAATACCCTACTTTCTGTAATGGAAATAAAAGGGTTGATAACGGAGTCGTTGGGAGAAGTGAGAATGAATTAGGAATTAAAAATTACGAATTACGAATTCGTTCGATAACTGTCATCTCGAGCTTGTCGAGAGATCCCTTGAACACCGAACAGAATTAATTTCTGGATTGCTTCGCAAAGCTCGCAATGACATTTTAAGCAATAAAAAAGCCGCCGGGACCGAAGTCACGGCGGCGAACTGCGTTCTGCTAATAAAACTATCTGTGCAGGGCCTTCTTTTCTTTGCTCTCGCTAGTAAAGGCAATCATCCATGCAATCACGACGAGAACGGGGTTGGTATCCCAGTACGAGTTGGTGGCCAGGACGGCGATGGTAATACGAGGAAAGAAAATCCAGCCAAACCAACCAAGAAAGCCGAAGCCGAGAACAGTTCCCGAGAAGAACATGGTGAGACGAGGGAAGAGTGCGCAGCAGATGAGGAAGAGAATTCCGTGGACCATCCAGAAATCCATTTTTACCGTTTCCTTTCCTGCGCGCTTGGCGCGAAAGTTCAGTTCGTTTTATCTTCCGGTTCTTCATAATCCGGCGGTGGCTCGTGATACTTCTCATAAAGCATGTAGTCGCGATACCGCTTTTCTGCGTGCGTCATCCTATCCGGCACTTTAGATGCGGCATACATAAGAATGAATGGCAAACAGATGATAAAAAGTATAGCCGCAAGGACAATGCCATTAAGGACAATGAAGCAGATCCACCACAGCACTGAAAACAAAAAATTGAATGGTAGTAGCAGCCAACTAATCACAGACATATTTCACTACCCCCTTTTTTAAAGAACCTTTAGTTATTTTTTTAAATTATACACTTAATCTATTGTCTTGTCAAACATTTTTGCTGATAAGCTAAAAAGCGCTTATTTATAAGCCCCCGTCCTCGATTTGGACATGGAACGTCTAAAAGTCTGGATTCCCGTCTGCACGGGAATGACACTACCCCCTCTGGATTGCTTCGCGAGGCTCGCAAAGACAAAACCCACTTGGAGGCAAAGCTTCCAAGTGGGCTAACTTTACAACTTTATAACATTTAACTTTATAACTAACTCTAATGTCCCTTCGTCTTAAACACCTTCAAGCTTCTCATTCTGACTGATTTTGGCGTAACCTCAACAAGCTCATCGTCGCTGATATATTCAAGTGCATCCTCTACTCCCATTTCAACATGCGGGTCGAGCATCACCATACCATCGCTAGAAGTGCTTCTCATGTTTGAAAGTTCTTTCTTTTTACAAACATTAATTTCAAGATCTTCATCTCTGGAGCACCTCCCGACAACCTGGCCTCTGTATACCTGCACTCCCGGTGGGACGAACATTGTGCCGCGAAGTTGTGCATTCTCGAGAGCAAAAGCTGTGGTTTGACCATCTTCATAAGCAACAACGGAACCGTGTGGCTGAGGTCTTGCCTCCACCGCCGGCAAATAGCCGTAAAATAAAGAATTCAAAATACCGAGACCTTTTGTGTCCGTCATAAACTTCGATCTGAAGCCGAGGAATCTACTCGTAGGGATTATAAATGTAAGGTGTGTTATCCCCTCGTGCAATCGCATATCTTTCATCTCAGCACCTCTTGTTCCCATTTTTTCAATTATCGTGCCTGCGAAATTATCAGGCACCTCGATAGAGACCTCTTCATAAGGCTCATTCTTAACGCCATCAATGTCTTTGTAGATAACCTTCGGTCTTCCAACCTGAAATTCGTATCCCTCTCTCCTCATCCTCTCAATGAGGATTCCGATATGAAGCTCCCCTCTTCCTGAAACGAGGAATTTCTCCGGAAAATTTGTATCTTCTACGCGAAGGGCTACGTCAGTCTCCATTTCTTTATAAAGCCTCTCGCGAAGCTGTCTTGAGGTGACATAAGTTCCCTCTCTGCCCGCAAACGGAGAATTGTTAACCATAAAGACAACCTGGATCGTTGGCTCGTCTATCTTAAGCCTTGTGAGCGCCACGGGATTATCTTTAGAAGAAATAGTATCACCGATGCCTATGTCGGGATAACCGGCAATATGAACGATGTCGCCCGCACCCGCCTCGCACACCTCAACCCTACCGAGTCCATCGGAAACCATAAGCGCGGTCACCTTAAAATTAACGGCCTTACCGTCACGTCCTATGCAAGAAACAGTCTCCCCGCTTTTTATCTTTCCTTTGTAAATCTTTCCGGTCGCAATTCTGCCCTTGAAATCATCTCGGGAAATATTAACTGTCAAAAACTGCAGATTTGCATCCACATCTCTCTCGGCAGGCGGAACAAATTTCAAAATAGTCTCAAATATCGGAGTAATGTCTTTCATTTCTGAAACATCCGGCTTCATGCCAGCCTTCCCTTGTTTTGAAATAGAATAAATGACAGGAAAATCAAGCTGGGCATCATTCGCTCCAAGCTCTATAAAAAGATTCAACGCCTCATCAAGAACATACGCCGGCCTAGCTTCCGGCTTATCCATTTTATTTATTACAACAATTATTTTGAGACCAAGCTGAAGCGCCTTCTTGAGCACGAATCTCGTCTGCGGCATCGGGCCTTCCTTTGCATCGATGAGAAGAAGCGCCGCATCAGCCATAGTAAGCACGCGCTCTACCTCTCCGCCGAAATCAGCGTGACCCGGAGTATCAAGAATGTTTATTTTTGTATTTCCATATCTAACAGAAGCATTCTTCGCAAAAATAGTGATGCCTCTTTCCTTCTCAATCTCGTTCGAATCCATTATGCACTCTGTGTTCAAGACCTCGTCCTTGATGTTTGTTTTTGCTTGGCGCAACAAAGCATCCACGAGCGTAGTTTTGCCGTGGTCAACGTGGGCGATTATTGCGATGTTTCGGATGTCTTCGTTCATTTACTTGTGAATTTAACGAAGTCAAATAATACAATATTAATGTAAAAAAAGCAAGACCCACCTGTTGTCAGTGGGCCTTAAAGATAGATTCTAAAAGTTTGGGGCGATATTTCTCCATAAATACAAAAAGATCGTAATCATCCTCAAGGTGGAGATACTCTGTAATCTCCCTAAACAATTCATAATCGGAAACGGAAAGATCCAGGACCCGATAACGAAGATTGGGGCGCACAAAGTATCACCTCCTCCTTTTAGAAACATTGCAAGGAACGTTTCAGCTATCTTACACCTATTCTCAAAAAAGTTAAACCCAGGCGAAGTGCCTGGGTTTCGTCTGCTTTAATTCTTGGAGAAATCGAAGGTGTGGAACAGTTCGTCGGCGAGCTTAGGCCGATGCGCCTTCATCAGAAAGAGGACGTGGCCATGGTGCTGAAGAGGCTCGAATTCAAGCCGAAGAACATCGTCGGGAACGCGGGGGTCTGTGATCATCGTCTCGATGGGGATACCGATCCCCTGAAAGATCATCTCGTTCTGCTCAAGTTTCGGCATCGCCCCTCCTATTCTTCGACGAAGCAGAGAAGCTGCTTCAAGAGACACGGACGGTAGTTTTGAAGAACGTGGATGACGGCATTCTGGTCCTCCGAGTAGAGACCCGAGGACACTTCGCGAAAGATCTCGTCGTCCGTGAACTTTTCGTCACGAATCCTGTCGAGGATGTTTTGTTCTCTGTTGTCCTTCATGCGGCTTCCTCCCTTTCTTTTTCTCCTGATTTAATGAACTTACCAAAAAGCAGACTAACATATTAGCCAAATATAGTCAAATCAAGCAAAAACCGGCCACAAGGCCGGTTTTATAAAATTATTACCACTTCCCGCTCGAGCCCCCTCCGCCGGAACTGCCGCCACCGAATCCTCCAAATCCACCGCCTCCGCCAAAACCTCCATGACCACCAAATCCACCTCCACCTATGTGTCTCCTTATCTTTTCTGGGTCGACGACGCGAGAAACGAAATAATCAAAAGCGAGGCCAAGCACCCCGAATATGAAGGCTAACAAAAATCCGGCAAAATAAGATACAAAAATAATCCCAATTAAAGCGCCAACAACTAAGCCGAAGACGCCACCCTCCCAGTATGATTTTGATCGGCCAAAAACCATTATCAAGACATCGAGAACCAAAAACAAAACGAAGAATATAAGCGGAAATATATTTTCGAAAGCGGTGCTATCCGCGGGACCATTATCGTCCGGAACATACTCCCCTTTTGTCGCGCCGATTATCTTATCCACGGCTCCATCTATGCCAACAGAATAGTTGCCGTCGCGGAAAGCCGGGGTCATCACGTTTCTGATTATCCAATTGGCCTGACTATCTGTAAGTGCGCCCTCGAGGCCGTATCCGACCTCTATCCTCATTTCTCTGTCCTCAATCGCAACCAAAATCAAGACACCGTTGTCTTTATTGGCCTTTCCCGGCTTCCACTCCTCAAACAATTTAATAGCAAAATTTTCAATGTAATCTCCACCAAGATTTGGAATGACTGCAATCGCAATCTCATTGCTTGTTTCTTTCTCAAACAGAGAAAGCTTAGATTCGAGAGCAGTTTTTTGCTCGGCACTCAAAACACCTGCTCCGTCGTAGACAAAACCAGCCGGCCTCCCAAGGCTGTAATATGCGCTTACAACTGAAGTTAGCGAGGCAAATATTATTATCGCCCCAAATATTTTCAGTATTTTCATTAAGGTTATTAGAGCTGTACCTTAGGAACGTTCTCTGCCCCCTTCTCGGCGTTGAAATATACAGCCTGCTCAAAGCCGAACATAGAAGCAATCATGTTTGAAGGAAATCTCTTTGTCATAAGATTGAAACTTGTGACGTTGTCGTTATATCTCATTCTCTCGACAGCTACCCTGTTCTCTGTGCCGGCGAGCTCAGCCTGCATGCTAAGGACGGCCTCAACAGACCTCAACTGCGGATAATTCTCGGCAAGCACCAAAAACTTACCAACAGCGCTCTCTAATTCGTTAGCCGCAGTAACCTTATCTCCAGTAGTAGCGGCGTTCATATATTTTGTTCTGGCGTCTGTTACCAAGGTAAGAGTTGCGGTCTCCTGCTTCATTATTCCCTTAACTGATTCAACCAAATTTGGGATAAGATCAAGTCTCCTCTGATACTGAACCTCAACCTGCTTCCACTGATTATCTACAAGCGCGCTTCCTGTTACTAAGCCATTGTATGTCATCCATACATAACCCAACACAACTAATGCAACTCCCAAAATTATCCAAAGTGTTTTATTCATTTTTTTATAAATTACTAATTGTTAATACGGATAATATAATAACATCACAAGGCTTAAAAGAAAAACCGCCAAAAGGCGGTTTATTGTGCGCGTGCCAGGAGTCGAACCTGGGACCTAACGAGTATCAGTCGTTTGCTCTACCAGCTGAGCTACACGCGCTTTTAATCCATATATATTATTTATTTTTGTTCACTGTGTCAACAAAAGCGCGCATTGCTGACATTATCTCGACCACCCTATCAACACCAAAAGCATATAGGCTACAGGTGCCGTGACGAAATGAATCCTTGTAGGTAAAACTAGCCGGTCTTAATTTTCTAACTGAAAGTTTATAAATTTGATTGGAACCAATAACAAGTTCCTTTTTCCAAAAATTTCTTTCCTTATTTAAATCCATGTCTTCATATAAATGAAGCTGTATGCGGAATTCGCTGCGATCTATACCAAAATATTTCTCAAGCCATCTCATAAAAAATTTTATTACGCCTGAATCGGTATTTGCGATCACGATAGTAGACTCTTTCTTTTTAGCCCCCTCAGCGAGATACAACATAAGCCCTGCCACGAATATCGAATCGTCACTCAGACGCGAGAAACGTTCCGCATATTTATCATATATCTTACGAGACCTATCTTCCTTCTTCCTTCTCATCGTTTCTCTGTATTTTTCTCTGGAGGCCTCCCCTTTTGACCACCCCTTACGCCTTAATTCCAAAAGTCTTTTTGGTGCCAAAGGCATTTCTCGCAACCAATAACTAAGCGTGCTTTTGGACACATTTAGACGCCTTTTTATCTCACCATAACTGGCGCCGGCTTTCCTCATCTCTACCGCCTTTTTTCTGGCCTCAGTTTTCATCTTAGAACCAAAGCATT